>Ga0265338_10004639_pt1 | contig 18470 bp, 36 predicted proteins | sample 42126metaG_FD_193579 | JGI IMG/M metagenome (GOLD analysis project Ga0265338, IMG submission 193579) | Rhizosphere microbial communities from Carex aquatilis grown in University of Washington, Seatle, WA, United States - 4-21-26 metaG | ecosystem: Host-associated > Plants > Roots > Rhizosphere... | reverse complement strand
GCCCTTGCTGGACCTTCTAGACGGCCATCCCCCACGAGACGTTCGATATTTCCGACGACGATGAGCCCTACTGCCGGGGCATCGTGTTTGCCTTGGCCGATGTCCCTGCGTAACCCGCACCTGTCCATTCCTTACCCCCTTCCGGAGACGCCTTGACCCCCTCACGTCCCATCCTTCGCTGGCACGGCGGCAAATGGAAACTGGCCCCGTGGATCATTCAGAACATGCCGGCACACCGGACGTACGTGGAGCCCTTCGGCGGGGCCGCCTCGGTCCTGCTCCGGAAGCCCCGCAGCTACGCCGAGGTTTACAACGATTTGGACGGCGACCTGGTGAACCTGTTCCGGGTGGCCCGGGACCGGGGGGAGGAACTTGTCCGCGCCCTGGAGTTGACCCCCTTCGCCAAGGACGAATTCCTGGGGGCCTATGAAGTGGCCACGGATCCGCTTGAGCGAGCTCGCAAACTGGTCATCCGGTCCTACCAGGGATTCGGGTCCAACGGGGCGAACCGCAAGACCGGGTTCCGGGCCGACACCAAGCGCACCGGTACCAACCCGGCCACGGACTGGCGGCGCTTCCCCCAGGCCCTGGTCCAGATCATCGAGCGCCTCCAGGGCGTGGTCATCGAGAACAGGGACGCCCTCCAGGTGATCGCCACCCATGATACCCCCCAGACCCTGTTCTATCTGGATCCCCCGTATGTGAAGGGGACCCGGGACAAAGGCCGGGACTACCGGCACGAGATGACCGACGAGGACCACGGCCGCCTGGCCGAGCTGCTCCACACCATCCAGGGCGCCGCGGTCCTCAGCGGCTACGAAAGCCCTGAATACGCTTCCCTCTACGCCGGCTGGCGCAAGGTCTCCCGGCCCACCTTCGCGGATGGAGCCCGGGAACGCCTTGATGTCCTCTGGCTTTCACCCAACTGCCCCGCCCGGGGCATGTTCGCATCCGCGTGATGCGGATGTCCAAGGGGTGGCCGCAGCTCCGAAATACATCACGCGCCTTTATTTCGCGGAGAGGCATACACACTCGCTCGGTTACATCGGGTGTACTGCGGCCAAAAGAATCATAACCTCCTCCGCAAGGATTTCTATGGCGACCTACTCCACGACACTCAACAAAAAGGGGCCCTTCGGCCCCTTCGGATGGCACCGGGAAACCCTCTCAGGCGGCCGTCGACTTCGCGTACCTGAGCGCCAGGTCCATGCCCCAGGCGAACCGGAGATCCAGTTCCGGGATCACCAGGTAGCAGAATTCCCAGGTAGCGCCAGGGAGGCGAGATGCCTGCATTGCCAGCTGCTTCACTTCGCAGGAAAGGTTCTCGGTATGGCCACCAAACTGGATCAGTTCGGCGGGAGCCTGAGAATCCTTTCCACCCACCCTGTAGAAGATGGAAGCGACGAAGATCCCAGGCGCGGCCCTGCGGACCGGCCAACCCGTGGACTGGAGGAGAGAGAAGGTGGTCCCAGACCAGCCTTCAAAGTCCTTCTGGAAAGGAATGTGTTTCATGATTTCTCCGGAGAGATGCAATCGATGCTTGCGGACGGAGAAATCATCGATATACTGGCAGACACGACTAAGCAGTATTTCAATGAAGTCCACCGCTCCTGTGGGAAGCGGTCGATTGCAGGGTTAGCCCACAGAATTCCAAGAGCTCAGGCGAGTGAACCTCGTTTGGGCTTTTGGCGTTTTGGATGGATTTTACTGGGTGGTTCTTTCTGAATACCTCCCTTTTTCGATGCTGGGTGTGGATTTAACTGGCCAGTGCCTAGGATCACCCCAAGATGTCCAGGATGCCCCGCCTCCGCACTGCCCTTCTTTGGCTCTACGTCTATGGGGCACCGATTGGCGGGGCCCTCTGGATGCTCTGCCATCCAGCACCACCACGCTACGCATGTCAACCCCCAGCAGATGGAACAATTCCGCTCAAGGCAAAGCCATGAAGATCACCACAATCACCGTTTCCAGCCGCACCAGGCGGGGCATAATCGGGGACGCCATCCGCTCGGTGCCCTGGGCGGACGAACACCTGGTCGTGGAGATGGCTGGCGGGGACGATGACACCCTGGAGGTAGCCCGGGAGGCGGCCGGCGGCAAGTTCCGCATTGTGATCGCCCCGGCCGGGATGCCCTTCGACGAGATCCGGAACTTCGGCCTCGAGCAGGCCCGGGGCGACTGGGGCTGCATCCTGGACACGGACTGGAGGATGCGGAGCGGGGATGTGGATGTCCGGGCCGTCCTGGAGTCAACCCCCATTGATCAGCATGCCATCTCCGTCATGGCCCACGATTTCAGCTACGGCCGGCCCATCTTCTTCCGGCTCCCAGCCGCCGGCCGATTCTCCGGTACCACCCATGAGCGTTACAGCCTCAAGGTGCCCTGGGTTATGCGCGGGGTTCGGTTCTACGAGATCCCGAAGACGGCCGAGCAACTGGCCGGCGCGTTCGGTGGCGACCTGGCCGGGCTGACCCGGCAGTCCGCGGAGGAACCCCAGGAACCCCGTTGGCTTTTCTACCTGGGTTACCGGGCCCAGCACCTGAAGAACTACCCATCTGCCATCAACTACTATAAGAGGGCCATCGATCTGCAGGAGGATCCGGAGGAGCGGGCCTGGGCCCTCTATTGCCTGGCCACTTGCCTGTTCCTGAACGGCAACATCACGGCCGCGCTTGAAAGATGCTCCGAGGGGAACCGCCTCGGCGGGGATTTCCCGGAGCACCCCTGGCTGGCCGGCCTGTGCTGCCTGCACCTGGGCGACCCCGCCGCGGCAATGGAGTGGGAAGGCGAGGCCATCCGGCATTCCTGGGCCCGTCCCGGCGCCGATACCTACAACCAGGCCCGGCTCAAGCACCTGACCTGCTTCTTCGAGGCGCCCTACTCCGTCCTGGTCCAGGTCCACCGGGCCATGGACCAAGAGCACCTTGCCCTGATGGCAGAGATGGGATACCACCGCATGCTGCAGGCCAAGCAGGAACTAATCAAGTAGCCCTGAGGGCACAGTGAGGGCACACATGGAAAGGGCCGGGATCAACCCGGCCCTAAGTGTTACTTCGAGTGGTGGTTCCTCAGGGACTCGAACCCTGGACCCTCTGATTAAGAGTCAGCTATGTGCATACTTTATGTATGCAACTGGATAGCTTAGAATGAGGGCACGATTGACAGTATTGCACTTCTGCGGATAGGGTGTGTAGAGATTTGATGGCTTGCGGTGCATTTTGAGGGCATAGTGAGGGCACGGAGGTAATCAAGTGGCACATTTTACGAAGGATTACCTGCTTGGACTTCAACCTCTGGATACTCCTTACAAGGTATCAGACGAGGTGGTGCTGGTGAACAAGCATCCGGTGGGGGTGAACGGCCTCTGCCTCCGGGTGACCCCGGGCGGCGCCAAGACCTTCGCCCTGCGGGCCCGGACCCTCACCGGCCGGCAGGTCTGGATCAAGATCGGCCTTCTGGGGGACATCACCCTGGACCAGGCACGGGAGGAGGCCGCGAAGCACCGGGCGGCCCTGGCCCGGGGCGAGGACCCGGCAAAGCAGCGCCGGGAGGACCGGGCGGCCAAGACCGTGAACGACCTGGCGGACCGGTTCCTCACCGACCATGTGGAATTGGAGTGCAAGCCGAAGACCATCTCGGAGCAGAAGCGGTACCTCACCAAGTTCATCCGGCCGGCCCTGGGCCGGCTCCCCATCAAGGAGGTGGGGCCCGGGTTGGTGGCGGACCTGCTCCGCGGGGTCCGGGCGAAGACCCCGGTTCAGGCCAACCGGATCCGGGCATGCCTCTCCAAGATGTTCTCACTGGCGGAGGTCTGGGAACTCCGGGACCCGGGGACCAACCCGACCGCGGGCCAGGCCCGGGCCCATGAGGAGAAACGGGAGCGCCGAATGGACGAGGACGAGTTGCGGGCCCTGGGCGACATGCTCCGCCGGGTGGCCGCCCTGCCCCGCGGCAAGTTCGATGAGGCCGGCGAGGTCCGCGGCGAGACCCCCTACGCCCTGGCGGCGGTCCGCCTGCCCCAGCTGACCGGCATGCGCCATGATGAGGTAGCATCCCTCCGCTGGGAGTGGGTGGACCTGGAGGCGAAGTTGATCCGGATCCCGCCCGGGGAGCACAAGACCGGGAAGAAGATCGGGACCAGGTTCGTCTACCTCTGCTCGGCGGCCGTGGCCGTCCTCGAGGCCCTGCCCCGCGGCCTGATGCCGGAAACCCGGGACGAGGAATCTCCCTGGGTGATCGTCGGGGATCCCGGGAAGCACCTGGTCCAGGTGCAGGACCCTTGGGAGCGGATTCGGGAAGCCACCACCGAGGCGGCCAAGAAAGCCTTCCGCAAGTCCGGGAAGAAGAAGGGGTGGATCGATATCACCGATGTGACGATTCACGACCTGAGGCGAACCTGGGCGGGCGTGGCCACGGACCTGGGATACCCAGAGATGATCATCGGCGCCCTACTGGGGCACAAGGCCGGCACCGTGACCCAGGGTTATGCCCGGGCCGGAAACAAGATGCTGGCGGAGGCGGCCGAAGCGATCGGCTCCAAGGTATGGGAACTGCTCAACGACTGTCCTTCCAAATAATCAAGGACGAAAGGCACGAAAAGGCCCCCCATCACTGGGGGGCCTCAGGGATTCATTCGAGCACTGCGTTAGCGGTAGCGTCCAGGATATCAGGTTTTCCCATCGGCGCGGATGCCCGTGTTCGGAATGATCTGAACGGCGCGGTCATCCCAAAGCTCGATCATCCGGAAGTCCTTCTCTTGGGTGACGGGGATGACCCGGCCGAGGTGTTCCCGGCACCAGGACTGAATAAGTTCCTGCTGCTCGGTGACAAAAGCCTGGTCGGCATCTCGCATGGACTCCTTGGAGAAGCCGCCCCCGTTGCTCACCCGGGCGGTCATGATGCGGACCTCGATGCCGGCCGCAAGCCACGTCTTGACCCGGGCCACCATCAGGGGCACCGGGGCGCCGATTCCGCCATCCCAGCCGTGGTATTCGGCCAGGGTGCCGTCCAAGTCAACGCCTATCCAACCGTTCTTCATGGGGATCCTATTCATTCGGCCGCGAAGTCCGCGGCGGCGAGGGAGAGAGCGACCTTTCCGGCCTCGCTGTAGCGGACCAAAACCTCTTCGATGTCGGCCCGAGCGAACTGGACGACTATGAATTCCTCAGGCGTGAGGTCGTGCTCCACCTGGTAGTGCAGCTGGGCGGCCAGTTCCTTGATGTTGTCGGGGATCGGCATGGTTTACTCGGGAACATTGAGGGCGGCAAGGCTGGAGGAGGCCGCCTGGAGCCTTGCCCTCCATGCCTGACAATCAGTTTCGGCCTTCCCAAGATTTACCTGGGCGTTGTGGATGACTTCCCGAAGGTTCAAGGCCTTGATGTCGGCAGGAATTTCCATGTCTGCCGCGGTAGCCGCAGCCTGATATCTATCCCAATAGCTCAATCCCCGGTTTTTCTCCAGGGCTTCCTTGAACTCCGCCGCCATCAATTCCCTGGCCTTGGCCTTGGCATCATCCAGGGAGAGGCAGGGGTAAACGTCCGAATGATCGCCGCTGCCATCGGAATACCGATTGAGGCCCCAGGCAAGGTCGCCGTTGGTTTTCCCGAAGAGCGAGAGCAGCCGCAGGGGGCGCACCCGTGCGTAGCGATCCTCATCCGGAGTTTCTAGGGCTTTCTTGAACTCCTGGATGACGGGTGGCCCGTAATTCTTCGATACGAAATGGGTGATCCGTCCTTCCAGGAAGTCTTCCAGTAGGCCCAACCCCTCATGCCGTTTAATGGACGCCACCCGCTGTTCGATGGACTTCTGTGTCAGTTTGATCCCGAGTTGAAGGCCGGCCAGTTCTTCGCGCTTGGCCGCGATTTGTTCATTCAGTTTGAGCACCTCCTGGTTGAGGCGCTCGGTGGGCGGGGTCGAGTAGATATGCCTGACCACGATGGGGGTTCCGTCCTCGTACGGCTGACCATCCTCATCCTCGAAGACGGGGCGGACACAATACCCATCGTCCACCTTGGCGATGAATGTGACGGCTTGACCTTCGACGGTGAAGGCAGAGTCGCCGGGGTTGAATTGCACGGGCACGATGTCTCCTTAAAGGTTCTGGGTCCAGTAGCTGACCCAGGCGGTGAGGTGTTGTTCGGGCGGGAGGAACTGAATCAGGAACCGGACGCGCTCGACCATGGGCCTTTCCACCGGGTATTGATCCCATCCGGTGAAGAGGCCTTCGGGCTCGGGCATGGCCGTTCCTTGATTCATTGCATGAGGTCGAGAAGGGGCCCGTCCGGTCCGGGCTCGGTGGTGGTGGCGGGGGTGGGCGCGAGTTGACGCCTGATCTCGGACAGCCACACCTTGTACGGCCAATACTTCCGCTCCCCATAGGGGTATGCCTCGCGCAGGGCCTTGCGCAAAGCCTTGGGATCCTCGGTGCCGACCCGGGCGATCACCTCAGCGATCTTCGGGCCGGCGCTGTCGCGCCAGGTCTTCATGTCGGCACCTGGTATTCGGCCGCCTTGATGAACAACCAGTCGCCCTTGAACTTGACGCACAGGCCGTGGCCCATGGCCTGGGCCTGCTCTCCGGTGACGTGGATCTCCTCGGCCTGGTGGAGCACCTGAAGGATGCGGGCCCGGGACCAGTCGGCGCCCACCAGGACCGCGGCGGCCGGGTTCATGAAAGTGTGAATGCTCTCTCCCTCCGGGAGGAGTTTCACGGCTTCTTCGAAGGGGATGGTGAGGCGGTCGCTGCTCATCGCCGGCTCAGGGTGGCCGCGACCAGGGCCATCAGGGAACCCAGGCGGCTCTTGCCGGCCATGCTGGGATGGGCGACCTGGAACCGCATGTGCTCCTCCCGCTTTGCCGCCTCCCGGGCCTGGGCCTGGGCGATGCGCTCCTCCCGGGTGCCCCTTCTTTTCGCTTGACCCATGGTTGTCCTCCTAGTCGGTGTGGATGATGCAGGTGAAGGCGCGACCGGCGCGGCGTACGGATCCGCCGAAGCAGGTGTTCCCGCTGTCGCACAGGAGTGCGATGTCCAGGTCGGTGAGCTCCGGGGCGTCCTCCGGGATCGTGCCGGTGTAGGTGGTCTGGGCGTATTGAGGGCTGGGGTTCAGGTTCAGGAACGGCCGAAGATGCGAGATCGCCTTGAACCGGGCGGAGCGGGCCGCGCCCTCTTCCCTCTCGTTCTTGGTGTAGGCCCAACCGGGGATGGCGGTCATACTTCGGCCTCCTTCCCGATGGCCATGTTGGGGTGGATGGTGATGGCGAATTCCCGAAGCAGGAGGCTGGCCATCTGCCGCGCCTGGTGGTGGAGGTGGCGGATCAACCAGACCCGATCCTCCAGGCTCAGGCCGGCGGTGTCGGAGGCGCCCCAGTGGCCCGGGCTGTACGCGAAGGTCGCCATGGGCTTCGGAGCGTTCTGGATGGCCTGCACCTGCCGCTGCGCCTCGTCCCGCTGGTCCAGGGTCTTGACCAGGCACTCGTCCACCACGTTGAGCTTCCGCTGCAGTTCCGCCTTCTCGTCCCGAAGGATGGCGATCTCCAGCACCAGGGGGTTGGCGAAGCAGGAACGCTCATGCCCCTCCGCGAGGGCGAGGGCCGCTTCCTGGCCGCCGTGTTCCTGGAAGTCCCAGGTCTGGTGGCAGAAGGAGCACCAGGCTTTCCCGCCGGCCTTGGCCTTCTCCAGCATTTCGTCCCAGGAGGCGCCGGGCAGGCCCAGAGCGGCGCGGAGTTCCTCCACCCTGGTTCCGAGCAGTTGGTAGGCGACGCGCTCCTGCATGATGGCTGGCGGAACGGGAGTGTCCTCGATCAGGCTAGTCGTTGCCGGCTCAAGCCAAACGAGGCGGCTCGGGTTCAGGTCGCCATCGGCTTGGATCCCGATCCCGCCTTCATCGTTGACCATGATGAACTTCCCGGTGTACGAACTCCCGGACAGCCATCCGTTCCCTTTGATCCTGTCACCCACCTGGAACGGGCAGGCCGCGGGCTCGGGTGTCGGAGGCAGACCGGGGGCCTTTTCCACACCGCAAATCCACTCATGCGCGTCACGTAATCGGTAGTTCCGCGGGACCTCGGGGTCGTTCTCCCAGGTCACTTCCATCCAGAAGTTGGTGATGCCGGTGACGGTCCCGAGGTGCCCCGGAAGCCGGGTGGGGGATGCCTGCTTCCGCAGAGCAACCGTATCGCCCAGTTTGTAGGGGAAGGCCGTGGGTTCCTCCACGGTGTCGGCCATCATTTCTTCCATCACGACCAGGTTGGCGGCCCGTTCCCCGGTGGCCTCGGATACCTGGTCAACCGGGCCCTGGTCCTTGATGAACCAAGCGCCCGGGAGGTGGGGGTTGGAGATACCGGAGGCCCGGCGCATCTCGCGGAACTTCGTGCAGGCGGAAACCTCGTCCTCCGCATAGCATGTCTTCTCGGTGCGGGCCCTTCCGGCTGTGGTGGGACGCATGAGCGCCCATTTGTGCATGGCCATATCTACCTCTCGATGGGTTGGTTGTTGGGGGATTGCGGGGGGCGAACCTTCGGGTGCGCGTTCGGGAACGGGCTGATGGGCGCCAGGGGAACCTCCGGCTGCTGCAGGCCAGTCCGCTGGCAATGCACCTTGATGGCGGAGCGGATGGTGTAGAACCGGTCGCGCAGGCGGTTGAATTCCTGCTGGTCCTTGGTTTCCGCGCACAGGTCATCGAACACGATCTCGGCCCGGTGGAGCATGGTCTCCAGCTTCTCTTTGTCGGTGCGGGTGTTGTTGTGGTTGCCCACCATCCAGTTCCGCGGCCGCTCGGACCGGGGCGGCGGTGGTGGCGGGATGAACACGGGGATGCAGGTCCGGCCGTGCTTCATCTCGGACAGGACCCAGATCATGAGATCCCGGCGGGCATCCAATTGAGCGGGGCTAAGGTCGGGGTGCATTCTCAACCTCCAACCACGGTTCGGCTTCTTTGAAGAGTTCGTAAGGGGTGCCATCGCAGCGGTCAACAAGTCCCCGAACCAGGGCCAGCAGTTCATGCGCGGCCAAGGTGTCCTTCAGGAGCGAAGTCTCGAACCAACCGGGAACGGCGATCGCCAGGGCCCGCTCCACCTCCTCCCGGTTGGTTTCAAGGGTGCGCATTGCGTCAGCCTTCCCGCGGCTTGAAGGCGGGGATGTCGCTGGGGAATGCCGGGACCACGAAGCCCTCACCCACCTCCAGGGCCGGGCGACTGCAGCCGAACAGGGCGGCCAGGGCGGTCACGGCGGTGCCGGCCGGGTTGGACACGCCCCGCTCCCAGAAGGAGACGGAAGCCTGGTCGCAACCGATGATTCCGGCGAAGTGGGCCTGGGACCACCCCCAGGCGTAACGGGTGGCCTTGATCCGGTCCCCGATGGTGTCCAGGGCTGGCGCCTGGGGCGTGGCAGGGGGGGTTTTGAATGTCATGGCTTAGTCCTCTTGAAGGGAATCGATGAGGGTTTCCCATGAGGCCAGGAGCCCCAGGGCGAACCAGAGAAGGGAAATGCCGGCGGCCCCGGCGAGGTGCTTCAGGTCCCAATCGATGGAGTAGATGGGATCCCGTCCGGCGGCGATGGCGCGGGCGTTGAACTTCCGGGCCCGGGCGGCGGCCTTGCGGCGGTCCTGGACCCAGGCGATGGCGCAGGGGATGAAGGTCAATCCGGCACCGATGGTGTAGGCGAGGAGCAGGTGGTGACTTCCTGACATGGCGATGCCCTTCCTTGATGCGGCGGGATCCACGGACCCGCGGGGGTTGGCCAGCCCGGCGCGTCCCTGGTGGGCGGGCGCCGGGTTCGGTCAGCCTCGGTGATTAGGCCTCGGCCGGCGCGGCTTCCTTTTCGAAGGCCAGGGCCTCCTCGATCTCGCCCGGCAGGAAGGCCTTGGCGAGGAAGGTCATGGCCACGTCCAGGGTGCCGGCCATGCGCAGGTATTCATCGCGGGTGGCGAGGATGTTCTGGAACCGGCCCACCTTGCGGGTCGCCTGGCGCCAGGAGTCGGTGAGGCGTTCCAGGATCTCGTTCACGCCCTCGTTGCTGGCGTTGAAGTCCTTCTCCAGGGCCTTGTTGGCGTCCTCGGCCTTGCGCTTCTCGGCATCCCAGGAGTTCAGTTGGCCGAAGGTGCGGCTGTCCACCACCTGGACCGGCTTGAGGGTGAACTGCTCGCCATCATCCAGGCCGCGGATCTGCAGGTTCTGGTAGTGCTGCAGGTACCAGTTCTCGGTGGCGATGCCCGGCTCCAGCGCCATGAAACCGGCCAGGGCTTCCGGGTCGCGGAAGAAGATGCCCGTGCTGCTGTTCTTGGACTGCAGTTCGTAGGCGGTGAAGGACTCGTAGGCCGGCTTCTCCGGGATCGGCAGGTAGTCGGGCGGGATGGGCTTGCTCACGCCCGCCTGCATCATCTCGAAGCGCAGGAACCGGGTGGTCAGGTCCTCGTAGCTGACGGAGGCCTTCTCCCGCAGGGTCAGGTCGTTGAAGTTGAAAGTTGAGGGCATACGTTGCCTCCATAGGCCTTCGGCCTGGTGATGGGTGGGGTTGATCTCGATCCTCGGCGGTTGCCTTGGTCGGTGGAGGGGCCGGGATGCCTGATGTCGTGGCTTGCCGGCCCTACCGTCGATCAAAGGGCCGCGGCTAGGCGATGATCGGGATGCCCAGGTCGAAGGTTTCCAGGTGGGTTTTCAGGATCTCGATGGCCTGGACCTTCCACTTCCCGCCGTCCGCCTCGAAGAGGGCCAGGGACGGGGTGCCGTCCGTGCGGGCTCGCAGGATGAACGTGCTCACCGGCTGGGGCGCCTCGGGGAAGGTGCGGTAGGGGGAGAGAACCACCAGCGGGCGAATGACCACATTCTCCAAGGTCCGCAGGCCAGCCTTGGCCACGGCCCGCTGCGTGAAACCGTCATCCGTGAGGGTGGCGGCGCTCTCGCTGGTCAGCGATCCGGCGGACTGCAGCACGTAGGCCTTGTCATCGGTGGTGGCGAACAGGGCCGCGACCTTGATGTTGAAGTCCTCCTGAGGTAGGAAGCGGTCGAAGGGGAACTGGTTGAAGTCCATGGGGTGGGCCTCGATCAGGACCCGGCGCCGGCCGTGTTCATCCGCGTTGCGGGCGATCAGGTGCACGGTGTCCTCGTCCACGATGTGGATCAGGCACTGGTCCTTGAAGCCCACGGTGTCGAGGTTGCCCTTGATCAGGTCCGCGAAGCCGGCCAGGGTGTGGACGGCAACGGTGTCGGGCTGCGCGGGCGGGGCGGCCTTGATCTGGTGGAGCGGCTTGCTGGAGAAGGGGGCGGCCTGCCCCAAGGCGTCGGTGATGTCGTGGATTTCGGGCCGGGAAATTTCCAAGATCGTCTTGATGGTCTCGGAGGTGATGTCGTTCGCCATGAATGGCTCCAAGAAAAGGGATCGGTGGATGGTGGTGGATCAGGCTTCCTTGGCGCTGGAGAAGGGCTTCACCTTCCCCTGGTCCTCGAAAAGGGGTGGCTGGCCGCCGGCCGGCGGGACCTGGAACAGGGTCAGGTGGTCGGACCCTTCGGCCTGGGCGATGTACGCGAAGGTCTTGCCGCCCTTGGGCGACGGCATGGTGGTCTTGGTGCCGTAGGTGAGATCCGCCTGGCTGCGGTTCTCGTTGGGCAGGACCTCCACGGTGATGACCAGCTTGCGCTTGGCGTCCGCCTTGATGTTGGGGTCCTGGATGTTGTCGGCGATCTTCCGCAGTTCGGCGCCGACCAGTTCCATCAGGGCGCCGCCGTCGATCGTGTCCAGGTTAAGTTCGATTGGTTTTCCCATTCGGGATCTCCTTGGATGGTGCCGGCAGGGATGGGAAGTCAGCGGGCACCGCCGGCAGGGCGCAAGCCTTCGTGAAGTGGGGGATCAGGGCCGCGGCCACCTCGGAGAAGCGCAAGCCCAGGGAAGGGAATCGGGCCTCGAGGTCCAGGGCCGCGCAGGTCGCCCGACCCTCGGGCGTGAGGAGCACCACTCGATTACTGGCCATCGCTGGCGCTCTGCAGGGGTTCCACGGTGTCGGGCGCAACCTCGGGCGCGGGAGTGGCGCCGGGGGCTTCCTGCGTCATGCTGGAGGCCTGGATGCGATCCCACTGCTTGCCCATGGCCTGCCCCAGGCCGGCGGCCAGATCCTCGAGGGGGCTGACCAGGGCCAGTTGCAGTTTCGCCAGGGAGAGCGGCTTGGGCGCCAGGATTAGTTTGCCGTCCGGGAAGGCGATCCCCAGGAACAGGTTCGCGCTGCCGGGCGGTGGGGTGGTGAGCACCTGGTAGTCGTTCAGCTTCGTGGCCAGGGCCCGGGCGGCATCGATCGGCAGGGGGCGGCGCTCCTGGGCCATGGTGGCGAGGAGATCCAGAAGGGAAGCCTCGGGCGTTTCCACGGCTCGCTTCTGCAGTTCGATCACGATGGCGAGGCTCAAGGGCGTTAGGAGATAAGGGGTGGTGGCGTTGGCCATCAGCGGGCTCCTTCAATGGATGCGGGGAACTCCGGGATAACCCGGACTGCGGTTCCGGAGAGAAGGGTTCGGCAAACCCGGCTGCCGTCCGGCTTGGCCATCACGATATGGATCCGGCCGTCCAGCGCCTTTTCGCGCCAGAGCACCCGGAGCAGTTCCGCTTCGTGACCCAGGAGGGAATCACCCGGGACCACGAAAGATGCCGTGGTGGTGATTTCGGCGGCCATCAGTTCGCCTGCCTACATCCGGTGCGGGGCGAATCCTCCCGGTACTGGTAGCGCGAGATGATGTCGGCCTCGATGTAGCAGATCTTATGCTTCCCCGCCCAGTGCTGCAGGTCGGTCAGCACATCAACCAGGTAGCCAAGTGCATCCCGTTCGTCGTAGGGGGTGATTTTCATCTGGGCCAGGTGCGCCTGAATGACAGCATCAGCTGCTTGGACGGCGGCATCGGCCCTGGCTACCCGTCCGTCATTGGCGGGGTCGGGTTTATCCAACTGCTGTGTAGAGTGCATCTCGGTGCTCCCATGCTGCGTCTGAAATCAGACGCGTAGGTTTAAGGCTGTCCGCCAGGTAGTCAGGTGGACACAATTTCTAGGTAAAATTAATTAGGCGACCATTGACACCTGCTCCGGGTCGATGTATCCTTCCCAGTGCTGCATAGGGGATTTACTTCATAACTCCCTTTGACAATACTAAGCATTTGGATACTACCTCGCAACCCTTTTTTTTGAGCCTCACATGACAAATTCAGTTGTTGGTGATCGCATCAAGCAGGCCCGCACCAAAGCAGGGCTGACGCAAGTCCAGCTTGGCGAGGCCGTCCACGCTCATAAATTCACCGTATCCAAGTGGGAGCGCGGCGACACCTCGCCCGGGAAGCCGAGCGACTATCTGGCTATTGCCAAGGCCTGCGGGGTATCCATCAACTGGCTACGCGACGGCAAAGGGACCATAGAGGATCCCTACGTCGCACCAGCGAACGAAGACCGCCGTCTCCGAGAACAAAGAATTACTGCGCCCCACGGTCAGGCCATGAAGGTCGGGCAAATCCAGAGCGGCAAGACCAACTCCTACCAATGGGTGGCTGCGCTGGCCGCAAAGCTGCTGCGTCTGGATCCGTCCCTTCAAGAGGATCGCCTGGCCCGCATCCTTGAGTTGGGATCGGCAATGGCAGAACGGGGTGGTCAGATCGATGACGAGATGTGCATTACCCTCCTGCGAATGGTGGCGTAGGCGTACGCAGTTTTGAATTGCGGTGGAAAAAAATCGTAGCACGCAAACCTTTCGCTCGTCTTTAAAATATCGGATACTTTAAACTTATTGAGTAAATTTACCTAGTGTGCGATTCCTGTGGAATGCCACCAATTCGGCGTCAAATGGGTCGCCCAAGGCGACATGAGCCACCGGCTCCCTCCCGAAAGCGAACCGTTCTCGTCCCGCTGGAGATGGACGAGGAACTGGTGCAGGTGGCAGAGTCCAAAGGGATCAAGGTCCATGCTGCGCTCCGAGAAGCGGTGGCGTTGTGGCTGGAGACAAATAGGCCGAAGGGTTAGAATGGGTTCCTCGTCAGGTGAACCATGCGCAACCTCCGCCCTATCCTCCCCGCTCTCGCCATCCTCGGCGCGGTAGCCGCCGGCATGACCTGGTCGGGCATCCCGGGCCTCTGGGCGGACACATGGGCAGGCGGGTATAGCCGGGGCATCCTGGCGCTGCGCTGGGGCATCTACGGCGCCTTCCTGGTGTTCATCGTGGGCTTGGGTGTGGCAGGGATCCGCGCCACATGGAAGCGCCAGGGGTAGGCAACGAAAAGGCCCCCGAAGGGGCCTTGGCAGGTTGGCTGAGGGCGCCTACAGCTGCACGATCTCCGGCAGTCGGTCCGCTGCGATGGGAATGAACCTGGCGCACAGAACGGACCAGTAAAAGTACCGGCCGGTGCTGGTGAGGAACAGGCGGTGGAGCGGGCCCTTCTCGCGCAACTGGATCCACCCGACCTGCGGGCCCGGGGCGCTGCTGGCGGACGTGGCCACGTGGGCGCTGCGGTGGTTCAGGGCTTCGATGATGGCGGTGTCGATCATGGCTGACTCCTGGGCGTATATTTCTGGTGGCGAGGTGCGGAATGGGCGTGATGAAGGACCTGCGGGAAGAGATCGGAAAGGCTGAAACCCTCGAAGAGATGAACCGCCTGGTGAGGGCCCTTGAGGCTGGGGCGCTGCACCTGGAGCGCGAGAACAAGGAATTGAAGGTGCGGATTAAGGAACTGGAATCCCTGGTTGAGGTGTCAAGGATTCCTTGACGGTTCGGCGCTACTTGAGTTTGCGGAAAGTGATCTCCTCGCCCTGCACGGTACCGGGGAAGACCAGTTCGGACGCGAGGTGCGGGCAGGGAACCGTCCGGCAAGGGATGATCAACCCAATTTCCTTGTCCCTGATGACGCCCGCGATGGCTTTGTCACAGTCTCCGAGACAATGGCTTTGGATCATCTCGCGCTGGGATGGGAATGAAAAGCAGGTTCCGTAGAGCATGGGTCCACCTCCGGGGATCTAAAGGAGCGTTCTGTGCTCCAGGGAAGGCCGGCCAGGGCCCTCCCCGCAGAACCGTGCGCTCTACTCCGCCATGATCTGGGACACCACGGCATCCAGGTCCCGGAAGTGCTGGTGAAGGCGCTCCTGCAGCCGGACCATGCTGCGCATCTGCCGGCGCTGGTGCCGGTCGTGCCGGCGGATCGCCTTGTCGATGTGGTCCTTCCACGTCACCAGGACACCTTCCCGGCCCTCGCGGTCGAGCATCTGGAACACCTTGCCGAGCGGTTCCATAAATGTCCGTCCGGTGGCAAGGTGGCGGATCACGGCCCAGCCACGGTTCGGGTTGGGCTGGGTGCCGGGGACGATCGCCACCAGCTGGAAGGACTCGGAGCGCCGGGTGTCGGACTTCTGGAACACGCTCCAGGTGTAGCCAGTCGAGTAGTCCCGCCAGTCGTGCATGGCCAGGAACCGCTTGCTGACGTTGGGGATGTAGGGCGAGTTGAGCATGGGATTCTCCTAGCAAGCACTGACGATTTGGACCTTGACCGCGTTCTGTCCTCGAACCTTGCGAACCCTGATGCGCTTCTCAGCGGCAGCTTTGCGCCAGGCTGCGCATTCCTGGTCCCGGCCTGCCCTCTTGGCATCCGACTGGGCATGGAAGAGCGCGTGGAGGATCCAGTAGCGCCCGTTGGAGTCCAGGGCTTCCAGAGACGTGATGACGGGATTCGGGTTGGAAATGCGGATGCGCTCATCACCAGCGCCGTGCCGAACCAGGAGATCCACATTCCCAAAGCGGGCCTTGACCACGCAAAAGTGGTAGGAGTGGGAATCGATGCCGCCGCAACGCCCAGGCTCATCGAAGATGAGGGAATCGTGCTCATCCAAATCGGGAGGATTGAGGTAGCGTTCGAAGGCGCCGGGCTGTCCATTGACGGTTGGCTGATCACAGAAGCACATGGCTACTCCTATTTTTGCGCGAGCTCGCGGGCGTCATCCGCCGCGATGGTTTCAGGTTCGGAAGCGGACAAGGCCTGCATGTCCCGGGTCGCCACATAGGCGGCATGCCCATAGGCGGCCAGATAGGCGATGATCCCGGTCACGGCCAGGGCGACGATGAGGGTGTGGCGGTCGAAGCGCATTGGATGGTCCTCCTTCAACGGCAAGGCCCGGGCCGAGCCGGGCGATGCCTCGATGTGAACGGGTGGCTACCGGCCTTCTGCCTTGGAGAGATGGGACTCGATCTGCGCGTACATGGCGTCTTGCTCTGCCTTGGCGATGGCTTCCCGCACCTTTGCGAAGTGCCAGGCGACATGCCACTCGTTCTCGTCAGCGGCGAAGGTCGCACCCTCGATGTTCAGGATGTGGTGGAGCGCTTCCAGCATCTCCGGGGCGGCGGCGAACAGGGGGGCCATGCCGTTGTGGGCGGGAACACGGGCAACTTCCTCACCCTGCTCGTTACGAATTTCGATAGTGGCCGGGCTGATCTTGTGGGTGGTGAGGGTCATGGTGGAATCTCCGATGAAGGGCTGAGGGTTTACCCCAAAAGCCCCTTCCGGGGCGTCTGGGGGATGGCAGGCAGTGGTCAGGGCTTTGGGTAGACCTGAATCCCGTCCACGAACACGGAATCGATCTCGCGCTGGAACTTCTGGCTGGGCTTCTCCCAGACCTTGGAGAGATCCACAACCTTTGCGGCGGGAAGGACTGCACTCCAGCAAGGCCGACCGTTGGCAGAGAACGGGGCGGGTTCCCGAGGGGTGTCTGACTTGGGGTTGATGCAGATGGTGGTCATGGCTCAGACCTTCATGTAGTCGAAGTAGCGGTGAGCGTTGTTGAGGTCGAACGTCCGGGCTTCCTTCTCCCAGTAGTCGACGTTGCGGGCGGGGCTCGGGAAACCGGCGGTCGAGAGGCATTCGAAGGCATCCCGCAGCGCCAGGTTCTCGGGCCGGTTGTATTCCTCTGCTTGCTCAGGGGTGAGGTTGATCTGACTCATGGTCTATCCCCTCACTTGAGTGGAAATCGACTTGCCCCAGGCCGCGATGGATTCGAACGTGATGGTCACGGAGTAGCTGCCAGACCTGTTCGGCTTCATGGTCAGCCCCACAACCCCGTTCAAAAGGGCGGCGCCCTTGACCTGCTCGATGGCTTCTTCGAGGTCCAACTTCGTGATCTTGGTGATCATCTGTCCCATGGTCTCTGCCTCCTGGATCTGGGTCCATCCGACTCAGCGGATGAAGTGTTTCTGACTCCAGTATTCGTATCCATCTGCATACGTCAAGACCCATCCACAAAATATCCGAAAGGCTACACCTGGCCGAGGCCGCCCCTCCCTTAGAGAATTCCTTATTTCTCAAGGGGAAACCGGCCCTTCTTATATATAAAAATATTTCTTTGAAAGAAAAGTTTTCAGAGTTCTTTCTTATAGTAGGAAGTCCCTCAATCTCCACTCCGAACCACCCTTCCGAAACCGGGCTGAAGGAAAATCCCGAGATGAGAATGGAAGAGATTCCAAGGAAGGCTGAAGGACCAGGTCATCCACTCCGGTCCTGCCCCTCTCATCCTTTGATGGACCTTGGAAGGGGCTTCCATGTCCCTTCAGGGTCCCTTCTCTTCCCCTTCATCCGAATTTCTCGCATGGGGCTGAACCATCCAGAGGGTTTTGCCTCGCCCTCCAGGCCCTTCCCTTTCACCTGCCTTCCTTGACTGCCATGGTAGGATATGGGGTTAAGTTGACCAAGGTTGATAGGTTTAAAGGTCGATGAAAGCCGAAACCCCGAAAAGCCCTTGAAAATGTTGGGATGTTGCAGGAAAGCCTATGGGCATGACGCATTCATCTTGAAATAGGCATTTTCGCACATTTGCCGATTGCTGGGGCTAGAAGGCACCTAGAAGGCGCGGAAGGTATCCGACCATCGCATCGTATTGCCGACCATCCTTCCGCGTCTCCTGGGGCAACCGAGGGCTTGTCTTGGGCGGTTTAGGGGTCAAGGATTGGATCGGACTGGCAGGAACGTCCTTTTGGCCGGGAAGGGGCCTTGCAGCCTGGTCCTGGGGATGTAGAATTGCCACAAAGAGACAGATCCCTTATTTATCAAGCATCTTTTGATCATGACCAAAATGGTTACTTTTGATAATGGTAATTCTGTAACCTATGAGAAACGTTGAGAATGTCTTATATATCAATGGTATTTTCGAATGGCCAAGATTATGGAATCCGATCTGGTGTGAAGATTCCGCGATCCGCCAGGGTTGAATGACAAGTCGGCCAGGTTCGGGACCTGGGAGGGGAGGCCCGGCAGGTTGACCAGGGGGCCAGGCACAGCAGCTGGACGATGGACCACGACCAGCGCGAGCCGAGCGCCGCGGGCTGGACACGTCCAGGCGCAGCAACCGAAGGACCGCGGGCAGGGCCGGCCGCACCCTCCCCCCCCATGTGGGCCCAGGCCCGGGCCGCCTTCGTAAATCTATGATGCTCCTCCCTATATTCTCCCCCATAACCTTTTCGCTTTGGAATACTTAGCCCA
>Ga0265338_10004638_pt1 | contig 18470 bp, 9 predicted proteins | sample 42126metaG_FD_193579 | JGI IMG/M metagenome (GOLD analysis project Ga0265338, IMG submission 193579) | Rhizosphere microbial communities from Carex aquatilis grown in University of Washington, Seatle, WA, United States - 4-21-26 metaG | ecosystem: Host-associated > Plants > Roots > Rhizosphere >... | reverse complement strand
TCACCGACTGTCGCCGAGAAACCGAGCGAGCCCGGCGTCACCGCGAACCCGGAGACCGAGCCGCCGACGCCGACGAACGCGCTCGCACCCGTCAGCGTCACCGCGAGCAGCGTCCCCGACTTCGTCAACGAGAACCCGCCCGCGACCGAGACGAAGCTCGCAACCGAGACCTCCGCGGTCCCGGACGCCGCGAGCGTGATCGTGCCGTCCATCGACAACGACGAATCGAGCGAATGCCAGTCGACCGCGTCCGGGTTCACCGTCGCGTCCAGGTGCTCGACGTCCAGCGTGATCCCCGGAACACCCACCAGCGAGGCGGAGAGATCCTTGACCTCGATGCCGTAGTGGCCGCCCTGCAATGCGACGTCCACCTCGGCGACGGTCGCGGAGAACCCGGGCGACCCGGGCGTGACGACGAAGCTCGCGACCGAGCCGCCGATCCCGACGAACGCGCTCGCGCCGGTCAACTTCACGACGAGCAGCGTCGCCGACTTGGTCAGGCTGAAGCCGCCCGCCACCGCGACGAACCCGCCCGCCGACGCCTCCGCAGTTCCGGACGCGGCGAGCGTGATCGTGCCGTCCATCGACAGCGACGAATCCACGCCGTGCCAGTCGATCGCGTCCGGGTTCACGGTCGCGTCGAGGTGCTCGACGTCGAGGGTGATCGCCGGAACGCCGACCAGCGACGCGTTCAGATTCTTGACCTCGACGCCGTAGTGGCCGCCCTGCAACGCAACGTCGACCTCGCCGGCCGTCGCCCCGAAGCCGAGCGAGCCCGGCGTCACAACGTAACCGGAGACCGAGCCGCCGACGCCGACGAACGCGCTCGCACCGGTCAGCGTCACCACCAGCAGCGTCCCCGACTTCGTCAACGTGAACCCACCCGCAACCGAAACGAAGCTCGCGACCGAGATCTCGGCCGTGCCGGACGCCGCCAGCGTGACCGTGCCGTCCATCGTCAGCGACGCGTCGACCGAATGCCAGTTCACTCCGTCCGGGTTCACCGTCGCATCGAGATGCTCGACGTCAAACACGATCGCCGGAACGCCGACGAGCGAGCCGCCCGCGTCCTTCACCTGGACGCCGTAGTGGCCGGCCTGCAGCGCGACGTCCACCTCGACCGCCGTCACCGAGAAACCGAGAGACCCCGGCGTCACGACATAGCCGGAGACCGACCCACCGACACCGACGAACGCGCTCGCACCCGTCAGCGTGACGACGAGCGACGAGCCGCTCCTCGTCAACGAGAACCCGCCCGCGACAGCCACGAATCCGGCAGCCGACACCTCGGCCGTGCCCGACGCGGCGACCGTCACCGAGCCGTCCATGGACAGCGTCGAGTCGGCGGCATGCCAGTCGATCGCATCCGGGTTCGCCGTCGCGTTCACATGCTCGACGTCCAGCACGATCGCCGAGACGCCGATCAGCGAGCCGCTCAGATCCTTCACCTCGACGCCGTAGTGGCCGGCTTCCAGCGCGACGTCCACCTCGCCGACCGTCGCCGAGAAACCGAGAGACCCCGGCGTCACGGCGAACCCGGAGACCGAGCCGCCGACGCCGACGAACGCGCTCGCGCCGCTCAACGTCACGACGAGCAGCGTCCCGCTCCTGGTGAACGTGAACCCGCCGGCGAGCGAGACGAATCCGGCAGCCGACACCTCGGCGGTTCCCGAAGCAGCGAGCGTCACCGTGCCGTCCATCGACAGCGAGGAGCTCACCGTGTGCCAGTTCACCGCGTCGGGATCGACCGTCGCATCGAGGTGCTCCACGTCGAACGTGATCGCGGGAACGCCGAGCACCGATGCGTTCAGATCCTTTACCTCGACGCCGTAGTGGCCGGCCTGTAGCGCGACGTCGACCTCGCCGACGGTCGCCGAGAAGCCGACCGAGCCCGGCGTCACCGCGAAGCCCGACACCGAGCCGCCGATACCGACGAACGCGCTCGCGCCGGAAAGCGTGGCGACCAGCAGCGTCCCCGTCTCGGTCAGCGAGAAGGAGCCGGCGACGGCGACGAAGCCGCCGACCGAGACTTCGGCCGTCCCGGACGCCGCGAGCGTGATCGTCCCGTCCATCGACAGCGACGAATCCACGCTGTGCCAGTCGATCGCGTCCGGGTTCACCGTCGCGTCGAGATGCTCGACGTCGAACGTGATCGCCGGGACACCGACGAGCGAACCCGACGCCTCCTTCACCTGGATGCCGTAGTGACCGGCCTGCAGCGCGACGTCGACCTCAGCTCCCGTCAGCGAGAACCCGGTCGAGCCCGGCGTCACCGCGAAGCCCGAGACCGAACCGCCGACACCGACGAATGCGCTCGCGGTCGTCAGCTTCACGACGAGCGTCGTCCCGCCCATCGTCAGCGTGAACCCGCCGGCGACGGCGACGAACCCGGCGGCCGAAGCCTCGGCCGTCCCGGAGGCCGCAAGCGTCACCGAGCCGTTCATCGACAGCGACGAATCCAGCGAATGCCAATTCACTGCGTCCGGGTTCACCGTCGCGTCGAGACCCTCGACCGCGAACGTGATCGCCGGCACGCCGGTCAGCGATGCGTCGAGACCGTCGACCTCGACGGCGGCATGCGTCGTCGCGCCGTCGACCTGAACCGCAACCGCGACCGAGGACGCGGACGCCGAGAACCCGAGCGTCCCCGGCGTGACCGTGAAGCCGCTGAGGCCGCCGCCGATGCCGACGAAGACGCTCGGCGCGCTGAGCGTCGCGGTCAGCAGCGTCGAGCCGCCGGAGAGCGTCGAGTCACGCAGGTCGAAGGAGCCGGAGGCCCAGACGAACGACCCGGCGGAGATCGCCGCCGTGCCGGAGGCGCCGAGAGTGAGCGAACCGGTCATCGTGAACGCCGGCGCGCCCGGAACCGTTGCCGCGAACGTCGCCCAGTCGAACGCGTCCGGATTCACCTGAGCGTCGAGTCCCGTTACGGCGAAGCTGACGACGCTGCCGAGCCCGGTGATGGAACCCGCCAGGCCCTTCGCCTCGATGCCGAGATGCCTCACGGTCGGCGAGACGACGTCGATGCCGACGTCGATCTCGGAAGCCGTGGCCAGCAGCCCGACCGATCCGGCGACGACGCTCCCGCCGGAGATGCTGCCGCCGACGCCGACGAACGCCTGGACACCCGTGAGTGAGCCCGTCATCAGCGTCGAGCTGTCGGGCGCGGTCGAGTCGACCAGCGAGAGCGTGCCGACGGCCTGGACGAATTCGCCGGCGGAGAGCTGCGCCGAGCCGCCGACCGCAAGCGTGACGTCGCGGCCGATCGTGAGGCCCGAGCCGGGGACGTTCGACCAGTCGATGCGGCTCGAACTCGAGGCGCCGGCCGAGTCGGTGGCGCTGTTGACCGTCGCCGTCGCGCCCGTCACATGCAGCGAGAAGCCCGGCACGCCCTCGAGATCCGCCGTGCCGACGGAGGCCGAGACGCCGACGAACGAGGTCTGATCCGTCGAGACGCCGTCCGTCTTCGGCTTCAGCACGTCGACCGTGACGGCGGCGGAGCCGACGTAGAAGCCGGTCGCGCCGGAATGGCTGATCGTCGCACCCGAGAACGAGGCGCCGGAGCCGACGAACGCATCGCCGCCGCTGACGCCGACCTTGAGCAACGTCGAGGGCGTCGCCGCGCCGCCGGCCAGCGCCGAGTCCGTGACGGTGACGTCGGAGGTGCTGACGTCGACCGTGCCCTGCGCGAGGACGAAGCCGCCGACGCCGACCTGGGCGTTGTCGGCGTGCGCGGCCGCAAGCGCACCGGTGAACGTCCCGAAGGAGACGGCGCCGTTGCCCGGGTCGACCGACAGCGCCGAGTACGTCGTCCCGGTGTCCGTCATGTCGACCTGGCTGAGGTCGAGCGCGTGCCCGTTGGACGCGGTGCCGTTGTACGACGCCGTCGCGCCGGTCGCGTCGAGCGTGAAGCCCGGGATCCCGACGACGCTTGCGGAGAAGGTGCCGCTGACCGCCTGCCACGCGAGCGAGCCCTTGAAGAAGAAGGCCGCGACGAGGGAGCTGATCGTCCCCTGGAACCCGGCCGCGCTCGGCGTCCCGGCCTCGGCTCCGGCGAAGAGCGAGCCGTTGATCAGTCCGACGGTGTAGAGCCCAACGTGGTCGACCGCCGTTCCGTCGTCCTGCTTGACGGTGACGAGCCCCTGCGACTGCACGTTCACCGCGCCGCTGAACTGGAGGAACCCGCCGAGGCTCACCGACTGTTGGCCCGAGCCGAGCGACGTCGTGCTCCACGGGATGAAGAGGACGGTCGTCGACGCGGTCGCGACGGGCGTCGAGTTGACCGTCGCATTCAGCGTGACGGGCTCCGTGTCCGCATCGGTGATGGTGACGGTGCACGTGCCGTCGGCGGCGGTCGTGCACGACGACAGGCCGACGAACGTCGCGCTGCCGGTGCCGAGGGTGAACTGGACGGGCGCGCCGCCGGCGCCGACGCCTCCCTGCGTGACGGTCGCGAGAACCGTCGTGTTGTGCCCGTCCTGGACGATCGGCGGCGAGAGGGAGAGCTCGACGTCTGCGGGCGACGCGGCGACGTAGTCGCTGAAGTGCGGGAGCGCGGCGCTGATCGTGTGGTGAACGGTGTCGACCGTCGAGGGGAGCGCGACGGGACCGTTGACGGGGTCGAGGTAGTAGATCGCCGTCGGCGTCGGCTTCGACGGGTCGTACGAGATCGTCAGCACCGGCGAGCCGGAGAAGTGCGAGATCGTCGCGCCGGTCGACGTGTCGGTCGCGGTCAGGTTGTAGATCGCCGACGCAGGCCGGATTCCGAACGTCGACGCGTCCGTCGTCGAGACGGACACAACAGTGGAGCCCGAGACGAGGCCGGGAGCGAACGCGACGGTCGCGCTCCCGTCACCGGCAACGGCGCTGCCGCCGTTGTCCGGTGTGACGAGTCCCGGCGGCGAAGGACCGCTGCCGGGAGTCGCCGCCGGATCGGGCGGCGGCGGAGTCGTTCCCTGCGGTGTCGTCACGTCGGAACCGCCCGCGGTCCCGCTGCCGGCGTCCGCGCCGACCGAGCCCGTCGTCGTCGGCGCGCCGCCCGTACCTCCCGAGCCACCCGCCGCGGTCGCGGCCGACTGCGAGTCACCGGGGACCGGTGTCGACGGGGGCGAGTCCGGCGGGACAACCGACGGGTCCGTCGGCGTCGTCAGCTGCGGCGGGTCGACGGCACGCACGCCGGCGAGTCCCCTCACCGGTGCGATGGAGTTGCGACCCGCCGGGGAGACAGGAGCTGCGATCGACGGAGGCGCGAGGATGCCGGCGCCGGCGACGACCGTGTCCGTGTCGATGCCGGAGCTGATCGGCTGAACAGGAGGAGCCTCGACCTGCGGAGGCTCCGACGACGAGATCGTGCCGCCGGCGCTCTGAAGCGAACGTCCCTGGACACGCGCGGGCGTCGAGGCGGGAGCAGCGTCGTCGGTTCCGGCGGCCGGCGACGCGTCGGTACCTGTCGCCGGTGTGGTCGTCGCGGCCGGTGCGGCCGGTGCGGCCGGCGCCGCCGGAGCGGCGGGTGTCGTGCCGAGCGCCGTCGGCGCGCCGACGGTGTCCTGCACGACCGGAGCGCCGGCGAAGAGATCGACCGGCGTGTTCGTCTTCGCGATCCCCGACGCACCCGCGGGAGAGAGGGAGTACGTGTCGGTGACGACGGGGACCCTGCGTGAGCCGCTCTGCGCGCCGTGTTGCTTCTTGCTCTGCGAATTCGTGCGGGCAGCCGCGGGAACGGTGACCGCCGGGTGAAGCTTGGGAACGGCGAGTCCGGGGAAACGGACGACCGGGATGCCGAGAGTCGGGAGGGACGGGGCAGCGGGCGAGTACGCAGGACGGCTGAACGCTGCGAAGCCGCTCGCGTACGGAACGGCGAGGCCGATCAGGCCGATTGCCGCAAACACATAACGCGCTCCGCGAAAGCGGAACGCAGCCAGACTCGGAAACTCCGCCGCAGCGGCCCCGGCCGAATACACCCCTTGGACTCCCCCTCGTTCCCCAATCCGGGCTAAGAGCCGCCCGGTCCCGAAGGCGACTGTGCCACACATCGCAAGGCGGTGCAAGCACCCGACGCAGAAGTTCACCGGCCCGACTCCGGGCCGTCACCGCCCGGACGGGCGTCAGCCCAGGCTCTTCTGGATCCGCGCGCGCTCGGCATCCACGCGCAGGGCCAGCTTGGAAACCGCCTGGACCCTCGCGTTGTATGCCTTCACGGCCGCGATCTGGGCACGCTGGGCGGAGACGCTCGTGCTCGTGGTGGCGGCCCTCTGGAAGCTCCGGTCGAGCACCGCGACGCGCGCGTACTGCTTCTTCTGGAGCGCCGCGACGAGCGGGGCCCCGGTCGCGCGGACCCGAGCGAGGGTCGACAGCTGGGTCCGGTACGACGGCGCCATCGACGGCGGCGGGCGCAGTCCGCGCAGCCGCGTCTGCACCTTCGCGATCTCTCGCATGTACGTGTCGAGGGCGACGGCCTGGCCGGCGGCGGCGGCGGAGACTGCGCGCCGGAACGCCGCCTGCGCCGCCTTCAGCTGCGCAGGCTTGACGGGCTTCGGCTTCGGAACCGCGACTGCGGCGAGCGACTTCTTCAACCGCGCGTCGGCGGGAGCGAGCGGCTTCAGCGCGGCCGAGAACGCCGGCAGGAAGTTCACGAGCGTCGTCAGCTCGTGGGCGAGCTCCACCTGCGCGCCGATCAGCCCGACCAGCAGCGTGCGCAGACGCCGTGCGTCGGGCGGCGGGTCGATGAGGCCGAGCCGCGTCTGCAACGTGTGCAACGTCGCTTCCGCAGTCGCGAACTGCGGAGCCGCCTTCTTCATCGCCCCCGGGTGCGTGCTGAAGTTGCGGTACGTCTTCTCGATCTTCAGGAGCGGAAAGCGGAGCTGCTGCTCCACGGCGTCCACGCGCTCGATGTAGTTCGTGACCGCCTTCCGCTTCGCGCTCTGCGACGAGTGGCCACCGCATCCCGCCGCAACGAGCAGGAGCGCGAGCATCGCCGACGCGATCCCGATCCGCACCGGCGCGCTAGTGGATCAGCTGGACGGTGGAGACGCTGCCGTCGCCGTGCTTGAAGACGAGCTTCACCAGACCGCGGCCGGGCGCGAACCAGCTCGTGCGCGTCCCGCTCCCGAAGGGGAAGCCCTGCTGCTTCAACACCGAGCGCACCGCAAGCGCCTTGAACGTCCCGCCCGGCACCTTCACCGTCTGCACGCCGAGCACCGTCGTCGTGCCGGTGACGCCGTACAGCTGGTAGTCGCGACCGCTCGGCGCTCCTTTCCACGTGTTGCCGGCGGCGGGATACGCAGGGATGACCGGATTGAATCCGTATGTCATCAGGTCGAAGGGCGTGAAGAAGTGACGGCGCTCGTTCACCGGCAGCGAGCGCGGCCCGAGTGCGGGCGGCTTCGCGAGCGACTGCGCCTGTGTCACGCCGAGCAGGTTCGTCACGCCGTCGAGTCGCGCCGTGAACGCGTACGCGCTCTTCAGCACCTTGATCGGCCCGGACACGCTCGCCACCGTCACCTGCGCGGAGCCGTTGGCGACCTGGTCGATCGAATAGCTCTGGATCTCCGGCTTCTTCATGTACTTCGAGTTCGTCCACGAGAACTTCCCCTTCAGCCCGAGCGTCAGCGGGAAGTAGTTCGCGTCGCCGGGCGGAGCCGCCGGCGTCTGGTTCGTCGACTGCAGCACCGCCGTCGTCACCGCGCCGCCGGAGTGGTCGAGCTCGACCTTCACCGGACCGACGCCGTACACCCACCAGACGGTGCGAACGCCGCTGCCGTATGGATCGCCGAGCGCGCCCGCCTGCGTGATCTGCGAGCGCACCTTCGCGGCGATCACCGGCTGCGGGAATGCGGGCACGGTGATCTGCTCGGTGCCGGCGTAGTCGTTTGCGCTCCCGACGTCGCCCTGGGCTCCGCCCGTGGCGCTCCACGTCGAGCCGCGCAGCACCGGCTCGGCGAGGATCGGCGTGCGCGATCCCCAGATGAGGTTGTAGAGCGTGCTGCTCAGGACGTTCGGACAGCCCGAGCTCGTTGCGCAGAGGATCGGAAACTGCGGCGGCGGCGGATTGCCGCACCAGCCGTCGGCGCCGTTGAAGATGCCGCCGTTCGTCTCGGAGAACGCGACCCAGCCGTTGAAGGTCTGGCCGTACTGGCACCCGTTCGCGTTCGGGCCGCCGTCGACCGTCCAGCCGAGCGTGAAGTCCGACCCGCTGGCCTTGACGACGCTGACGTGCTCGGTCGTCCCCGCGGTGTTGTAGAGGCTGTCGGTGAACTGATACGTCCACGTGGCGTCGGCCGCGTGGGGCAGCCAGCTCGGCGCGGGAGGGGTGCCGTCGGCGGTCGCCGCCGGGACGACGGACAGGACGAGATAGACAAGGAACAGCAGACCCCCGGCGCGCACCCGCTCAGGGTAGTCAAAAGACGGGGGCTGTCGACTCCCGCACGACGAGTTTCGTCGCCAGCTCGACGGCGAGGGCGTCGACCGGCAGCCCGTCCAGGAGCCGGGTGAGCAGGACGACGGCCATCCTCCCCATCTCGGCGAGCGGCTGGCGGACCGAGGTGAGGGCCGGCGTCAGGAGCGCCGCCTCGTCCGAATCGTCGAAGCCGATCACCGAAAGGTCCTCGGGGAGCCGCAGGCCCCGCTCCCGGGCGGCCTGCATCGCGCCGACTGCGAGATTGTCGTTGAAGGCGAACAGAGCCGTGGGCGGGTGCTCGACGTCGAAGAGCTGTGACCCGGCCGCATAGCCGCCCGCGCGGTTGAAGTCCGACTCGATCTCGATCGCCTCCTCGGGCATCACCCCGGCCGCGGCGAGGGCGGCGTGGTAGCCGAGCAGCCGCTCCTCCGTCGCGATCCAGCCTCGCGGGCCGGTGATCGCGGCGATCCGGCGATGACCGAGCTTGAGCAGGTGCTGCGTCGCGTCCCGCGCGCCCGGCACGTTCGACGCCGACACGCACGGGATGCCGTCGCCGGGCGGCAGCTTCGGGTCGAGCACGACGACGGGGTAGCCGTGGTCGACGAGCGCTCCCAGCTCCGCGCTCGACTCCGACGGGAGGATCAGGATCGCCCCCTCGGTCGTCCCGTGCATCAGCCGGTTGAGCAGCCCGACCTCCCGGTCGTGCTGGTGCAGCGTCGGAGAGATGACCGCCCGCAGGTCGTGCTCGTCGAGGGTGTCGACGACGCTCGCGATCAGATTCCCGAAGTACGACCCCTCGATCATCGGCAGCGTCACACTGACGAAGCCCGTGCGCGCGCCGGCGAGCCCGCGCGCAGTCGGGTTCGTGGTGAATCCCCGATGCTGGATGACGCGCAGCACCGATTCGCGCGTATCCGGGGCGACACCCGCCTGCTTGTTGAGCACGCGCGAGATCGTCGCGACCGAAACTCCGGCTTCCCGCGCGATGTCGCGGATGGTCGGAGGGCGCGGATGCACCGGCGGCGGTTGTAACCGTTTACTCACCGACACGCTAGTAGGCGCACGAGTCCCCACAGGAGATCAGGGAATTCCCGCATGGGGCAAGACATCGCCTGAAGCCAGGAATGCCGGTAGCGGTTCCAACGATTTGGTCTCGCGCCGGTACGCAGCGCGTGTCCCGGCAGGTGTGGGTGACGAAGGGAGGGTCACTGCAACTTGAGCCGCGTTTCCATCCGCCTTACGGAAGGAGAAACACACTCATGAAGCGCACTTGGAGAAACGCGGTTGTCGGCCTGAGCGTCATCGCCATGGTCGCGACCGTGTTCATGACAGCCGGCGGGGCGGGCGCACAGAGGCTCGGACCGTCCGGGAAGCTCAGCCCGCTCGCCAACTATCCGCGCAGCCAGACGCTGATCACGAGCGGTTCGCAGTGGGGCAACATCACGGGGACGAACCCCTGGGTCGGCGGCGCAGCCACCGGCACCGTGGGGCTTCTCTACGAGACGCTGCTCCGGTTCGACCCGCAGAAGGGTCAGTACATCCCGTGGCTGGCGCAGTCCGCGTCGTTCGTCGGGAACAAGTACGTGATCAACGTTCGGCCGGGCGTCAAGTGGACGGACGGTAAAGCGTTCACCGCGAAGGACGTCGCCTTCAACCTCAACCTCGCACGGTTCAACACGAACCCGTGGAACAACCTGTACCTCAACGTCGCGCGGGTCACGCCGGCGGGGAACAGGGTCGTGGTCACGTTCAAGTCCACGCCGAACTTCGTGCAGTGGCAGAACGCTATGTACAACATGCCGATGGTCAGCCCGACGCAGGCGAAGCCGCTCGTCACCGACGCGGCCAAGCTGACCACGTACAGCCCGGCCAACCCGGTCGGCACCGGCCCGTACAAGATCGACCCGGCCGGCTGGGATCCCACGACACGCGTCGTGTACGTCAAGAACACGAACTGGTGGGCGGCCAAGCTCGGCGTCTCTCCGTCGCCGAAGCCGAAGTACATCATCGACCTCGTCAACACGAGCAACACGAACAGCCTGTCGGCAGTGCTCGCAGGCGTCGAGGACCTGAACAACAACTACCTGCCCGGCGTGCAGCAGCTCGTCAACGCAGGCAAGGTCCAGACGTACTACAAGAAGGCGCCGTACATGCTGTCGGCGAACACGGCGTGGCTCGAGCCGAACACCACGAAGGTACCGCTGAACGATCCGGTGTTCCGCCGGGCGCTCGCAACGGCGGTCAACATCCACCAGATCGTCACGCAGGACTACGGCAACCTCGTCCTGCCGGCCAGCCCGGCCGGGCTGCTCCCGACGTGGAGCAAGTTCATCGACAAGGCCGCCGTGGCGAAGTACGGCTTCAAGTACAGCACGGCGAAGGCCGTGGCGCTCCTCACGGCCGCGGGCTACAAGAAGGACAGCTCCGGCATGTTCATGAACAAGGACGGCTCGAAGATCAATCTCGATCTGTCGGTCCCGCAGGGATGGTCCGACTGGGAAGCCGCCCGCGACATGATCATCTCGTCGGCGAAGGCCGCCGGCATCCAGATCACCGCGAAGGTCAAGGACTACAACACGTGGCGCGATGATCGCAACACGGGCGCCTACGACCTCGTAGTCGACAACAACTACCAGATCAGCGACAACCCGTGGACGTACTGGAACGGCATCTACCACCTGCCGATCCTGACGGCGGGCACGGGCCAGACGAACTTCAACTTCGGCCGGTACAGCAATCAGAACGCGTGGTCGCTCGTCCAGAAGCTGGACGCGACCCCGCCGCAGAACACGGCCGCGATCAAGGAGATCAACAGCAAGCTGCAGACGATCCTGATGCAGCAGCTGCCCATCATCCCGCTCTGGTACAACGGCCAGTGGGCGCAGTTCGTCTCGAAGTACTGGACGAACTGGCCTTCCTCCACGACCACGCGGCAGTTCACGCCCGTGATGTGGAACGGCTACCTGCAGATGACGGGGATCGACGTCATCACCCACCTCGCGCCGAAGTCGTAGCGGCCGAGCAGCAATGAACGATCGCCGCCCCTCCCGTCTGCACACCGCAGCTGGAGGGGCGGCGATCACTTCCACTACGACCTGCCCGGAGGACACGTGGGACGCTACTTCCTGAGGAAGATCGCGATCTACGCCGCGACGTTCGTCGTCGCAGTCACGGTCGACTGGGCGATTCCGCACCTGATGCCGGGCAACCCCGTCCTCACGCTGATGGGGCGGATCCAGATCCAGGATCCCAGGGTCGCGCAGCAGCTCTACCACCACTACATGCGCGCGTTCAATCTCGACCTGCCGCTGTGGAAGCAGTACTGGTACTTCTGGGTCTCGCTCTTCCACGGCGATCTCGGCACGAGCATCATCCAGTTCCCGACGCCGGTGACGTCGATCATCATGCGCGCGGTTCCGTACACGCTCGGCCTGCTGATCCCGGCGACGCTGCTCAGCTGGTACGCCGGGAACAAGTTCGGCGCGCTCGCCGCGCGCAGGAAGTCACTCGACAACACGCTGCTGCCGTTCGGCTATGCGCTTACCGCGACGCCGTACATGTGGCTCGCGATCCTCCTCTCGTGGGTCTTCGCCGTCGTGTGGCACGTCTTCCCGGTCGGGTTCGCGTACGACCCGACCCAGCAGAGGGCGTGGACGTGGGCCTTCGCCTCGAACCTCGCACTGCACTGGTTCCTGCCGTTCCTCTCGCTCTTCCTCGTCGCATTCGGCGGGTGGGCGATCGGCATGCGGAACCTGATCATCTACGAGCTCGAGGCCGACTACGCGCACTACCTGGAGGCGCTCGGAGCGCCGCAGCGGCTGATCCGCAAGTACGCCTTCAGGAACGCACTGCTGCCGCAGATCACCGGCCTCGCGCTCGCACTCGGCGCGGTCATCGCCGGTGCGCTCGTGACGGAGATCGTCTTCTCGTACCCCGGCCTCGGCTATCAGATCTACCGCGCGATCACGAACGAGGACTACTTCGTGATCCAGGGCATCTTCCTCTTCATCATCGTCGGCGTCCTGCTCGCCAACTTCATCGTCGACATCGTCTACATCATCGTCGACCCGCGAACGAGGATTGGGATGCAAGGCGGTGGCTCGTGAGCTCGACGCCCGTCGCCGGACCGCTCGCAGCCGAAAAGGCGCCGACGCCCGCTGCCGCGTCACGCTGGAGCGGGACGCAGGAGTCGATCCATTTCGCGCTGCGGAACCGCAAGCTCGTCTTCGGGCTCAGCGTCACCCTGGTCATGCTCCTGTTCGCGCTGATCGGACCGTGGATCGCGCAGCATCCGCCGCTCGAGTACGGCGGCGACCTCTACTGGGCGCCGACGACGAGGAACGGCCACTGGTTCGGGACGACGATGCTCGGTCAGGACGTCTTCGCCCAGTTCGCCACCGGTCTGCGGCTCCTGTTCATCGTCGGCGCGCTCGCGGGCGGCATCGCGGCCTCCATCGGCATGGTCGTCGGGTTCACGGCCGGCTATCGCGGCGGCTTCGTCGACGACATGCTGAACATGCTCACGAACGTCGTCCTCGTCATCCCGACGTTCGCGCTGCTGCTCGTCATCGCCGCGTACCTGCAGGTTCGCGGGATCATGACGGAGGCGATCTTCATCGGGTTGACGTCGTGGCCCTGGGCCGCACGTGCCCTCCGCGCACAGACGTTCTCGCTCGTCTCGCGCGACTTCGTCGACATGGCGCGCATGAGCGGACGCAACAGCCGGCAGATCATCTTCAAGGAGATCGCGCCGAACATGAGCTCCTACCTGTTCATGATGTTCATCCTTCTGTTCGGAGGCGCGGTGCTCATCGCCGCGACGCTGGACTTCATCGGCCTCGGGCCGTCGAACACGATCTCGCTCGGCATGATGATGCAGCTATCCGTGCAGAACGCGGCGCTGCAGCTGCACATGTGGTGGTGGTTCATCCCGCCGGGGCTCGCGATCATGTTGATCGTCGGCTCGCTCTACGTCATGAACGTCGGCCTCGATGAGGTCTTCAACCCGAAGCTGCGGGAGCTGTGATCCGGTGAGCCTTCTCGTCGACGACCTGAAGGTCTACTACCGCACGCTCGCCGGAGACGTGCACGCGCTCGACGGCGTCACGTTCTCGGTCGCGGACGGCGAGATCATGGGACTCGCCGGTGAGTCGGGTTGCGGCAAGTCGACGCTCGGGAACAGCCTGATCCGCTTCGACGCGCGCATGCGCTATGTCGGCGGCCACGCCACGATCGACGGCACCGAGCTCCCGGTGTGGGACACGGACGCGATGAACGGCTTCCGGTTCCGCACGGTGTCGATCGTTCCGCAGTACGCGATGAGCGCGCTCAACCCGACGCGGAGGATCGGCGACCTGGTCGCCGACCTGCTCAAAGCCCACGGCATGCATCCGAAGAAGGAGCTTCCCGAGCTGCGCCGCCGGCTCGAGCTCGTCGGGCTGGATCCCGCGGTGCTGGGGATGTTCCCGATGGAGCTGTCGGGCGGGATGAAGCAGCGCACGGTGATGGTGATCTCGACGCTGATGAACCCGTCGGTGCTCATCGCCGACGAGATCACGTCCGCGCTCGACGTCTCGACGCAGAAGGCCGTCGGCGAGACGCTCGTCGGCTTCCGCGACCGCGGCTTCGTAAAGAGCCTGATCGTGATCACGCACGACCTGTCGATCCTCTACCAGATCGCGGACACGATCCTGATCATGTACGCGGGCCACCTCGCGGAGAAGGCGTCGGGCGAGACGATCATCTCGTCGCCGCGCCACCCGTACACGAAGGCGCTGATCTCGTCGCTTCCCGAGGTGGGGATCCGCTACGCGGAGAAGAAGCTGACGGGCATTCCCGGCACGCCGCCGGGGCTGCTCGATCCGCCGGCCGGCTGCCGGTTCCACGACCGCTGTCCGCTCGCATCGCCGAAGTGTCTCGAGAAGCCGCCGTTCGTCGAGGTGGACGACGGTCACTTCGTTGCGTGCTGGGAGGAGACGTAGCCGATGCCGCTGCTGAAGGTCGACCGGGTGTCGAAGGTCTACAAGGTCGGTGCGTTCGGCGGCAAGGAGCTGCTCGCGGTCCGCGACGTCAGCTTCGAGGTGAAGCCCGGCGAGGTGACGTCGCTGATCGGCGAGAGCGGCAGCGGCAAGAGCACGATCGGGAAGATGATCCTGCGGCTGTCGCCGGTCACGCGCGGCACGATCACGCTCGACGGCGTCGACGTCTCTGCGCTGAAGGGCCGCGGCCTGAAGTCGTACTACCGGACGACGCAGGGCGTCTTCCAGGATCCGTTCAGCTCGTACAACCCGATCTTCAAGGCGGACCGCGTCTTCAACCTGATCCGCAGCTCGTATTTCTCCGGCATGGACACGCCGACGTGGCAGAGCAAGGTCGCCGCGTCGCTCGAGGCGGTCGCGCTCGACCCGGTCCAGGTGCTGAACAAGTTCCCGCACCAGCTCAGCGGCGGCCAGCTGCAGCGGCTGCTGATCGCGCGCGCGTTGCTGCTCGACATCGAGTTCCTCGTCGCCGACGAGATCATCAGCATGCTCGACGCGTCGACGCGGATCGACGTGCTGAACCTGCTGGGCGAGTTGAAGGAGCGCGGCCTCGGCATCGTCTTCATCACGCACGACCTGTCGCTCGGCAACTACATCAGCGAGAAGACGGTGATCCTCCGGCGCGGCTGCATCGTCGAGATGGGCGCGACGGAGAAAGTGTTCGGCAACCCGCAGCACCCGTACACGAAGATGCTGCTCGCGTCGGTGCCGCAGCTCCACTCGAAGTGGGAGGAGCTCGAACCGGAGCTGAAGGCACAGGTCGCGGAGCTCGCAGAGGGACCGGCGGCGCTGCAACAGCACGTGGCCGTCGACGGCGACGCGCTCCCGCCCGAGGGTGAAACCGCAGAGCTCGTCGAGGTTGAACCGGACCACTACGCGGCGGTGGTGTAAGAGTGGCGGCCGTGACCGACCGTCCACCGAGGCTCGGGCATCGCTACGGACACTTCGACGACGAGGCCCGCGAGTACGTCGTCACGCGTCCGGACACGCCGCTCCCGTGGCTGAACTACCTCGGCGACGAGGAGCTGTTCGGCCTCTGCACGAACACCGCCGGTGGCTACACGTTCTGGCGCGACGCACGGCTGCGCCGGCTCACCCGCTACCGCTACAACGACACACCGCTCGACTCGGTCGGCCGCTATCTCTACGTCAACGACGGCGGCACGGTCTGGAACCCGGGCTGGAAGCCGACGAAGACGCCGCTCGACCGGTACGAGTGCCGCCACGGCCTCGGCTACACGCGCATCGTCGGAGCGCGCGACGGCGTCGAGGTCGAGCTCCTCTTCTTCGTCCCGCCGGGTGAGACCGCGGAGATCTGGAAGACAACCGTTCGCAACACCGGGCCGGTCGCGAAGGACGTGACGCTCTTCTCCTACGTCGAGTTCTGCTTCTACGAGGCGCTGAACGACATGACGAACTTCCAGCGCACGTATTCGGTCGGCGAGGTCGAGGTCGAGGGCTCGGCCATCTACCACGCGACCGAGTATCGAGAGCGGCGGAACCACTACACCGTCTTCGGCTGCACTCGCGAGACGAGCGGCTTCGACACGTCGCGCGACGTCTTCGTCGGCGTGCACAACGGTCTGCACGAGGCGGCGGTGCCGTTCGGCGGGCTCGCGCACCGCAGCGTCGCGCACGGCTGGAACCCAATCGGCTCGCATCAACTCGACCTGCACCTCGAGCCCGGCGCGGAGGAGACGTTCGCGTTCGTCCTCGGCTACGTCGACCAGGGCGACGCGCCGAAGTTCGAGCGGCCCTCTGTCATCAACAAGGAGAAGGGGCGCGCGCTGCTGGCGCGATACGCAGAGCCGGAGGCGGTCGATGCAGCGTTCGACGCGTTGCGCGAGCGCTGGCTCGATCTCCTCGCCGGCTTCCAGGGCGAGTGCCCGGATCCGCACGCGCAGCGGATGCTGAACACGTGGAACCAGGCGCAGGTGATGGCCACGTTCAACCTGTCCCGGTCGGCCAGCCTGTGGGAGAGCGGCATCGGCCGCGGCATGGGCTTCCGCGACTCGAACCAGGATCTGCTCGGCTGCGTGCACCTCGTCCCGGAACGGGCGCGGCAGCGCATCCTCGACCTCGCGTCGACGCAGCTGTCCGACGGGACGTGCTTCCACCAGTACCAGCCGCTGACGAAGAAGGGGAATGCCGAGATCGGCGGCGGCTTCTACGACGACCATCTGTGGCTGGTCGCGTCGACGTGCGCATATATAAAGGAGACGGGCGACGCGTCGATCCTCGGAGAGCCGGTCGGCTACGCGGATCGCCCCGGCAGCCGTGACGACCTCCTGCACCACCTCGAGACCGGGATCGCGCTCACCCTGGCGAATCGCGGCGACCACGGGCTACCGCTGATCGGGCACGCCGACTGGAACGACTGCCTCAACCTCAACTGCTTCTCGACCGATCCGGACGAATCGTTCCAGACGGCGGGTGACGTCGAGGGCTCACGCGCGGAGTCGGCGATGATCGCCGGGCTGTTCCTCTACGTCGCGCGCGAGCTGGCCGGGTTGTACCGGCACCTCGGCCGGCCCGAGGACGAGGCGCGGCTGCTCGCGGCCTACGACGAGATGCTCGCCGCGGTCGAGGCGGAGGCGTGGGACGGCGACTGGTACGTGCGCGCGTTCGACGCGACGGGGAATCCGGTCGGGTCGCACACGTGCGACGAGGGTCAGATCTTCGTCGAGAGCCAGGGCTGGTGCGTGCTCGGCGGTGCGGGCGCAGCGAACGGACGCGCGCGCCGCGCGCTCGAGAGCGTGCGCGAGCGTCTCGCCACGCCGGACGGCGTTCTCCTGCATCAGCCGGCGTTCACGCGCTACCGGCTCGAGCTCGGCGAGATCACGAGCTATCCGCCGGGCGTGAAGGAGAACGCCGGGATCTTCTGCCACACAAATCCGTGGATCACGCTCTGCTGGTGCCTCCTCGGCGACGGCGACCGCGCGCTCGAGTCGTATCTCGCGATCTGCCCGTCGACACGCGAGGACCGGATCGAGACGTACCGCGCCGAGCCGTACGTCTACGCGCAGATGATCGCCGGGCGCGACGCCGCGAACCCCGGGGAGGCGAAGAACTCGTGGCTGACCGGAACCGCCGCCTGGGCGCTCGTCTCGCTGTCGCAGGGGATCCTCGGCGTGAAGCCCGACTACGACGGGCTGCGCATCGACCCGTGCATCCCGCCCGCGTGGGACTCCTTCCACGTCACGCGGCGCTACCGCGGCGTCGTCTACGAGATCGACGTCCGCAACCCGGAGCACGTCGGCGGCGGCGTGCACGGGTTGACGGTTGACGGCCGTGAGGTCGTCGGAAATCTCGTGCCGGCCGACTCGGAGACGGGCACGGTGCATGTCGACGTCGTGCTCGGCGACTAGCGTGGACGAGCACTCGTTCCGGCAGCGTCTGGCTGCGGAGGTCGTCGGCACGGCTGTGCTCGTGTTCGTCGGCGTCGGCGCGATCCCGGCGCTGATCCTCTTCGACGGTGGCACGTCGACCGCGTTCACCGGACCCGACCTCGGCTTCGTGGCGCTCGCGTTCGGGTTGATCGTCGCCGGGCTCGTCTACACGATCGGAAAGGTCTCGGGCTGCCACATCAACCCGGCCATAAGCGTCGCACTCGCCGCGACGCGCCGCTTCCCCTGGCGCGAGGTGCCGGGCTACACGGTCGCGCAGCTGTCCGGCGCCGTCATCGGCGCGTTCCTCGTCTGGGGCGTCTTCGGCGACCGCGCGACGAAGCTCGGCTACGGATTCGGCGTCGCGAACTTCGACCGCGGCACGACGAGCTGGGGCTCGGCGATGCTGGCCGAGACGCTCGCAGCGGGGATCCTCGTGTTCGTCGTCCTCGGCGCGATCGACCGGCGCTCGCCGCCCGCGGTCGCCGGTCTCGTGATCGGGCTCACGCTCGCGGCGATCATCATCACCGTCGGACCGGTGACGAGCTCGTCGACGAACCCGGCCCGCTCCTTCGGACCGCTCTTCGTGCAGACGATCGACGGCTCGGGCGCGCACAACTGGCTGAAGTTCCTCTTCGCGTACATCCCGGC
>Ga0265338_10004636_pt1 | contig 18476 bp, 11 predicted proteins | sample 42126metaG_FD_193579 | JGI IMG/M metagenome (GOLD analysis project Ga0265338, IMG submission 193579) | Rhizosphere microbial communities from Carex aquatilis grown in University of Washington, Seatle, WA, United States - 4-21-26 metaG | ecosystem: Host-associated > Plants > Roots > Rhizosphere... | reverse complement strand
CGCGTCCGCTTCCGGCTCCGCGGTTGCCACCTTGCCGTGGTGGGCTTTGACGATGTGCGGCTCGCGGGTGCGGGCGTCGAAGGCGATCCCGTACTCGCACTCGAAAGTCCAGGAAGCCGCGTGGCAGACCACCGGATAGAAGGCTAGCTCGCCGTCGTCGTGATCGAACAATCCCTCCGAGAGCTCGCGTTCGCGGGTCAGCATCAGTCCGGGAGCGGTCCCGTTGTTGTTCCCCGTGGCGCCCCGGATGGCGAAACCCCACTGGGAACGGGGCCCGCCGAAGAAGGAGGGTCCGGGGACGGCCGCCCGTCCGCGAATGCGCTCCCGGAGCTGCCTGCCGGCCTCGGAGGTTCCGGCGGCGGACTGCACGCAGTGGCCCTTTTCCAGATCCCAGAGCTGGAACCACTCGGGTTCGCCAGTGACAGAAATGGCGGTGGTGGCATCCACCACGAACACGCCAGCGAGGTCGTGCGAGCGGACGATGTCGGCCGGAGTGTCAACCGTATGCGCCGGGCTCTCGCCGCTCACGGCGTCCGGGTCCCAGACTTTCAGGGTCCCGTCGCGGCTTGCGGAAATGACCGCCTCCGCGCCGGTCGCGAGGGCGGTGACCCAGGAGCGGTGGCCGGCCATCACTCCCAGAGATTCGCCCTCCGTGTCCCAAAGCCGCAGCGTGGAATCCTCGGACGCCGAGAGCAGGCGGCCGTCCTTGAGCACCTGGACGCACGTGACGGGCGACGTGTGGCGCCGCAGGACGAGAAGTTGCGACGCATCCACCAGGGACCAGATACGCACGGTGTTGTCGAAGGACCAGGAGACCATGCGCGCGGCGTCGAGCGGAGCGGTGCCCGCGACGGGTCCGGTGTGTCCGGCCAGGATGTCGCGGGTCTTGCTGGTTTCAAGATCCCACATCAGGATCTTCCCGCTGTGGCAGGAGGTGGCGAGCGATCCCCCGATCCAGTTCAGATGCAGGACTGGGCCACCGTGGCCGGTCAGCACGCCCAAACGCAACCCATCCTGGTTCCAGACCTGGACCGAACCGTCGTCCGAGGCCGAGGCGATGCGGTCGCCGGGGATCGCCAGGATGGAGTTGATGCGGTCGCGGTGGCCCTTGCACGTAGCCAGGCACTTTCCGGTTTCGATTTCCCATAGGCGCAGGCTGCCGTCGCTCGCGCCAGCCGCCACCCGCTCCGTTCCTACCGCGGCCAGCGACACCACCGGGGTCAGGTGACCGCCCAGGACGTGCAGGCATTCTCCGCTGTCGAGGTCCCAGACCCGAACCGTGGTGTCCCAGGACGCCGAGACGACGCGATTAGCCGCGCCGGCCACCAGCACGGCCATGATGCCGCTGCTGTGCCCCCGCATAACGCGCAGGCAGGATCCTGTCGAAACCCTCCACACGCGCAGCGTGCCATCGACGCCACCGGAGACCACCAGCTCGCCGGCGGCGGCCAGCGCTATCGAGGACACCGGTCCGCTGTGGCCTTCGAAGGTCGCCAGGCAGTCGCGGCCGTCGGGCGGGAGCTCGGGCCGGTTCACGCGTTCGAACCAGGGCTGGCGAGGCTCGCGTCCCTGCTCGACCAGCGCCCGCGCGGCGCGGGAGACGCGACCATCGAGGGAGTGGTTGAAGGCCTGCTGAAAGAGGATTTGCGGATGCTTCGCGACCGCGGCCTCGAGGGTGCTGGCCTCGGCCGCAAGGAACCGGCTCCACTCGTACCAGGGTGGCGGACCCAGCTTTTCGGCGTGCCAGCAGGAGGCGGCGATGCGGTGGTCGTCGATCAGGTCGCGCAGCAGTCCCGCGCGCGCCTTGGCCTCGGCGAAATCGAAACTCGTGAGCGTGGCCTCGAGCGGTCCCCACAAGCCGCCCAGCGCCTGCTGGCGGGCCAGTTCGGCCAGGCGGCGCGCGGGATAGACGCTCCCCTCGAAGTAGCTGGCGAGGGCTTGGTGCCGCGCGCGACGCTCTTCGCCTGCCAGGAACGACTGGGCGGCCGTCTCCTGGAATTCACGGTGCGCGAAGGCAAGGAGAGTGACGCCGTCGGCGGCGCGCGCGATCAGGTAGGGCCACAGGTCCGCGCATAGAGGAGGCCAGGTGGCCGCCGTGACCAGGCCATCGCGCGAGAGAAGTTCGAAGAGCTCGTCTTCAGCCAGTCCCTGGCGCGCCGCCGCGAGGTAGCCGAGACAGCGCGCGACCACGGCGCGGCCGTGGCGCTTCGCGAGCCGCTCCAGCAGGGCGTCGATCTGTCCAGCCATGTCCGGAGCCAGCGAGGAGGCGCTCGGCGGCGCGGACGAGCGCCAACGGCGCGCTTCCTCGAAAGACAACCTCAGAAAGCCGGGCAGGGGGCAGCCTCGAAATCCTTCCAGCACACGGGTCCGCTGGGCGGCGGAGAGCGCACGCCCGGCGTCGCGGAGCCACAGATCGAGAAGCCGGCCGCCCTCGCCAATCGTCATGGGCCCAAGTTCGACGATGTTCTCGGCGGGAACCTTCTTCTTGAGGCGCGCGAGCAGTTCGGTAGACGACGCCGCGACGACCAGCCGCGCCCCGGCGGGGACCGTGGCTGGCAGCCAGTCCAGATCCCGCGCCTGGTCGAGCTGCGGCCACTGATCGAGGCCATCGAGGATCACGGCGACGGGCGCGGCGGCAGCCGAGGTCTTGAGCCGCTCGGCGAACTGTTCGATCAGCTCCGTGTAGCCGGCGGGGCTTGGGGCGGCCGGGCCCAGCCTGCGGCAGACCTCCGCCAGCAGCGCGCGGCCATCCACGGATTCCGCCGTGGCGCCGGCCGCGCGATAGACCACGACCGCCTCGCGTCGCAGGCTCCGGTAGCGGTCCACCGAGTGCGCCAGCAGCGCTGACTTGCCCGATCCCGGCGGTCCCGCGATCACCAGCGGATGCGGATCGTTGCCGTGTAGATACTGGGCGATCCGCTCCACCGGCTTCGCCCGTCCGGTGAACCAGCGCGCCCGCTCGTGTCCCAGCGCTTCGTGCGCGGCGGCTTCGCGATCTTCCGAAGCCAGCTTCTCCTGGGGCTTGATTTCCGACTGGACGACGCGATAAAGTGCGGCCGTAGCGGCGGCGGCCACGGTCCCGAGCGAGTTCGGCGTGTACTCGTAGCAGTTGCCTCCGAGTTGCTGCCGCAACCGCTTCCTAAGCGCTTCGAGCCGGGCGCGGGAATCCGCATCGGGTTCGGCGGAGACCGGGTCCGAGGCTCGCGCGAAGCAGAAGATGTGGACCGGGCCGCCATCCTTTCCGGCCAGCGCGGCCTGGATCTCCTGCTCGATTGCCGACGCTTCGTATTTCAGGCGCTCTTCGGCAGGCAGATCGAGAGCGGACACCGCCTCGACCAGAAGCGCGTGCAGCGGCGCCGCGACGAAGCGCTCCCGGGCCTCGGGCTGGGCGAAGACGCCGCTGGGACGTTGGAGAACGTAAACCGGTGGCACGGCGTTGGCGTCCAGCCGGTACCACTCGCGCAGAAAAGCGACGGCGGTGGGCGAAACGCGTTTTTCGATCTGCGCGAATTCGGCCGCGGGAATGGTTTCGGGCAGGGGACGATATCCGTAGCGATCGCCGGCCACACAGATGTAAATGGGCGGCGGCGAAAACGAGCGGAAGCGGGTGCGGTCCTGGAGACCGGCGGCAGGGCTCAGGTCGATGGCCTGGAATCTCCAACCGTGGCGCCGGCACAGTTCCCCGAGCTTGGGAAACACGTCGCCGTAAAGAATGCCGTGTTCGTTTGGGAGGTCGGAAAACGCCGAACTGACAAGGACACGGAAGGTCCTGGAAGACAGTGCCATCTAATAAGACTTATCGACCCGATCTCTGATTCTAGCCCGAGCGGGCTTGTTCGCGCAGGCCTCGTTCGGCGTCGCGGCGGCGCGGGTGGCTAGAAGGCCGTTGCGTGTTTGGGCTGGTACAAGCCCAGCTGCCCTCCACTCGGCAAACGGATGGTGGTCGCGGTCCCCCAGTCGGCTTCGGCCACGGGTGTGCACTCGACGTTCTTCGCTCGGAGCGACTGGACGAGCGAAGGCAGGTCGTCGCAGGTCAGGTAGAGCACGGAGCCCAGGAGGTGCTGGTCCGCGTGCGATTGCACGAACTTGCCGTCGCCCGGGTGGACGCCCAACTCCGCGGGCGGCAACGCGAAGATCAGCCAGCCCCCGCCGGCATCCAGCGAACGGAATTGCAGGATGTCGCGAAAGAATGCGCGGTCTCGTTCGGCATCCTGGCTGTAAAGAAGAACGTGAGCCCCGGTGATCATGAGACCATCCTACTCCGTGAGAATCCCGCCCGCGCCCCATTGCAGGTTCGGCTCAGGGCCGAGGCGGAATCGCAACACTCCTCCCTTCATCAGGTCGTTATGAGCGATCCACGGGCGCTCGATCGGTGCTCCGTTCCATGTTACCGACTGGACATAGAGGTCTCGCGGGCCGCTCCTCTCGGCTTCCACCGTGAAGTCCCGTGCGTTCTCCAGGTGAATCGTGGCGCGGTCGAACAGCGGACTCCCCAGCGCGTAAACTGGCTGGCCGGGGTTCACTGGGTATAGGCCCAGCGCGCTGAAGATGTACCACGCCGACATTTGCCCGGTGTCCTCATCGCCCAGCCAGCCGTCGGGCCCCGGCCGATAGAAGCGGTCCATGATCTCCCGCGCCCAGCGTTGCGCTTTCCACGGCTGGCCCGCGTAGTCGTAGAGGTAGATGACATGATGAACCGGCTCGTTGATGTGTGCGTATTGTCCGGTGCCCGCCATCTTGGCCTCGGTCATTTCGTGGATCACCTTGCCGTAGCCACCCACCTTGAAATCCGACGTCATGCTGAATAGCGTGTCGAGCTTCTTGAGAAATGCCTCGCGGCCGCCCAGCAGGCCGATCAGGCCGGGGACGTCGTGCTGCACCGACCAGAGCCACTGCCAGGCGTTGCCTTCCGTGTATACACCGCCCCATGCCAGCGGATCGAACGGCTTGACCCAGGCGCCGTCGCTGGTGCGCCCGCGCATGAAACCGGTCGATGGGTCGAACAGATTGCGGTAGTTCTGGGAACGCCGCAGAAAGGTGCGGTAGTCATCCATCTTGCCGAGGCCGCGCGCGACCTGCGCCACGCAGAAATCGTCGTAGGCGTATTCGAGCGTGGAGGCGGCGGACTTGGGGACCTTGTCGGCCGGCACGTAGCCGAGCCGTATGTAGTCTTCGATCCCGGTGCGCGCCTGGTAGCGGCCGGTCCCGGGTTCGGTGGCATCTTTGCGCAGCGCGGCGTAGGCTTTCTCGACGTCGTAGTCGCGGATGCCTTTCACGAAGGCGTCGGCGATGACCGAATCGCCGTGCGTTCCGATCATGACGTTGCTGTAGCCGGGGTTCGGCCACTTCGGAATCCAGCCGCCCTCATCGAAGGCGTTCAGCATCGAGCGGATGATCTCGCCGACGCGCCCGGGCTCCAGGATGGTGAGCAGCGGGAACTCGGCGCGAAAGGTGTCCCAGAAGCCGGTGTCGGCGTACATGGTTCCGGTGTGAACGCGGCCGTCGAAGGGGCTGTAGTGTCGGGTGGCGCCCGAGGCGTCGGCCTCGTGCAGCTCGCGCGGGAGTTGCAGCGCGTGGTAGAGCGCCGTGTAGAAGGTTCGCCGTTGGGCCTCCGTGCCGCCTTGGATTTCGATCCGGGTGAGCTCGCGCTCCCATTCGGTTCGTGCGCGCGATTCAACCTGCGCGAAGTCGCCGGCGGGCAGGTTTCGCTCCGCCTGCTCCGGGCTGATGAGCGAGACGCCCACGCGCACCGAGACCGTTTCGCCCGGCTTGGTGGCGAATGTGGCCCAGGCTCCGTTGTCCCAGGTGCCGGAGCGCTCGAGCTTGCGGTCGAACGCCGCCACGAAAGACTGCGCGAAGTTGGGCGGGAAGTTGTCGCGGATACTCGTGTTGGTGCCGGTGATGGTGTTGCTCTCGGGATGGATCTGGACCGAGCCGGCGGCGCCGCGATCCACGACGATGAACGCGTTCTCCGTGCGAGGGAACGTGAACCGCAGCACGCCGCCTCGCCGCGCGGGCGCCATCTCCACGCGGACGCCATTCTCGAGCAGCACGCTGTAGCGGTATGCGCGGGCGTCTTCGTCCTGATGGCGGAAGCGCGCGGCGCGCTCCAGCGGCAGCACCTTCAACTCGCCGGTGACGGGCATGAACGAGAAGGCGCCGTAATCGCTCATCCAGGCGGAAGGGCGATGGGTGGCCAGAAAGCCCTGTATGGTGTCTTTCGAGTATTGGTAGGGCCAGCCGCCCTCGCCGGTCTCGGCGGTCCAGCCGATCATGCCGAAGGGTACGAAGACGGCAGGGTAGGTGTTGCCGTGCGACAGTTCGTAGCGCGAGTCGGTGCCGACCAGGGGATCGGGCAGGTCGGCCAGGCTTTGCGGGCCGGCGGCGGCGAGAGCGGCCAGGAGCGGAACGAGGGCGACCGTTTTCAGGGCCACGCGCGTAGTCTAGCGCGAACGCGCGGTTCGCGCGACAATGAGTCGGAAGGCCGCGCCCGGGTGGCGAAATCGGCAGACGCAGAGGACTTAAAATCCTCTGTCCCGCAAGGGACGTGCGGGTTCAAGTCCCGCCCCGGGCACCAGTTGGCCAATAAGAGTCAAGCCACAATCGGAGCGTCAGATCGTGGCGCTCTTCGTGGGTAATGAGCGGACGAAGCTCGGTGTAGTAGCGCTCACTCAGGACTTCTGACCTTAGGTAGCCTGCCCGCGCGAGTTGCTGCACGTCGTCACGATCCCGCTCGAAGTTCCGCTCGAGCTTGGAGAGGGCCAGGTCATGGGCCTCGAGTGCGAGGAGTTCCAGGCGGCGCCACGTGCCGGCGAACATGGGCACCAGCCGTTCCTCGTAGTTTTCGGGAGGCGTAGTGACCGTTACGGCGTCGAGGTAGACTCGATACTTCCGGTGCAGGGCAGAACCCTTGCCCGCAATCAGTGACAGCTCACTCCGCACGTTGGGCACGGCACTCAGAAAGTCAACGTCGCGCGTGGTGCGGGCGACGCCATAGAGTTGTGTCACAACGAAGCCGCCGCAGCAGTGCAGTTGAACGCCTTCGCCGAGGCGGGAGTCCACTTCGGCGAAAAAAGACCGCCACGGCTCCGGCACTATTTCACTCGGAGGCATAGGGTAGCTGCTCGGCCGTCAGGCCGGTCAGCAGGCTCCAATGGACAGCGGCTTTAGGGCGATTTGACCTTAACCATTCGCGCTCAGGCCCCGGCATCGAATCGCGACAGAGAGTTCCTTCACGGGCTAGACGGGCTTCTTCGAGTTCGCCTTGCCATCGGGACAAAACCCGAACGACATCGGGCAGAGTGCGCGCAGTCTGCTCGGCGAGATGTACGAGGTACCCCAGCCGGTTTTGAGCGTTATGCAGTTTGGCCCGGTCTCGGAGCCAAGGCCAGTTCAGATCGGTATATGTGCTCAGGACCCAGGGCAGAGCTTCAACCAGGCGCGTGTCCAGGTCCTGTTTCAAGACGGCGCTGAGGACGACTTCGGCAGGATTACTCCGCCGCCTGGGACGAACATGCTCGAAGCCCGGGTAATCGAGAGAGGCGAGCCTGCGCTGAAGTTCATCGGGTGCAACCTCCCGAACGTCGAGTGGCTCTGGCAGAGGGAGAGCCGTGGGCGGGAGTTCGTAAAGCTTCGCAGCCTTGCGAGCGAGTCCACCACCGGCGACCCTCACTCCCGCTTCGAGTTGCGACAGATACGGCTGTGACACGTTCAGCGAACGCGCGGCCTCAACCTGTGTCAAGGCCGCCTTCTTGCGTCCATCTCTCCACTGCCCGGCAGTCATTCGCTTGTCCTGTCTCGAAGTCAATATAGCATCGTTAGCTATATTATGTCAAGCTCAAGAAGCAAGTTAGGTGGGTTCTAATGTATTGATAAAAAGGCACTTGAGGGCTAGTGTCGGGATTGCGCCTTTGGCGCAGGCCAGGTGCTACTATTCCCCCAGCCGCAGCCGAGCCACGGTCTCGATATGGAAGGTCTGCGGGAACAGATCGACCAATGTAAGCTGTTCGATCTTGTAGCCGCCTGCGACTAGCGCCGCCAGGTCGCGGGCTAGCGTGGATGGGTCGCATGCAACGATGGTCACCAGCTTCGGCTTCAGGCGGAGCAGGGCACGGACGGCGTGCTTGCCCAGACCGGCGCGAGGCGGATCGGCCAGAATGAAGTCCGGCGCGTTCTCCGCGGCCTCAAGGAACGCTTCGACCGGTTCGCGACGCGCCTCCACCGTAACCCCCGCGCGCTGGGCGTTGAATTCCATATCGCGCACGGCGCTGCCGCTGGTCTCGACCGCCGTCACGCTGCGGAATCGGCGCGCCAGCGCGATCGAGAACAGACCCACTCCGGAGTACAGATCCAGGGCCGACTCGCCTTCGGCTCCTTCGAGCGCCGCGGCGATCAGCGGCTCGATCAGGAACCGGTTCACCTGGAAAAACGACTTGTGATGCACGCGGAAGGCGGCCGGGCCCACGGGATACTCGATGGCGTCGGGCGCGTAACCGGGAATCTTCTCCGCGCACCAGTCGAAGAAGCGCTTGGAGACCGGCCGGCCGCTTTCGAGCACGTTCACCTGCACCTCGGATTCGTTGGTGAAGAGCTCGAGCGACGTGATGAATCCAGGGAACCGGCGCTCGCCCTTCATCGCGCGCAGTGCCGCGAGCGCCTCGTTGATGCGCGGCGAGGAGATGGGGCAACGGTCCACGGACACCAGGTGATGCGAGCCGGTGCCGAAGAAGCCGATCTCGCCGCCTGCCAGATGAAGCTGGGTGCGATTGCGGTATCCCCAGGGCTCGCCCGAGATGGTGCCGATCTCCGCGGGCGCTTCGAGCTTGCCGATGCGGGCCAGCACCTCGCGCAGGATCTGGCGCTTCACGTCGAGCTGCACCGCGTATTCCGCGTGCTGGTAGTGACAGCCGCCGCAGCGCACGAAGAACGGGCACGCCGGCTTCGTCCGCCCGGCCGCCGGCGTGAGGACTTCGAGCAGGCGGGCCTCGGTAACGCCGCGCCGTTCGGCTTCGAGCTTCAGCCGGATCCGCTCCTCCGGAAGCACGAAGGGGACCAGCGCCACGCGCCCCTCCAGCCTCGCCAGCCCCTGGCCGCCATAGACCAGCTTCTCGACGGTCGCCTCGATCGGGTTTGTTTCCATGTCTGTCATAACGTAGGATTAGAGATTCAACCCTAGCATGAAACCACGAGTCTTCTCCGGAATGCAGCCGTCGGGTAACCTGCACATCGGCAATTACCTGGGCGCGCTGAAGAACTGGGTGCGCATACAGCCCGACTACGAAACCGTCTTCTGCATCGTCGATCTGCACGCGGTGACCCTCTACCAGGACCCCGCCGAGCTGCGCTCGAAGATCGTCGAACTGGCGGCGCTGTACCTGGCGGCGGGCATCGACCCGAAGCAGAGCAGCATCATGGTGCAGTCGGCGGTGCCGGCGCACGCCGAGCTGGCATGGATGCTCACCTGCGTGACACCGGTCGGCTGGCTGGAGCGCATGACGCAGTACAAAGCGAAGGCCGCGACTCAGGAAACGGTCGGCGACGGGTTGCTGCAATACCCGGTGCTGATGGCGGCGGACATCCTGCTCTACCAGGCCGCGATCGTGCCGGTGGGCGACGACCAGTCGCAGCACCTCGAGCTGACGCGCGACATCGCGCAGCGCTTCAACTCGCTTTACGGCGACACGTTCGTCGTGCCCGCGACCTCGCTGCCAACTTTCGGCGCGCGCGTCATGGGCCTCGACGACCCCACCAAGAAAATGAGCAAGTCGGCCACTGGCACCGGTCACGCGGTGGCGATGCTCGATCCGCCGGGCACGATCCGCAAGAAGATCATGCGGGCGACCACGGACTCCGCGCCGGCGGTGGATTTCGCCGTCCTCAGCCCCGGCGTCGAGAACCTGCTCAGCATCTACCAGGCCTTCAGCGGCTGTACCAGCGATGAGCTGCGCGCGCACTTTTCCGGGATGCGCTACGGCGACCTGAAGAAACAGGTGGCCGAGATGACGGTGAGCCAGATCGAGCCGTTGCAGAAGCGCTACCAGGAGATCGTTTCCGAGCCCGGTTACGTGGATCGGATCCTGCGCGAGGGCGCCGAGCGCGTCGCGCCGATTGCCAACGCCACCGTCGAGATCGTGAAGCGGCGGATGGGGCTCTACACCGCTGGCTGAGATGGCCTCGCCGCCAATCACGGCCGGGACTTACTGGCGGCTGGTCCGCTTCAACCGAAACTACCGGCGGCTGTGGCTGGCGCAGATCGTCAGCGAGATCGGCGACTGGCTCTACGTGGTGGCGATTTACACGCTGCTTCTCCAGTTGACGGGCACGGCGCGCTCGATCGCTTTCGCGATCATCCTGCAAGTGCTTCCGCAGTTCTTCGTGGCGCCGGCGGCGGGGATCGTGAACGACCGGGCCAGCCGCAGGCGCGTGATGATCGCGGCCGACTTGGCGCGCGCGGTCATCGTTCTGGCGATGCTGGTGGCAGCGCGGACTCAGCTGGTGGCGCTGATTTACGTTCTGCTCTTCCTCGAAACCGTCATGTGGGCGTTCTTCGAGCCGGGGCGAAACGCCGTGGTCCCCAACATCGCTTCGAGCGAGGAACTGGTGGCCGCCAACGCGCTTTCTTCTATGACGTGGTCGCTGAACCTGGCGCTCGGCGCGGGGCTGGGCGGTCTGGTGGCGGCGTTCTTCGGCCGCGATACGGTGTTTCTTCTCAACTCGCTTTCGTTCGTCGCCTCGGCCTGGCTGCTCCGCGGGATGAGGTTCGAGGAACATCACCTCGAGGGATTGAAGCCGCTGCGCGCGCGGGACGTGGTGGATTTCTCGCCGCTGCGCGACGGCATCCGCTACGTGATGGGGGACCGCCGGCTGGTGGCGCTGCTGCTGGTGAAAGCCGGACTCGGGATCTTCGCGACCAACTGGGTGATCCTGCCGGTTCTCGGCGAGAGGGTCTTCCCGGTGAAGACGGGGGCCGTCGATCCGCGGCGCGGCGCCATGCTGGGGATGAGCGCGCTGTTCGCGTGCCGTGGAATTGGGGCGTTCCTGGGGCCTCTCCTCGGCGGGCTGTGGTCAGGCCAGAACCGCGAGCGGCTGCGGACCGGCATCCTGTTCGGATTCCTGCTGGGCGCGCTGGGCTTTGCCGGCCTCTCCGTCGCGCCGTCGCTCGGGCTCGCCATGCTGGCAGTGGTCGTGGCGAGCAGCGGCAATTCGCTCGGCTGGGTGTTTTCTACGACGTTGCTGCAATTCCACACCGAGGACCGTTTCCGCGGGCGCGTGTTTTCGGCCGACTGCGCCTTCCTGGTCTTGTCGATGTCGATCGCCAACTTCCTGGCCGGCCAGTTCGTGGACTGGGGAGTTCCGGTGCGCACCGTGGCCCTGTGGACAGGCCTGCTCGCGCTTTTGCCCGCGGCGGTCTGGACGTTCGCGATGCGAGCGTGGACTCAACGCGAGAACCGGTAGCTCAATCCTGCGAAGACGAGCCCATCGTGCGGTGCCCCTTGTGCCTGCCGGCTATGGCGCCGGCGATCTTCTCGATGAGCGAAGCCGCCTTGTAAGGTTTTTGGAGAAAACCCGCCAGGCCCTTCCCTTCGAACCGTCGCACTGCGCGGACCTCGTCGAACCCGCTCGTCAACACGATCGGGACATCGCTGCGGATGGCCTGCATGTGCCCAAGCGTTTCCTCGCCGCTCATAACAGGCATGGTCAGGTCCAGCAGGACACACTCGAGGCGGTCCGCTTCGTGCCGGAAGATGTCCAGTCCTCGCGCACCGTCTTCAGCCAGCAAGACATCGTAGCCGCAACGCTCCAAGGCTTGCGTGGCCAGGTGGCGTATCAACTGCTCATCATCGACCACCAGGACCAGTCCGGCGCCACGCACATCGGAATCCTGCGGTTCCTGCGGATGCGGTTCCGGCTCCTGCACTGCCTCGGCGACGGGGAACAGGACGCGGAAGACCGTCCCCTCTCCAAGGACGCTCGCCACGTGAAGGAAGCCCCGGTGGCCGCGCACGATCCCGGCCACAGCGGCCAGACCCAAGCCCCGTCCCGTGAATTTGGTCGTAAAGAAAGGATCGAACATGCGCGCCAGCGTTGTTTCGTCCATGCCGCAACCGGTGTCGCTGACTTCGAACAGCACGTAGGGTCCCGGCGTCAATTCTTCCGTGTTGCCGCTCACCTGCGTACGGAGGTATTGCTCGTCCACTTCTTCGAGGCGAGTCGTAATGCTGAGCCTCCCGTGCGTGTCTTCCGGGACTGCCTCGGCGCCATTGATGATCACGTTCATGATGAGCTGTTGGATCTGAGCCGCGTCGGCTTCGATCAACGGGAGCCGCTGGTCGCAACTGAGTTGGATCTCGACCGTAGGCGGGATCGCGGCTCTGATGAGGGGCAGCGTGTCGAGGACCCGCTCGGACAGGTCGATGCCCTCCAGAACAAAACGTCCCTGGCCCGAATAGGCCAGCATCTGGCGCGCGAGTTCGGCGGCCCGCTCGCCGGCTGTCATCACTTCCTCGATCGCCGCCCTCTCGGAGGATCCCGGCGCCAGGTCATCGAGGAGCATACTGGCGTTGCCAAGAATGCCAGTCAATAAGTTGTTAAAGTCGTGTGCAATGCCGCCGGCCAGAACTCCCAGGCTCTCCAGTTTCTGCGTCTGCTGCATTTGCTCGGCGGTCTTCTTCTGAGCCGTTATGTCGCGGGCTACGTGAGAGAGTCCGACGACTTGCCCCGTTTTATCCCGGATCGGCGATATGGTTAGCGAGACCTCGATCGGGGCGCCGTCCTTGCGCACTCGAACCGTTTCAAAATGGACCACGCGGTTGCCGTCCCGAAGGTTTTCCAGGATGTCCGATTCCTCGTGCCGACGGTCCGGCGGAAGAAGTTCGATCATCGGATGCCCAATGACCTCCTCCGCCTTGTAACCGTACACGCGTTCCGCGCCAGCGTTCCAGGTTTGGATGACGCCATCCGGCGACTTGCCAATGATGGCGTCGTCGGAAGACTCGACGATGGCAGCCAGGTAGGCCGCATCCTGCTGCGCGCGACGGCGCTCGCTGATATCCCGGAAGACGAGCACCACACCAACGGTCGTGCCGTTCTGCTTGATGGGGGCGGCGCTGTCGTCGATCGGAATTTCGGTCCCATCCCCCGCGATCAGGATGGTATGGTTGGCCAAGCCAACGATGATGCCTTCCCGAAGCACCCTCTGGACCGGGCTCTCCACGGTCTTGCGAGTGAATTCGTTGACGATCCGGAAGACGTCATCGATGTGCCTGCCGGCGAGGTCGGCTTCCGGCCACCGCAGCAGGTATCGCGCCACGGGGTTGGCGAAGACGACCCGGCCGCCGGCATCTGTCGAGATGACCGCGTCGCCGATGCTGGTGAGCGTCGTTTGGAGGGAGTTGCGGGCCTTTTGAATCTCGAGGTCGCGCGATTGCGTTTGTGACAGCATCTCGTTGAACGCGTCGACCAGAATGCCGAGTTCATCTCCCGACTCCCATGGGACGCGAATGCCGTAGTCGCCGCTCTCGGAAACGGACCGGGCGGCCTTCGCCAGCCGCGACACCGGGATCGCGATGATGCCTCTCAGCCGGGAGGAGAGGGCAAACGCGATCAGGCTCGAGAGCAGCAGGATCACGACCACGATCCCGCTGTACATCCCCATCCGTTCCGATAGTTCCCCCAGATCGTAGAGGAGAACCAGGGTTCCGATTCGCCGGCCGTTGAGCAGGATGGGATGGGAGACGGTCATCCCCTCGCTGCCGGACCGTACCTCCGCGGTCGAGTGTGGGGGAGGGCAGTTCGCGATTGGACCCGGGCGCGAGTATCGCGCGAAGAGCGTGCCGTCCTGGCGGTAGAGGCATGCGGCGACCATGTGCGGCCGGGCCCGCAAAGCCGACAGTGTTTCTGTCGCGACCCTGGGATCGTCGAAGGCCAATGCGGCAGTGGTGTTGTCGCCGACGATGCTGGCCACGGCCGCAAGGTCGCGCCGCATGCCGGCGCGAAAGAGAATCGAATCCATGGCGACGATGCCAGCGCCCGCCAGCAGCAGGGCGGTCGCGGTGGCCGCCATGGTAATCGCCAGCAGCTTCTGTTTGATCGGCGTGTTGCGGAAGGGACGCATAGGCTATTTCTCAACGGACCGAGCCACGCTCAGCAGCCGGGCGCTTAGCGTCAGCTGTGCGCCGGATGCCGCGCGTTGACTGATGTCGAATCGAACGTGCCGCCCTTGGACGACAAAACCGATAACCCCGCCCTCGCCGAGAAACCCATCCCGATCGCTGACGGTGAGAACGCCGGGGCCCAGGCCCTGGATGATTACGGGAACGTCCTTCTCCGACCGGCTGATGAACAGCACCTGGCAAGCCTTGGGCTCTGGGGGCCGCCGGATCCGCCGTGCGACGAGCTGCCGGCCGTCAACCACCTCGCCTTCGAGTAACTGGTCCAGGGCGCCGTCGAATGGATCGTCGCCCAGAACGCAGATGGCGAGAGGCGAGCGCGAGTCTTCGAATGCCGCCGGAAGCCATTCAACGAACTTCGTGAAATTCAGCAGGAACGCCGCCTTCACCTGATACTCCGAGGGCGGCCCGGCGGCCTGCCCCTCGGGTGGCGCTGCGAAGCCGGCCAGCACACCGATCAGAATGCCGGCGATCCGCAGCGGGCCGCTACTACAGTTCACCTGCCCCATGTGAGTTTCAAGTACCCGCTTCTTCTGATCCCGACCAGAGGACCGGGATCGCCGCCGGATTCGGCGTGAGAAGGCTGGAAAAGGTTCCGCCCGACCACTTCCAACTCAAGCTGGTGCTTGAACCGCCAGGCGAACCGGGCATCGCCTGTCGAATATGCCGGGACGAGTTGGCCGGGCAATGCACTCACGTGCCGGTAGGTCAGGTCGAGTTGTATGGCCTTCGATAGATCGAGGGAGGACTGAATCCACACCTCATGTTGGGGACTCGATCCTACGATTCCGGGCGCGGTTCCAACGTCGCCCGAATGCGGCGCTCTGCCCAGGTTCATGTGCAGGTAGGAGTAAGAGCCGCGCAGCCGCCAGGAGCTGACGGGCCGCCACTCCGGAGCGATTTCCAAGCCCTTGACGGTGCCGAGGAGACCGTTCCCGAATTGTGCCGGAAGCAGGTAGTGAACCGGGGCAGGGTTGTCCTCCAAGAAAATTGCGCCCGTGAATTCCTCGTCGAACAGGTCGTGATAGTGGTTATAGAAGCTGGCGACATCGATCAGGAAGTTTTGCCCGAAACGGCGGCGATAGCCCACCTCGTAACCGTTCAGCTGTTCCGGCGCGAAGTGGGAGTTGGAGTTGAATCTCGCCATCAATGGGATCCCGCCCGGGCCCAACCCCGCGAAGCCCGATAGGTCGAAGTCCTCCTCGGCGTCTGACGGCGTGCGCACGGCGTGGGTAAACGCCGCCCAGATTGTCTGCCTCTCGGATGGCGTCCACGCGAGCCGGGCGCTCGGTTCGGAGCTGATATCCGTGAAATTGGTCCGCAGCAGTTTCACGCCGAGAACCAGCGACAGACGCTTGTCGACGAGTCCGATCTCGTCCTGGAGGAACGCGGTGTAGAGTTGATCCGTCCTGCTCGCGGGTAAGAAGCTCAGCCCGGAGACGACTTCGAGGTCGTCGGCGTGACTGAATCGAAGACCGAGGCCCCAGGAGACCTGCTGACGCGCGGGCAGGGGAAGGCGCTCGAGGAAATCGACATCGAACGTGTTGCGCCTCTCACCGAAGTTCGGCTCATACCTGTTTGTCCGGTCGTAGTAGGCCTGTAGCTGGAAGTCTCCCCCGTTGCGCAGCGTCCTTTGCCAGCGGACCATGGCATTCCCGCCCGAGAGATCGGCGTTGCCATCCACAATGCGTGAGTAGGGCGGGGCATAGGTGGTCGCCTGCACGCTCTCGCCCGCTTCTTCCTTGTATAGGTCGCCCTGGACGGTGAAGACGTCCTGCTGGTTCGCACCCCAGTCCATGCGGAAGCCCGCCTGCGCGGCTCTCCAATCGTCGAAGTTGCGGCCATCGGGGTGATCCTCCGGACCACGGGTGAATCCCTTCCCATACATGCGATACGTGAGCCCCCTGCCGTTATCGCCTCCGTACCGGAGACTCGCGAAGCCCTGCTCCTCGTTGCCGCCTCCGGCGGAGGCGAGCGTTCCCTGGGTCGCCTTGGAACTCTTGGTGATGATGTTGATCACACCGTTCACCGCGTTGGGTCCCCAGATCGTCCCGCCGGGTCCGCGGATCACCTCGATGCGATCAATGTCCTCCAGCATCGTGTCCTGCACTTCCCAGTAGGTGCCGGCGAACAACGTGGTGTAGACGGTCCGCCCGTCGATCAGGACAAGGACGGAGCGTGACAGCCTGGTGCCGAATCCGCGGATTCCGATGGCCCATTTATTGGCGTCGATTCGAGACACCTCGACGCCGGGAGCCAGACGCAGGGCTTCCGGAATCGTTGTAGCGCCCGAATGGCGAATGTCGTCGCCGGTTATGACGTAGATGGCCGCCGGAGACTGGAAGGCCTTCGCGGGCTCCTTGGAGGGTGTCGTCACTTCAATTTCGGACAGCTCTTCGAGGCTCAGCCTCTTGAGTGCCGCCGGCCCCGTAGCTGCCGGGGGATCGCCTCTCAACACCGGCGTCGTCAAGGCGGAAAGCAGCCACAGCAGACATACTGTCTGACGTCTGGATGGGTTGAATTCGCGCTCCATGTCGTTCGGCTTCCCCTCCGAAAAACAGCTGCCGCTGGGAATACGCTCGCTGCGGCTGATTGAAATAGAGCACTAGCCCCTGGACGGCATTGCGCCCGCATCCCTTTGGGCGCGTTGCCTCACTCTATCAATCGCAAGCAAGGGCTGTCTATGCGCCATCGCAAGGATCGACGGTTGGACGGGCGACGACCAGAGGGCCCGGCTCGCGGGTCCGCCGCGGGGGAGATCAGCCGGCCGCCCGGGTCTGGGGAGTATCGAGGCATTTCTGGACCGCCGCCAAGAGCGTCTTTCGAGTGAATGGTTTCGCCAGGAAGGCACAAGCCCGGCTGGGATGTTTCGTGCGTTCCTCCTCGACATTGAACGGGTAGGCCGAGATGTAGAGCACCGGCGTCTTAGGATGCGCTTCAACCACGGAACGGGCGAGTGCAATGCCGTCCATGCGAGGCATCCGGATGTCTGTCAAGAGCAAGTCAACCGGCTCGCCCCGCTGCTGGACCTGCTGGAGTGCGTCCACTCCGTCGGCTGCCTCGAGGAGGGTGAAGCCTTCCACCTTGAGGATGGCCCGCAGGTAAGCGCGGATCGACGGTTCGTCGTCGGCGATTAAGATCGTTCCCGCAGACATTGGAAGCCCCTGTTGAGTTAGCTTCAGTCTACCAGAGCAGACTCAGGATCTGGCAAATTATTTGCTCAGGGCGGCGCGCGCGCCCGGCCCCGATGCCCTGACGTACACTGGAAGCCACGGTCCGGACAAGGTCGCCACTGGGTATGAGACTCAAGATCGTTTTCGCCGCTGCGCTCGCGATTGGAGTGGGCGTCGGGCTGACGGTGTGGATACGAAATCGCACCCCGGTCTCGGCGCAGGAGATCCTGCGCGAGGCGGTGGCGGCCGGACGGTCCACGCCGGGCAAGAGCGCCGAACCGCTGCTGGAGATCTTCAACCAACAGGCGGCGCAGGGTTACTACGACGACGCGATGGCGACTGCCCGGCTGTGGGACGCGGACGCGCCCTCGCGATATGGGTTGGTCGTGGACGCCGTGAGAATTCGCGCCGAGAACGGCGATGTCCGGGGCGCCACTCTCATGGCAAAAGGGTTGGTCGCGCCGCGGAATGTCTGGGGCACCGAGGCAATTGCCGCAGTCCAGGCGCGCCGGGGCGATTTGCGCGGCGCGCTCGAAACCAGCGCATTGCTTCCCGTCCTCATCAACGACAGCGGCTGTCGCACGGTGAGAGTGGGCGGCATAGAGATCAACGGTCCGCTCCCCGGAGCCGTTCAGGCGATCGAGGAGTTCGGCGCGCACCAACTCGAATCGGGCGACCTCGAGGGAGCGCTGCATACCGCGGAGCAGGTGAGGCCGTGTTCGACTCCCAGCCTGCTGTCCCGGATTGCCGATGCCTTCTTTGAGCAGGGGAAGCTGAAGCAGGCGCGCGAGCTGGCGTCCAACATGGCGAACCGAAAGGTGGAGGCCGAGTTCTCGAAGATGCTGGACCAGCGGGAGCGAAGCGCCGCGACCTTCTCCGTTGTCGAGCCGAGTCCTTGCGACGTTGCGCGGTACGATGCCGAGCTCGGAAGGTTCACGGAAGCCTACCATTCGATTGAGGGAACCCGGTGTTTGGTTTCCGATGTGGCCATCAAACAGTATCCGAGCGATCCGGCAGCGGCGGAGAAGGCGCTGCAGAAGAGTTCGAACACTGACGATCAGGCGCTGGGGATGGCCGGCTTCGCCAGGGCGGCTGCCAGGAAGGGCGATCTGGACAGCGCCTTGCGCTTCCTGAC
>Ga0265338_10004635_pt1 | contig 18478 bp, 31 predicted proteins | sample 42126metaG_FD_193579 | JGI IMG/M metagenome (GOLD analysis project Ga0265338, IMG submission 193579) | Rhizosphere microbial communities from Carex aquatilis grown in University of Washington, Seatle, WA, United States - 4-21-26 metaG | ecosystem: Host-associated > Plants > Roots > Rhizosphere... | reverse complement strand
AAGGGGAGGTCATCGGATGGACAGGAATTGTTTCGAGTGCGGCCGTGAAGCGGAGCCCGGAAAGCTGCTCTGCGCAGCGTGTCGGGCCGACAGGCTGCTACACGATTGGCAGGCTACGTACGCCCGTGTCGTCATGCGGTATGGGGCCGACTCGCCGGAGGCCGAGCGCCTTCTAGCCGACAGGCCGACCGATGGCGACTAACCGCCGCTACCGCCAGAAACGAGGCGCCGCGCCGGCAGGCCGAAGCCTGCTCGGATGGTTGCCGTACTGGTCGAACGAGCTCGGCGCGCGCGGGTGCTCCCCGCGGACCGTCGACAATCAGGCGAAGTGTCTCCGGCTGCTCGCGGGGCACGTGGGCGAAGAGGTCGACGCCCGCAAGGTCGATGACCTCGCGCTCATCTCGTGGCGGGACGAGCTCGCAGCACGCGTCAAGCCGTCGACCGTTAACCGCTACTTGCTGACGGTAGGCACCTTCTACAACTGGCTAGTCGGGGAGGGCGTGCTCGAAGAGTCGCCGCTCATGTACGTCCCGCTGCTAAAGGTGCGGGACGACGACGCGCCGCCCATACTTTCGGGTGACACTCTCGCGAAGCTGACGAAGGGTGCCGCGTCCGTCCGCCGTGGGCGGTCGACGTTCGAAGCGGTGCGGGACGTCGCCATCTTGTCGATGCTCGCGGATACGGGGCTGCGCGCGTCGGAGGTCGCAGGGCTGCTCGTGGAGCATCTGAACATGGACGCACGGCAGGTGTACGTGCACCCGGACGTAGCGAAGGGTGGACGACCGCGGACGGTCTCGTTCGGTTTCCAGACGGCCCGAGCGCTCAACAAGTATCTACTTGCGCGCGAAGGTCACCCGTTCGCGTTCCTGCCTGAGATGTTCCTCGCCCGAAAGGGTGCCGCCACGTACACGGTCGTCCATGACCTCGTGCGGAAGGCTGGGGCCCTAGAGGGTGTCGATGGGATGCGTCCGCACCTTCTCCGCCATACGTGGGCGCACGACATGAAGGCGGGGGGCGCCGAGCTTGAAGTGCTCATGGCCCTAGGCGGATGGACTACGACATCTATGCCGATGCGCTACGGTCGCGCCGAACGCGCCGAGCGGGCGCACGAGGCTTACGGGCGTATGGGTTCGCCGGTCGACAAGCGGGCGACGAAGCGGAAGGGGCGGTGAAAGGTGCGTGAGACCCCCGAGTCAGTCGGTCGGACGTACGGCCTGTCCGCTGCAGAGGTAGCGGTCATCGTCCGTTCGCTCGCGTTGCGTGAAGCCGAATTTCTCGACGCTCACCGCCGGCTAGCGGAGACCGTCGCACAGGTAGGAGACAACGCACGGACGCACCAAACGAAGGGGTCGAACGGTGAAAAAATACAAGGTGGAACTAGAGCAGACACGCACGGTTTACGTGGACGCTGAGAACCCGTACATGGCCGCTATCGCGGCGGTCGACGGGGACGGAGCGACTACCACCGTCCGAGAGGTAGCGCAGGCGCACGGCCGCATCCCGAAGGCGGTACGCGTCACGAATCCTTCGCAGCCCGAAGGGCGCACGGGGTCGCCGGTCGCAGTGAAGCGCCGGCTCTCACCGGAAGGCAGGGCGAAGCTCGTAGCGAACGCGGCGACCGCGCGCGCCGCGAAGGCGCGGAAGGCTGCGAAGCGAAAGCGAGCTACCAAATAGGCGAGGTGTCAAGGTCACCTAGCCGTAGGCCGATAGCTCTTGCCTATGGAGACGGACAAGGCTACGAAAGCACGGAAGGTGCGCCGTATACGCGACGCAATCGAGACGGAGCTCTACCTCCGAAGGGTCGGCAGGCTCGCCGACACTGAACTAGCCGACCGCCTGCTCGACGAGCTCGCAGAGCTCTCACGGCAGGGGCCGCCGCTCACCCTCGCGGACGTGTACGCCCGCAACTGACGAAAGGTGACAACCGAAATGGGATGGTACGCGAAGACAAACGCTCGCATGATGGCGAAAATGGCCGGCGACGACGTGGCGTCGGAAGACCTAGAGCAGTACCGCAAAGACGTGACGGCCTCGCGCGTCGACGGGGTGCGGGCAGCGCACCGCGAACGCCAGGACGACCGCGACCGCAAGGTGGGAGAGCGGAAGAACCGCAAGGCCGACCGACGCGCCCGGCGCAAGGGGGTGACGCCGTGAGGTGCGTAGGGTGTCTCGGACCGGTAGACGAAGGCCGCACGCTCTGTCCCGCGTGCAGCTACGCCGGGACCGTGTACGTAGGCACGTGCCCTACCCACGGGCGGATGGAAGTGTGGCCGGCTCGACCTCGGAACGTGCAGTATTGCGGCGAGGTGAAGCGCGAGCGTCGCGGGGTGCTGCGCCGTCGCGAAAGGGTCACGCTGTGCCCTTTGGAGCTCGTCGTTTCGGCGCTCCCGCCGGCAGAAATGCGGCTTCACCGCGACATCGCGGAGAATCGAAGCCTCACGCTCGACGAAGCGCGGGAGCGCCTTCGTTAGAGCAGTGTGTCAGTCGGGCGCAAATGCTCCGCGGTGAACCGCTCGACATCTTCCAGCAAATCCCACGAGCGGCCTTCGGCGTCCATGAGCAGCCGAGGGCCGTTCACTTTGTCCGCAGGAATCGTGAAGACCCTAGCCACCCTGAAATGCTTACCGTCCATCTTCCAGCGGACGCCGTCCGCCGAGACGACCTCCCGCACCTTGCCCGTACGGGTGGCCGCTAGAACGGTGCCTAGGTACCACCGCTCGGTACGTGTGACCGTCGCCCGTTCGCCGACGCGCTCCGCAGGGTGGACGTCGAGCGTCACGAGCTCGAACGCGCACAGGACGCCTTTCTTCGCTTTCACTCGTCGCCTTTCGGCCAGTGGCCGCGCACCGGCCGGCCACACGAGCACACGTGCTCGTGTGCGCCCTTGTTGGCGCCAGGCGCCACGCGCGCAGGGATGCCGGCGGTGAGTGCCACCCGCCGTACGCGGTCCCGCGAGACGCCGAGCAGGCGGGCGGTCTCCGATTGCGTTAGCCCCATTTTCAGGGCGCCGCGGATGCGCGCCTTGTCTTCGGGTTTCGTCCACGGCCCTAGCCCCACGAGCTCGACCTAGCTCGCTTCCGCGTACGTCCGGCGGTCGCTCTCCGCCAACCACGCGCGCGCCCGTTCGCGGTCGGGCTTCGCACCCATGTTGAAACCGCCGTGCACCCCGACAGGGCACCCGGACGTCAGCCCGAACCGGACGCATTCCACCCGCACGGGGCACGACGCACACAGCGCTGTAGCGGTCGCGCTGACCGGCTCGTACCGCGACCGGTTGACGAGACGCGGGTAGAAATCGTCGGCCGGCTTATGGCCGGCGCACGCTGCCCGTTGCTGCCAGTCGAGCGCTCCCGGAGGCAGCGCGAAGAGTCCCAGGAGGTCTAGCTCTTCCCCGCTGGCCGTCGTCACTTGGCGAGCGCTTCCATCTCGCGGAGCGCCGCATTCACGTAGGCGAGCGCTTCGTCGGCGGTCAGCTTCACGCCGAGCCGCTTCGCGCCGGAGACGACGACACGCGTCGCGTAGTCGAGCTTCGCCGACGACGGGTCCGCGACGACCGCGGGGAGCCACGAGCTCATCGCTTCGGCGCCACGCACCGCTAGCTGCGCGACCTCGTGCACCTTTTCCAGCCGCTTCGGCGTGAGCACGGTCTGTGCGAAGGTGCGCACGGCCGGGATTGCCGCGGCGATGACGGGTGCCGCGTATGCGGCGACTGTCGTAACGTCCATGTCTGACCCTTTCCTAGAAAGGCTCGTTTGAGCCGGGAAAGCCGGGAATCTCCGGCAGTACGTACGGCACGCCAGCTTCCGTGAGGCGGTAGCTGTAGCTGGCGAAATGGAGAGCGATGCCGACGTCGTCGGTCTCACCGAAACGGTTTTTGACGACGGAGAACCGCGTCACGTTCCGTAGCCGCTCGTGCTCGGGCGAGCCGTTGTATTCGGGCTTCGCGTATTTCGGGTCTTTGCCTGGCCGGTAAAGGCCGTACATGATGTCGGCGTCCGACTCGCCGGCATACACCCCGGAGCCGAGGGTCACCGGCAGGTGCCCGTTATTGCGCCCCGTCGCGTCGCCCGAGCGCCCGCCTTGCTGCAGCGCCATTACGAGCAGCCGCGACCCTTGCGCCCACGCTTTGAGAGCGGCGGTGGTGAGCGACATACCTGTGTAGTCGCGGGCACCTTGCAGTAGCGACACGTGGTCGATGATGACCCGCTGTATCTCGACGCCGGACTCTTCCTGTATTACGTCGACCTCTTCGACGAGCTCGTTTACCGTCGGCGGTTTCGTCATCTTCACGAAGTGCAACGACGGGAAGAGGTCGGGCGTCAGGTCTAGCGCGTTCATCACGTCGGCGTGCCGCGGGTCGTCAGGGTTGCGGATGACCCCGGAGAGCTCGTGCACGCTTACCGGCATGTTCTGCGACATGCACGCGAGCCAGAGCCATTGTTGCCCTGGGTCCATCTCGAAATTGAAGACGACCGTAGGCACCACGTTCGACCGGTTGACGACGTTCAGGTAGAACGTCGATTTTCCGACGGACGACCGCGCGACGACAAGCGCCAGGTGGCCGGCGCCCGGCATCCCGTACCGCGTGTCGACGCTGTACCCCGTGGGGATGCCTGCTACCTCGCTGGTCGCCCGTTGCACGAGCTCCGCGAGCGCTTCGCTCGCGTTCATCCGATGCCGGCCGTCGTTCACGCTTCGAGGACCGCCCGAAGCCGACCGACCGCGAGCGGGTTGTGAACGAGACCCGAGCGAACGCGAATCAGGTTCCGCTCGGAGTCCGAGAGGTCGACGTGCCCGTCTTCGGTGTCGATGACCTTCGCGCACAGCACGAAGCACTCGTACTTTTCGTCGGGTGTCGACCGGTCGGGAATGTGAGCGTTCAGCGCTTCCCAAATGAGAAAGCGGTAGGTGACCACCGTCCCGCCTTCGTCGAGAACCATCGGCGCGCCTTCGTAGTCGAGAACCGGCGCGAGCGTGTCCACAATCATTGCTATCTGCCTCCCGTTGTCGTTTGGTTACGCGGAACCCTTGATACCGCCGAGCGCTACCGCCCACGCGCGGAGCTCGTTTAGGAGCGTTATGACGCCGTTCGCCTGTGCCTGTGTGGCGTAGCCCCACGGCGTCGTTTGGGTAGCGGTCGTCGTCACTACGGACGCCTGTGCGGCGCCCGAACGCTGAGCGATACCCGCTACGCCGTATAGCCCGATGGTGTCGGTCGTCGCGTCGCCTAGCGCGACGTTCCCCGACGCGGTGAGCGCGCCGCACGTGAGGGCGCCCGTCCCCATGTTGAGCGGCGGATTCGCGCCGGACGCGCGCGCACCCATGTTGACGAGCCCCGTCAGAATGTCGGTACTGCCGGTCGGCTGAACGATGGGCGTAGCGGCCCACAACGCGAGCTTTTGGCTCGTGCTCGTGCCGATTTGGGTACCGGTCGTCGTACCGAAAACGATGTTCTTCGCGTCGGCCATCGTCAGGCCGGTCGCGAACGTAAACGTCCCCGTGAGCGTCGCGGTCGCCGCGCCTGTGCGGGCGAATTTGACGTCGGTCGCCCCGGAGCCGCCACCCATCTCTAGCGAGATGTTCCCCGCGACGTTCCCGAACGAGGCGACAGCGTTCGAATCGGTCGTCTGGTTGAACAGCTGAATTAGTTGAATGTTGAAACCGACATTGCCCGTACCGATTACCCACTGACCATGAGCGGCGGTGCCGTCCCAAATGGTCACGTTCGACGTGAGGGTGGGCGCAGCCTTCGGCGCGTACGCCGACAGGTCGGACGACAGCGTAAGCGTGCCGCTCGCGTCGGGCACGGTGAGCGTGCGCGTATTCCCCGTCGTCAGGCCGGACAGCTGAAATTTGACTTGTTTCGTCGCGTCGCCGTCGTCCTGCAGCGTGAAGAGGTCGGACACTACGAGGGTGCCTGTCACCTTCGCGGATGCCGTCGCGTTGTAAAGCAGCTTCCAGTCAGGAGCGCTGTCGTTCGCTATGTCTCCGAACGCGAGACCGGAGGCACCCGACACGATGCCGAATACCGCGTCTGCGTTTGTGTGGCCCGACGTATTGCGCACGCCGATTTGTACGTGACTACTGACGTCCGCCATCGTCACGGACCCGCCGGACGTGAGACCGGTCAGCGTGAACGACCCGCGGGCGGCGAGACCCGCGAACGGCGAAGCGCTCCACACGCCTACCCCCGTTCGGAGTAGCGTCGTGTCTACGGGGGTGTCGGTTGTCGCGTCACCCGCGTACACGCCGGTAAACACGCCCGCGACGACGCCTATCGCCACCGCGGGGTTGTTGAATGTTTCGTCCGCTCGGATTTGGATACCGGGCGAATTGGACCCCGCGTCGATGACAACGACGTTCCCGCCGCCCGCAAGGTCGACGAGCGTGAGCGACGTCGTGATGCGCGGAGCGATAATCGGCGCGTACACGGTGCTCGGCGCCGGAGGGTACGCCTTGCTCGTGGAGAGCTCTTCGAGCGCGTGCTCAGCGTGCGCAAACTGTCCCGCGTCGCCGAAGTGTAACCCGCCGTCCATCGTCATCCCGAACGGGTCCGCGTTCGGCGCGATATGCGAGCAGTCGCCGAACCGGTCGTACAGGTTGCGCACCGTCGCGCCGGCAGTCTGCGCGGCCGCTTTCCATCCGGGGACCCACGTCGAAAGGAACGCGGACAGCGTGTGCGTGTCGGTCGACTCTCCGAAGAAATACGGAATCACGAGCACGATTTCGGCGAGCGGCGCAGCCTGCCGCGCGCGGGCGAGAATCGTCGCGAGGTTCGCGAACGCCGTCGTAGGGTCGACGCCGTTACGCATGTCGTTGCCGCCGAGCGAAATGGTCACGCGGCGCGGGGTCGCCCACGTGAGCCACGTCTCCCATCCGCGATTCGCTAGCCAGTCGGCGGTAGTCGTACCGCCGTGAGCCACGACGTCGGCGCCGATGCCTGAGGCAGCGTCGGGCGTCTGGTGGTAGCGGGCGCCGTGCAAGCGCACGGTGTCGCCGGTTGACGTTTGCTTGACGGTGAACGTCCGCGAGCTCGCCGTGCCGAGGTCCGCCGATTTCACCGACGCGAGACCGCTTCCCGCCGTAGAGATGTCGGTCCCGTTGTACGTCGTACCGCCGTCCGTCGAATACTGAAAGGTGCCTCCGCCCGACGACTGCCGCTCGAAAATGATTTCGAGCACGCGGAACGTGTCGGTATCCCCGACTGTCTGGCCGTTAGCCGACAGTACCCATGAGGTGGCCGGCGGCGCCCCGACGCCTGCCGACGGTCCGGTAGTCCCCGCGGCGCCTTGCGCGAGGTTCGCCCATTTGTTCGAGCCATACACCGAATCGTCTTCGTTGCACAGTTTCAGGCGTGCGGCGCCTGGGCTGTCAATCTTGCGCGCTTCGAGCTTCGCTGCGACGTACGGCCACGCCGTCGACCCGAGCGCCGACGCGCCGGCTCCAAGTCCGATGGAATCGCCCATGTAAACGTCCGGGTGGAATTCGGACGCCACCCGAGCGGTGTAGACGCTGCCGCCGCGGCGGGACGCGTTCTGTCGCAGCGGGAATAGGTCATCCACCGTCCGTACGGACGCTTCGTCCCCGACGAGCGTGTCGGTCTCGGCCTTCGCGTACACTGACAGCGCGTCGCGCGCGTCGACGTCGGTCGTCGAGCCTGTACCGCCTTTGTCGAGGGCCACAGGGTTACCGTAAATCGTCGTCGCGTCGATGCCGTCCCTACCGGGCGGACCCGCGCCGAGCGTCGCTACGGTGACCTTCGCGTTGTCGAGAGCCGGGATTGTGATGGTGATGTTGCGTATCACGTAGGCACCGCCGTAATCGGGTTGTCCATGTCGACTGTCCCCGCGGCGAATGTCACTACCGACCCGTCGTCTTTTTTCACGCGCGCGTCGTAGCGGAACGCTCGCGAGTGCTCGTACAGCGCGGTCGTTTGCGCCGACGTGAACGTGAGGACGACAATCCCCGTAGCGATGTCGGTGGTATCGAAATCGGCCGAAGCGTCGGTGCTGTCGTCGTTCGCCCCTTTCGGGCGCGCGGTTCCGACCCATCCGGTATAGCCGGTCACGTCGAATTCGAACGTGTACGTAATCCGCAGCGTGTCGCCGGCTGCGAAATCTTGCACGTCCACGATGCCGGGGCCGGCGTTTATGTTCACCATGAGTCAGTCATCCTCGATTCGAGGGGTAGGCGCAGCCGCGCCGGCTTCCGTGCCCGCGCTTCCGTGCGCAGCGCGGCGCGCCCTACCCCGACCTACACGAGCTCGGCGCTACGCCGACTCGTGGAACGCGGTGATTTGCCTGCGGAGAAAGTCGTTATTGCCCTTCTCGACGAGCCACGTCAGGTAGTCGGGTGCCTCGTCGTGAATCTCGGCAATCGTCTTACCCTTGTGCTTCCCCATGTTGACGACGGTGTCTCCGGGGTTGCGCGAGCTCGGAGCGGAGCTCGGGCGGGTGGTCCCACGCGGCCCGGACGACTGAGGCGCCGGCTTCGCGTTCAGGAATTCCACGACGCTCTCGACACCGCCGAGCAACATCGAATGATTGAAAATGTGCGTATGCACCTCGTCGAAGAGGCGTAGCGCGCTCTCGGTCGTGGTGGGGCGCTCCCGGTTCGCCTCGATGATTGCTGCCGCGAGGTTGACGGCGGGCGCCGTCGCGTTCTGCGCCACAATTACCGCATCCTTGTTGAAAGCCATCCTTAGCTACCTTCCTTGTTTGAGGTATTCGACGAAACGAGGCTCGTCGCGCACCGTGTCGTAAACGCCGAGACCGTCTAGGAGCTCGACGAGCTCGGTTTCGGCGCACATGTGCCGCATCGGGCAGTACCCGCAGAGCGTGTGTGATTGGTGCTCCCATCCTTTCGGGATAGGAGCAATGCCCGCGCGCAGCGCGCGGCGTGCTTTCACGTACTTTTCGGCGATGAACGCGGTCACCGTGTCGTCGTCCCAAATGACGGGGACCTTCGCGCGCTTGTACCCGCCTTTCTTCGCGGGGACTGAGACCGACTCGCGCACGGTTATCGGCTTCGGACCTTTGTCGTCTACGTAGACGATGACGAGCTCCTGCCAGTCGACAGGGACGAAGCGCGCGCGGACGTCGGGGTGCCTCATGTCCCACGTAGCCGTTTCCGTCTCGTCGTCGTAGGACAGCAAACCGCCGGCACCGATGGACGCGACGCCGAGCGCCGTCGGGTCTTTCAGTGCCACGCGGTCCGCGTTGTCCACGAGCCACCGGTTAATGTTCAGCTGCGCGATATGGTCGCCCCAAACCATGTCGTACCGCGGAACCTCTTTCGTCCGTTTGTAGTCGTACAGGATGCCGACGCCAGGGTCCACGAGGTCCGGTGACCCTGAGAAAGAGCGGTCTATCGCCGGGAGTGCCGCCTTCACGGCGGGCAGCTGTACGCCGAGGTCGTCCACGTAGAAGCGTGCTTCGCCGTAGCTCTCCGGGTGAGCGAACGCTTCTAGCTGCGCGTGGAATTGGGTGCCTCGGAACATCGCCCACAGGTTGTCGAGCGGCCGCACAAAATCTTGCTGCCGCTCGAACACAAGCTGACGGAGGCACTTATTGGTGAGGACTGTCGTCGAGATGCGCGACCCGTCGGCGTGCGACGGATGAGCGGACTGCGCGGAGAACATCGCCGCTAGGAGCTCGTACGTCCACTGGCACCGGTTCGTGCGGTCGCGAGTGTGTTCGAGCGCTTCGGGGATGGTCATTGTCCGTCCGCAGCATTCGACATGCATACCGGGCACTAGTTGTCGCCTTTCGCTTTTCGCGCGGCGCGCCGCTGCTCGGGGGTCATAAACGCGTAGTCCGCTTCGACCGGCTGGGGGCTCGTTGAGCTCCCGCTGCCGCCGTTCGCTTTCCGCTCGTATGAGCACGAGCTCCCGCCAGGGCAGAACCTGCGGAGCCACGCCGCGTTACACCCCGGGTTAGCGGTGCCCGCGCGGAACGCGGAACGGACCTTCGTCGAGACGACCGACGCCGTTAGCGGCGGGTCGAAAAGCTCGTTCACGCGCGCGGCCCATTCGGACACGAGGTCTTCGGGCACGCCTTGCGCTCGCGCGTACCGCACGAAGTGATACATCGCGTCGTCGCGGCAACCTTGGCCCGCGCCGTCTTCGAGGATGCGCGTGATACAGGGGAACGCGGTCGCCTCACTGCTGCCGACATCCGAGCTCGCCCGCGCTCGCTCCGGCGCGTCGGGGATTAGCCCGACGTCAAACGGCACGACAGCTTCGAGGCTGTCGGCCCATCCCGGGACCTGAACGAGGAACGCGCGCGCTTTCGTTTTCGCGTGCACGCCGAAAGGCAGCTTGACGAGATTGCCGAACCCGCCTTCGGGCACCTCGTCTTGCTTCGGGAAAATCTCTAGCGCGGGCCACGGCGGGTCGGCGGTCCCCGCTAGCGTCACGTACTGAGTGCGTACGGCCTCCGTCCACGCGCGCACTTTGTGTGCGGCGACAGGTTCGGACAGGAATAGCCAGACGTGATAACCCTTACCGCCGGAGTCTTCGAGCAGTAGGCACCGCTCGTGCACGTTCGGCTTATCCCATGCGAACGCTGCGCCGCCGATGAGGCGCATGACTGCTCGTTTCAAGAAATCGAGCGCGTCGGCGTCGTACGTGTCGAGGTCGAATACGACGTACTTGACGGTGTTCGTGGTGCGCGGATACGGCTCGCTTGTGGCGAGCGAACGCTTCGTGCTCTCGGGCTCGATGACGTACACGCCGTACGACGCGAACCCTTCGAGATGTTCGGCTATCGCCATGTCGTCGAGTGGGAAGCGGCACGGCTCGTAGTGGCCGTCTTCGTGCTGCTCAGCGAACACGTCCGCCCGGTGAACGAAGAGCTTTCGGTAGAGGTCGACGTTCACAGTGACGCCCGATTCACGGGGTGAGCTTTCGCCGCGGAGATGACCTCCACGTCTTCGGCCCACGCTGTCGTCGATGCTCCGCGGTCGCCTGTGAGGTGAACCCATTCACGCCCGGACCACGGATGCTCGCCGTCCGGGTTGCGCATGACGTATTTCACCTTCCATATGTGCCCGTTCAGCTTCACCCGCTTCCCGAAGAGCGGGTGACCGATGACAGCGCTCACGCGGCTAACGCCCGTTCGAGCGCCGGCCGCATCGCCGCGAAAATCTGAGACACACGAGATTCGGTGATGCCGTACACGTCGCCAATTTCCGACAGCTGATAACCGACGAGGCGCAGCGCGAGCATTTCGCGTCGGCGGTCGTCGAGGCGCGCCGCGAACGATTCGAGCGCGTCCACCGTGTCCACCTCGTCGTACGAATCGGCGCACGTCAGAGGTTCCGGCCACCATGCTTCGTCGCTCTCCGCCCGTTCGGCGAATTCTTCGATACTCAGCGGGTAGCGGATGGCGAGACGCGATGCGAAATGGGCGCCGCGCTCGCGTCCGACGCGGGCACGGTGCAGGTCTACGAGGCGGTGCCTAAGGCGCATTGTCACGAAACGGAGCCAGTCGCCGCGGCCTTTCTCGGCGTCGTACTCGTCGACCAGCGCGAAGAGGCTGTAATAGCCATCCGAGATGACCGGCGCATATTCGAGCCGGCGGACGGCGGAGTACGTCCGGCACAGCTTCCGTACGAGCGGCAACGCTTCGAGCACGAGCGCGTCACGTTCGGCGATGTTCACGAGAGGACAGCCTTTGCCGGCGGCGTTCGCAGGTATTCGGCGAGCGATTCGAGGGTGGCCGCGTTGTCGCGGACGTCCCGCAGAACCTTGTTACAGCGGGCGCACAGCTTCCCGCGGACCGACCGGCGCGCGGCTTCTTCCGGCGGCACGCCTTTCGCCAGTAGGTCGCGCTCTACCTTGTGGTCGTGGTCGACGTGCAGGAAATAGCGCCGCCTCTCTTTGCAGCCGGCGCACCGCTTGCCCTGAGCTACCGCGATTGCCTCGTCGTCGTCGGGCGTGATGCCGTACGTCTTCGCTAGGCGGAGAGCGCGCGCATTCTTGCGGGCAGTCTCACGCTTGCACGGCGTGCAGACGCGCGCCTTCGCCGTCGCGTACTGCGTCGCGATGCGCGTCTTACCGCACGTCGTGCAGCGGCGTTTAGTCATCGGACCCGAGCTCCACCCGGAAACCCATTTCGGCCACAGTCGAGATGCTGCGGACTTCCATGACGAAGAGTGCGTACTCCGCCTGGTCCGCTTCGAGGATGGCGCCAGACGGCCCGAAAGCGCGGTACGGCAGAACGGGGCGGAGCTCGCCTACCATTCGCTTGTACGCTTCGCTTTCGTAGCGAAACGTCCGTTTGTGCGGACGCTTCGAGCAGTCGCACCGGTACACGATTTCGAGCGCCTTAGCGATTCCGCCGATTCGGCGGACGTCGAGCAGCGTGAGCGCTTCGACCGCGTCGAATCGAACCTCGCGACCGCAGTCGCCGCACGTGTACCGAAGACCCACCGTTAACACGCCCTTTCTTCCCATCTCCGCACGAGCTCGCTCAGGCTCTCGCGTGTGTGTTCCGCGAAGAGTCCCGGCGGGTAGTAGGCACCGCTTTGCCCTGTCGATTGCGGCGCGGGCTTGCCGAACCGCATCACGTGGAAGACGTCTTCGCCGGCATCGGTGCCGTGCGAAATCTCTTCGCCGACGAGATACACCGTCCACGTAACGGAATCCGTAATCCGGTTCATTGCGACGAGGCGGGTCAGCAAGATTTGTTGGCCTACGGGCAGGCGTACGCCGTGGTCCCACGTCTTACCTTCGAGCACGAGAAACCGGCCGCCGCGCTCACGCACAAAATCGAGGTCGCTCGCGCCGCTGCCTGCGCCGAGGAATTCGTAGTTCCGTAGGCCGCGTTTCCACCGGTCGTAGTCGCGGAGCGTGCGAACGTCTGACGCCTGGGTCACTCTCGCCCCGTTTCGATGGGCGTCGGGAGGATGCCTGGGGTGTCTCCGGTGCCGGTAACCGCTACCTCTTGCGGCTCTTCGAGCTCTTCGGGGTCGACGGTCGTTATGTACGCCTGGCCTTTCGGCACGTACCGCGACGCTCGCACGTCGAGAGGTTCGTACCCTTGCACCGCGAGCAGCAGCGCCGCGAAGCGCACTCGCCCCGCTTCGTCAGGGTGTACGTAGGCGCGCTTCACTCGTCCGCCTTTTGGAAGATGAAAACGGCCTCCGCGGGGGCGCGCAGCGCACCGTTCGCCCCGTGACGGTTACGAGGCGTCGGCACGTCGATACGTAGCGCCCGACAGAGCCCGAGAGCGAGACATTCGGCCTCGTACCATTCGGGCACGTTCTGCAATTGACCGTCTCGGATATGGTCCGAGATGTTCAGGATGAACAGGCCGCCCGGTTTGAGGACGCGCCGCACCTCGTAGAGTGCGAGCCTCATCGTCGTGCGGTAGCGGTCGCCCCATTGCAGGCCGGCTGCGCTGCCGTCGGTCAGCGCGCGCCCGAGAGCAATGCGGTACGTGTGCCGGCGGGAGCCGTCGCCCGCGTAGTTGTCGGCCATCCGATTTCCGTACGGCGGAGACGTAACCACCGCGTCGAAGCCTGCCGACCACGCGACGGGGAGTGCTGTCGCATCCCCGACGACGGTGTCCGGGTGTTCACAGGCCCATTCGGCTTCGAGCTCGACACCGACCGTCACGTAGCCGAGCTCGCGAAGCTCGTGGATGCGTCCGGTCCCCGCGAACGGGTCAAGGATGCACGCACCTTTCGGGAGTGCGGTTTCGAGCGTTGCCCGGATGACAGCGAGAATGGTGGCGCTGTATTTGGCAGGGTGACTAGGGCTCGGCGTCATAGTGTGCCTGCCCTATCGGGACCGCGTCCGCCGCGCTTTAGCGTTTCGACGACAAGATTTCTGGAAGGCTCGCACCGCGTGCACACGTCGAATACGGACGGCCTGTCGCACCTTTCGCACGTGGGCACGTCGACTACCTCAGTTTTCGACGCGGCCTGCCGAGCTTTACGACCGACGGTTAGCTGACGTTTCTTCGAGAGGCGTAGGAACGCTTCGAGCTCGGGACCGACGGTCACGCGGACTCGTTCGAGGCGCGCCTCGTCCACGAGGTCGATGTCAGCGCGCGCGTTCGTGCGTGCGTCCACCTCTACCGTCGGATGCGCGCGGTTCCACGTCACTTCGCATTCGTGCTCGTAGCAATATTCGAGCAGTCGGCCGGAGTGCAGCCCGAGCGCCGGCTCGGGGCACGGCCGCGACCAATTGCATCGGCCCGCGGTCACCTGCACCACGTCCTACCGAAGCTGCCGACTCCGAACGCTCCGAGCCAGACCCAGTGAAGCCAACGCGCGGGGGTCGGATAGACCGTCGCCCCGAAAGCGAACGCAGCGGAAAGCGTGAGTGCGTCAAACGCGCGTTTCACGTGACGTCCGGCTCCACGATGACCGCCGACTGCCACAACGTCCACACTGAGCCGTCGGCACGCGTCAGCTGCAGGTCGGCTACCGCCTCACGGCCGACACGCGGTCGGTCGTCGAACGATGCCGAAATGCCTTCGGTCGCCGGCAACCAGTCGGCCGGCATGATGGCGACGGTCGCCGTCGCCTGCCCGACGGTGTACGTGCCGACGTGCTGAATCAGCTGTCTAGAACGGTCGGCTTTCGGGCTGTCGAGACCGTCGCGCAGCGTGAACGTCAGGACGTCACCGGTTGCCCATACGGCGGGGGTGCCGTCGCCCGTGCGGAAGCCGGCTACGTGCAGGTTTGCCGAGTCGCCGCGGCGCAGCCGTAGCGGCTGGTCGCCGGTCGTCCCGGGGAATTCGGACTCGTCAGGGTTCGTGACGTCAGCGCGCATCTAGGGTCCGTCCATGCTTTCGAGCCACGCGACCGCGCAGGCCGCTACTTGTACGAGCTCCGCCCGGAGGTGGTCGGTCCAAACCGGCCGGCCGCCTTCCGTCGCGTCGTTGAGCTCTTGCGACACTTCGCCGACCTCTTCCACGAGGACGGCGAGCTTTTGGTGAGGGTCCATCGTCTGGCCCGAGAGGTCGCGTCCTGTGTTGCCGAAGCCGGCTTCCTGCCGGCCGCGCTCGGCAGCGACGAGACCGAAGACCGCTAGCCGCTTCACTTGACGACCTCGCACCGCGCCAGGTTCACGCGGCGGACACGCGTCACCATCCCGACGGGGATAGTGAACGCACGGTTTACGTGCTCGCGGTGTTTCTTCGGGCCGTAGTCAGCGGCGAGCGTTATCGCGCTCGCGGAGACGGCAGTAACGATGCCGACCGAATGGCATTTCTCCGCGACATTCTCGGGTGCGTCTTCCCATCCGGGAGCGTGCGCGGCAGCGTCGAGCCAGTCGACCACCACAAGGTCGCCGCGGCGCAGCTTCACGCGTGCGCCTCGGGGCGCGGCAACGGATTGCGGAGCATCGGCTCTGAGAGCTCCGTTTTGAGCTCGTGCTCGGCGCGGGCGAGCCACGGGCCGACGGTTACCGGGAAGCGGCACCCGACGGCGCATTCGCTCTTATGCAGACGTTCGGCGCGCGCGTGGATTGCTTCGGCGGTCGGGCGGCCGCCGGTCGGCTTCGCCCAGTCGAACGGGGCCGGCTTCTCCGGCGCCGACCATTCGAGGTAGGGCGGCGTCTCTTCGTTCTCCGCTTCGCCTTGCTGCTCGCGCGCGGACTCTTCGCGGTAGAGCAGTAGCCCGATAATCGCGTACACCGCGAGGTCTAGGTAGGCATCCTCCACCGATTCGTTAGCGAGCTCACCGCGGCGGTAGAACGAATGGAGACGTGCCACCTTGTCGCCAATACGGATGCACGCACCGAGCGACGGCGCGAGTCCCCATTCTTCGGCAGAGCGGACGTTCGCGAACGGGTCGCCTTCGGCGCCGTAGTCCGCTTGCTTCCTGTCGTGAAGCTCGCCCATCTCGCGGAGTAGCGCGTGAAAATCGGCGGAGGCGGCGCGCGCTGTCATCGTCGGCCCCGAGCGGCGTACGCCTTCGCCAGCGAGCGGAGCGCTCCCGCTTGCATCGCGAGGCAGAGCCGCTGCACGAGAACGAGCGACACGATGACGCCGTATGCCCACGGCCATCCGAGGGTGACGCCGAACAACGCTGACAGCAGGAAGAACGTGAGCATCATCCGAACGCCAGACGCCAGAGAGCACACCCAACGAGCGCCCCAAAACCGACCTGCACCGCGATGACGAGCCCTAGGGCAATGAACCAGCCGGGCCCCGCAGCCCCGCGTCGCCGGCTCACTTCGGCGCACCCTTGTAGTACGTCTCGCCGGTATGGGCGACAATCACGTAGCCGTAGACCGTCCACCCTTTGTCGCGCTCCGCCTTATTCGGCGGGCGCAGGTCGACGGCGATACGCCCCGCGAAATCGGGGTCGCCGTTCATCCCGCCGAGATACGCGGCCGACGGCTCGCAAAAGACGGCGCCGTCCGGCTTCACGAGCGCGGCGCACGCGCCCTTGAATCCGAGCGCCGTATTCGGGTGCAGAAATGGCGTCATCGCTTGCGCGCTGGCAGGCGGCGAGTAGTCCGGGTTCACTTTGAGCCTTCCGACTGTCGGTGACGGTTTCGTATTGGTCATCGCGTTCCACCTCGCGACGTCGTGAATCACGTTCCGGTCGAGCCCGCCAGCCGCCGAGAATTGGTGAATGACGGGGTTCGCTCCCGCGGGGAGCGGGTGCACCTGGCCGTTGTTAGGGCCGTAGTCCGGCAACCACCACGGGTACCGCGCGACCAACGGGTCGAACGCGTCCCAGTGGAAGTACCGCCCGACGTACAGGAATCCGAGCGGCCCGAGCTTCGCTGTGGCCGTGTCCATGAACGCGGGGACGAACGCCGACCATCCGGCCGACGTCACGCCGTCGTTAAGCGCACCTTCGCAATCCAGCTGCCACAGGTCGACGCCCCTACGGAACCCGCGTGACAGCGCGTCATCCGCGAACACGTTCGCTTGACGGAGGGCAGTCGCCACGTTGCCAGGCGTGCCGCCGGCAGCGGGACGCGCGTAGTGGTAGACGCCACGTCGGCCGCCGTGCACGGCGTTCGCCCATTGCGCGGCAGCCTTCGGGTTCGCGACCGACGTACCTTCGGTCGTCTTCACGACGACAAAGAGCCAGTCGCCCGGTACGAGGTCCGGCTGATAACCGGAAATGTCGATGCCGACCGAAGCGGTATCGCTCACCCGAATCCTTTCGGTGAATTAGGCGCGCTACTTCCGTATAGCGACGCGGCCCCACGGGGACGCCTGCTCGCGGGGGAAGGCAGGCATTTGGGAGGCGCTGCCCATTCGGCGAGGCGCCCCCGCGGGGTACGTGCCACCGTAAAGTAGGCACCATGCCTAGGTCAAGGCTCGGAATCGCTGCGCGCCGCCCGCCCGGTCGTCTACGCTTCGCCGTCACTTGGGAGGCGCACGTACGTGCAGCAGGCAGACAAGAGGGGTTCGGAGAATGCCTAAGAAACCGAAACCGGCAAGCGATGGCGACGCGCACCTAGAGCTCGTGCAAGCTCGCGGGCTGCAAGAAATCTTCGGGGTGTCGCGGCAACGCGTGTCGCAGCTGGTCCGCGAGAAAGGCTTCCCCGAGCCTTACGGCCGGTTACCGACGGGTCACGTGTGGCAGCGCGACGTAATTGAGCGATGGTACGAAGAGAACCGCGGCCGGTTCCGTCCGGCGGTGCCCGTAGCGAAACGCAAACGCCGCTAATTCGGCCGCTTCGCAGCGCAAGTATCGCAAACGTCCGGGTGAGTCACCGACCGCCGCGCGCTCCTGCCGCACGACAGGCACGGGATAAGCCGGTCTTCGGGCTCTACCAATTCGTTCGGCCGGAGCTTCGCTCGCCGCTCGGCTACCCGCGGGTCGGGAGACCGCTTCGCCTTCGCCTTCGCCGGCTTCGGCATGACCCCGCGATAGGTCGACGCCGTATAGCCGCCACCCGCCTTCCACCCGCCACGCGACGTCCGCTCGACGAGCTCCGCATCGACGAGCTCGACTAGCGCCCGCTTAACCGTCTTCTCGTTGTACCCCGTCCGCTCGGAAAGCGTCGCGTTCCCGAGACGCGACCCTTCGAGCGTGTGGTAATCGAACCGTTCGTGGACGGCCATAGCCACGGCAAGCGCCGCACGAGACAGGTCACGGCGTGCGGTAACCGCCTGACGCCATAGGTCACGCTGCGAATCAGGCATATACCTAAATCGCCCATATCTCGGGGGGTGTGCAGGTGCCCTTACGGGGGGTGTACGACGCCCATCTCGGGGGGTGTACGCACCCCCGTATCAACCCACTTATCACTACTACCTCCATGCCGACGGTACCCACGAGAGGCACCATCGGCGCGGACAGGCCGCCAGTTAACAAGGCCACCCCCTAATTGCTGACGCCCTACCGGGTAGCCGAGAGGTGCCTACAACCCTCAAAAATTCGGGCCGCGTACCCGAGCTCGGCCGAAGGTACCGGCCTCGCGCGAGCGAACCGCCCACCGAACGGCGGTTCGCGTACAGGCAAGATTTCATTTTTTCAGGGGGGCCTCAGGTAC
>Ga0265338_10004634_pt1 | contig 18485 bp, 27 predicted proteins | sample 42126metaG_FD_193579 | JGI IMG/M metagenome (GOLD analysis project Ga0265338, IMG submission 193579) | Rhizosphere microbial communities from Carex aquatilis grown in University of Washington, Seatle, WA, United States - 4-21-26 metaG | ecosystem: Host-associated > Plants > Roots > Rhizosphere... | reverse complement strand
CTCGTCGCTTACTCTTAACGCTGCGGCATTGTCGGCCTTCGGCTGTAGAAGTTCGGGAATCCGGCTTAGTTGCTATTTTGCAAACCGGATTCCCAGGACGGCTATGGGGCCGCCCTAATTACGCGTTCATCAACTTCGCGATGTTCTCCAGCGTCGGCATTGCCAGCTTGTGCAGGAACACCGTCTTGATTTGATCCATCGTTGCATTCGCGGCGTCGGGACCGCATTGCCCCCGGAACCAATTGAGGGCTTGATCGACCGGCTGGCCCGACGCGATGGCGCCGTCGATGCGAGTAACGATGCGATTGACAATCGCAGTCACAGCCGGGTCACCAGCCGGCATGCCGGGAAAGCCGCCGGACGGCGGACTGAACGCAGGACCGGCGGACGGCTGAAATGCTCCCGGCTGCTGCATTGACTGCTGAACCGGCGGCAGGATCGGAGACGGTGCCTTGTTGCCGGTTTCCGGTGTGTCGTTATCGTCCTTGCCGCCGCGTGGATTCTTAATCCGCGACTTAAACTCCGCTTCGTTGTCAAACTCGACTGTGATTTTCATCGTCCTGTGTTCTCCGTGTTGTGGTTTACGTGGTCAAGGAAAGCGTATTGTATGACAAGAAAACGAGAACGCGTCAACACCTATTTCCGTACAAATCACTTTTGAATCCAGCTTACGACGCTGCCGGGGTGCTGGCGTAAAAACAGCACCATATTTTCAGTTTTTACAAATCGACGTACGACTTGTGCCGGCGTAGTGACTCGCCAGTGCGGGGCTATCCAGCGACGCATTTCCGTACGCTCCTATTTCTGATGGATCACGCCTTGCTTATCGTACAGTCCAGCCGCGATGTAGCGCCCATTCGCGGCACGTTTCAAGTAGACTGAATGTACGTCGGGCAGCACTTCGTAATTCCACAACGCAGTGGTGTATCGCGTCGTCAGCGTCCAGCCGCCAGACGGATTCTTGACTGGTGGGCTTACGACCGGCTGCCAGGGTTCGGCTTCAACTAGTTTGCGAATGCTGACAGCTTCGCCAGCGCCGCCACGCATTTTCAGGTCTTTGCCAGCCGATATCGTTACGGTGTTGTCAAACTCGCAAAACGGGCAGAGCGGATGCAGAAATGCCGCGTACGTTTCTTCGCAGGCTGCGCACGTCTTGATTTCGGATTGCTGCTGGCCGCAATGAGGACAACGCATGCCGTGAAAATGCGGGTCGAAACGTTCGTCGCAATTCTTGCATTTTGGGGCGCTCCGATGAAGCGTCTGGCATTTTGGGCACGTCTTGCCGTTTTCCCACGTTTCCCACTCGCCCGCGCAGTGCTCGGCTTCGCATTCCAGCAAACGGCCTGGAGCTGCCATTACGGCGTCAAGCGTGCCGTGCCGCTGAATGTTACCGCCGAAGTCCGACACGAGACAATTAGCAGCGTACGGAGTTATGCGGGCGCCACGACCTAGACTCTGCGCGTACAGCACTGCGCTTTTGGTGGCCCGGCAAAACGCCATGTAATCGATATCGACTACATTAAAGCCAGTCGTGAACATATTGCACGAGACGAGTATCTCCGCGTGTCCGTTTCGGAACGCCTCCACGGCCTTGTCGCGCTTTCCGGTAATCGAGCGGGAGTGTACACCAACGACCGAGGCATTCAGCTTTCGCAGTTCGGCTTCCATCCTATCGACGTGTTCTATATTACAGCAGAATACTAAGGTACGGCGGCGCCCGTACTTCTGCATCACGTCAAGAATGGTTTTTGCATGGCTTGGTGACAGTTTGATCGCACGCGGCGCCATTTCGTCCATGTCGAAGTCGCCGCCGACAGTCTTGATTCCCTCCACATCGATCGTTTCATCTTCGCCAGCGTCCACCGGCACGAGTGGCTTAACATAGCCGTCCCGGAGTGCGTCCAGAAACGTGTACTTAAAAATGACGGCGCCGAAGGTCTTTGCAAGATCGCCAGTCCCATCCGAACGGAACGGCGTGGCTGTCAGACCGTGTACTTTCGTGTTTGGTAGTTTGTCGAATAGCCGCCTGTATTGAGACGATTTGGCTGGCGGTACGCGGTGGCACTCGTCAACCAGGATCGCAACCACGTCGCGGAACAAATGCACGCGATTGATGATGCTACCGATCGTGCCGACCGTGACGCGAGCAAAGGCATTCGTGCTGATCGATGACGAGCATACGCCTGGGTTAATGCCATGCCTGCGGCACGCGTCGGCATTCTGTACGACTAGCTCTTTATTGTGGGCTACGACAATGACGCGGCCGAATTGCATGTAATACGCAGCCAGCATGCCGAGCATATCTGACTTGCCGCCGGCCACAGTGACTTCGGCAACCGAGAATCGCCCGTCGTGACTTATAAGTGCCCGTACGCCATCGCTTTGGTGCGGGCGCGGTACGAAGGGCTGCATGGGAGGGGCCGGATACATCGGTCAGCGAATGCATACTTTTACGTGGTCTTTTTCGTAAACATCAACGTACATGTGTCCTTGCGTTATTCTAGATATGTGAACGGCCATTTCTATGGCCTTCCGCAGGCTGTGGTAAATAGCATATTGGCCTGATTTATACAGGTGCTGTTGGTTAGACCTGACTGCGTACAGCGTCATTTGCACCCATCCTTTATGTACTTCAGTTCATTGACCAGGTTGGCACCGACGTAACCAAGGCGCTTCAGCCGGATTTCCAACCGTACGGCATCGGAATGCGCCTTTGCGCTGTTCCTGAACTCTTCTACGTACGCGTTGTACGTGTTGCGCCAGTCCTGCGCATCAATGAACAGGGGCGGCAGAGAGTTCGGTTCTGTGTTTGGTGGCATCACGAAGCCCTCAGATGCGTCAAATCCCGATCGATGGCCTCGCGTAGCTTCGCGATCGTCGCGTTAACTACTTCGTCCTTGCCACCGTGGCCGCCTGCGATCGTCAGCGCGACGGCGCCGGCCAAGCCGTCTACGTACGCCGCGACGACTTGCTGACTGGCCGGGTAACTGCGACGTACGCGAAAAGAAAAGTCCGCCATGTACTGGCGAATCATGTCGCGAGCTACGACGCCGGCTGCAGTCTCGATCGTCATTCCGTCCATTGTTGATTCCTCTCAATGCAGCGAATACTGAGCTAGTCGCGGGACGCCCCGCTCTTTGCCACCGACTTGCACGGCTTTGTACGTATAGCACTGCTAAGGTGCGTATTCCATAGCTATTCGGATGAATTCTTCCGCTTGCGGCGCGACGATAGCATTACCATACCCCCGCAAAAGTCCCACTCGATTGGCAACCCCATGAGCCAGCGGGAATGCGCTGGGTTCAACTGGCCTCCAGCGTTCATCTTTGCATCGGAGCCAGTCAGCAGCACTCCAGAAGCCGTTAATCGGGCTGGCCCAACTATCGCTGTTACTAATTCCTGCGTCTTGCGTCCGCTGTCCGTATTCCCGGCTTCGTTGTAGCCTTTCTGTGCCGGCGTCCCTGCCATTGGTGAAGGCCATCCCGCCAGCCATGCCGAACGGCCAAGTAGCGCATTCGTCGGCACTGTCCCTTCGCTCGTGCCGTCCTTCCAATCTCGTGTTGTTGTGGGCCATCCCGCCAGCATTACGAAGTCGTCCAGATTCGATCCGTGGCGTTTCTCCCCCGCCGCTCTCCACGGCGCACCCCCACCATGACTCCCGTCTCGACTCTGCGTCGTAGGCCATCCAGTACAGCCGTTGCCGGATATGCGGCGCACCGAAGCCCGCAGCGCATTGATCGAGCGCCCCAAAGGCGTAACCCGTACCTTCCATGTCAGATTGTACAAGGTCGAGCCAAGCAAGTCCGTCCGGGCTCGCAACCTGTTCGCCAAAAACGACGCCAGGTCGGCACTGTTCGATAAGATGGAAAAACGCAGGCCATAGGTGCCGCTCGTCAGCGAACCCCGCGCCTTGGCCTGCCTGGCTGAAAGGCTGGCATGGGCACGAACCGCTCCAGCCCGGACGATCATCGGACCAGCCGGCACGTCGCATGGCGTACGACCAGACTCCGATTCCTGCGAAGAAATGGCACTGTACGTATCCCGCAAGCTCCAAGGGAATGACATCTTCTATACTTCTTTCGTCAACATCGCCGGGTGCGATCATGTTCGCGGCGATCAGGTTTCGTAACCATGCGGCGGCAAACGGGTCTTTCTCGTTGTAGTAAGCAGCCATTCAGTGCAGCGCATCCATGACGAAACCAAAAAGATCAAACGCCGTAACGAAGCCGCTGCGCTCCAATGCGATCCAGTCTTTTTGCGTCGGATGGTGTAGATAAACACGGCGTATTGGAGCGGCTTCGGAACACACCAGCACAAGCGACGTACACGGCTCCAGTTTGCAAGCTGCTTCGTGACACGCATCCAGCACATAAGCTGACATGAAAACTCTTTCGGTGCCGATGCTCATAAGCTCACGCCTGTACTGCGGTTCTTTCAGTTCGTGCATTATCTGTGATGACGGCCAGTAGTTCATGATCGCGCCAACTCCAGACCCAACTCGGTCGCGACCGCCCAAATGCGCGCCATGATTTCGCGTACGGTCATGTGTGGCACGTTCGGCTGACACATGCCTATGTCTTGCAGTTCCACCGTGGTTCCGTCTGAAAATTTGACCTTGCCTTGCGGTACAATCTGGCCTCGCCGTGTGTTGGCTGTCATGACGAACGCAGGGTTATCCGAATGTACGGTTACAGCCGTATTCGCGACGGCATAGGCGAAATCTAGTTTCAGCGCTGCCACATCATCGGCTACTGATGGCACTGCGGACTGCCAAGGGAATGTCGTTAGGTCGTTTGCCACGGAAATTCCTGCTTAGTAATTGGAGATACCCACGGCATGAGGTGTTGCGTACGCAATTGGTGTGTTGCTCCGTATTTGCACTGGACTCCGTCCGCTTCCTTTTTACCGCAAGCGCAGATGCCGTTCCACTCTCCGTTTGCGTCTATTGCCACGGGAAGGACTCCTGTTTCAATTGCGACTGTTGCGGTAACTCGATCGTGTACGGCATGACCAAACTTTGCTGTACGTTACCAGTCGGCGCGAATATGGCAAAAAACGGCAGCGCGTGCATTGTACGGAAATGTCCGCTGTTTAGCAAGGACGTTAATCCGTCATCGAATATCTTTTTAGCGGCATCCTTGCTGACAACGTAGCCCGGAACTTCGCCACGAATCGCGTGGCCCAGCTCGGCAGCGACGCTATCGAACTTCACGATAGAACCGGCTCGCAATGCGTCCATGCCTTGCGTTGTTACGCCTGGCAGGATAGCGGCAAGGCGCAGAATGGCGGATTGCTCTTTGCCGTCCTTCAGGACTTCGGCCATGCGTTTGAAAATGTTGACCGTAGTTGTACGGCCTTTCGCATCTTTGCCGTAGTGCTCCGAAACGATCTTGCCGGTGTAGCTCTTGGCCTTCGGCGCTCCACGCGCCTTACCGCAATCGATCGAAACCTGATCCCCGCGCCCGCCGGTCACGCGGTAGACAAAACCGCTGTTGCCGGACTTAGCGCCGTTGCCTTTTTGCCATGCGTCTTCGTTCGCAAGCGGCAAATGATCCGTGATGATTGTCGCGGCACCCGTACGGCGTGCGACATTCTTGAGAATGAACATGGCTTTCAGGACGGATTCTGTATCGTTGTCCTTGAAGCACAACCCCGAAGCGCCCCACGTATCGAGCACGATCATATCGACACGCATGTTCATAGCGACCATTGCCTGCGTCTGCGCGACGCACTGTTGCTCGAATGCCATCGGCTCGCTAATGCCGCGTATCAAGTGAAATCGTGCCGCCAGTTCGCGGGCGTTCGGCTCTTGTCTCAGGATGTGCCTTACGCGCCGCTCGGTCCCATAATCGTCTTCAGCGGCAATCCATAAGACGTGGCCGTCAACACGTTCGATATCGGCGTCGAGCCAGGCACGCCCCATGAGAAATTGTACGGCCATATCAGTAACGACGGTGGATTTTCCAGCGCCGCTGTGCCCGGTGAAAAAGTGTACTTCACCACAAAGGATGCGTTGATATAATAACCAGGGCAGCTCGTTGGTTTCATCCTCCAGCGATATTTCGAATCCCGTACGTGCGATAAGCGTCGGCGTTTGTTGCGCATCCGCCAGCCCTTGCAGCATCGTCCGCCGCGACATGACGGCTTGCATAATCAGGTTGCCACGCAGTACCGGCAACTGATCCTGCCGCGATATTTCCTCTCCGAGTGTGCGACCGCCGATGCCTTCGTTCAGGCCGTGCCCGGCTTCCATGATGGCGTCTTCAATTTCGGCGCGCGTACACATGCCATGCTGTTCGGCAAACTTGAGCACGCCGACGATTGCGAAGATTGTAGACCCACGACCCTCAGTCTTGCCCATCAGTGCATGTTTTAACATTCCTAGGTAGCGCGTCGCCGCGTCGCGGCCAGCCTGCCATTCATCCTGCGTTTGCGGAATGGCGTATTTAAGTTCGTCCGCACTGGCCGTTTCGTGTTCCGATGAAAAACGTAATGATGTGCCGGCGCGAAGCGGCACTTCTGTTAAAATCTCTTGTACCTGCGCAGTTGTGAGGCGCGGAAAGTCATTGCTCCAGTTTTCCCATGCGTACGGACGGCCAGTGTCCTTGTGCGGCCCGAAGGCGACAAACTGACCTCCCATGATTTGCAGATGGTCGCCTTCGGGGAATGAAAATGTGCGACCCTGTACGGGTGCGTCAACGAGGAAGTACGGAATCAGGAAGCGATTCGGCCGACCCCAACGTACCGGAATGCTGGGTCCGAGCACTTCGCGGAACGCAGCCAATAGCCGTTGCGAGCGTTGCGGATCGTCAACGTCGCAGTCGAACGCTGTCAGGCCGTTATCGCCACAACGCAGGCCGACGCCACCAGCTCCGGGATGGGGGATGGGGTATTGCCATACGTTCCAGCCGTCACCGATCGGCGCTTTCGAGTTCCGTGCAATGGCCAGGGGGAATAAGCCGCGCGCTATGGCGGCGTCCCAAAAGGCTTGAATATCCTGCTGTACGGCGGGGGGTGCGAGCATTCAACACGGCTCCGCGTCACGGTGGCCGTGTTTACAAGGCTTCGGGTTCGTGCTAGGCGGGGCAGACATTCACGCGGGCCGATCGTGTGAGTGTTCGTAGCCCCGGCGTGGTAGTCGCATCCTGCGCCGGGGTTTTTCTTTTAAGCCCGTGACCGGCGGCTTGTCAAATTTGCCAGGGAAACTTGCGCAAGTTGGCTATTTGTTTACTCGCAACGGCTAGTTCGTTTTCTAGCTCAGCAATCCGCTCTAGGTGCTTTTCCGCTTCTTTGCGCAGTTCGTCAATTTCAGCCATTCCCGCGTTTATTTCTGTTTCAAGTTCGTCACGCACTTTCTGTTCAGCGGCTTCGATCTTTTCTTCAAGGGATCCGTCGTAATCGCTAATCAGTTCGTCAATCTTGTCAACATACGGCGTACTGGCGTTGTTGCTGACTGCCCACGTACGGAGCAATTCTAGGAACTCCAGCATGGGTTGGTTGCTGTAGGTCATTTGCCATCGCCTTTTAAATGGTGCCCATCACAATCCGGTACGCGATGTACGCGAACGCCAGGCCAGCGAGAATCAGCACGCTGCCGACGACGAACCGCGCAACCGGCGCTCCGAATGCGAACGTAATGGCGGCGACGAGTGCGAAGGCACCGAATGCGCCGCCGTGTCCGTGATGGTGGGTCATGGTTTAATCTGCTTTGGTTCGTATGTATTGCGCTCGCAACCGTACGCGAAGTCTTTGCCGGTTTCTGCATGAGCAAAAATAGCCCACGTACGGGCATGACTGACGCACGATTCTTCGCTCATGTAGAGACTGTCACTTTTGCCGTATGTCTTAGGCCCGTCGCATTTTTCTTGTGTTGAGCACGTAATGATGAAAGCCACCCATATTTCGATCATCCTCTTCCCCTTGTTTTCACACTCTGCATTTGCTGGCCCAACAGCCGCTCGAAATTCTCGGCACTGCGCCACACCAGGTCGTGCAGCACACCGACGAGTTGGATCAGTTCGTCGCGCGACAACTGGGCAAGTGGTTTGTCGTTCCACGTCAGGTCGGACAGTGGCGTGCGGTGGGTCACGGTCTGAATCCGTACAGAATAAAACCGACTACTGCCGAAACAACACAAATCGACAATGCCGTGGCTGGCGCGGCTATGAACCATGACCAGTATGTTTCAATTTGATCCGGCGGCTTTCCATTCAAGAGCGCCGGCAGTAGTCGGTAAAGAATCGCCTCGCGTACGACTGCGTAATAGCAAAATAAGGCAACCACGATTGCGATTCTTTTAATCACAGCATCGCCTCCGCAACCGCCAGCAGTGCCTCGCGACCTTCGCGCTGCTGCAGCGTACCAAATTCACAGATGTTGTGGCAAGGCCAGCACGTCACCGCGCCTGGCGCCTTCAGGTCCGAGCACAGCGGACACAGGATCGACGCACGTACGCGGGGGAAGTCGGATTTGTGTTGGTGACTGGTCATGATTCAGTCTTTCTGCCCGCACTCGACGCCACGGGGGTAGTTCACGATCAGGTCGACAACAGCTTCCGCTTCGGTGCAGCCATACCCGACATGGTGGCGATTGCCACTGTCCTCGGCACCATCATAATCGTCGTAAATCGCCTGCCAATCCATACTGCGGATTGGAATCGGCGGGTAGACGAAGTCAGTGTGGATGCTGTACGGTTTCATTTCCCATCACTCCCCAAGCTCGATCAATTTGTGTTGGTGGGTCATGATTGAAACTCTTTTGCGTATTGAGGCGCGTTTCGCACGTAGTCTTGTCCGCAGTAAAAGCAGTTCCAAGTTTCTGTTTTTGATATGTCGAAGTGACCAACGCAACTACTTCCATGACCGCACTCTAATGTAATCAGCCAGTGCCCTCCGTCTGTACGCTTCTTGCTGATAATCTGGCGCCGCTGCGCATGCTTACCGGCTAGGAAAGAGAATCGGTCGGGGTGCATGGACTACTCCCCAAGCTCGATTGAAGCCAGCTTATCGAACAGCACGCCATTCCAGCAGGCTGCGTAGTCCAGCGCGGCGCCGAATGCGGTGTTTGACCGGCCTTCCGCGTGGTTTGGGTCGGGATCGCCAACGTAGCAACCGTATTCATCGTAACTACTGACGATAGTCAGGCCGAACTTGGCGGAAAACCAGCGGATCAGGTGGCTGTCGTGTTGGGGTCCGGTGTGGGTCATTTGCGCTCTCCAGCGTTTCAATGATTGGAATGTACGCTCACGTACGGGTGGAGTCAAGTCTTAGTTACTTGCCACTGCACTCGATCCGCAATTTGCTGCATTGCGCCCTCCGCCATCTTCGGATTCTGTTCTCGGATGTAGAACCAAGCGCGATCTTCGTCCCAGCCGCCTTGTGCTTTACGTCGGCTTCGTATTTGTTCCAGTCACTCATTTTCAGATTTTTTCTACGATTACCGAGATGATTCGGACGGTATCGCCAGTCATGCGGTCTGTAATGTCGCGGCCAATCTTGCGCCGTTCCAGTGTGGCTTGCATTTCAGCACTTGACTGATTTCGTGTTGAAAACGTGCGTACGCGTCCATCGGCGTATGTCGTGACTACCTTGTGGGTGCTACTCATCGTCAGTGCGGCTGCAATAATGGGGTGGGTCATGTTCGCTCTCCAGCGGTTCGCGTTTCAATAACGCCTTTGTACGCTCGTTTCCGTACGTTGTCAATTACCCTCCCAAGGCATTCTTGAATTATTTTTCACGGCTTCCATCGCCGGTTCCAGCTCGTACTTGCCTAGCCGTTCGCGCAATTCCTTCACCGTAGCGTACAGACCGTCAAGTTCCTCTTTCATAGTGGCGTTAACCGTACGCAGCGATTCCAGTTCAGCGTTGGCAGCCGGCGTTGTGACGGTTGGCCGCGACATGCCGCCACGAGAGCCGGTACCGCCGGCCTTGCGTTTTTGACGGCAGTCCGCACAGTTGCGCAGCAGCAGGCCGGCGTTGCGTGCTTTGCCTTCCAGCGCCCGCTTGGTCACGTCGATGCTGATTTCCGCCCCGCACCCGGCGCACGCCCGGCGGACCCGGTACAGGTGAATATAGTCACCTTTCCAGAACTTAGTGACTGGCTCTCCGCCTGCCCATCCTTGGGGTAGTTCATTTTCGTACTTTGCGTGCATTTTGGCCCTAATTCCTGTTTTTCGTATTAATACACCTGTAAATCATAAAATCTATCACAGCGCAACATGTAAATTCACTTTATCAAATTTTTGTGAATTGTGGTTAATTTACATGACGTATAATCAACCAGTCCTTCGTGTGAAGGGGTGTGGGAGTGTACAGTACCCCACCCCACTAGCGAAGGCTGCAGCAGGCTGCTATCATGCCGGAAATGCAAACCACAATCACGACACGGCACCGGCTTCCACAAGTCGCAGTCGAGACGGTTAGCCGGAATGCGGATGTCATTCGCGCTAAGTTTGTACGGATAGAAAGTCCGACGTTGACGACGGCTTGCGAGCGCACCGGAATGCCAAACGAACTCGCACGGCTTTGCGGCGGATTGCTCGCGAGCGTGATCGATGACTTGGTGCGAATCGGAAACCTGCGTCGATCGGATTTCGAACGTACGAAGCGCAAGCAACGCGTTCTGGCGGCTGCTGACGAGCCGGCAGCATCGGCGCTACGGCTGGCCATTGTTGCATCGCCGGTTAACGGGCGAGCTGCTGTGGCGCACTGGGACGTGGTTTGCGAACAGTCCGAGATCGGTAAACTTGCCTGGTTGCTCGGCATGGACACGGAAACGAGTTATGGTTATGGTCGGCGTGCGAGGAAGCAGGAGGAACGCGGATGATCAAACAAAAAATCATGGCGAGCACATGCTGGATTATCGGACGCAAAGCAACGATAGCGGCCAACGGCCACGAGTACGTCACGGAGCCATTCATCGTCTTCGAGAGCGAAGAAGAAGCAATGGCCGCTTGCGACATGGTGGAGCGCGTCTCAGGAGAGCGGCCGAAGATAGTCGATGGCTCGTTCTACCGAGTTCACCAAGGCCGACGTTCCCAGGGTCGGCCGTAATAATTCGTGATTAGACTTCGTACGGATGTGCGCGTACAACAGCATTGTTGAAACGCGAACCGCTAACCGCTGGAGAGCGAAACATGAATACCAACCTTCCTTCAGTAGCCCTTGCGTACGATAAGCTGCAGCGTACTCTGGCGCTGCTGCAGGACATTGATGCTGACAAGATCGAATCAGCCAATCTCGTACCGATGGTTAAACTCGTACAGTCGATCGGCGCCTTTGCGTCGGTCATTGACGCACAAATCCAGACTCGCGCGATCGGCAACAACGAACTGATCCCAGGTGTTGTCGTTAAGGACGCTGTTGTGCACCGCCGCTGGTCCGATCCAGAAACAGCCGCTGCGCTGGCTTTGGAGACAATCGGTTCGGCTGCTTTCAAACACGAACTTATGTCTCCAGCTCAGATCGAGAAATTTTGCGGCGACGCCGGCAAAGCGTTCGTTGCGGTCGCGAGTTTCAAGCCGGAAGCCGGCAAGAAAGTGGTGTACTGACATGACCGCACTTGCAATTTTTGCTGGACTCGCCGACAATATTGAAATGAGCTTGAACGAAGAACAAATGGTCGAATTCTTTATTGGGCAGGAAAAAGATCAGTGACGCAAACAACGCCAAAGATGCTCGAGGAACGCAGGCGCACGGTTGACGCAAAAATCGCGCGCCTGCGTTTGCGCTTGAAAGATGCGCCACTGGACTCGGAAACGTCGGCGTTACGTGCGATCTTGGCTGGTGTGCTCGATTTGCTGGATGACGAGCTATGATGTGCCAGGTCATGCAAATCGGATGTTTTGCATTTGGCTGGTGCAGCGTTGGAATTATATTCTGGGGACTTCGAAGATGACCGACAGTCTGCTGATCTTTTGGGTTGCCGTCTCGGCGGTTCTCATATCGTCGTTGGCTGGTGTGGTCTTCTACGTCGTGGTGCATTGATGAACATCAAAGAGTTCGGCGCACTCAAGCTTGGTGACAAAATCGAAAATCCGTCAACCGGCGGAATCGGCATGGGCGAAGTTGTCGAGACCACGGACAGCGGCGTACGCGTGGTGTGGGGCGATCGGCACGAACGCGAAACGAAGTTCTTTTACAGTGTCGTGGGCACGTCATGGATGAATTGGATTCTTGTGCGTCCGGCGGACAAGGTCTGAGGAGTTGGCGGCGCACTCCGAAGCTGCTGGAATGGGCCGTACGCCGTCAGTACGTGGCGGGCGCCAGCATTACGTCGTTGCTGAAGGGCGCCGGTATCGGCCGCGCCACACTGCACCGCATTTTGACGACCGATGGGTTTCAACGCGTTCGGCCACGGACTGACAACATGTACAGACCTAGGAAACACGAAACCAAGTTAATCGAAGCCGTACGTCAGTGCGCTGCGGAAAAAATGACTATGAGTCAAGCTGCTGCACGAGTCGGCATAACGCGCAGTGCTATTGGCGGATTGGCGGGGCGTAACGGCATCAGGTTCGGGAATCGCACGCGCCGGGCTGTACGTCATAGCGGGCGTCGTAAGGCACGTGATGAACTCGGAAGGCTTGACAGTCCGCCGAAGCTCGAAGGGGTTACGTTGTCAGGTCCGAAATTCGAGCGCGCGGCAAAAACACCAACCGAATATTGCAGACCTCAGCTAAGCACGGCACCAATTGGTACGCCGTGTACGCTACTGGAACTGCACACCGATGGTTGTCACTGGCCAATCGGGCAATTTCCGGCGGGTGAACTGTTCTGCAACGCTGGACCTGTCGTTGCTGGGCGCTCTTATTGCAGTCATCATTTCGCCGCGTCTCGCCGGGGTGACAGACGGCCCTAAGCCGTGGTACGGTTCCGCAAATCACGTGGAGCCGTGGCGACATGACAGACACTTATGGCGGGCCGAATCTCGCACCGGAAGCCCCGCCGGACCTTGCACCTTCCGCGCCGGTTGCGGCGCCGCAGGCCGATCCCATGTCGGCCGTGGCCGGGATTCCGGCTGCGATCGGCGGTGCGCTGTCATCCTTCGGAAGTTCGATCAAAAACTTGCTGCCAGGCCCGCACTACGACACGCCGGACCCGGCGACTTCGGCGCTCGACCAGTCCGCCGGTTTGCTCGATCAGCGCGTGAAGCGTGCTAACAGCATCGCCACCAATCCGCTGGCGCAGATTTTCGCGCCGGAACAGGTTCAGGCAGCTCGGGAGTTCGTTCCGAAGGCGGCTGAACAACTCCAGAAAATTCAGCAGCAGAAAGCGGCGATCCAGGCCGGCCGTACGCAGGCGCAGACGCTCGGACTCGATCCCGGCGAAGTGTCCGACCAAGCGTCTGATGCCGATCGTTTGGAGGCTGCACGAGCGAAGGCGCTCAAGGGTGACTTGCGTTCGTTCCAAGGTATCGCGGCCGTCAATCCGCAGGCGGCAGCCGCAATTCAGGATCAGGTTCACGAAGCCGTCTCCAGCCACGTAGCTAAAGCACAATTTGCTTTTGACAGCCTGTCCGCGATGGAAAGCGAGGGGCAGTACCGCGATAAGGTTAACGAGTTGCGACAAAAAGGGATGTTGAAAGACCTTGAATCGCTTGGCATGAAACTACCGCCGACGCTGGACGCGTTCAGCAACGCGAAGGGCGCCGAAGGCAAGGCGTTGCGGGAAGCACGTATTGCGGTCGAAGGTTTGCGCGCTCGTATCGAGGAACGTACGGGCGGCAGTCCGATGGAAAAGAAAGAGGCTGAAACGTACAACGGCCGGCTGACGACCGAGAGCGGGCAGCCGCTCAGCAACGTCAATTGGGAACGCATTAACGGCAAGCGCGTAGCCGTCGTCAACGGTATGGGCGACATCCGCGATCTTGGAAAGAAGTTCAGTTTCGCGTCGCCGGACCAGCGCAAGGCGATTCAAGAGAATGCAAAAGCCGCCGTACCGGAAAAAGAGATTGAAAAGGTGCGCTCGTTTGAGCGCATAGGTACTTTTGCAGTTACGGACCCAAATGGTAAGTTTATTCCCCCCGAAGGTTTAGTTGATTCTAAGGGTCGCCGTACGTACATGAACACAAATCCGAATATTATGCAGGGTTTGGCCGAAGGCTTCGCGGCGGCGTTTCGTGAAGGGCAGGGCGGTGCGACTGGCGGTTTGCTGAATATCGAGGCCAGCAAACGCGGTGCCGTACAAGGATTGTTGGATAAGCTAAAATCAGCATACGGCGGTGCTTTGAACACGCTTACTGGCGATCAGGTGCGTTCGTACTTGACGACCATGACCGAAAAGCAGCAGCGCCAAGTGCTAGACGGACTGCGTGAGTACAATGCTAAAACAGTTAGTAGCCGCTTGTCGCCCATCGCGCGGCAGGCCGGCGAGCTGGGCTTGGACGCTTCCGCGCTCGGTTTGGGCAAAGGCGAAGTGCAGGGCGTCGAAGATGCCATTGAAGCCGGCCGGCAAAGCACGATTGCGCGATTTTCGCCGCGCGCTCGTGCGACCAGCGGCGGCGACGGTGGAATCTATCTCGACAATCCGCCGCCTGTGCTGATTACGCAGCCGAACGACCCGAATGCCGTGCATCCGCCGGTTCCCCCACCAGTTACGCCGCAACAGCGTCAGCAGACCAGCGGGCCGCAAGGCGGCGTACAGCAGCCCGGAGCGCCACAAGCACCAGCCCCGCAACCTGGCGCTCCGGGTTCGCCTTCCCCTGCGAGCGGTCCCGGCAGTGGTCAACCAGGCGGCAGCAGTCCTGCGGGCGGCGGAACGCCACAGCCGGTTCGCGTTGCCGGGCTTGACGTAAACGTGCCGCTACCTACTGGCGCGTCGCCGTCGTACGTCACGGCAACGCAGCGTATCGAGAGCGGAGGCGAGCGCAATCCGTGGACTTCGACCACGAAAGGCAGCAGCGCATCGGGCGCATTTCAGTTCATTGACAGTACGTGGAAGGAAAACCGTCCGGCTGGCGCTCCCGATCGTGCGAAAGACGCCACGCCGGAACAGCAAGCGCAGGCGTTTGCCACGCTGACGGCGAAGAACGCTGCCATGCTGACAAACCTGAAACTGCCCGTGAACGATACAACGCTGTACATGGCCCACAACGTCGGTCCAAACAGTGCGGCGGCATTGCTGAGTGCGTCTCCGATGCAGGACGCTCGGTCAGTCGTCGGTGAAGCGGCGGCACGCAACAATCCGACGTTTTTCAAGGGGCGTCCGAATGTAGCAACGGTGCTGCAGCGGTACGCGGAAGCCATGAACGCGTCGGATGACGGCGGCAGTTCGCTTGGATCGACGGTTGCCGGTGCTGTCGGACGCGCGGCGCGCGGGATCATTCCGGGCGGGCAAGTCGCGGGCCTGATATGGGACAACCTCACGCCTGAAATGAAGCAAAAAGTTAAAGACGGGCTCACTGACGAAGCGCCTGCGATCGGCTCGATAGGCGGTTCGGTTGCAGGGGGTTTGCTCGGCAACGTGCCGGGTGCAATCGCAGGCGGTGCGGTTGGCGGCGGTGCCGGTCAGTCGTTGAAAGACTGGCTGAAAGGCAATCCGCAAGACCCGACCGAAATTGCCAAGCAGACGGCGCTCGGTGGCGTGCTCGGCGTGGCGTCGGAAGCACGGCCGTTCGTTGCGGCGGGCGCTCGTGTGGTTGGTGCTGGCGCTGTTAATGCCGGTGCCGAAGTTGCGAAAGGCGGTGACGCAGAGGACGTACTCAATGCAGCCGGAACTGGAATGGCGGAATCTGCCGGCGGCGAAGCCTTCGGACGCGCTCTCGGCATGGCAGGTCATAAAGTTTACAGTTTGTTTGCCCCTGACGCTCGCAAAGCCGTACAGGAAGCGGCGAAGTCGTACGCCGATGCTGCCGAAGTCCTCAAAACCGAATCGCCGAAGCTGCCGGGCGTTGGTGGCGCGGCCGGCGGTGCAAATCCGAAATACGACGCAGCGGAAGCGGCGAAGACGAAGGCCGAACAGACGTTGAAAGACGCCGGGTTGAACCCGGAGGAAGCCGCGTACGCGCATCGCGTCAGTTCGGAAGTCAGTCCTCGCTCTAGGCAGGAAGCACAAGTTGAAAAGCCTGGTGCGCTGGAACAGCAGAACATCGGACAGGGTTATCAGCAGTTAAGAAGCGAAGTCGGGGACAAAGGCGTCGGCGCGGTGAAGGCCGTACCAAAGCCTTTGCAGGACGGTCCAATAACGGCTGTCGTTAGCGGAGCCGTACCGAAAGCATTTGCGGAGCTGGCTACGAAAGTTGAAAATGCGATCACCGAACCGGCTGCAAATTGGCAAGTGAAGTGGGATCAATTGAAGGACGCACGTTCTGCGCTGCTTGAAAAAGAGCGCGAAGCGTACGCCAGCACTGGGGCGCGTAAAGTCGAGACGGCAGAAGCGTACCGCGCGCTTGCGGATACCGTACGCAAGCAGCAGGAAAAGGCGTCCAACTACGTATTTGGTCCGACCGAAGGGCCGAAGGTCATAGATCGTCTAAAGGTTCTGGATCAGCGCTACCGCAATTTGATGGAAGCAACGAACGGCGGGGATTTGGCGAAGGCTGCGACGCTGAAAGGCGAAGCGGGCCGGGATGCTGATCGGAAGTTCCGTGCATTTGCATCTGGCGATCCGGCGGCGCTGGAAGCGTGGAATGCAATGCGCCGTACAGGTGCGAATCTGGAGCAAGGCGTGCATGATCTTGTCGCGGCCGAACGGATTCCGGTACTTGGACGTGTGTTCAGCGGTGTTAAGTTGCTCGGCAGCTTCAATCGTTGGGTTGCAGCTCGCCAAGCTGGCAGTCCTGTCAAGTTTGCGGACATCATCCGGCAGGGCGACAACGGCGCCAAGGCGACGCGAAACGCAGTCGGCAGTGCCGGTGCGCGTGCCGCCGTACAGGGTGATTACGATGCCAGCGGCTTGGCTGGGATGCTGCCTTAGGAAAGGGATGCAGATGGCTAAAGAAGATTGCAATTGCTTTGTGAAGCAACACGAAAACAGCCCTTGGGTGCCTGCTGTTCACAAGCCTGACGGTGGATTTGCCACGCCAGGCGGCTATTCGATGCTGGATAATCCATTCGCCATCCGTGATGCGACGTACGCAGACATCATTGCGGAAATGTCGACTCGGGGCGAGATTTTTCTCGGCTGTTGATGTTCCCGTGGTCGTTCGTACAGAAGCCGAAAGCGACAACGCCGCGTGAAATCATGATCGAACGGCTTAGGGAAGGCGTACCGCCAGAACTGGCCACGCGAGCGGCCGGAATCGCATGGGCCGATATCAAGGACGATCCCGAAGTTGATAAGGCGCTGGCCGAAGGTGAAATTATGCTGTTCGAACGGGCGCGCGATAGTGGCGTGACCGGCGTCGTACGTGCTGCACTCAGGAACGAGACGAAAAGTTGGGTTCCCAAGGCAGAGGGGCAGTTGGGGCTTTCGTTGGAAGACTATTTGAAGGACTGACTGTGAGTGTTTTTCGCATGTATGGCGCGACGCCATCAGCATCGCGCTTCAGGAAATCCGGTATATCTAGATTTTCCGGCCGTACGGGTGCGGATTGCCAAGGGAAGTTGGTCATTGGAACGTTATCCAGATATCAAGTACGAGCATGAATAACACAGTCGCAACCTGTAAGCTAAACAGGATGGCGTCGCATCGCTGTTTATTTCGGTCAAACCACGTATTCCCATATTTATCTCGCATCCCCGTACGCTACCGTACGCCACGGCGATGCGCAAGACCCTAAATGTATGACAAATTTCTGGCTGCAATACTAGCTCTTGCGGTATGACATTTTTGCCACTAATCTGTTGTTTACAGGTTTCTGAAACGCCACACAGGAGGCTTTCCAGTGGTCAACATTGTCAACGCAGGCACCCTAGGCGGCGGTTTCCGACATTACAGCGGTTTGCTTCCTGCGACTCCTGGTGACGGCGGCCCGCAAGCGCAAGCGTCGGTGCGCATTTTCCACATTCCGAGCGCCAACGCTGCCGCGATCTTCCGGGGCGATATCGCCGTGTGGGCGTCTGGCTCGATCGGCACGCCGGGCGCGGGTGACTTGCCGGCCAACATTTCAGCACCTTCGTCCACGTCGGTCGTTGTCGGCAATGGCGGCGGCTCCGGGCTGGGCAACGGATCGATGGCGCCGAATATTTCGCGTTGGGTGCCGGGTGACACGACCAGCGTTATCGCAGGCGTCATCGTCGGCTGGGGCCCGATCACACTCTACCAGGCCAAAAATAGCTTCCAGTACGCTCCGGCGGCTACGGAATGCTGGGCCTTCGTTGAAACCGACCCGATGGTCGTCATGACCGCGACCATGCCGACCGTACCGGGCACGGCGTTCAATCTCGATCTTGGGTCGGGCATCGACGTGAAGGCGAACGCCGGCCAGCAGAGTACGCGGTTCGGTATTTCGGGCGTGTCGCTCGATCCGGCGTCCATCCAAACAACTTCGACGCTGCCGCTTCGCATCCTGAACAGCGGCGAGCAAATCGGCAACGACCCGACTGC
>Ga0265338_10004633_pt1 | contig 18486 bp, 17 predicted proteins | sample 42126metaG_FD_193579 | JGI IMG/M metagenome (GOLD analysis project Ga0265338, IMG submission 193579) | Rhizosphere microbial communities from Carex aquatilis grown in University of Washington, Seatle, WA, United States - 4-21-26 metaG | ecosystem: Host-associated > Plants > Roots > Rhizosphere... | reverse complement strand
TCCAAAAAGAGGTTAGTTATGACAGCCCCATTAAACAGTATGTTAGTGAACTTAAGGAGAAACTATATGTTTGAGGGTGTTTATAAGCAGGTGGAAAAACTAGGTACAACTTCAGTACAACTTGCGGACTTATGCTCTTTATACCCACCCCAACTACTAAAATTTTTTCACAAAGGTCTAGTTGTAACCTTTCCAAACACAGTTTTAACACAGATTCTAAAATCTTTCCCACAACTAAATAACAGCTATTTTAAAGAGTTGTTTGGTTTCTTTTACACACTATCCACAATTACTATAAGAACTAATGAATTATAAAAAGGATTTATTATTATGAAGCTCCAAGTTACACAAGCCAACCTAACTAAAGCCCTAAGTACAGTCGCTAGAATAGCCAGCACTAGAAACACCTTGCCAATACTAGCTAATGTTCTTCTTAAAACTGAAAATAATAGATTAAGTATCGCTGCTACCAATCTCGACATTGCTATAACTCATTTTGTGGGTTCAAAAATTGAAAAAGAAGGCGCCATAACCGTCCCAGCCCGCCTAATGCAGGATTTTATTGGCAGTCTACCAGATAGCGTAATTAATCTTGAGCTAGAGGATAACAAATTACACATTAGCACCGATAAGTATAAATCCACCATTAACGGCATTAGCGCCGAGGACTTCCCTGTTATGCCGGCGATTGACGGTAATGTTTCTTGGAAAACCCCAGCACCTGAGTTTAAAAAAGCCCTGGCGCAAGTGGTCTTTGCTGCTAGTAATGATGACGCCCGACCAGTATTAACGGGCGTTTATTTCCATAGTGAAGATGGCGCCATAGCCGCCGCCGCAACCGATAGCTACCGCTTAGCCGAAACCAAACTTGGTAAAAGTAAAGACGGACTCAACTTTTTAGTCCCGGCTACAGCCGCCGCCGATCTCTTGCGAATTATTAGCGACAACGACAAAGAGGTGCTAGTCAGCCACGACGAGCAACAAGTCTTATTCCATGTTGGCGACGTTGTATTGGTGGCCAGGCTGATAGAGGGCAACTATCCTGACTACAAAAAATTAATACCGGCAAAATTTGGGACAGTAGCAAAACTATCCAAGGCCGATTTCCTAAATGTAGTGAAAGTCTCCAGTTTGTTTGCTAGAGAAAGCGCTGGCAGTATCACTATCAACGTTTCAAGCGCCGAAAACAAAATTAGTATTAACGCCGTAGCCTCGCAGCTTGGGGAAAACACCGCCACCGCAGACACCCAAGCCACTAGCGACGGAGAAGTCACTCTAAACTCCAGATACTTAATGGATGCCCTAAATGCCTTTTCAGCCAGCGAAGTAGAATTTTGTTTCAATGGCAAACTAGAGCCATGCGTTCTGCGTAGTGCTAACGAGCCAACTTACCTACATTTGATTATGCCCTTGCGCAGCTAGCCCGCCGCGGCCTGCTAAACTTAAAAATAATGATTACTAGTATTCGTCTGCAAAACTTTAGGTCCTACCGTGACGAATCGTTCGAGTTTGACCCAGGCGTTAATATTATCGTTGGCCCCAACGCCAGTGGCAAAACCAATTTACTAGAAGCCGTGATGGTCTTGGCGCGCGGACATTCTTACAAAGCCAAAGACCCAGAGCTTATAAAATTTACCAAGCCTTGGGCCAGACTTGATGCTCTGCTTGATGACCACGACCGCTCTTTAAAAATCGAACGGCATGAAGAAAAAGCCGATAAAAGTTTCTTGATAAACGGTAAGACTTATCATCGCTTGGGCCTGGAGCGCACCGAACCGGTCGTTTTCTTTGATCCCAACCATCTGCAGCTAATAACCAGGGGGCCAGAACAGCGGCGAGACTTTATTGACGAGCTTTTAGAGCGAACCAAACCCGGCTTTAAAACTTTATCCAATAACTATCGCCGGGCCTTGGCCCAGCGCAACGCTCTACTTAAAAGAGATCCGGCTTTTGCAACCCAACAATTGTTCGCCTGGAATGTGCGTCTGGGCGAACTTGGCAATCAAATCGCCCAAGCCCGCCAAGAGCTAGTAACCAAACTTAATAAAAATCTATCACGCGTCTATAGCCAGATCGCCGGCAAACGAGCCAAGCTTAATATTGAGTACGCTAGCCAATTCCCCATCGAGCATTACGGCAGTCGCCTGATGACTAAACTCGAACAGCACACCCAGATTGATATGGAGCGTGGTTTCACGGCCTACGGCCCGCACCGCGAAGACATTATTTTTAAACTCAACAACCAACTAGTATCACAAAGTGCTTCCCGCGGCGAAACCCGCAGCCTGCTGTTAGCGCTTAAAGCCCTAGAGTTAGATCTAGTAGAAACCGCACGCGGTGTAAAACCAATGCTGCTGCTTGACGATGTTTTTTCCGAGCTGGACAGCGGCCGGCGCAAGGCTCTGGTTGAAATTTTAAAAAACCATCAATCAATAATCACTACAACCGATGCCGATGCCGTGATTGAGTACTTCGACCACGGGCCTAAACTAATTGCCCTGACAAAATAAAAAATACCAAAATGGCAGTTCTGCAATAGAAAATCAGCAGTTGGCCTTAGGGGTGTGGGACTATTTTACTCGGCGTGCTCCCACTTAACGTTGAACTCAGCTGTTCCAGAGGTACCTCTTTTATCTGCGGAAGATACCCTGCATTATACGAAACTGGTCCTTCTTTAACACCTACCTGTTTATAAAATTTGAGATTACCTTTTTTAAGTTCATCTTGGACATCAATAAAACCCCATTTATTCACCAACCAGCCCGGCTCCAGCTTCATACCCATCAGATAAGTTTTACCATTGATTAGTTCAACCCCCGGATTCTTCATAACAAATGCATTATCACTCTCGTTGTCTATCGTAAGGCCGCCTTCAATATTTGGACCACCCGTAGCGGCGTGCTCTATCCACGGAGAGCCATGAATTATGGCAAAATTTAGGGAAAACTTAGCATTGGCGGACGGATTCTTGGGCGGGTATAGCACTGCCGTACCCTCCCATGTTTCATGCAAATTATCTACAGCCTCTTTAGAGGCCCCATTGAATTGCTTTAACAGAGCTGCATCTATCTTGGGCATTGTCGCAGGCTTCCCCGGCTTTGGCTTCTTATCTACCTGGTTCGGAATATTTCTAGCAGTTACGCTAGACGGATAAGCCTCGGCAGACTTAGCAGCCAAACCGCCAAGCGCTAAAGCTGCGGTTGCGGCGGCCATGGGTTTTATGTATTTCTCTAACATTTAATTTTCCTTAAACTATTTCTACCCTATCACACTTATGCTTATTTGTCAATCAGACTGCGCCGATGTATATAAGATTTGAGAGTCATATATAAGCTTAGAGGTGCTGTTGTCTAGAATGAACAGTTCAATATCGTTAAGAGTGTAATACTGGATCTTAATCTGATAAAAGGTTTTTTGGTCGAACTGGACCTCTAAATGCATCTCAAAGGCGGCATTTGGGTCGGTGGCGTTATTATCGGTGGTTATGTGGTCAACATCCAAGCTAATTTGGCTGATTGGCTTTGGTAGCGAAGCCGAGTAGTTATCAAAGGCCGTTTCCACATTACGGAGTTGATCAAGCGATAGGCCGGCGCCAATTAATTTGTCAAAGCCCAAGAACAACGGGGTTTTGGCGTTGGTGCCGTAGGTTTCCGGGGTTTTACCGGAAGGGTTAGATACCACTTCGTGCGACAGAGGATCGGTGTACTCGCCGCCAGGGCCCGCAGCCTTCTTGGTAGAATGGCCGAGGAACAGCGCCAAGCCCAACCCAACAATAACTAAAATAATGAAAACCACGAGGCTAGCTATGAGCAGCGGCCTGCGGTTATTTGCTGATTGCATAAATACTCCCGTCACTACCATTAGAGATTACCCCGGCCAAGACCGCTGAAGGCGACCAACTCGTGGTATTAGCCTCGGGATGGGCCGAGTCGCCGACCATCCAGTTGCCATCTGATGTTACCCCTCTGATAACTATAAAGTGGCCGCCTGAGGTAAAAGGTACAGGCCCCTTGCCCGCCACGATTACCAGCGCCCCAGTCTGGAGTACAGCCGAGATAGTTGAAACGTCTGCCGGCACCAGTGTGGATTTTAGCCCCCAATGAGTTGCTAATACCCGCCCAATACTCCAACTACTACCCTCGCCATTTACGTATAAGCCTTGGCTATCGGCATAAGCAGCCGTTTGGTCGGGGGTAACAGATTGGCCGGTAAGCGCAGTAACTATCATTGCCATAGCTGAGGGCCCGCAGCCAGAGGCGGCTATCGTAGAATTGCCATATGGTTTACTGGCCCACGCCGGATCGTATTGACTGTAAGCGGTAAAACCATTTATGTATTGGGTGTTTTGGCCAGGGCCCGTCGGCGAACAGCCGGTTTCCGAAGCTATATCCGTAGCAGACCCCCCGGTAGAGCCCCCAAAGCTATTTAATGCGCTATTAGCCAACACGAGCCGCCGCGGGACGCTCGCGGCTTCGTCCGCGGGTCGTTCAAAACCATGAAAATGGCCGGAATACTTACCAGCACTGAGCCCATCATTGCCCTGGAAGGCCAAAACGGCATCAAGCAGGGTGGTAGTAGATTTAATATCATCACCGGCTTGCTTTTCAGAGTAGCTCCCAGCCTGGCCGTTAAGCTGGGCCCAAACCATTTCTAATTGGGTGGCCAGATCATAAATAGGTGTAGTGATCCCGGCCGATTGTGCGATGTTTAAAGCTTTAGAACCGGGCGTCCATTGGGCTATGCCCCAACCCTTAGAGCCGGCATCAGCCGGGTTTTGACTCCGGCCGGCCGGGTTCTGGATATTTTCTGGGTCAAGCCCTGATTCGAGCTTTAAGTTGCCAACCACCCCCGCTGATTGCGTGGGGGTAAGCCCCTGACTCACAAAAAAATTGTAAGCTACCTCTGCGGCGCTGTCTCCGCTTAGATTAACGCTCAAGTCTACCGAGCAGCTGCTTAAGGAGGACTCGACATTAAAGTAATTGATGCCTAAGTCAAAAACCTGTTTTTGGGCGTCAGATAGGGCGAAAACTGAAGAAGGTGCATAAACAAAGACGACGAATAACACTAAAAGCAGTCTCTTGGCCTCTTTGATCATGGCGTTCCTTTCGGAACTTCTACGTGTAGATGGTTGCAAAAATCATCAAACTGAATAAATCCAGCCTGCAAAGTCACTGGTTGGTTGCCGCCGGTTGCACAGTTCTGCTGGCCGAAGCCGGAACCACTAGGCAAAATAGTCTCGGCTAGAGTGATGAGCTTGTCTGAGTTCTCGTCACGCCCGCTAGAATCAACCCCGTCGATAACAGCAATATCTACCGCATCGCCGTTATAATGAGGGTCAGTTGGGCATTGAGCCTTGCGAGTAGCTACCCCGTTCTGCAAACAATGATGGTCTCCACCGCTTTGAATTGCTGAAATAACAATGCTATGGTTTTGGCCAGCCGCCAAAATGAATTGCAAAATAGCCGAGCTAGTCATAGCTCCAGCGCTACCCGACTTGCCATTAGCGGCGGCATCGATATCGCTGGGGACTTCCCCGCCTGCCAGAACTACGTTTTTATTAGACTGGATTTGCCTGGCCAACTGCTGAGCGTTTTGAGTAGACCCCGAACCGCTTGTCGCCGAAGAGCTGCCACTGGTAGTGCTAATGGCGGATCCCCCAAAACCCGTGTCGCTGCAGGCCTGGTTGGCGTCCTGGTCGGAACTGCCGCCTGCGTAACAGGCCATGGCGTTCATGGTCTCGGCATCCATAATGAAGAAACGCAGCCTTAACCAGTCGCAACCCTCGCTAGTGTCGTTAGTGCAGTCTGCGGGCGCCGGTTCGTTACAGTTGTTGGTAGCATCTTGCAACATCGCGTAAGTCGGCGAGGTGGTCCCGGTTACAGCCACCTGCTTAAGGGAAGTTCCATTGACATAGGTAATATTCTGGCCAATATTAACACCAAAACAATTTTTAGCCCTGTCTAGATAACCGTCTTTTTTTGTCGCGGCGTCCGTAAAGTTATTATTGCCATCAACCAGAAAGCCGCTAATATTTTTGTCGGGGCAACCAACTACGTAGCAGGCGTTCTCGAATGGGTTCTCAAATTCCGGCCTGCTAAGTTCGTCGGTACTAAAGCCGTAAGCCGGGAACCCATAATCATAAGTAGTAGCAGCCGCTGCGTGGGCCGAGCCGGAGAACATACTACCGATCGAGGAGAATAGATGGCCAAAATTAAATAAAGCCGAACCCATTTTAGCGATGTTTTGGCTAAAACTGGGGCTGGTTTGATCAATCAGCTTGGAAATGGTGGATTTACTGTCGTAAGGATCAAATAGCTTGTAAGCCAAGCTATGATTATTAAATTGATTGGTAGTCTCAGTATTGACCATGTCGGTCAGCTGCCCCTCTTCGCCGTCGCTCAATTGCCGGCCACCACCACCAATGGCCTCATCGTTGGCGGCAAGTCGATTACCATAGTCAATAGCGGCGCCATCATCAGCGCCGACCACATCCGGGTCCACGGCTTTGCCGGCTATCCAGCGGGCGGCATCACCGGCAAATTGGTTGATTACGTACCCCTGTATGCCGGCTGAAACAATATCCACCAAACCGGCACCAACAAGTCCGGCGGCGTTTAACACGAAACCGATAGCGCCAGTGCACACATTACCAAGGACCGAGCCTACATGCCCCGTATTCAGGGCATGGAACGGAGAGTTATTGGTAGTTGCCGTCTTATAGGTTGGTGGGGGGTCTACGCCCTTGCCCGGGTTACCTAGTTCGGTTTGGATAGGAGCGCTGTCAATCCAGCTGGATTTTTTACCCCCTGAACCGTAGCCATTAAGTTGGTTAGCATAAATACCAAGCGTTTGCAGGTCAATATCCTGGCCGCTCTTTACCTGTTCCCCGAGCGCCACGGCTTCGGTCCCCATTCTTATGAGGGGCGCGACAACCTGAGCATCTTTTATATCAGCAGCCTGACTATCAATGTGGCGGAGAGTGCAGGCAATACCAACCGCAAAAAGACTACCGCCGGCCGCGGCGGCCTTTAATGATATCTTGGAGCCTTCTTGAGTTGTATCAGTAGTGGGATTTTGACTTTCTGCTATGGTATCGTTGGTGGCATTAGCAGCGTCTGCGGCATTCGCAGCACCAGGGTCATTGGAGTTGGTATCACTGGCACTTAACGAGGTAAGGTCCGGTTTTGCGCCGTCCCTGATGGCATTATCACGGTTTTGTTTAACTCTTTCCGTCAGAGCCGATAAGCTCTCCTCCCCCTTAGTTATGAGTTTATTGATTGGGTGGAGGGTAGCGCCGCGCCGGGTGGCCATAAGCCTGGCGCCGATCGCCGCCGGCAGCCCCCGAAGGCCGTTTTCTTTAAGCACGCTATAATCAAACAGCTGAGACTTAAAGTATCCAGTTATGCCTTTAGGCATTTCGATTATCGGTTTACCCTTGAGGTCATTATTGAGCTTACCGTCGTAACTTATTGCTTCAATGCCCGTATCGGCGCTGGCAGCCTTTATAGCCTCTTCCTTAGTCTTGCCATGGTAGGGGGAGTCTTTAGACTCGGTGTCAATTTCGTAACCGATGAACAGACCAAAGGTTTTGTCATACCTAGGGATTAGACCACTGGCCTTCATTTTCCCTTCAAAAGGGTCCGTGAATTTGTTCCCGAGGTAACCCATTCTAGATCTTTGAGCTACATCTTTTGATGAATATCTTAACCAGCGAACCTCGTGCATGAAACGGTCATCTTGGGTATTTTGCTGGCTGGCAAAGTGAAACTGCTGCATCAACTCGGAAATATGCACAAACTGGAGGGGTCCAGAGAAAATCGTAAAGGCTAAAACCGTGCCCAAGATAGTGCCAATAACCCCGCCGCCAATGATTTTTTTACGATTTCTAATGCTCCACTTTTGTTTTTTGCGTGACTTTGGATCGTCGTCCGCGATCCAGCCTCGCCCTACCTGATTTTCGTGCTGAGCCTGAGACGTTGAGCTACCCGCTCCGCTTGACGAACCCGGCGTCTCTTCTTGATCGGCCAAAGTTTCGCGGTCTGGAACGTTTTTTTTACCATCTTTAACTTCTGCTGAAGAATCCAGCGGTTCGCCCCGTTCATTAGATGGTTCACTGCCGCTTGTGGGGTAGACGGCTTTTTTAGCATCAGGGGCAGCAAAATGCCGGTCTAAGACATCCGGGTGAGACTCCGGAACACCTGCTTGTTCGTCCCCGCCCTCTTTGGCCCGGCCTTCATCACTTGGCGGTACGGCGTTATCTAACGAGCGGCGCTCTTCTTGCTCGGGGTCAGAAAGCGTGGTGGCCATAATTAATTACTAAACTCCTGGAGCTTGCTGGTCTGGTGTGGGAGCTGCTGCCGTCGACGGCTCGGTCAGTGGAGGTGATGTGACCTCTGTAACAGGCTCTGACTCAATTTCTTCAGGCGATGGCGGTTCGGTCTGGGGTGTCAGGCTGGGGGTAGTGGTTATCAGATCGGCTTCAGTGGGGCTGGCAATTACTTGGATATGAACGTGGTTTTGGCCAGCAAAGAACAAGCCCTGCCCGACCGGGAACTGGCTGAGGCGTTTTTTCTCCTCGCTGGTTAGTTTAAAGACATCGCTCAGAACATCCACGGCTGTGGGGGATTGCTTGAGCAACATTTGCATACTGGCGTTAGCCACAATTGCCCGGCCCATACGGCTGGCCATAAAATCTTCCACGTCTTGGGTTATGGTGGTGATCCCAAGATTGTACTTGCGGGCCCGTTTGGCCAAACTGAATAAGAAATTAGCACTATCCTCATAGCGCATCAGTTGCCAGGCTTCGTCGACGATCAATAGCCGGCGTTTGCGATCAGCTTTGGTGCGGTTCCAGATAAAGTTCAGCACAATATACATAGCTACCGGCCGAAGCTCATCCTCTAAATCACGGATGTTAAAAACAACCATCGGGTTATTAACATTGACATTGCTCTGCTGGGAGAAGATGCCAGCAAAAGTGCCTGAGGTATACTTGCGCAACCTCTGCGCCAATTGCGGGCCGCTACCACCCATGTGTAACAGGGTGTCGTATAGATCATTAATGGTTGGCGGCGTAGAGCCATGGGTCAGTGGGTCATTAGTGATGCCCGCCTTTGCATAAGTCTCAATCAAGGCGGCATCGAGGTCGGCCTCTTCGGTAGGAGTCAGCGCCGGCATAGTCGCGGCGCTGCCCGATACCATTTCCAGTTGAGCCCCGCCTAACATTAGGCGCAGTAGTCCATGGAGAGTTATTAAATTAGACCGCAGGGCGTTGTCTGATTCGTCGCTGTCGACGACTTGTGGTAAATCAAAAGGATTGATTCGTGTAACGCTGTTTAAACTCAGCCGCACATAAGCTCCGCCGACCGCATCACACATTTTTTGGTACTCGTTCTCGGGGTCGACTATAAAAATTTCGGTGCCGAACATCATCGACCGGAGCGCTTCTAGTTTAACCGTGAAGCTCTTGCCGGCGCCCGACTTAGCGAATACCACGCTGTTACCATTCTCTAGACTGAAGCGGTCAAAGATTACAAGACCGGAATTATGCATGTTAATGCCATACAAAATGCCATTGTCTTGGGTCAGGTCAGCCGACGTGAATGGGAAAGTTGTACTGATAGCTCCGGTATTCATATTGCGATAAATCTGCAACTGGTCGGTAAACTGCGGGATAGTAGTGTTTAGCCCCTGCTCTTGCTGAGTGCTGGCCGGTTTGGAATAAATCAGCTGCTGGCCTAGCAAGCTTTCCACTTTATGGCTAATGAACTCCAATTCCTCTTGAGACTCGCCGTAGATCGTGAAGTACAGCCCAAAGCGGAAAAAACGTTCTTCGCCGACCTGGAGTTTGTCGCGCATTTCTTCGGCATCCTGAACAGTCGCCTGTTTGCCTGGGTCGCGGACTTTACCTTTCTCCGAATCAATCTGGATCCCAGCCTCTAGTTGCGAAACTTTTTTGCGTAGGTTGTTTAGAACCACCTGGCTATCAACCGGCTGTACAACCATTGATAGATCAATTACTTCATCAAGGTTAATCATGCTGGACAGCCAGCCAGTATAAAGCTCGCGCGGGTAACCGTATACATAGTAGGTGCGAGCGTAACGCGTGCCCAACTGGAAATAACTACTATTAAAAACTAATGAGCTGGGGGCTATGAAGTCATGCAGCGCTGTAATGCCTTTAGTGAAAGCGCTGGCCACCTCTTGACGTTCCATCGCCTGTTGTTGGAAGGCAGGGTCCAGCGGCTGAGTCTTTTTTTTGCCAAACAGAGCCATCTTAAATCGTCCCCCCACCAAGTTCGGGGCGGGAAGCGCTGCCCTGGCCTTTGGCAATAACCGGCGAAGTTAAGTCATTGAAGTTCTTAAGCTGTTGGCGGGTAGCGGTGTCGGGGTTGTAGGCATCATAATAAAGTTCAATTAGCTCCTCAGTATCAAGCGGTACGCTTTGCACGCTGCAGTTTAAGAGGCCTTGCATGACGGCCTGGACCCGGTTGCGCAACTCGGTTTTGGCTTTTTCTAATGCGGCTTCGTCAATCGTTACCACTGCGTCTTTTTGTGGGCTGATCAATCCGGCCAAGCCGGTAAAGAAGCCCGCACTTTGCTTAAGAGTACTTCTGGCATTTTGGTCTGGTTCGGGGTACTGAATAACAAGATAGAAACGTTTATCCATAATGTTGGTCTGCTGCGCGATATCGGCCAAAAAGGCCGTGTAATCTTCCATTAATAAACCAAGCAGCATATTGCTTTCCTGAGTGCGCATTTTAGCCAACTTTTCAAGATAAGGGCTAAGATCAACCTTCTGGCTGCGGACAAAAATTTGGATCGGGAAATATAGAGAGTTCAAAAAGCCTTGGTAGCTGAACTCAACTGCCTCGCGCTCCTGCGGGCTCATAAGATCAAAGTTGATGGAGCGGCACATAATAACCGCCCGGAAGGTACCGTCTTTCATGATTACAATACCGTCCCGAATTTCGCTTATCAGAAGTGTATTTTGGGTACTATTAGGGTTAGCTACCACTGACGTTTGCGGCGGTATTACCTTTGGTGTCTCGCCTTCTGGCGTTACCAATTGAGGCGAAGTCACAGAGCCCGGCGTTGCAACAGTAACTGGCGCTTCTAGATTCGGATTAGGCGCTGGAGCATCGTTCATTTAGTTCCACCCTTTTAAAGCTGTTCATTTGGTTAAGCTGAAGCCGACATCTCTTGTGGCAACTGGTTACGACCGGCCAGCTGGGCAATAGTCGCCACACTTAAAGCATTACCGGCATTGGCTAGCTCCAGTTTAACAGTTTGGGGAGCGGGTGTCACGGTACCAAACGTGGCCGCGCCTTTGATTATTTTAGGCAACTCTTTAGGCTGACTCGCTTCTTGATGGATTCTTTCAAGTAGCACTTTCTCATCTGGGGTCAAAGGTTCGTTTTGGTCGGCTTTAGTCTGGGCCCTAGCTTGCCGCTCGGCCTCCACCCGGGTAGCGTTAAGTTGATCGGCTAAAGCCAGCTGACGATCATCCTCGGCTTTTTGGACCATGCTAGCTAAGTTCTGGGCTGCAGGGTTGTTTTGCTCGTCCAGGATATCATCGGCGGCCCGCACATCAATGTCGGGGGCCGGCTCTACCAGAGTACTGGCATCGGTTAGGCGGTCATCGCTAGCCTCCATAGACTGCTGACCGGTTTCGGTATTTAAATTAATGTTTACATTTTTTATAGCCCAACCGCGACTATCAAGCGTATTAGCTAAAGCCTGCAAGCGGCTATCAACTTCCGTTTGGCTAAAGTTTTTCGTAAGTTGCTGGGTTGCTCTTTTGGGCGCGGTGATAGTTACCGTCTGGTTTGGGCCGGTCTGGTCCCATTTGCGGGAGTGCGGCTTAAATAAAAATATTATGCGGCTTAGCAGCCAGACTTCGGTCGGCTGTTCCCGGCCGAGCGGCGAGGCTAGAACTCCGAATAAAACCATTGGCGGCAAAAACAGTAAAATAAAGATTATTTTTATAAAACCAGGGATACCACCAATCGCCAAACGGATTGATATAAACGCTAGAATTGCAGTTATGGCTGCGTAAATAAAACCCTTGAGGGTCAAAGGCCCGAGCAGTTTGTCCTCGGCTTCTATATCTTGGATTACTTTATATACTGCCATCTTTATTATTATCTTTTACATAAGCTTAATTGACAATTGTTTACGGCACATGTGGCACCAACAATTCGGTAGGGTCTGACCCCGCAGTAGGCGTCGGCACGCGCCGCCGTTCAAACATCCTTATCTTTCCTAAGGCTTTCGCCGTTTCCTCATTGGAAATACGTTCTTGCTCTGTCTGCGACAAATTTTGGGCAGCAGCACTCTGGATAATACGTTGAGCATGTGCTTGTATCTTTCTTTCTGTTTCAGTAATCAGTTCATTCCAATGATGAATAGTTTGGGCATTGTTACTCTGTCTAACAGCCTCGGCCATATCAAGAAACTCTCTGTAAAAAGTAAGCTGTGGAGAATTATGTGCTTGCAAGGAATACTCTGGTGCTTCTGCAAGTGTTTGGGTGAACTCTTCTCTGTCTTTATTGGTTGCTCTGCTCGCGCTTGGTACAAGCAACCGCTCAATGTACGCAATACGGAGGTTGTCTTTTTGCAGTTCTTCAGGAGTGGGCGCCGGAGCTTCCCGTTGGATATTCCCAACCTGGACTGGTAGACCTACGGCATCTTCTAGCCAGCGCTGGCCCATAACGTCATCAACCGCGGCACGAGCGCTTTTTTTGCCACCTCTTAGGCGCGATAGGGTATTTCTATCTTCAGGCGACTGCGATTGCTTGAGCTCATTCATGATGTTCTTAAATTCGAGTTCAAATTCGCTGCCTGTAATGCCTAAGCCTTTCAACTTTGTAACATTATCCGCCATCATTTGCAGTTGTTCGGGGCGCCAGCTGGATAGGTCAGAAGTATGTTCAAGATTGTTAAGCATTTTGGTATAGCGGGCATTGTCCGCTAAAGTTTCAGCCAAATCTTCAGCAGAGGTCCCGCCTGCCGCGATAGTGGCCGCAACGGCTGGCCTGGTTCTTTGTAGCTCCCTAAACTTACTGCCTCCAGGCATGTAGTCTATGGCCTTTGGACCACCACCGAGCGCTTGGTTAAATGGTTGAAGCTCTGGTAGGTTTTGGGCTACATATGCGTAGCGCTGAGGGTCAGCGTTCATCATAGCCATAAAACCTTTAGTTTTAGCTATGTCACGATCTTTACCGTTGTTGGTGCGCCATGTTGTATCGCCGAGCTCCATAGCTGATCTTGTGTCGACCACCCAATTCCAAAAAGCCCTTTCCGTATACCCATCTTTAGCTTTGCCGGTCATTTTACCGCTGGCGTCCCTTTCCATATTGCCAAAACCGTACTTGTCTCGAATGTATTTTTTGGCGTCACTTACGCTCGCGCCACTATTAAGCTGTTCAACATAATCGTTATGGATTAGCGCTTGCTTCTGCTTTACCAGTTCCTCTTTGTATTGAGCCCCGCGCGCTAACGTCTCCAGTTGCTGACGGCTGCTAGGAATTGGTTTACCAGAGCCAACCCGCCACATAGCTCTTTGGAACCGGCCGTTACTCTTTTGAGCTTGGAGGGCAGCTTCTTGTTGTGATTGACGCCGACCATGCAACTGCATAAGGAGCGCCTCTTCGGTAGCCGTTGATAAACCATCCTTCTTCCTTTGAGCAATCCTGTCCTGGAGACGACTGATTTTTCTGTCAGTCTTGCCCACTTCTTCATAGGCTTTACGCTCATTTTCGCCCGCCTGAAGATAACGGTTTGCAATGTTACCCTGGGCTCGCTCGCCTAAGGTTTTGAGCCATGGGGCATTAGCCTGGGTAATGCTTTTACGCGCGCCAGCAATACCGGTACCAGCCGCACTTAACATCCCACCGCCCCATTTATAGGCTTTGAAGATAATAAAATATGGTCCAAAGAAAGCCACTAAAACGGTTAGATAATCTATCAAACCCGGGTTACTAGCATCGGCTGCGATCCAAGCGAAAATACGCCCAGTATAAATAATGCCCACTAACAGTGGGAACAACATCAGAAGCTTAGAAAAGTTATCTTTCCAGGTTTTCCATAAGTTCTGGGTGCCAGGCAGAACCCAGGCCAAGAAAGCCAGCGGCGAAAAAATAGTTAGAGCGACTATAAGTACGTTTCTAAACAAAAGTACCATCAAAGCCGCAAAGATGCCGATAAACAGGCCAAAAATCGTTACAAAAGCTGCTGGCAGAGTCATGAAGCCAATGATGGCGCCAGCTACAAGCGCTACGGGTATGATCCCTTGGCTGGTTTGGGCCCAAGCTGGGTTGAGCCGATGCAAGATAGTGTTTAAGTTTAAAGAAGTGCCGCCAAACGGCAGTGTCATAATTTGTTCAAGCCCGTGGCCGGCATCGTTAGCTAGGGTTATCAGCCACTTACAAAGGTCCCACGATAGCTGCATGCCGATAACAGCTATAACTAATTTGGGCAGTAGCTTTTTAATGGTGTAAGCATCTACCGGTCCTCCGCCCAGCGCCTGAGCAATAACAATGAAAAGCAGGATAACGACCACCAATGCAGAAGTGATATTTTTAATAATTGACCACGCCAGATGTACCTGGTCTTGATCTGCTAAATTGCCTTTAACGTTGAAGTCTAGCTGCTTATCGACCTGGCTATTGATCTGATCGGTCGCGCTACTGATTGACGTAGTAACCGGACATAACAGCCACTCCAGGCCGGTGCTACCACTAGCTACGCAAGCCGAACCACTATCACTACTTGTCGTAGGGCCACTTGAAGTAGACCCAGGCGCTGCCTGCCCGGCCGTACCAGCTATGGAAATTGATGGTAGGTAGGAGCCATCGATAACAAGACAAGCGCTGTCAAAGCCTGCCTGGCTGGCATATTGGAAAAGGGCCGGATAGCCACTCTGACTCGGCGATGGAGTCCCTTTGTCCCCCCCGCCAACGGTATCCAGATTGTAGAACTTCCCAGAGTTCCCCCCGGCAGCGTCTAAGAGTACCGCATAATCAGCGCAGCCATTTTTTGGGTTGGCCGTATAAAGTGTATCAACACCCTTAACTGGGGTAAGGGTGATGTTGTTATAGCGGGTGTTGTTATCGCTTTGATTATTAAGCGACGTTATATTAGCGCCATCCCATTGCAAAAAACTGGCCGCAAGATTGTTAGAATTGCCTACGTCAGCCGTGAGCAGTACTCCTACACAATTACCGCTAGTACCGTTTGAGTAGTAACCAAGCTTAATCTGCGCTTTTAATGGGATAGGATTACCATGAACATCGGTGGTTGTAGCTAAACTTGCGGCGGGGTCAATATTTACTCCATAAGGGATGTCGCCGCTGATTCCATTACTGTCAGATATATTGCCGGGCTTACAAAACGCACTATTATCCGACGTAAAATTCCTATTGTCCCCGTTATAATTACCCGACGAACCGGTGTTGAAGTTGTCAGATACATTATTGTCGGTGAATGTTATATTCCCAAGACTGCCTACATCAGCTGTTATGTGCGCTCCATCAACAAATGTAAAGTTTGACGCATTAGTTATATCCGAGGCCGTATCGGCTAAAGCGGGCCTGGCAATTGCTACAGAGAACAAGGCAATAGCCGCTAAAGTAGCGATGCCCATCCATATTTTTTTTGCTGTTTTCATTTTGCCAGTCTTCTTAAGCTTGAGTGTAGCACAAGCACTATTCATCCACAATCTGTTATGACCCCAGTTTGCGCTCACCGTTTTGCGTGGTATAGTTCTAGCTAGACGTAAGCACTATAAATAACACCAAAACATGACTAAATTTATACGCAAAACCGGCACCATGATCGCGGCTATTGCTATGTTCTTGTCATTTTCGGTTTTGTCCAGTCTGGCTGTGTCGACAAATCCCGTTCAGTCGCAGCAAGACGCTGCTCAAACCCAAATTACCACCCCAACGTCCCAGCAGGTAAATTCCAAACTGCAAGAGAACCCCATCATAAAAGATTTGAATATCTTAATTAATTTCATGACCGGAGTTGTCGGTATAGTGGTCGTAGGCACTATCATTGCTGGCGGTATTGAGTATTCTATGGCCGGTAATAATCCGCAGAAAGTTACCAACGCTCGCAAGCGCATAGCTAACGGTATTCTGGCGATGTTTGTGTTTCTATTAATGTGGGCGTTTGTAAACTGGTTGGTGCCAGGGGGTATTTTCTAAAATGGCAGTCTTATTTATTGCAAAACTTAGCTTATTTCTAGCGGCAATTGGCGATAAATGTACAGTACCAAAAGCCAAGAGCTTCTTTTTTATACCGACTTGGTGGGAATATATCACTGGCGGTGAGCGGGACGCCTTTAACCAGTGCATACCGCACGTCACTTTCCCCGACGGTGCTTGGGCAATCGGCCTAGCGGTTTTGGACATTCTGCTCCGACTAGCCGGTTTTATAGCCGTAGTCATGATTATCGTTGCTGGCGTTGAATATATTACCTCCATCGGTAACCCCGAGAAAATTACCTCAGCCAGAAAGCGCATCCAAAACTCACTTATCGGCTTAGCTGCCGCGCTGGTGGCTACTGCCTTTGTATCATTTATAGGGAGGCAGATCGGATGAATTTGTATTATTTGGCTTCACAACTGATTGACCCTACACAGGATAATATCCCCCAAGTTAGCGCCAATGACACTACGATGCAGAAAGTACTGTCACTAGTCTTCATAACCATTGGCGCCGTGTCGTTATTAATGTTAGTAATTGCTGGCTTACGCTATGTAGTATCGGCCGGAGATGTTAATAAAACAGCTGAGACTAGACGCATGATTATCTACACAGTGGTAGGGGTAATTGTTTCGGCCTCAGCTTACATCATCGTTAATACGGTCATTGGTAAGGTCCAACAATGATCAAGACCACAATAATTTCTGTTCTAGCTGGCGTTTGTTTTTTAATAATGCCTGTTGCTGCTACTACTGCAGTCGATCCCCTGCAAGGGCCGTGCACCGGTGTCCAGGATAACCCGGCCTGCCAACAAGACGCTGCTCAACAAAACCCAAATGCCGATAACCCGGTAACCGGACCCACTGGCGTGATCCAAACCGCCACCAATCTTATAGCGATATTAACAGGTATCGTGGCTGTTATTATGATTATCGTAAGCGGTCTTAGATTTATCACCAGTAGCGGCGACCCAACCAAAACTAAAAGCGCCCGTGCCAACATGACATCAGCTCTTATCGGCTTGGTCATAGTTGTGTTAGCGTGGGCCATAATATCGTTTACGGTCCAAAAGTTTGTACAATGATTATCATGAATAAGCTCAGATTATTTTTAGTCAGTATTTTAAGTCTTGCAGTATTGTTCGGTTTAGCCTCACCTTTAGTTTTGGCTGCCGATTGCACTGGGACGACGGCCAAAGATGCCATTCAGTGCGGGGCTAATGGTGCCAGCGGCGATAGTACTCAGAGCTCGCAGGCTTCCGCGACTAGTCTGAGCGCCATCATTGGCGACGTCCTTAACATTCTCTCAGTCATCGTCGGCATCATCGCTGTCATCATGATCATCGTCGGTGGCTTCCGTTACATCACCAGTGGTGGTGCCAGTGACAAAGTCACTAGTGCTAAGAACACCCTATTGTATGCAGTTATCGGGCTAATTATTGTGGCTTTAGCCCAAATTATCGTCCAGTTCGTCTTACAGAATGCCGTCAACCCCAACTCCTCCTCGTCCTCACCCACGTCACCAACCCAGATTGTGCCTCCGGGCCACGCTGTGAGCTCCTAGGCGTATGTGTATAAATCGACAGCCCAGGTGTTGTATACTGCGTAGTTAGTAGATTAAGAAATTATAATGATTCAAAAAATCAAAACTTTACTACTGTCTCTAAGTTTAGTCCTGGCTCTTGGGTTGCCGGCTTTAGCACCGGCTGTCGCTAGTGCTGCCTCCACCACCATTCAAAACAGTGTGTGTAGCGGGGCTGGCCAATTGAATCTCGACAACAGCACTACTTGCGAGGCTTCAACCAGCGGCTCAACTAGCAATTTTGACCGAATACTGACAGATATTATTAATATCTTCTCAGTCATCGTCGGCATCATCGCTGTCATCATGATCATCGTCGGTGGCTTCCGTTACATCACCAGTGGTGGTGCCAGTGACAAAGTCACTAGTGCTAAGAACACCTTGCTGTACGCTATTGTCGGCTTAATAGTTGTAGCCCTGGCTCAGATCATTGTTCAGTTCGTGCTTAATAAAGCGACCAACGGCCCATCCACTAGCAGCAGTTCTTCCTCAAATTCTACCAGCGTTACTCCCTTCACCGCTCAATAACGCATAAGCTTATTGACAGCGGTCAGATAAGAATATAGTGTATAGGTATTAAATTAAGGATCCTTCAATGATTCAAAAAATCAAAACTTTACTACTGTCTCTAAGTTTAGTCCTGGCTCTTGGGTTGCCGGCTTTAGCACCGGCTGTCGCTAGTGCTGCCTCCAC
>Ga0265338_10004632_pt1 | contig 18486 bp, 4 predicted proteins | sample 42126metaG_FD_193579 | JGI IMG/M metagenome (GOLD analysis project Ga0265338, IMG submission 193579) | Rhizosphere microbial communities from Carex aquatilis grown in University of Washington, Seatle, WA, United States - 4-21-26 metaG | ecosystem: Host-associated > Plants > Roots > Rhizosphere >... | reverse complement strand
TCGTCGTCGGCCCGGAGACGGTCAGCGTCATGGTCAGCGCAGTTACCATTGCGACCAACAACGGCCCGCTGGTGATCATCACGCTTACCAACAAGATTCCGTACGTTGAGACCAACTCCGTTGGCACAAACGGCCTGGATTATTATCGTTTCTTTGTCTCGCCCGCCGCGGCCGGCGTACGGTTCGACGTGACGAACATGAGCAGCGACGTCAACCTGTTTGCGCGTTTTGGCGTGCTGCCGTCCACCGGCACTTTTGATTACAGCAGCGCGAACGCCGGCCTCACCCCCGAGTCAATCACCGTCCTGCCTTCGTCCTTGCCGGTGCCGTTGACCAGCGGCTGGTGGTATCTCGCCGTTTCGACCGTGGCAGGTCCCCCCGCCACTTACACGATCCTGGCCACCGAACTGGATTACCCGGCGCCGTTTGTGTTCACGGAACCCGCCACCTCGGTGTCGGGAATCAACGCCCGACTGAACGGCATGGTCACGCCCAATGGCCTGCCCACCACGGCCTGGTTCCAATGGGGCACTACGACCAATTACGCGAGCTTCACGCCGCCGATCAATGTCGGCAGCTCCACCAATGTGGTTTTCACGACCAACTGGATCAGCAGCCTGGTGACGAACGTGCCGTATCATTTCCGGCTGGTGGCGAGCAATGCCACCGGGGTGGTTTATGGTTTCGACCAGATTTTGGATGAAGCCAACGTGGTGGCCTGGGGTGCTGACTTTGTCGGTCAGGGCAATGTGCCGCCGGGTTTAAGCAATGTGGTGGCCATCGCCGGGGCCTACGATCACAGCTTGGCGCTGGAACAAAACAGCACGGCAGCGGCCTGGGGCGACAATACGTTTGGTCAGGCGACGGTGCCAGCCGGGTTGAACAATCTCGTGGCCGTGGCCGGAGGCGAATATTACAGCATGGCATTGAACAATAACGGAACCGTGGCCGCATGGGGCGCGGACATTTTCCCCGGCCAGACCAATGTGCCGGCCGGACTGAACAATGTGGTGGAGATTGCCGGCGGGACTTATTCCAGCCTGGCCTTGCAAAGCAACGGCGTTGTGGTGGCCTGGGGCGCCAACTTCTCCGGCCAGACGAATGTGCCGGCCGGCCTGGGCAACGTCGTGGCCATTGCGGGCGGAAGTTTGCACAGCCTGGCGTTGAAAAATGATGGCACCGTGGTGGCCTGGGGTGACAATGGTTACGGTCAAACGAACGTGCCGGCGAACGTGACCAACGTGGTGGGCATTGCAGCCGGGAGTTTGCACAGTCTGGCGCTGAGATATGATGGAACCGTGGTGGCCTGGGGCGCCAATTTTTCCGGCCAGACCAACGTCCCGGCCGGGTTGAGCAATGTGGTGGCGGTCGCCGCCGGCGGTTTCCACAGTCTGGCACTGAAAAATGATGGAACGGTTGTGGCCTGGGGTGACTCTTCCGCCGGTCAGACCAATGTGCCTGCGGGATTGAACAATGTGGTGGCCATCTCTGGCGGCAATCTTCACAGCCTGGCCCTGACCTCTTTCTACAATGTCAATCCGACCAATCCGATCGTGTTCGGCGTTGTTGGTGGAACGCCGCAAACGGAAACGGTTGGCGCCGGCGGCATTCTTTATTATCAGGTCAACGTGCCGGCAAATGCGGATTTCGCCACCAATAGTCTTTCCGCGGTGAACCCGAACCAGCTGTTGAACCTCTGGTTCTCCACCAATGCGCCGCCAGCCATCACTACGTTGTTGCTCGCCGGCGTCACGAATGGTTCCGCCGTTTTGAGCACCAACAGCACGCCCGCAAACATCGTGCCCGGCGCGACCTATTATCTCGGTGTGCAAAACACCAACAGCTTCTCGGTGACGTTTACGATTGAAGTGGATTTCCATTTGCCGGCTCCGCCGCCGGCCCCGCCGATCTTCATTTCCAGCATCACGGCCACCAACATCGGCGGCAAGTTCGGTTTCCTGCTGACCTGGTTTGCGCCAAGCAATGATCTGTTCCAGGTTGAATGGACGGGCAGCTTCACGCCCACAGTCTGGACCACGTTCACCAACATCATCGGTTACAACGTGAACTTCCCCGCCGGTCCGACGAACGCACAGTTCAATTTCTTTGACGACGGTTCGCAGACCGGCGGCTTCGGCCCGATGCGTTTCTATCGCCTGATACTTTTGCAGGCGACCAACACGCTGACACTGCCGTTCCAGACCAATTTCACCGCCAGTGTGGCGACCCCGGTCACCGTCACCAACACGGCGGCGGATTCCCGGACCAACGCCGTGCTGGCCTACTATCTTACCAATTCGCCCGCCGGCGCCACCATCAGCAGCAAAGGTGTCATCACTTGGACGACCGCGACCCCCGGTCTGGCCGCCCGGTTCAACACGGTTGTCACGGACGACAGTGTGCCGCCTTTGACCGCGACGAATACGTTCACGATTTTCGTCGCGCCGTTGCCGTCCATAACGAATGTCACGGTGACGGCCACCAGCGTGCTGTTGCAATGGTCCGCGCCGACGAATGATCAATTTCAGGTGGAGTGGACCACCAATCTCGCGCCACCGAGCTGGTCGCCGTTCCCGAACGTCATCACCTCGTCGAACGGGCTGTTCTCCTTCACGGACACGAACGCACCGCTCGTGATGGTGTTCTACCGTTTGATGTTGTTGCCGTAAAATGTTTGTTCTGCTCCACTTTAAAGCTGTGGACTTGAGAATTCTTGCGGTTCATTTGGTCAGGAGTGCGGGTTGAATCTGCCCTTGATGCCGTTTCGCCGTGATCTGGCACCAAGACGTTGAATCGGGCTGGCGTCTGTGGAATCGAGCCGGATGAAACCGGCTACAAACATGACGACCAAAAATAAGTTTTTCAGTTAAATCAGTGCGGATAAACGAATTTTATTGATTTATAACGGGGGCATTGGTAAATTCGCAAAAATATCCAACGAGTCAGCTTGTTGCCTTGCCCGAACCCCCTTGCAAGCGGGCTTAATGGAACAGCGAAGAATATCTGGAGGTGATATGCCCGAAAAATCCTTTCAACACTTGCAACAGCGACGAACAAGTCGGCGCCAGTCAGCGAGTGTGTTTGCGGTGATTTTTTCAATCATCACAGCTTTCCAATTTGCCATGATCGCCGGGGCGGCGGAGGGACAGTTGATGCATGGCCACGTGCCGGCAGCCATAGCACACTTGCAACCAGCGGGCCGGCTCGCGGGGACAAATCATTTGTCGTTGGCCATCGGGCTGCCGTTGCGCAACCAGGAGGCGCTCGCCAGCCTGCTCCGCGAGATCTATGATCCGGCCAGCACGAATTATCATCATTATCTGACGCCGGACCAGTTTGCGGAGAGATTCGGTCCCACGGAACAGGATTACCAGGCAGTCATCTCTTTTGCGAAGGCGAACGGGTTCACGATCAGGGGTACCCATCCCAATCGCATGTTGGTGGATGTGGACGGGCCGGTGGCAACCGTTGAGAAGACACTGCATGTGACCTTGCGCACTTATCAACATCCCTCTGAGACGCGCAATTTTTATGCGCCCGATGTTGAACCATCGTTGGACCTTGGGGTGCCAGTCCTGCACATCAGCGGCCTGGACAATTACGTCATGCCGCATCCGATGAACCTTAAGATTGCAGTGTTGAATCTGGCCACCGAAGCGGTCTCGTACAGCGGCACTGGCACCGGACCGGCCGGCACCTTCATGGGATACGATTTCCGTGCCGCCTATGGTCCGGGTATTTCGCTTACCGGCACCGGGCAGTCGCTCGGCCTGCTGGAGTTTGACGGCTATTATGCCAATGACATTTCAGCCTACGTGAGTCAGGCCGGGTTGCCCGCAGTCACACTGACAAATGTGCTCATAGATGGTTACAGCGGAGCTGCCGGGCAGCACAATGACGAAGTTGCCCTGGATATAGAAATGGCGATTTCCATGGCTCCGGGGCTGTCCAAGGTGATCGTTTATGAAAGCACCAACAACGGGGGTAGCAGCATTACCGATGATATGTTGAACCGGATGGCCACGGACAATCAGGTCAAACAGATCAGTTCCTCCTGGGGTTATCCCATAGACTCAACCACCGAGCAAATATTTCAACAATTTGCCCTGCAGGGCCAGTCGTTCTTTAATGCTTCCGGTGACAGTGACGCATGGGCCGGGACGATCCAGACGCCATCAGCGGACACGAACATAACAATTGTGGGGGGTACAACCCTGACCATGACCGGCTCGGGGGGATCGTGGACATCGGAGACCGTGTGGAACAAGGGCAACGGGAACGGCAGCGGCGGCGGGATCAGCACCAGCTACACCATTCCACCATGGCAACAAGGCGTCAACATGTCAGCCAATCAGGGATCGGTGACCATGCGGAACATACCGGATGTGGCCATGGTGGCGGACAACATTTTCGTCATTTACAACAATGGCAACGCAGGAATTTTCAGCGGCACCAGTTGCGCCACGCCCTTGTGGGCGGCGTTCACCGCGCTGGTCAACCAGCAGGCGGCAGCCAATGCCAAATCGCCCGTCGGTTTCATCAACCCGGCCATCTATGCCATTGGTTCGGGGGCCAGTTACACCGCCGCCTTCCACGACATAACCACCGGCAATAACACCAGCAGCAGCAGCCCCACCAAATTCTATGCGGCAGCCGGCTATGACTTGTGCACTGGTTGGGGCACGCCGGCGGGGCAAACCCTGATCAATGCCCTCGTGGGATTGGTCACGCCAACCCCGCCAAGCATTTCCATCCAGCCGCAAAGTCAGACCAATGCCTCGGGCAATACCGTGAATTTTACTGTTACGGCCATCGGCTCCTTCCCACTGAGTTATCAATGGAGTTTCAATGGGGTGAGCAATGTTATTGCCGGGGCAACCAATGCAACGCTCACACTGACCAATATTCAGCCTACCAACGCAGGCATCTATGCGGTGTTGGTGACCAACACCCTTGGCTCGATCCTCAGCTCCAATGCAACATTGACGGTGCTGTCCCTGCCGCCGACCATCACCGTCCAACCGACCAATCAAACTGCGTTTGTGGGCGGAACGGCAGTTTTCAGTGTCACCGCCGCCGGCTCACGCCCATTGAGCTATCAGTGGAGTTTTGGTGTGTCGAACATTGTTGGCGCCACCAATCCGACATTGGTGCTGTCCAATGTGCAATTTACCAATGCGGGCAATTACACCGTGCTGGTGACCAATGCCAATGGTTCAATCCTCAGTTCCAATGCGGTGCTGACGGTTGGTTCGGCCCCGCTTTGTGCCACCGCTCCGTCCGGTCTGACGAGCTGGTGGGCGGCCGAGGGCAATGGCAACGACAGCGTGAGCACGAATACAGCCATTCTACAGGGGGTGGCCTTTGGAACTGGTGAGGTGGGCCAGGCTTTTTCCTTCAACGGTTCCAGTGCATACGCAAGAGTGCCGGCCAGTTCCAGTCTGGATGTGGGTCAAGGCACCGGGCTGACCATTGAATGCTGGATCAATCCGGCGAGCCCGAGCGATGTCCGGCCCATACTCGAATGGAACAATAACAACGGCCAGTCGAACGGGAGGGGTGTGCAATTATGGCTTTCGGCCGGCGGGGCCAATGAACTCGACGTCAACATCGAGGACACCGGGGGCAATAATCACACCATGGGTGCGAATAATGTAATGACCGCCAATGTTTTTCAGCATATAGCATTGACCTATAACAAAACGACGGGAGTCGCGGTGCTATATCGAAATGGTGTGGCGGTGGCGACGCAAACCCTGGGGAGTTTCACTCCCCAGACCAGCTTTGACCTTTACGTGGCAGTCAGGCCTTCCGGTTCGTTCTCGGGTCTTTACTTTCAAGGATTGTTGGATGAGGTGAGTCTTTACAACCGCGCGCTGACGGCGGCTGAGATTCAAGCCATTTACAATGCCGGCGCTGGCGGCAAATGCCCGCCGGTTCCCACGCCACCGGCGATTAATACGCAGCCGACCAACCAAACAGTGATCGTGGGGGGGGCGACGACGTTCACGGTGCTGGCTGGAGGCTCCCTGCCATTGAGCTACCAGTGGAGCCTCAACGGAACAAACAACCCGATTATTGGTGCGACCAATGCAACGTTCATTCTGACCAACGTTCAGTTTACCAATGCGGGCAATTATGCGGTGGTGGTGACCAATGCGTACGGCTCCATTCTCAGTTCCAACGCGGTGCTGACCGTAAATCCGCCGCCACCTTGTACCGCTCCGCCTTTGGGACTGGTGAGCTGGTGGCGCGGGGAAACGAATGCCCTGGACAGTCAGGGAACCAACGATGGAACCCTGTTGGGAGGAATGTCCTTCGGGCCGGCAGAGGTTGGCCAGGGCTTTGTGTTCGACGGAACGAGCGGGAGCATAAAAATTCCGGCTAATGCCAACCTGAACGTTGGCTTGGGTGGCGGATTTACCTTGGAGATGTGGTTTAGACCTGCGAACACGAACAACCTGATGTGCCTGGCCGAATGGAACAACGGTTCTGGTTCGTCAAGCGGCATCGGGGCGTCCCTGCAGCTTTACGACGGCGGAAGAGTGCTTACTGACGTCAAGGACACTTCAGGCACGGACCATCTTTATGCGTCTCCTTATGGCTCGGTGAGTTCAAACAGTCTTCAGCATCTGGCCTGGACTTATAACAAAACCAATGGTGTGTCGTCGCTTTACCTGAATGGGGTGGTGATGACCAACCAAAGCATCGGCAGCGTCACGGCCTTGACGAGTTTTAATCTATTTTATGGAACCAGGCCGGCCGGAACTGCGGCGCCGATGTATTTCCAGGGGATATTTGATGAGGTGTCCCTCTACAATCGGGCCTTGTCGGCATCCGAGATTCAGGCCATCTACGCGGCAGCCGGTTCAGGCAAATGTCTCACGCCTCCGGTCATCACGACCCAGCCGACCAATCAAACGGTGGCGGTGGGTGGGACAGCGGTATTCACGGCTGCGGTGCTGGGATCACGGCCGTTTACCAATCAATGGAACTTCAACGGCACAAATAATATTAATGGGGCCACCAACGCGATGCTGACACTGACCAATGTTCAGTTGAATCAGGCTGGCAGCTATGCCTTGCAGGTGACCAATGCGTATGGTTCCGTGGTCAGTTCCAATGCCACGCTCACGGTTTTCACGGTTCCTGCCTTCATCGCGACCCAGCCGACGAATCAGACGGTCGTGGTTGGAAGCACGGCGACGTTTGCCGTGCTGGCTGGAGGGACGGTGCCGTTAGGTTATCAATGGGCTTTTGGTACGACGAATATTGCTGGTGCAACCAACTCCGTGTTGACTCTGACCAACGTTCAACTAACTCAGGCCGGCAACTATACGGTGCTTGTGACAAATGTCTCCGGTTCCATTCTCAGTTCCAACGCGTTGTTGATCGTTACCCCACACCATTTCGTGTGGAATCCAGTGCCATCACCCCGATTCGTCAACACACCATTTTCGGTCGTCATTCAGGCCCAGAACGCAAGCAATGGCCTGCTGACCAATTTCAACAGCTTCGCCAATCTGAGTGCGACCAATGGAGTTCCGGTCACTCCGTTAACCTCCGGTAATTTTATTCAGGGAGTCTGGACCGGTTCAGTGCTGGTGCCGCAAATTGCTTCCAATTTGGTGCTGCGCGCTGATGATGGCCTTGGGCATTTCGGTCTCGCCAATCCAATTAATATCGTCAACCTGCCCGGTTTGGGAATGTTGCGTTTCGGGAATGTCGTGCTGATGCAGTGGCCGGCCGTGTCTCCGGCATTTGTGTTGGAGACCTCAGCCAGCCTCTCGCCGGCGACGTGGGTTGCAGTACCCTATGTTCCGACTCAAATTGGTGGCCAATATGCGATTCCCCTCGATATGACTGGAACCAACGGTTTCTATCGCTTGCGCTTCACCGGACCCTAAGTACGCCACATCCTGTCTGGACACCCGGTTTGTATGACATGATCCCAGGTCACACTGGATTCATAGTTCAGGACATCAGGTGTTTTTCTGTTTTCCCGGCAATTGCCTTTGCTTTCGCCGGGATTTGGAATATGCTTGCCGGTTGATGCGAACGGGAAATTCGCGGCCATGAGCAAGGAATTCATCAAGATCGGCGGAGCGCGTGAGCACAATCTCAAAAACCTCACGCTGAACATCCCCCGCGACAAGCTGGTGGTCATCACCGGCCTGAGCGGAAGCGGCAAATCGTCGCTCGCCTTCGACACCATCTATGCCGAGGGCCAGCGCAAATACGTCGAAAGCCTCTCCGCCTATGCCCGGCAGTTTCTCGACCAGATGCAGAAACCGGAGGTGGACTTCATCGAGGGCCTTTCACCCGCCATTGCCATCGAGCAGCGCAGTTCCGGCTCCAGCCCGCGCTCGATCATCGCCACCACCACGGAAATTTACGATTACCTCCGCCTCCTGTACGCGCACATCGGCAAGCCGCATTGCCCGGACACCGGTGTGCCCATCGTCTCCCAGACCACCAGCGACATCGTGGACAAGATCCTCGCGCTGCCCCCCAAATCCCGCGTCCTGTTGCTCGCGCCGGTCGTGCGCCGCCAGAAGGGCGAGTTTCGCGACGTCATCGAACGCCTCGCGCGCGAGGGTTTTGTCCGCGCCCGCGTGGACGGCGAATTCGTCGAGCTGGCCGCCGATACGCGGGTCAAACTCGACAAGAAGCGATTTCACAACATCGAGGCGGTCGTGGACCGGCTGGTGATTGACGGCAAAATCCGCGTTCGGCTCGGCGATTCGGTCGAAACTGCGCTGCGCTGGGGTGAAGGCGTGATGTTCACGCTGCACCAGCTGCCGGAAGGTAGGGCGGGCAGTCCTTTGCCCGCCGCAAGCGCCACCAAATCGAACGGCGGCGCGCAGGGGACTGCGCGCCCTACCGATGACGAATGGATCGAAACTTTGCATTCCAACAAAATGTGTTCGCCGGCCACGGGCAAAAGCTACGATCCGCCCACGCCGAAACATTTTTCATTCAATGCCCCCGCCGGCGCCTGCCCGGTCTGCCACGGTCTCGGCCAGAAGATGATCTTTGATGAAAGCCTGGTGGTGCCCGATCCGGAAAAATCTCTGGAGGACGGGGCGATCCAGCCGTGGCGGCGCGCCGGCAAGCGGATGAACATTTATTACAAGGCCATGCTCCGGTCGATCGTGTCCCATTTTGGTGTGAGCATGGAAACGCCTTACAAGAATCTGACGGACGATTTCAAGAAGATCCTATTGTACGGTTCCGGCGAGGACGACATCGGATTTCATTTTTGGCGTGGGGGCAAGATGAACACCATTGATCGCCCGTTCGAGGGCGTGCTGCCGAACCTGGAACGGCTGTACACCGAAAGCGAAAGCGAGTTCGTCCGCAATCGCATCAAACCCTACATGAGCCCGCAGTTCTGCGACGTGTGCAAGGGCCGGCGGCTCAAGCCTGAAATTTTAGCGGTGACGCTGGGAAATGGTTCAGAGTTCGGGGTTCAAAGTTCAGCGTCGAAAGCCGGCAACCCTGAACCAAAAACCCTGAACGCTAAACGAAAAATTCCTGGCCTGTCCATCATGGACGTGTGTGCGCTGTCGGTGGAAAAGGCGGATGACTTTTTCGCCGGGCTGAAGCTGACGGAATTCGAGGAGAAAATCGTGCATGAGGTCATCAAGGAAATCCGCGCCCGGCTCGGCTTTCTGAAAAACGTCGGCCTCGGCTACCTCACGCTGGACCGCGAAAGCGGCACGTTGAGCGGTGGCGAGGCGCAGCGCATCCGGCTGGCCACGCAGATCGGCGCGGGCCTCGTTGGTGTCTTGTACATCCTGGACGAACCCAGCATTGGCCTGCACCAGCGCGACAACGACCGCCTGCTCGCCACGCTCAAGGGCCTGCGCGATCTCGGCAACACGGTCCTGGTGGTCGAGCATGATGCGGACACCATCTGCAACGCGGATTACATCGTGGATCTGGGTCCGGGCGCGGGCGTTCACGGCGGCGAGCTCGTGGCGGCGGGCACGTTGCCGGAAATTTTGAAAAGCCCGAATTCGCTCACGGCGCAGTACCTGCGCGGCGAACTGGCGATTCCCATTCCCAAAAAACGCCTGGTGCCGGCGAAGGAGCACAACTGGCTGGAGGTGATCGGTGCGCGGGAAAACAACCTGCAGAACATTGACGCGCGCATTCCGCTCGGCACGTTCACGTGCGTCACCGGCGTGAGCGGTTCCGGCAAGAGCACGCTGGTGGACGACATTTTGCGCCGCGCATTGTTCCGCAAGTTTTATGGCTCCAAGGAATCGCCCGGCGTCCACCGCGCGTTAAAAGGTTTTGAGGTGATTGACAAGGTAGTTGTGATAGATCAGGCGCCGATCGGCCGCACGCCACGCTCGAACCCGGCGACCTACACCGGCATGTTCAACCACATCCGCGATCTGTTTGCCCGGCTGCCGGCGGCAAAGGTCCGCGGGTATGCGCCGGGCCGGTTCAGCTTCAACGTCAAGGGCGGCCGCTGCGAAAAATGCGAGGGCGACGGCCTGTTGAAAATTGAAATGAATTTCCTGCCGCCGGTTTACGTCACGTGCGAGGTGTGCGGCGGCCGGCGTTACAACCGCGAGACGCTGGAAATCACCTACAAAGGCAAGAACATCGCCGAGGTGCTCGCCATGACCGTGGACGAGGCGGTGACTTTTTTCCGCGCCGTGCCGAAGATTTACGATCCGCTGCTGACGCTCGCCGAGGTCGGTCTCGGTTACATTGGTCTGGGGCAGGCGGCGACGACGTTGAGCGGCGGCGAGGCGCAGCGTGTGAAGCTGGCGGCCGAACTCAGCCGCAAGGCGACCGGGCGCACGTTTTACATCCTGGACGAGCCGACCACCGGCCTGCATTTTCACGACGTGGCCAAGCTGCTGGAGGTGCTGTTCAAATTGCGCAACACGGGCAACACCCTGCTGGTGATCGAGCATAACCTCGATGTGATCAAAACGGCGGACTGGATCATTGACCTCGGTCCGGAGGGCGGAGACGCCGGCGGTCGCATTGTCGCGCAAGGCCCGCCGGAGGTGGTGGCCCGATGCGCTGAAAGTTTTACCGGTCAATATCTGAGCCGTGTTCTATCGCCGCCTGTCAGTGGCCCTTCGTGAAAATGGCTGCATCCCTTTGATTTCCCGCTTTTGTCGCTGCGCCCCGTCGTTTAAAGTCGTGTTCATGGCGTTCCGCTGGCAATGGCTTTGGATTTTGCTCGTGTTGTCGCTGGGCGGCGAACCGGGTTTCGCGGCCAGCGCGCGGGAGGATCGCGCCTATGCCGCCGCGGTGAGCGCATTTCAGGACGGAATGTGGAGCCGCGCGGAGACGGGGTTCGCGCAGTTCATTCAAAAATATCCCAAATCCGAACGCGTGGCGGAGGCGGTGTTGCTGCAGGCGGAGGCGGAATTCAAGCAGGGCAAGCTCGCGGATGCCATGGCGCTGCTCGCCGTGCGCAAGGCCGGCGCCGGGAACCTCACGGACGAGTATGTTTACTGGACTGGCGAGGCCCAGTTTCAACAGGGGGACCATGCGGCGGCGGCGAATACGTTTGTTTCCCTCGCGCGCGATTTCCCGGGGTCTTCCTACCGGCTCGCGGCCGTGGTGGAAGCGGCGGCGGCGTGGGCGAAGATCGGCGAATGGCCCAGGGCGGTCAACCTGCTGGAGGAAACCAACAGTGTGTTCCAGCGCGCGGTGCAGATGGACGCGGCAAACGAACTGGTTGCGCGCGGGAGTTTGCTGCTGGCGCAGGCGAAATTTGCGCAAGATGACTTTGCCGCCGCGGCTGCGATCCTGGGTTCGATCAACCAGCAAACCCTCAAGCCGGAACTGGACTGGCAGCGGGCTTATTTGCAGTTTCAAGTCAGGCTGGCCACCGGTGATACCAATGCGGCCTTGGCCGTCACGACCAACCTGGTTCAAATTGCCGGAAAAAACGACCTGTTGCGGGCGGAGAGCGTGGCTTTGCGCGCGGGTGTGCTGGAGCAGCTGGGGCAGACCTCCGGGGCCATCGCCGCCTATCAGGAAATTCTGACGCTGAACGCGACGGCCGACCGTCAGCGGCAGGCGGTGTTGGAAATCGTAAAACTGGCCCTGGCGCAAAATCAATATTCCGACGCCGAACTGTCATTGGAAAAATTTCTCGCGCAGTTTCCGGGTTCCCCTTCAGCGGACCTGGCCCTGCTGACGCTCGGTGAATTGCAGTTAAAGGAGTTGGCCTTGCAGCCGGCGGCGACGAACCAGCTGTCGGCGGCGCAGGCGAACTTTGACCGGTTTCTGAGCACATTCACGAACAGTCCATTCGTCGGCAAAGCCTATCTGGATCGTGGCTGGTGCTCTTGGCTTGCGGGGAATTACTCCGAAAGCCGGGACGCCTTCGTGGCTGCGGCGCAAAAGCTGCCGCGGTCGGAAGACCAGGCCGTGGCGCGTTTCAAGATGGGTGACGTGCTGTTCGCGCAGCAGCATTTTGCGGATGCCTATGAAAATTACCGCGCGGTGGCCGATGATTTCGGCGACTTTCCCGGCGTGGTGCAGGGCCTGGGTGACCGGGCGCTTTACCAGATGTTGCGCGTGAACCTGGAATTGAAGGACATCTACGGCGCGAGCAACGTGATGGCGCGGATTTTGAAATTATATCCGGCCAGTGAACTGGCCGACAGCAGCATCCTGCTCGTGGGCGAGGGTCTGGCGGATTCACGACAGCCGGCCGCCGCCCGCGCCATCTACCGGAAATTCGAGGACCTGATTCCGAATTCGCCGCAACGGCCCCAGGTGGAACTGGCCATTGCGCGCACCTACGAACAGGAACAGGACTGGCCATCGGCCATTGCCCAATATGAAAACTGGCGGGCCAATTTCCCAACCAACGCGCTGCGGCCCCGGGCGGATTATGCGCTGGCCCAGGTGTATTTCCAGGCGGGGAACGAGACGAATGCGTTCGAGCTGTATACCAACCTGGCCGCGCAATTTCCGACCAACGACCTGGCCCCGCTGGCCCAATATTGGGTGGCGGACCATTACTTCCGCCTGGGCGGGACGAATTACGTGGACGCGGAACGGAATTATCAGATGCTTTATCAAAACACCAGCTGGCAGGGGTCGCCGTTGATTTACCAGGCGCGCCTGATGGCCGGGCACGCGGCCATGGGCCACCTCAGTTACAAGGATGCCATTGATCATTTCACATCGCTCACGAGCGACACGAACTGCCCGCCGGACTTGACCGGGCCGGCCTTGCTTGCCTACGGCGGCGCGTTGATGCTGCAGGATTCGCCGGATACCAACAAACCGCTGGCAAATTTTCAACTGGCTACAAATGTGTTTGGCCAGATCTGCCAGTTGACCAATGAACTTGGTGCCCTGGCGTGGAATGAAATTGGCGATTGCAATCTGCAGCTCGGCGCCTTTGATGCGGCCACAAACGCCTACGCCCAGGTTTTCAACTCGCCGTACGCAAATGTTTCCGCGCGCAGCCGGGCGCAAATCGGTTTTGGCCTCGCGCTGGAAAAACGGGCCGCCCTGCCCGGTGCCGGCGACCCGACCTCCTCGCTCCAGCTTGCCCTGGACAATTATCTCGACGTGCTTGACACCAGCGTCGGAAAAAATCTGCGCGAGGGTGAGCTGGCGGATCCGTTCTGGGTGAAAAAAGCCGCCTTGCAGGCATTGCCCCTGGTCGAATCGCTCGGCGCGGCCGACCCGGACAGGTTTTTTGATCATCTGGAAGGATTGTTTCCCCAGTTGAAGGATTTGCTTGAAAAGAAAAGGGCGGTCCTGTTGCTGCCCAAAAAATGACCGCCGTTTGACACCCGCGCCGGGCGGGATTAGTTTTTCCCGGAGGTTTGAGCGGACACGATCAACCCGCTTGGGCCTGATATGCCGTTCCGTGAGATGCGGAACGGCTTTTGTGTTATCCGGCCGGGCCAGCCATCAAATCCATTGTTTCCGCACCAGCCAGCTCTTGATGAGTTGCGTCAGGCCGACATAACAAACCAAGGTCACGGCGAGAATGGGCCAGAACTTCCAGGGCAGTGGCGCAAATCCCAGCGAGTTGGCCAGCGGCGAAAACGGCAGATACGCGCCGATGGCCATGATTAAAATGGTGGTCATCGTGAGCTGCCAGCTGGCGCGTGATTGGATGAAGGGCAGCAAGCTCGTGCGGATGACGTGAATGATGAGCGTCTGGGTCATGATGGATTCGACGAACCAGCCGGTGTTGAAGAGCGCGGCCGCATGGGTGTGGTTCGCGGCGTCATCGCCAAAACGCGCGACCAAATCCGGCGTCACCCCCACCTGATTGCATTTGAAGAAGAACCACATCACCGAAAAGGTGGTGTAATCGAAAATGGAACTGATCGGACCGATGAAAATGATGAACTTGGCGATTTCCCCGATGTTCCACGGGCGCGGCTTGGCGATGTATTGCGCGCCGACGTTGTCCGTCGGGATCGGCACCTGCGAAAAATCGTAAAGCAGGTTGTTGGTCAGGATTTGCAGCGGTTGCATCGGCAGAAATGGAAACCACGCGCTCGCGCCCAGCACGCTGAACATGTTGCCGAAATTGGAACTCGCGCCCATGCGGATGTATTTCAAAATGTTCGCAAAAACCTTCCGGCCTTCGAGCACGCCTTCTTCCAGCACCATCAGGCTCTTTTCCAGCAGGATCATGTCGGCGGATTCCTTGGCGATGTCCACGGCGGTGTCCACGGAAATGCCCACGTCGGCGGCGCGCAACGCCGGCGCGTCGTTGATGCCGTCGCCCATGAAGCCGACGACATGGCCTTTCTTCTGGAGCGCCTGCACCACGCGCTTTTTGTGCGCCGGCGAAAGCCGGGCATAAACATCCGTGCCATCCACCGCGTCGGCCAGCTGTTCATCCGACATTTTTTCCACGTCGTTGCCGAGAATGATCTTTTCGGCACTGATGCCGACCTCGGTGCAGACCTTGCGCGTGACCAGGTCGTTGTCGCCGGTCAAAACCTTCACCGTCACGCCGTGCTGCCGCAGCGCGGCGATGGCGGTTTTGGCCGTGTCCTTGGGCGGATCGAGAAACGCCAGGTAGCCGGTGAGCACAAGGTTTTCCTCGTCGGCTTTGGAATAGGCGGCCTGCGCTCCAACTTTTTTGTTGGCGATGGCCAGCACGCGAAAGCCGTCTTCGCTCAACGAATTGACCTGTTCGATCAAATTGCCGACGAGGATCGGCTCCATCTCGAAAATTTCGCCGTCACTTTCGAAGTGGGTGCATTTTTTGAAGACGGATTCCGGCGCGCCTTTGGTCAGCAACTGGCGCTGGCCGTCCGGGCCTTCGACGACGACGGACATCATCCGGCGCGAAAAATCAAACGGGATTTCGTCCACCTTGTTGTATTTCTCCACGCCCAGTTCGCGGTGCAGTTCCGAGTATTTCAAAACCGCGCGGTCCAGGACGTTTTTCAAGCCGGTCTGGAAATGGCTGATCAGATAGGCGTCGCGCAGGACTTCCTCGCTCTCGTTTTTGAACACGTCGCAATGGATTTCCAGGATGACGTGGTCAATCGTGAGCGTGCCGGTCTTGTCCGTGCATAGCACGTTCATCGCGCCGAAGTTCTGGATGGAATTGAGCTTCTTGACGATGACCTTCTTCTTCGACATCGCCAGCGCGCCCTTGGAAAGGCAGACCGACACGATCATCGGCAGCATTTCCGGCGTGAGGCCGACGGCGATGGCGAGCGCAAACAGGAAGGTGTCCTTGCCCCAGCTGTGCTTGGTGAAACCATTGATGAAAAACACCATCGGCGACATCACCGCCATGAAACAAATCATCAGCCAGGTGAATTTTTTCACGCCCTTGTCAAATGCCGTCTCCACCTGCTGGCCCGCCAGGCTGCTCGCCATTTTTCCGAAATATGTCTGCACGCCGGTGGCGGCGACCACCGCCGTGGCCGAACCGCTTTCCACGCTCGTGCCGAGGAAACAAAGGTTCGAGTGTTCGATGACCGAAAGATTGGGCCGCAAATCGCGCGCGTCGCTTTTTTCCACCGGCAGTGATTCGCCGGTCAGCGTGGCTTGGATGACAAACAAATCCTTGGCGGCGATCAGCCGCACATCGCCGGGGATCATGTCGCCGGCGGAAAGCTTCACCACGTCCCCCGGAACGAGTTCCTTGAGCGGAATTTCCTTCGGCTCGCCGTTGCGCAAGGCCGTCGCGGTGACTTTGATCATCGCCTTGAGTTTGGCGGCGGCGTTGTCGGCCTTCGTTTCCTGGACGAAACGCAGCGAGACGCCCAGCACCACCATCGCCAGCATCACCCAGCCGCCAATTGTGTCGCTGGGGCCCTGGGCAGTGGCGAAGGTCACGATGGCGAGGACGGAAAGCAGAATCACGAGGGGATTGCGCACGGCCACCCACAGCCGCCACAGCCAGTCGTGCTTTTTTTCCTGGCCGACTTCGTTGGGGCCGAACACTTCCAGCCGCGATGCCGCCTCCGCTTCGGTCAAACCCGCCGGTGACGTGCCCAGCCGTTGCAGCACGGCGGACGATTCCTCCAGCGCGGCCTCGTGGACGAGATCGGCTGCTTTTTGATTGGTCGAATTCGGGCCCGGCATAAATCAATAAATCAAAGCCATGACGGAACACCAAAAAATTACTGCAAACCAAATTGGTTTGGCCAGCTTTGGTGCGTAAAATTTTCGAAACCGGATTTTCGTTGGCTTGACGCTTCGCCCGAAGCAGCCTAGTTTCAACCTATTCGGGGAGCCAACCGGTTTGCGGTAACGACGGTCCGGCCGTCGGCGGCAGGCAAAGGCTGAGAGGGTGACGCGGGAGCGTTGCCGACCCAGGAACCTGATCCAGATAATGCTGGCGTAGGAAGGCACAGCGTGCCCTGCCACCTTTCTTCAAAAGCATTTCCCTGAATCAACAGAGTTGCCGGCCATCAACCATCAACTCTCAACCGGCAACCATTTTATGATCGCGACCAAAGATTCGTTCGAACCGCACAGCAGTGAGCAACTGCCAGCCTCCAAACGCGTCTATCTGCCCGGCCAGATCCATCCCGATGTGCGGGTGCCCGTGCGCGAAATCGAGGTGTCGCCGACCAAATCCTACACCGGCGCGATCGAGGAGAATGCGCCCGTGCGCGTCTATGACTGTTCCGGTCCGTGGGGCGATCCCGCGTTCACCGGCAAATCTGACGAAGGCCTGCCCGCCTTGCGCCGCGACTGGATCCTGAAGCGCGGCGATGTGGAGGAACACGACGGCCGTGAGGTCAAACCGATGGACAACGGCTATCTCTCAGGCAAGCACGCTGAATTCGCCAGCCAGGCGGAGAAGAACCGGCTCGTGGAATTTCCCGGATTGCTCGGCCACCGCCGTCGTCCGCTCCGCGCCAGCAAGGGCCATCCCGTCACGCAGCTTTGGTACGCAAAGCAGGGGATCATCACGCCCGAAATGGAATTCATCGCCATCCGCGAAAACATGGGCCGGCAGCAGATGGCAGATGGCAGATCGAAGATGGGGGATTTGTCCCGCGATAATGTCCGGAACGATTTGGACAAACAGCATTCCGGTTCCGCCCAACTACCAACTTCCAACTCCTATCTTCCATCTGTGTTCCGCCGCTTCCCGCAGCGCATTCCCGCGCAGATTACCGCCGAGTTCGTCCGCAGCGAGGTGGCCGCCGGCCGCGCCATCATCCCGGCCAACGTCAATCACCCGGAGCTGGAGCCGATGATCATCGGGCGCAACTTTCTCGTGAAGATCAACGCCAACATCGGCAACTCGGCCGTCGCATCGTCCATCGAGGAAGAAGTTGAAAAAATGCGTTGGGCCACCAAGTGGGGCGCGGACACCGTCATGGACCTGTCCACCGGCAAGAACATCCACGCCACGCGCGAATGGATACTGCGCAACTCGCCCGTGCCCATCGGCACCGTGCCGATTTATCAGGCGCTCGAAAAGGTCGGCGGCAAGGCCGAGGAACTCACCTGGGAAATCTATCGCGACACGCTCATCGAACAGGCCGAACAGGGCGTGGATTATTTCACCGTGCACGCCGGCGTGCTGCTGCGCTTCATCCCGCTCACCGCGAACCGCATGACCGGCATCGTCAGCCGCGGCGGCAGCATCATGGCCAAATGGTGCCTCGCGAATCACCAGGAAAGTTTCCTCTACACGCATTGGGACGACATCTGCGACATCATGGCTGCCTACGACGTCAGCTTCAGCATCGGCGACGGCCTGCGCCCCGGCTCGATTGCCGACGCCAACGACGAGGCGCAATTCGGCGAACTCAAGGTGCAGGGCGAACTCACCACGCGCGCCTGGGCCAAGGGCGTGCAGGTGATGAACGAAGGCCCCGGCCATGTGCCCATGCACATGATCGAGGAAAACATGGCCAAGCAGCTCGAGTGGTGCCACGAGGCGCCGTTCTACACGCTCGGGCCGCTCACCACCGACATCGCGCCCGGCTACGACCACATCACCAGCGGCATCGGCGCGGCGATGATTGGCTGGTA
>Ga0265338_10004628_pt1 | contig 18491 bp, 16 predicted proteins | sample 42126metaG_FD_193579 | JGI IMG/M metagenome (GOLD analysis project Ga0265338, IMG submission 193579) | Rhizosphere microbial communities from Carex aquatilis grown in University of Washington, Seatle, WA, United States - 4-21-26 metaG | ecosystem: Host-associated > Plants > Roots > Rhizosphere... | reverse complement strand
TACAGGGCAATGCAATCACGTCAGCGGGCCGCATTCTGGAACTATAAAACACAAGATAATATCGCTGACGGATTTGTAGGCTGGCTGAATAGTCACTCCACAGCAGGTAAACGAGACTGGTCCTATGGCGACCTCAAAGGCTTTGAGTATGGCTTTTATTCTTATCAATCACGGATCGACATTTGGAATCCCTGCCTATCACCCAAAGAGCTTTGGCGAGCTAATCGCTATCAAAATCATATCGAGTAGAGGCCGCGAAAAAGTGCGGTCATAAATCCTGCCCGACATTTTTTCGGTGCAGTTCAAGGGATTTTCGATAGCGCCCGACCCCCTGCTATGGGGGCAGGGGCCAGGAGCTCAGTTCAGAGCCAAAGCATGCTTTTGCGGCGACGAGGAACGATCCCCTGCGCAGACGAACGGGACGGCAACACCATCCATTGGCGCTGCCTCGGGGGCGAGCCCGCAGGATCGTCGCCCATGCGTCAAATCGGGAAGAGACAGTTGGGATAGCTCGGACGGCGGAATGCGACTGGTGGGCTTCGGAGCGGCTTTGGATAACGGGCGCTGGGGGACCCTTTGGGGACACCAATGATTCCAGAAGCTTGACAATTCCGGCCCGCTTCTTACCCTATAACCCTTTGAATAGTATAGTATTTTACTGCTCAAATCCCCTTCACACGGGAGAGGTCGTAGGTTCAATCCCTACAGCGCCCACCATTTACATCAAGGACTTAGCTCGAAAGCGTTCCGATTGCGCCCATGTTTCGCCCATGAAATCATTTTGACCGCATCTGTTTTTGCGCACATCGGACCAATCGGTCAGACAACGACCCCTTCAGTTTGATCGTGGTCGCTCCCGGCCGGTGCACTCAGATGCTAGGCCGTGTGGACGGATTTGGCCAAGTATAGGGTAGAGGGATTCCCAAATCACTTTTTCTCTGACTCATGGGCAGTCGGTTTTTGGAGGACCGACCATGCTCACGGCCATGACGGACGAGGATTGGACGATTGTATTGCAGGTATTTGCAGCATCGCGGTCGCGGCGCGGCGACAAGGGCCGGAACGACCGAAAGTTTCTCGAAGCCCTGCACTATTTTGTGGTTCACAATATCACCTGGCGGGCTCTTCCGGAGAAATTCGGGCACTGGAACAGCGTGTGGAAGCGGTTCTGGCGGCTTGGCGCCCGCCACCCGCTCCGCGAGAAGTACCCCGACCAATTCCTCTCGGCCGGCATTATCACCGCCGACTCTATCGGCCACCAAAGCCCCATCCGCCAACCAATCGAAGTGTGATCAGGAGAATGACCCTGCTTATAAACCGCGTTCACGATCAATCAGCGTTCGAATTTTGCACCCCGAAAGACACGTGATACGGCCGGCAGCGCGTCAGCGCCGCGTTCAGACCTTTAAATTTTCTCAACGCAGTCGTTGAACCGAGGTGTGTCGCACACCGCCCCTTAGCTCGCGCCAGGCATCACCGCGCGCGCTACTGGCGCGCGTAACGACGACAGAGTGGGCTAACGTGGCCATCACGTAGGCAGTATACCGCAACCCACGGCAGAAATTGCAATGTGGTCAATTTTGACCAGCGGCAGCGAAAAGTGGCGCTGATAATCACCTAACGTCGACCATGAGAGACAATTCTGTGCGGCTTTGCAGGCTTGCCTCTAACGGGGCGGCTGGCCGTATCGGCTCTGAGGTCGGAGTCTGTCAAAGCTGAGTCACTCGACAGACACGATCGTTTTTGAACGTGTAAACGAATCGAGGCGTGCCGGACATGAGTAAAAGCACACGCAGAGACATACTTCGGACAACTGCCGGCGCAGGATCGGTGGCAATAGCTTCGTGGTTCGGTCCGCGGGCGCAGGCTGCGGAAGGCGACTCCATGCCTCCGCATTCGGTCGCATCGCAGGCCTTGTCCTACTTTACTGCTGCAGAATTTGCCTTCACTGAAGCGGCGGTTGGCCGCCTCATTCCGGCCGACGAATTGGGTCCAGGAGCTAAGGAAGCCGGCGTCGCTTTTTTCATCGACCAGCAGATCGCGGGTTCCTTCGGCCGCGCGGAGACCTGGTACATGCTGGGTCCGTGGAAGGAAGGAACGCCGGAGCAGGGCTATCAACTCAAGCTCACGCCTGCTCAGCTCTATCGCGTGAGTATTCAAAGCATCGATGAATATTGTCGGCACACGTTCAATAAAAAGACTTTTGCCGAACTCGGCGCAGACAATCAGGACAAAACTCTTCACGGCCTTGAGGCGGGCGAGATTGGGCTCCCGGACGCCCCTGCCAAGGAGTTCTTCGCCCTGCTCTGGCAGAACACCAACGAAGGCTTTTTCGCCGATCCAATCTATGGCGGCAACCGCAATTTCGCTGGCTGGAAGCTGATCGGATTTCCAGGCCCGCGCTACAACTACGTCAACGAAATCGAACAATACGGCAAACCTTACACGCTACCCGCAGTAGGGCTGATGGGCCGCAACGGAACCGCTGTGCGAAAGGGTTGAGCCATGGCTACAAAGCTCAAATCTGTCGACGTCGTTCTGGTTGGCTTTGGCTGGACGGCGTCCATTCTCGCACAAGAGCTCACCGACGCCGGGCTCCAAGTCATGGCGATTGAGCGAGGCAAGTTCCGCGATACGGTGCCAGACTTCTCGACCACGCATATCCAGGACGAACTGAGATACGCGGCCAGAAATGGGCTATTCGAAGAGCCGGCGCGCGAGACGCTCACCTTTCGCAATTCGATCGACCAAACGGCATTGCCGATGCGCCACCTCGGTTCGTTCCGCCCGGCATCCGGCGTAGGCGGCGCTGGTGTTCATTGGAATGGCCAGACCTGGCGGTTCCTGCCCACCGACTTCACGATTCGCAGTCATACCGAAGCGCGTTACGGTAAGGCATTCATTCCCGCAGACATGACGATCCAGGACTGGGGTGTCACCTACGAAGAGCTTGAGCCTCATTACGACAAGTTTGAGTATCTCTGCGGAATTTCCGGCCAAGCCGGCAACATCCAGGGCAATATCCAGCCCGGCGGCAATCCCTTCGAGGGGCCGCGGAGGCGCGGTTACCCGCTGCCACCACTCAAACGCAGCTACGCAACCGTGCTTTTCGACAAGGCCGCCAGGGAAGTCGGCCTCAAGCCGTTTCCATGCGCCGCCGCGAATACGTCGCAGCCGTATAAGAATTCCTACGGAGTGCAGATGGGTCAATGCACCTACTGCGGCTTTTGCGAATGGTTCGCTTGCGGCAACTACTCGAAATCTTCGCCCCAGACCACAATACTTCCCGTGCTGCTCCCGAAGGACAACTTCTCCTATCGGACGCTTTGTGACGTTACCCGCGTCAATCTTGACTCCACCGGGAAGCGTGCCACCGGCGTGACGTATGTCGATGTGCAGGGCCGCGAATTCGAGCAGCCGGCGGAACTCGTGATTCTGTGTGCCTTCGCCCAGCACAATGTCCATCTTCTGCTGCTCTCCGGCATTGGTAAGCCTTACGACCCAAAAGCGAACCTCGGCGTTACCGGCCGGAACTACGCCTATCAGATAACGTCATCGGTCGACGTGTTTCTCGACGAGGACATGAACCCGTTCATGGGTGCCGGCGCGCTCGGCCAGGCTGTGGACGAGTTCAATGGCGACAACTTCGATCACGGATCACTTGGTTTCATCGGCGGCGGCTATATCGCGCTGTGGACGACCGGCGGGCGGCCGATCCTGCAGCAACACGGGGCTCCCACGGGCACGCCGAAATGGGGTGGCGCCTGGAAAAAGTCGATGCACGAAAATTATCTGAGAAGCGTTTCGGTCGCTACTCATGGCAGCGTGATGAGTTATCGCGACTCATACCTCGATCTCGATCCCACTTACCGCGATGTGTACGGGAACCCGCTGCTTCGGTTGACCTTCGACTTCCACGATAACGAGCACAAGATGTCGAGGTTCGAGACGGACAAGGCGGCATTGATCGCCAACGCGATGAAGCCGCGGTCGATCAATATCAACTATCGCAAGGGCCATTACTCGATCCTGCCGTATGAGACGACGCACAATACCGGCGGTGCCATCATGGGGGCAGATCCCAAAACGAGCGTGGTGAACCGCTATTTGCAGTCGTGGGACGTGTCCAACGTGTTCGTGGTGGGGTCCTCGGTTTTCCCGCAAAACCACGGCTACAACCCGACGGGTACAGTCGGCGCACTCGCTTACTGGGCGGCAGACGCGATCACAACCAAGTACCTTAAGAACCCTGGACCGCTCGTTCAGGCTTGAGGCGAAGGAACGACGTCATGCGCGCGGCGAAGCTTGCGTTCGGAGCAGCGGGGTTCCTCGGTCTATCACTCGCAAACGCCTATCCGGCAGGCGCGCAAAGCACCACTTACTCGACCATCGAGAGGGGACGCTACCTGGTCAATGCCGGTGACTGCGCATCTTGCCATACCAGCCAGGGCGGCAGGCCATACGCGGGCGGTCTCGCCGTGCCCACACCCTTTGGGGTTATCTATTCCACCAACATCACTCCGGATCCGGCAACCGGCATCGGCAATTGGTCGGAGCAGGATTTCTACAAAGCGATGCATGACGGCATCCGTCGTGACGGCAAGCACCTTTATCCAGCCTTCCCGTATCCCTGGTTTACCAAGGTAAGTCGCGATGATGTGCGCGCGATCAAGGCTTTCCTCGATACGCTCACACCGGTAAGGCAGGCAAACAAGCCCACGGAGCTTCACTGGCCGCTGAACGTGCGGGAAGTGATGGCAGGATGGAACGACCTGTATTTCCACGACGGCACTTTTAAGCCGAACCCGAAGAAGTCGGAACAGTGGAATCGCGGCGCTTATCTCGTCGAAGGTCTTGGCCATTGCGGTGCGTGCCACACGGCGACAAACGTGTTGGGGGCACCAAAGACCAACGAGAATCTGAAGGGCGGCGATTTTGGCGAGTACTGGTATGCACCTAGCTTGACACGCAATCTAAGAGACGGCCTCGGCGGATGGTCGGCAGCCGAGATTGTCGAGTATCTGAAGACCGGTGCCAACGCCAAGTCAGCAGCCGCTGGCCCAATGGTCGAAGTCGTCAAGAACTCAACTCAGTATCTCAGCGACGTCGATTTGAATGCCGTTGCGGCGTATCTGAAAGATTTTTCCGCTGGGAAAGTCGAGGCTACCACTAACACAACCGAGATCGACAAGCAGGCGTTATCTCGCGGCGCGGCACTTTACGCCGATAACTGCACCGGCTGCCACATGGAGAACGGCGAAGGCCTGGCGCAAGTGTTTCCACCGCTCAAGGGAAGTTCTGCCGTTCAAGCCGAGAGCCCCGACACGGTGATTCATGTCGTGCTCGCCGGCGCCAAGATCGCGACGACCCAGGGCAAGCCAACGGGCTTCGCAATGCCCGCGTTCGATTGGAAGCTCGACGACACGGAGATCGCAGATCTGGTGAACTACATCCGTAACGCCTGGGGCAACCACGCGTCTCTCACGAATTCGGATGTAGTTTCTAAGGTCCGCAAGGATGTCGAACATGGTGGCGGGTAATCTTTTAATGAACGTGATCACTAGTTTTAGATTGTGGAGTCGTACTCGGTGGCGAGAATTGAATGAGCGAAGAAAAAGCCAAACTCAACGGACCTGATTTCACTCAAGGGATTGAACTCTCACCGTTCCTGACGGAAGCACGCTGCTCGGGCAAGCGCGCGACGGACCGATGCTCCGCATATCTTCGCAGCTGGGTGACATCCGGACGGTCCAAGGCTCCGTTTCAATCGCACACCGGGCTTAAACTACAAGCAGAGGTTCATGGTGGGGAAACGATTCAAGGTCGGCGATCACGTGTTGTGGGACTTGGAAGCCGGGCATGTCAGCGGCACAATCATCAAGGTGCACACCAAAGATTTCGATTACAAAGCACATACGCGCCACGCGAGCGAGGACGATCCGCAATATGAAATCAAAAGCGCCAAGACGGATCACATCGCGGCGCATAAAGGTCATGCATTGAAAAAGGCGAACGCCTGAGGCTGCTTATATCATTTCGGAGTGACCCGATGAGCAAGAGAATTACGACCGATAATGTCAGGCTCAAGCGAGCCTACGCGTCCTCGGCTGCTGATGATGGCGCTCAGCACCGCGTTGCGGAAATGGTTCGGCCACGATCCCGCTCGCTGGCAGTAATATCGCAGTCGCTACGCATTGGAGGTCCGCAAGCATCCTGGACAGCTCAAACAGGCTACGTTACCCGGCAGGGCATGGCCCGATCACGCTCGTGTTCTCGGCCGACCGGTGATGCGAGAGGCCGATACGGCCTCACAGGCGGGCTAGCGCTCCAGCGAGCGTAGCTGCTTCGCCTGCGGCGTAAGATGAATCTGTGAAGGAGGCTCGTATCTCGTATGAAGGAGGCTCGTATGACGGCGGTGGCTCGTGCGAAGGAGCCCCGCCAAGCTCCGCAGCCGCACGACGCGACAAGCTTGAGCACTGCGGATGACCGCATTCGTCAGAGCAACTGGCTACCTCCGCAACAGGGGGTTATTCCGCGCATCCGGTTGGGCGACCGATCAATCAATGTGCTGTGGGCGATACCGCTGATCGTGGTGTTCCTGATTCTCGGAATTGCGGTGGCCCAGCAATTGCGGACGATGCCCGGCGTGCAGGAATTCATCGCACGCTATCCCGGTGACACCCCGTCCTCGGAGGCCGTATACTCGGGCTTCCCCTTGTGGCTCCGGTTGCTGCATTTCTTCAATTTCTTCTTGATGATGTTCATCATCCGCGCGGGCATCCAGATTCTCGCCGATCATCCGCGCCTTTATTGGCGGCGAGACTGCACGCCCGGCACGGATTGGTTTCGCTTCCAGCGCGACGTTCCGAAAGACCAGGTATGGACGTCGAAAGACGATTCCGTGACCATCCCGCAATGGCTCGGCATTCCCGGCGTTCGCCATTCGATAGGGCTTGCTCGTTGGTGGCATTTCTCCTTCGATCTTTTATGGGTAATCAACGGCACAATCTTTTATGTGCTGCTGTTCGCGACGGACCAATGGCAGCGACTGGTGCCGACTACCTGGACAGTTTTCCCCAATGCCGTCTCGACAGCGCTTCAGTATTTGTCGTTGCAGTTTCCTGTCGATCATAGCTGGACGAATTACAACAGCCTGCAACAGCTTACCTATTTCATCACGGTGTTCGTTGCAGCGCCGCTAGCGGTCGTTACCGGCTTGATGCAAGGTCCGGCGATCGCCAACCATATGGGCTGGTTCGGGAGAATTCTCAACCGACAGGCGTCCCGCACCATTCACTTTGGCGTGCTGTGCTGGTTCCTGTTTTTCATCTTCGTTCATGTGACGCTGGTGTTCATTACCGGGGCGCGACAGAATTTGAACTACATGTGGGCCGGTGTGAACGACTATTCCTGGGACGGGTTCCTGATCTGGACCTGCGCTATGGTTCTGGTGATCGTGACGTGGTGGCTTGCTTCGCCTTTTACGATCAGGCATGCGAGGCTGGTTCAGAAGATCGGCCAAAGCGTGGTCGGTCCCCTTATGGCTATTGGGGAATGGGCAAACCCGAGGACCCAGTACACGGGGCCAGAGATATCATCGTATTTCTGGCCCAATGGTACACTGCCGAACTCCGAAGAGTTTGATTCGTCCGTGAAGTGCGACTTTGCGGACTACTGCCTCCGCGTGAGCGGGCTGGTCGAGAACCCAACGACATTCTCCTATGCCGAAATCAAGGCGATGCCGAAGCAGGAACAGATCACCGAACATTTTTGCATTCAGGGTTGGTCCGGCGTCGCCAAATGGGGCGGCGTTCCGATGCGCCACATCCTCGACATCGTAAAGCCAACAGCCGACGCTCGTTACGCCGTCTTCTATTCGCTCTCCGAAGGCTCGGCAGGCGGCGGCTATTACGACGTTCACAAGATTCAGAACATGCGCCATGAATTGACCATCCTCGCCTATGAAATGAACGGAGCGCCGCTCAGCGTGCTTCATGGCGCGCCGCTGCGGCTGCGCAACGAGAACGAGTTAGGCTTCAAGATGGTCAAGTGGATCGCGGCGATCGAGTTTGTCCACGATTTCGCCCACCTTGGCGCCGGCCAAGGCGGCTACAACGAAGATCATGAGTTCTATGGATATCGTATGCCGATTTGATGCATCGCAGTTGCGTATGTCGTCCAACGGTTGTGATTGACCCTTACGATTATCAACTGCCCGCGTCGATGCGTCAAATTCGGGACACGAATGCCGCCAAAATAGGTCGCCAGAGGCCCTTTTGCTCATGCATACGCGTGCGCGAGGGGCGCGGCGCTGATGATGGCGCGAGCTACGGGGCGGTGTGAGACAGCACCCCGGTTCAACAACTGCGTTGAGGACAGTCGACGCCGTGCTTTCGCTCTGAGATTCCCCGTCGGCGGAATGGCGCGGCCGCGCCGCGCGCCGACTTGCAATACAGGAAAACACGGCGACCACTAAACAATCGCCCGTCCTTAGGCTCTGTCTATGAAGAGTCCCACTCCAAAGGGACGTCTACGCGTCAGCAATTGGGTTAATCTAGCAGTTTGCGGAAAAACCCCTCGCCAACGCAAGAGTTTGCTGATTCAGTTTTTCTGCGACGAATCAGCGGAGGGGACGATGCGTGGGGGATTTGTGGATCAGGGCCGGCTGTTCTCCTACGTCTCGCCGGAAGCACGGGTTCCGGCGAACCATCCATTGCGCACGATCCGCGCCTTTGTGCGCGATGTACTGGATGAGTTGAACCGCAGCCTGTCGCGTCTTTACGCCAGCGAGGGCCGCCCTTCAATCCCGCCGGAGCAATTGCTGAGCGCACTGCTGCTGCAGGTGTTTTATGGCATCCGGTCGGAACGCCAGCGCATGGAGCAACTGGACTACAATCTTCTGTACCGCTGGTTCGTGGGACTTTCACCCGACGACCCTGTGTGGGACCCGAGCGTATTCACCAAGAACCGCGATCGGCTGCAGAGCGGCGAGGTGTTTGCCAAGTTCATGAGCAAGCTTCTGCATCATCCGCAGGTCAAGCCGTTGCTATCGGACGAGCACTTTTCGGTCGACGGGACGCTGATCGAAGCCTGGGCGTCGCAGAAGAGTTTCCGCCCCAAGGACGGCAGTGGCGATGAGGCTCTGGCCTTTGTGGTAGTCGGCGATCATGGCGCTATGACCGGCATGAGGCGCATCGATCAGCGTCGGAACGGACCGTAATCGCGCAGCACCATGGTCCGCAGATCGAGCCGGACTTGATTTCGCGTCGCCAGGACGGGCATCAGCTCGTCATGAATCTTGATTTCTTCGTCGACGAATTTGAGATTCTTTGCGTAAAGTTCGGTTCCCTGCTCGAACATTGCCGTGGCCATCGCCATCGGCCAAAATACCGGACGCTCAGCAGGGACAGATTTGGGGGGCGATGTTTTATCCAACATGCTGTCATCCTTTCGTGGGATGCCGGTTACTGCGGATTATTGCGGGCGTTTATCCAGCGACACAGGGCCGTTCGCCTTCTGCGATGCGGACCACGGTCCCGACGGCGTTTGCGCCGGGGATTGCTGCCCCGCCAACGCCAATGCCACCACAGGATTCATGCTGTCGACCATCGACGTCGGCATCAGGATAGTGGCCCCGCGCTCCTTCGTTGTTTCATAGATGATGTTCATAGCGCGGAGCTGCAGAGCCGTCGGATGATCCGCGTAGGTCATTGCTGCCTCGACGAACTTGCCCGCGATCGCCGCCTCGGCCGATCCGAGAATGACGCGCGCTTGCTTTTCCCGTTCCGCCTGGGCCTGCCGGGACATGGCGTCCTGCAACGCAACCGGAATCGCGACGTCGCGGATCTCGACGGATTTTACCGAGATTCCCCAGTCGGCAGTTTTGCGGCCGATCTCGCCACGCAAGAGCTCGTCGGCAGCAGTGCGTTCCGACAGAAGCGACGCCAGCATCGACGACCCGATCATTTCGCGAAGCGACGTCTGGGCGACGCGATCGATGGCTTCGCGATAGTTAGTGATGTTCAGGGCCGCTTTTTGCGCGTCATGCACGAACCAGAAGATAATCGCGTCCACGTTCACCGGGACGGTATCCTTTGTCAGTGCCGCCTCGGCACTGAAGGCGGTAGTCTGAATACGCTCATCGATGACGGCCACCACGCGGTCGATGACCGGAATGATAAGGAACAGGCCTGCTCCCTTGACGCCGCGCAATTTGCCGGCACGAAGGATGACGAATTTTTCCCAAGTGTTGGCCATTTTCAGCGCCGAGGCGATGATGACGGCGACGATCACAACGGGGATACCCGCATAAAGGTGCCCTGTTGCGCCCAATCCCGCGCCCACGGCGAGGCAGGCGATAGTCAGAAATACTGTGATAGGATTCATTGTCTTGGCTCCCTACTCGATCCGGGCGCCCCTTAGACCCATACAGTGATCTTCGGCTCGATGCATTTCTGAGCAATATTGCTCACAACGCTGATAAGTTATGATCGATAAAACCAAGCTGTGTCGGGCGCCGGACAATCTTCTTTATGCTTTGATCCGCTTGACGATAGGGATAATCCGACATGCACTCCTTGTTCGGGTGACGAACATGGAATGTTTCCAATTCGAGCGGACCTTTCGTGGCGCTCGATTGCCGAGCAGGCGGTCAAACTCCTTCTTGGAAACGCCGTAGCACTCGCACGAGCGGCGAATCAGGCCGCGATGGTCGATGATCGAGACGTTACCGTGTTTGTAGCGGATGAGGCCGGCCCGTTGCAGGGCGCCAGCCGCAGCCGTGACGCCGGTCCGCTGCACCCCCAGCATCATGGCCAGGAATTCCTGCGTGAGCAGAAACTCGTCCGATTGCATGCGGTCGCGCGTCATCAGCAGCCAGCGGCAGCATCGCTGCTCTAGCGAATGAAAGTGATTGCACGCCGCGGACTGCGCGACCTGGTTGAAGAAGGCGTGAGCATAGCGGAGCATTACGGCTTGCATCGAAGCGCTTCGCGCCAATTCCTTCTTGAACAGCGCGGCCTTCATTCTCACGCCGGCGCCAGGAACCTGCACGTAAACGCTGGTGGGCACCCGATCGTCGTCGAATACCAGCGGAAGGCCCACCACGCCCTCGTTGCCGATCGTTCCGACCTCGGTGGCCTGGCCGTTCGTCATGGTGTTCACCAGGGAGCCGACGCCCGTCTCGATGAAATAGACGAATTCGATGGGCTTATGAGCGCGGAAGAGCGACCGCCGGTACTGCAGCGCAATACGATGAAGATGCGGGCGAAGCCGATTGTAATCCCTAAGCAACAACAAACCGAGCAACCGGTTGGCACGTGGGTCCGCGGCCCGGTGACTAGCCACCGTCTTGCTGTCCCTCTCCGTCATGCTCCAGCCGGTTCTCGGCTGCCGCGTTGACTGGGGATCGTCCTTCGCAAGCGCCGTCGCTGCAGCTTAGCTCCAACTTGAACTTGGCCTCTTCTTCGGTCAGCAAGTTCAAAATCCGCGCCCGCTCGACGCCGTCTATCGATTCGCTCGCAAGTTTCCGATATCGCTTAACATTCTCGCTGCTGACGAATCTGTCCATTGTTGACGGTGTATCGGACATGTTGGCAGGCTGCGCCTTTTCGGGGCTCGCGGCAAGCTCTATGTCCGGTAGCGGACATTTTACTCGACTCCGCTCGATTAGAAGGACAGGTTGATTAGAGAAATGCCACGATACCGGATGCTGCGATACAGCATCCGTCCACTTCGGCTTTCGAACTCGCTATCCGAGCGGCGTGGCCTGCGTTGCCCTCATACCGAAACATTTCGGTGCGAAAGAAAAAAAGAAACAACAGGTGCGCCTGCCTATGCGAAATTCGCCACTGCGGATTTCGCCGGGCAGCCCGTCTGTGTCGGTTTTGATGACGGAAACAGAAAGTTCTGGCGGCAACGCCAACGGCACAGTCAATGTCCGGTAGCGGACATTTTTGATCTGCATCAATGTGAATCGATTATCTCGGCCGCAAATTATTCGAGTCCGAGTGTCCAGGCAACGAAGCCTGGATACGGGAAAGGATGACAAAATGGCGATCCAATATAGGCCGGACAGCGCCGCTTCGCCTTCGCATGCCAGTTATGAAATTCGCGAGCGCCGCACGGCCGTGAGCTACGAACGCGAGCTGATAAGACGCAGGCGCACGGAACTCGGGCTGCGAGAGGCTCTTGCTCGGGAAGAGGCTCTGCTCACTGGAAAGGACGAGTTGATCCGACAACAGGAGATTTTGAGCCAGGAATCCGATCACAGATTGTTGAACGGCCTCCAAATGATCGTAAGCCTGCTTTCGCTGCAAGGCCGGGCATCGGATAATCCTGAAGTCGCTTCGCAATTGTCCGCCGCGGCCGATCGCATTACGACGATCGGGCGCATCCACCGCCGTCTACACTCATTGGATGGCGCACAAACCTTTGCGCTCAAGCAGTACCTCGAGGATCTTTGTCGCGATTTCTCCATGATGCTGTCCTTGGAGCGCCCGGAGCGGAACGTCGTCGTCGAGGGCATTGAAATCGAATTGCAGGCTGTCACCGCCATTCCTCTCGGCTTCGTCGCAAACGAACTGATCACGAACGCAGCCAAATACGGCACGGGCCGGATCACGGTCAGCTTGGAAGTCAATCGGGAAAAGGGCTACGCGCTGTCAGTTTGCAATGACGGCTCGGGCTTGCCGGAAGGATTCGATCCAGCCAACCGCAAAGGACTGGGAATGAGGATTATTCGGTCGCTCGTGGACCGGATCGGCGGTGAGTTGCGGATTGATCGAGGCGATGGAAACCAAGGCCCGCGATTTACCGTGCTGTTCTCGTGATTGCTTACAAAACGCGTGCCCGACCGGTGCTTCGCGAGGCGCAATCGGTCCCGTACGGTCCAGAGCTTCGCTTCGCCCCGCTTGGTTCACGCATTCCTCGAACAGGCGGCAGCGTCACGCCAACCGGCACCAGAACGCAAGGACTTTGACAAAGCAACATGAACATAGTGCATGGAATATTTAAGAGCGAACCATTACTCGCGCTCTTCATCACGATCGCGCTCGGCTACTTGGTCGGGAAAATCAAGATCGGGAGCTTCGTTTTAGGCGGCATCGCCGGAACGCTCTTGGTCGGCGTCGTCATTGGACAGCTGGGCATCGATATCGATAGCGACATTAAGAACATATTTTTTGCCCTTTTCATTTACGCGGTGGGTTTTCAAGGTGGACCGCAGTTCTTCCATGCACTCAATGCCCGTTCGTTGAACCAGCTCGCGTCCTCGTTCGTCATGTGCTTCGTCGGTCTGCTGTGTGTCCTGGCGGCGGCATGGATGTTCGGTTTGGATCGAGGGATGGCGGCCGGGCTCGCAGCCGGTGGCCTTACTCAATCGGCGATTCTCGGCACGGCAGGAGACGCCATTGGCAAATTGGGCGTATCACCGGCGATCGTCAAAACCATGCAAACCAACGTCGCCGTTGGCTATGCGGTTTGTTACATCTTCGGCTCGCTCGGACCCATTATCATGGTCAGTTGGTTTTTGCCGCTCATCATGAAGTGGAATATCCGCCAGGAAGCGGTGAAGCTTGCAAAGCAGATGTCGGGTGGTCACGCAGAACTGGAGCCCGGCCAATTCAATGCGGCACAAGACATAGCAACACGCATTTATGAAGTGTCCAAAGGCAGCAAGGCAGTGGGCCAGGCAGCACTGGCGATCGATAAAGTACTTTCCGACGCTTCGGTCGAAGCGATTTACCGGGAGGGCAAGGCGATAGAGCTTACCGACGCGGCGATCATTCAAGTGGGCGATAGCGTCGCAATCACGGGTACGACCAAAGTCTTGGAGATCGCCTCCGGATTCTTCGGTCGAGAGGTGTCTGCACCAAACAGTCTGATGCTCGTTCAAGAGCATCGCGAAATCATTCTGACCAATCGCACACTCAGCGGCCGTGAGGTCGGCGAGATTCACGACCAAGTGAATGTTGACACCCGTCACGGCATTTTTCTAACGGCAGTCAAACGCATGGGGCTTGATCTGCCCTTGCTCAACAAGCTCGAGTTGAAAACCGGTGACGAATTGCACTTTATCGGCAGTCCAGCCGACCTCAACCGCGTGCAATCCGAGGTCGGTTATAAAATCACCGCGGCAGCAGTCACTGACTTCATATTTTTCGGCATCGGCATGCTGATCGGCATGCTGATCGGCATGATTGAGTTTAAGATATGGGGTGTCCCCATTTCGATTGGCAGCGGCGGTGGATGCCTATTGTCGGGCTTATGCTTCGGTTGGTTGCGCAGCGTGCATCCAAGATTCGCCGCTTTACCGATCGGCGCTTCCAACTTCCTTCGCGACTTCGGATTGGCGGTGTTCGTCGGGATTGTTGGCATCGCTGCCGGCCCTCAAGCACTGGTCGCCATCGAGAAATACGGTTTGACCCTATTCTTCCTCGGTGTCGGAGTTACGCTGATTCCGCAGATCGTCACCTTCTTCTTCTCCTACTTCGTCCTGCGTATCAAAAATCCTATCGAGGCATTGGCCTGCGTCGCCGGCGGTCGCAGTGCCAATCCTGCCTTCGCCGCTTTGCTGGTCAAGGCAGGCAATGCCACTCCGGTCGTTGCGTTCACCGTTACCTACGCGGTCGCCAATGTATTCTTGACCCTTTGGGGCCCCGTCATCGTCGGAATCATTACAAAAAACGCGACTCCATAATCATTCAATTCGAGGCACCTATCATGACAGAAGATGATTTCAGCAAGTTTGCGAAGCTGAGCCCTTTTGAACTCAAGGACCAGCTGATCGCAATTGCTTCATCTGATTCCCAGAGACTGATGCTGAACGCGGGGCGAGGAAACCCGAATTTCTTGGCGACGTTGCCGCGCTGGGCGTTTCTAAGTCTCGGTGATTTCGCATTGCGCGAAGCGGAACGGTCTTACTCGTACCTGGATAGCGGCTTCGGCGGCTTGCCCGAACACGATGGCATCGTGCGGCGATTCGACGCCTATGCGACCAGTCATCGACTTACGGATGGCATTCGATTTCTGCGCTCGGCGATTTCCTACGTTAAAGATCAGCTTGGGCTAAATCAGGATGCATTTCTCTTTGAAATGGTCAGTGCGTTTTTAGGCAGTACCTACCCCACGCCACCCAGGATGCTCCCCCATTCCGAAGAAATTGTGAAAGCCTATCTGGCACAGGAGATGTTCGGGCCGCTGCCGCGCCGTGGCGAGTTTTCGCTATTTGCGACAGAGGGCGGCACGGCAGGAATGACCTACGTCTTCCAAAGCTTGCGCGAAAACGGCCTGATCAATCCCGGCGATAAGATCGGGATCGCTACCCCGATCTTCTCGCCCTACCTAGAAATCCCGGTTCTCGACGACTACCAGCTGGAAATTGTCGACATTCGCATGGATCGACTTGACGATTGGCAGCTGCCGCAATCCGAACTCGATAAATTACTCGACCCCGCTATCAAGATATTTTGTATCGTCAATCCGAGTAATCCACCATCATCAAAAATGTCAGATGCCGCCCTTGACCGCCTGACCGCGCTGGTCACGAAGCAGCGTCCGGACCTCTTTATCGTGACCGACGATGTGTACGGGACCTTCGCGAATGACTTCATTTCCATCTTTGCAAGATGTCCGCGCAACACGCTCTGCGTCTATTCGTTCTCGAAATATTTCGGTGCGACCGGATGGCGCCTAGGCGTGATCGCCTTGCATAACGACAATGCATTCGATGCCGCGTTGGCCGCTCTGCCGGACAAACGGAAGCGTCTCCTTGATCAACGCTATTCCTCGTTGACAACCAAGCCCCGTGATGTGCGCTTTATCGATCGTCTAGTCGCCGATAGTCGTGCCGTTGCGTTAAACCACACCGCCGGCTTGTCGGTGCCGCAGCAATTACAGATGGCTCTATTTGCGCTGAACGGATTGATGGATCGCGAGCATCGTTACAAGGATGCCGCCAAACAGCTGATTCGACAACGATACCAAACGCTCTATGGACATATGGGCGTCAAGGCAGTGCGTCAGCCAGATGATGTCAACTACTATTCGTTGATCGACTTGCAAGAGATCGGCGGTTCACTGTACGGTCCGGAATTCAAGGCATGGTTTATCAAGAGCAACTTAGGTATTAGTTTTCTGTTTCGCCTCGCGAAAGAAACCGGCGTTGTATTATTACCTGGCAACGGGTTCGAGGTTGTCGATACCTCCGCGCGAGTTTCGCTCGCCAACCTTACCGACATCGAATATGCGTCGATCGGGAAGTTTACGCGGAAGATTCTCGATGAGTGCTATGAAGATTTCAAAAAGGCTCCGACCGCAACTCCAACTCCGCCACGAGCCGGCACTCATTAGCTCCGTTGGGAGTATATATAACCGATCGCCAGGAACGAGCATTTACGATGCTGCATAGCCTTTTTACGGCTCGGCCCGAACTCTCGATTTTTAGCGCGTTGATGCTGGGTTATGGTATTGGCGCAGTTAAAGTGGGGCCGTTTCAACTTGGTGGTGTGGCAGGGACACTTCTTGCCGCGCTCGTGATCGGCCAGATTGGCGTGCATATCGACCCCAGTCTCCAGCGGTTCATGTTCACGCTATTCATATATTCGCTTGGCTTCTCTGTTGCACCGCAGTTCTTTGCCAGCGTCGACCGGACGACCTGGACCTGGACCCTCCTGGTAATCGTCGAGGTCGTTCTGATCATCGTCGTGGTGTTTGTCGCCGCGTATCTATTCAAGCTGGATATCGGGACGGCCAGTGGCCTACTGGCCGGAGCAGGGACCGAATCTGCCCTGGTCGGCACCGCGAGCGAGGCGATCGGCAGACTCGGATTATCGCCCGCGGCTACGCAGGCATTTCAAGCGAACGTCGCAAGCGCATACGCACTATGCTACATTTTTGGCCTCATAACCATCGTGTTGTTTGCAAGTCAGGCCGCACCGAAGATGCTAGGTATTGACTTGCGCGAGGACGCACGCCGCGTTCTGGCTCAGCTTGGTGGTGCCGATCAGAACCTAGATTCAGATCAGACTCATTCTTTCCCTTCGTTGGTCAGCCGCGGCTTTCGTGTGATGGCCGCCTCAGGAAAGACGGTCGCGGTGGTGGAAGCCGAGCTTGACGGAGACGCGACAATCGAGAGCGTTCGGCGAGGTGATGGGCAGGTTCCAGTGACGGGAGCTTTTTCGCTCAATAAGGACGATGAAGTCGCGGTTTCCGGTCTGCGTACGGCGCTTGCTCGCGCGGCCCACGTCATCGGCCCCGAGCTCGGTGACCCGACCGCAGTTAAGTTCATCGTCGAAACGCGCGACGTAGTACTCACGCATCGGCCCATGCGTGGGTCGGCCCTGGCGGACATCATCAAGTTCCTGCGAACCTCAGATTGCCACGGCGTATATCTCGCGGGGATCACTCGCATGGAACGCGTCTTGCCGCCGTTGCCCGGCTTCAGAGTGCGCTTAGGTGATGTCTTACGGCTGTTTGGCAAGCCGGAGGATGTAGCACGGGCGGCACACCTTCTCGGAGAGGCCAAGCTGCCAGATAATGTGACGGACTTCGTCTATCTGGGCGGAGGATTGGTCATTGGCATTTTGATCGGGATGGTGACAGTGCCCTTCGCGGGCGCATCACTTTCAATGGGCAGCGCAGGTGCACTTCTGTCCGGTCTTGCCTTCGGATGGTTGCGCTCCCTACGTCCGACGTTTGGGAAGTTCCCGCCGGCTGCGACGCAAATCTTGAAGGACCTGGGGCTGTCTGTCTTCATCGCCTCTATCGGTCTGACTTCCGCACCGAGCATTCTAGCATTGCTGGAGAAGCGTGGTTGGGAACTACCGATCGCGGCAATATTCCTTTCGCTCCTGCCGCCATTGGCTTCGCTCTATATCGGCCGATATTTGCTGCATATCGAGCCCGCCATCCTCTGCGGCGCGATCGCAGGTCAGCATGCCAGCACGCCGGCGATCAATGCGACTGAAGCCGTCGCCGGCAATTCCGTTCCGGTGATTGGCTACACTGTAACCTACGCTATTGCGAATATCCTGCTGCCACTATTAGGACCCTTCTTTGTAGCTGCGTTCGCTGCGACGCACACGATAGCGTCGTAGAGCCAGCTCGCTGTATGGCCGAGGCCAAGCGGGCTATCAGAGGGAACCCCAAGAAACCCGGCGCCGCCGGTAAATCCACTCGTCGCAAACAACTCTCGGCGAGCGACGCACGTCTTTTCGCCGCTGTGCAGTTTTGGTCCAAACTATGATCTGCTAATCACCTAACCCCGTATACCTTAATCGCTGTCCTTACGCGCGCGCGAGAGCGGCGGCAATAACAGGGATCGAGCTGCTCGACCTGCGCGCGCCGGCGGTGTGGTGCTGCGACGCTGGCCGGCGCCGGCGTTTCCGTTTTAGCGGAATTGTTGGTCGCGATTCGGGGCGACGATGGAGCTTGGGCGGTGACCGACGCTGCTGATGGTGGCATCGCCGATCGAGGCGGCGGGCGAGGGAGCT
>Ga0265338_10004627_pt1 | contig 18493 bp, 13 predicted proteins | sample 42126metaG_FD_193579 | JGI IMG/M metagenome (GOLD analysis project Ga0265338, IMG submission 193579) | Rhizosphere microbial communities from Carex aquatilis grown in University of Washington, Seatle, WA, United States - 4-21-26 metaG | ecosystem: Host-associated > Plants > Roots > Rhizosphere... | reverse complement strand
ATCTGCCGCTGGCCCTCGAAGAAGTTGGTCACCAGCTGGGAGACCTCGCCCACGGCGACGCCGGAGCCGTTGGCGATCCGCAGCCGCCGAGAGCCGTTGATGATCTTGGGGTTGCGCCGCTCGTCCGGCGTCATCGAGCGGACGATCGCCTCGGCCCGGTCCAGGTCCTTGTCGTTGACCTTGTCCAGCAGCTCCTTGTTCTTGCCGGCGCCGGGCATCATGCCGAGGATGTTCTTCAGCGGGCCGAGCTTGCGCAGCATGCCGAGCTGCTCGACGAAGTCCTCGAGGGTGAACCCCTCCCCGGTCATCAGCCGGTTGGCCATCGAGGCGGCCTGATCCTGGTCGAACGCCTTCTCCGCCTGCTCGATGAGCGTCAGCACGTCGCCCATGTCGAGGATGCGGTCGGCCATCCGGTCCGGGTGGAAGACGTCGAAGTCGGCCAGCTTCTCCCCGGTCGACGCGAACATGACCGGCTTGCCGGTCAGCGCCGCGATCGACAGCGCGGCGCCGCCGCGGGCGTCACCGTCGAGCTTGGTCAGCACCACGCCGTCATAGCCGACGCCGTCCAGGAACGCCTGCGCGGTGGCCACCGCGTCCTGGCCGATCATCGCGTCGACCACGAACAGCACCTCGTCCGGGTCGGTGGCGTCACGGATGGCGGCGGCCTGCGCCATCATGTCCGCGTCGACGCCGAGACGGCCGGCCGTGTCGATGATCACGATGCTGTGCAGCGACCGCTTCGCCTCGTCGACCGAGGCCCGCGCCACCGCGACCGGGTCGCCCACCCCGTTGCCGGGCTGCGGCGCGAAGACCGGGACGCCGGCCCGCTGGCCGAGCACCTGCAGCTGGGTGACGGCGTTAGGCCGCTGCAGGTCGCAGGCGACAAGCAGCGGGGTGTTGCCCTGCTCCTTGAGCCACAGCGCCAGCTTGCCGGCCAGCGTGGTCTTACCGGAACCCTGCAGGCCGGCCAGCATGATGACGGTCGGCGGGTTCTTGGCGAACCGCAGCCGCCGGGTCTCGCCGCCGAGGATGGTGACCAGTTCCTCGTTGACGATCTTGATGACCTGCTGGGCCGGGTTCAGTGCCTGCGACACCTCCGCGCCGGCCGCCCGTTCCTTCACCCGCGCGATGAACTGCCGGACAACAGGCAGCGCCACATCCGCCTCGAGCAGGGCGATGCGGATCTCGCGGGCGGTGGCGTCGATGTCGGCGGGCGACAGCCGCCCCTTGCCGCGCAGCGAGGAGAAGACCTGCGTCAGCCGATCGGATAGCGTCTCAAACACGCTTCAAGGCTACCGGCCCGCGCCCACTAGAGCATTTCGAAGCGCCAGCGTTCGCCGTCGGCGCGCGTTTTTTCGTCGGACCGAACGGGTGCGGCTGGCCCTGGCCGCCGCCGCGGAACCCGGTCAGCCCGGGGTAAGCGATGACATCACCATCTTCACCGTGCGCTTGCGCAGGTCCGGGTCGGTCAGCAGGGCGCCGGTGGCGTCGGTGACATAGAAGACGTCAACCGCCTCCGCGCCGAGCGTCTCCACCCGGGCGGCCTGCACGTTCAGCCCGCACTCGCCGAGCGCGCGGCCGATCCGCCATAGCAGGCCCGGCTCGTCGTGCGCGCGCACCTCGACCACGGTGGCGCTGCTCGACGCGTCATCGACCAGGGTGACCTTGGGCGGCGGGGCGCTGCTGCCGTGCGCGCGCACCGCCCGGGCCCGGCGCTCCAGCCGGTCCTCCACATCGAGCCTGCCCTCAAGCATCCGGCGCAGGTCGGCCGAGACCAGCTCGGAGTCCGGCGGGTCGCCGTACTCGGGTACCACGCTGAACACCGCGACCGCCGTGTCGCCGACCGCGGACGCGTTCGCACCGCGCACCGCGAGCCGGTGTGACGCGAGCACCCCGGCCGCCCGCCACAGCAGCCCGGGCCGGTCGAGCGCCACCACGGTGACCTCGCTGCCGTCCACGATGGCGGCCGGCCCGCCCTCAGCGACCAGGGCGAGCTGGTCCTCGCGGAGCGGGGCGGGCTCCGGCGTCGCCTCGCCGTCGAGCACCGCGCTCACCCGGCGGACCAGGTCGGCGACCAGGCCCGCCTTCCAGTCGTTCCAGGCCGCCGGGCCGGTGGCCAGCCCGTCGGCCTGCGACAACGCGTGCAGCAGCTCAAGCAGCGTCCGTGAGCCGACCGTGCTGGCGACGTGCTGCACGGTCATCGGGTCATCGAGGTCGCGCCTGGTGGCGACCACCGGCAGCAGCAGGTGATGGCGGACCGCGTCCGCCACCAGCTGCTCGTCGGCCTCACTGAGGCCGACCCGCTTGCACACGTCGCGCGCCACCACCTCACCGGAGACGCTGTGGTCACCCGGCCAGCCCTTGCCGATGTCGTGCAGCAGCGCCGCCAGCAGCAGCAGGTCGGGGCGGGAGACGTCGCGGGCCAGGGCGGCGGCGTTGGCGGCGCACTCCACCAGGTGGCGGTCAACGGTGAACCGGTGCAGCGGGTTGCGCTGCGGCCGGTTACGCACCCGGTCCCAGTCGGGAATCAGCGCCGCCAGCAGCCCCTCCTGGTCAAGGGCCTCCCAGACCGCGATCGCGCTCGACCCGGCGCCGAGCAGGGCGAGCAGCGCGTTGCGGGCCTCCGGCGGCCACGGCACCGGCAGCGCCGGGCACTCCGACAGCCGGGCCAGCGCGCGTGGCGCCAGCGGCAGGCCGACCTGGGCGGCGGCCGCGGCCGCGCGCAGCACCAGCACCGGTTCGGTGGCGGGTGACGCCGCCCGGGCCAGCACCACCTCGCCGTCCTGCTCGACCACGCCGTCGGCCAGCGGCCGGCGCTCGAGCTTTCCGCGCCGCATCCGGACACCGAGGGCACGGCGGCCGCCTGCCCGGTCGGCCTGGCGGAAGGCGTGGTCGACCGCATAGGCGACGGTCCGGCCCGCGCCCGCCAGCTGCCGCAGCAGCGCGTCGCCGTCGAGCAGCCCGAGCGTGCGGGCCACCTCGTCCTGCTCTTCGAGCACCAGCCGGTCCAGCCGCCGCCCGGTCACCTCGTGCAGCACGTGCCTGGCGTCCATGATCTGCTCGTAGGCCGCCCGGACCTTGGGCCCAGGCGCGGGGGCGACCCACGCGGCCGCGATGGCCTGGATCGCGTGCACGTCGCGCTGCCCGCCGCGCGATTCCTTCAGGTCAGGTTCGAGCAGGAACGCCAGCTCGCCGTGCACCCTGGTCCGCTCCTCGTGCAGCGCCTTGAGCTCGGCTAGCCGGGTGCGCGCGTTGGACCGCCAGTCCTCGAGCGCCCCCTCCCGCAGCCGGGTGGTCAGGTCCGGGTCGCCTGCCACGTGTCGCGCGTACAGCAGGCCGAGCGCGACCTTGAGGTCGTTGCGCGCCACCCGCCGGGCCTGCGGCACGGTCCGCACCGCGTGGTCAAGGCGCGCGCCGGAATCCCACACCGGGTACCAGATCCGGTCCGCGATCCGGGCGATGCCGTCCCGGCCGTCGTGCAGCATCAGCACGTCCAGGTCGCTGCCCGGCAGCAGCTCCTTACGGCCGTAGCCGCCCACGGCGACCAGGGCGACGCCCGGCTCGGCGCCGAGCATCCCGGCCAGCCAGCGGTCGGTTTCTGTGGTCCTCCGGCTCCGATCAGCCGCAAAAGAAGTCGTCATGCTCACCAGGTCCCCCGGATGATCAGTGCGCGCCCAGGCACGAACGCGCTCGCGGTACGGGCCCCCCGACTGCGAAGCTCCGATATCCCGCGTTCCGCCGCCAGGCCCGGGGGACTTACGGACTCAGGATGAGGAAGACTCGCACTGCGCCAGGACTGGCCTGGCGTTACTGCCTCTCAGAGGGCGTCGGGCCCGCGCTCACCGGTGCGCACCCGGACCACCGTCTCAACCGGTACTGTCCATACCTTGCCATCACCGATGCGGCCAGTCTGCGCCGCCTTGGCGATGACGCCAACAAGATCATCCGCGTCCTCGTCGTCACAGATGACTTCAAGCCGCACCTTCGGCACAAGGTCAACCTGGTACTCAGCGCCCCGGTACACCTCGGTGTGCCCGCGCTGTCTGCCGTATCCGCTCGCTTCACTGACTGTCATGCCATGCACGCCGAATGCCTGCAACGCTGCCTTGACATCGTCGAGTTTGAAGGGCTTGATGACAGCCGTAATCAGCTTCACGTGACCACCCTCTCGTTCCCCACCGACAATGCCTTACACGCGTTTCCTGCGTCCAGTCCGAATGTGTCAGCGGCGTGAAACAGAGAACGCAGCTATTACAGGAGGGTTTCTGAACCTCTCAAATGCCGGGCCAGCGACCTTACCCGCCGAGAATCGCGTCGATGAACGTAACCGGGTCAAACGGCGCGAGGTCATCGGGACCCTCGCCCAGGCCGACCAGCTTCACCGGGACGCCGAGCTCGCGCTGCACCGCGATCACGATGCCGCCCTTGGCCGTCCCGTCCAGCTTGGTGAGCACGATCCCGGTCACGTCCACCACCTCCGCGAACACTCGCGCCTGGCGCAGGCCGTTCTGCCCGGTGGTGGCGTCGAGCACGAGCAGCACCTCGTCCACCGCGGTGCGCTTCTCGACCACCCGCTTGACCTTGCCGAGCTCGTCCATCAGGTCATTCTTGGTGTGCAGCCGGCCGGCCGTGTCGATGAGGACCACGTCCGCCTCCTGCTCGATCCCGGCCGACACCGCGTCGAAGGCGACGCTGGCCGGGTCGGCCTGATCCTTGTCGGACCGCACGACCTGCGCGCCAACCCGCTCGCCCCAGGTCTGCAGCTGGTCGGCGGCGGCGGCGCGGAAGGTGTCGGCCGCGCCGAGCACCACCGTCTGCCCGTCGCCGATCAGCGACCGGGCGAGCTTGCCGCAGGTGGTCGTCTTGCCGGTGCCGTTGACACCGACCACCAGGACGACCGCCGGCCGGCCCTCGTGCCGCTGGGTGCGCAGCGCGCGGCTCGCCTCGGTCTCCACCTGGGCGAGCAGCTCGCCGCGAAGCATGGCGCGGACCTCGTCCGGCGTCCTGCTCCCCTCCACCTTGACCCTGGTCCGCAGGTCAGAGGTAATTTGCCGGGCCGGGGTGACACCGACGTCGGCCGTGATGAGGACTTCCTCGATCTCGTCCCAGGTGTCGTCGTCTAGCTGGTCACGAGACAGCAAGCCGAGCAGCGCGGCGCCGAAGCCGCCCTGCGACCTGGCCAGCCGGGCCCGCAGCCGGACCATCCGGCCCGCCGAGGGCGGCGGCTTCTCCAGGGTCGGCGCCGCCGGCGGGTTCAGCAGCTCGGACGCGGGCGGTGGGGCGGTGGCGGTCGCCGCTGCGCCCCCCGGCGAGGTGTTGTCGCTGGCCTTGGGCAGCGGGCCGGTCAGGTCGAGCTCGCGCGCCCGGCCGCGGCGAACCCCGTGCATGCCGCGCGGCCGCAGCAGCACCGCGCCGCCGACGCCGAACAGCAGCACCGCGACCACCACGATGAGGATGATGTACGCAGTCATATAAACCCACAGTCTCCCGTAACGTCATATCCCCGCGCGGCCCGCGTACTGTCTGTCCGCGTTCTACGCCCCTGAGCACGCTACAACATGCCGCGCCGTGTGCCCGCATGCGCGCCCAAGGGGATGATTGGAGGATTAGGCCGGTTATGGGCGGTTCAATGTTCCAACCATGCATCGTCCGGCGGCACGGGGGTTGGGTGACCGGGGCGCGGCGGGACGGCAGTGCCGGGCGGGATGGCGGGTGTCGGGCAGGATGGTGGTGTCGGGCGGGACGGCGGGTGTCAGGCGGGCTCGGGCTCCCGGACGCGCTGGCTGATCACCTGCGAAACGCCGTCACCGCGCATGGAGACGCCGTACAGGGCATCGGCCGCCTCCATCGTCCGGCGCTGGTGGGTGATGACGATGAGCTGGGAGCTCTCCCGCAGCTCCTCGAACACCCGCAGCAGCCGCTGCAGGTTGCTGTCGTCGAGGGCCGCCTCCACCTCGTCCAGCACGTAGAACGGTGACGGCCGGGCCTTGAAGATCGCGAACAGGTAGGCGATCGCGGTCAGCGAGCGCTCGCCGCCGGACAGCAGCGACAGCCGCTTGACCTTCTTGCCCGGCGGGCGCGCCTCGATCTCGATGCCGGTGGTCAGCATGTCATCCGGCTCGGTCAGGATGAGCCGCCCGGCGCCACCGGGGAACAGCCGCGAGAACAGGCCCTCGAACTCGCGGGCGGTGTCGGCGTAGGCGGAGGCGAACACCTCCTGGACCCGGTCGTCCACCTCCTTGACCACCATCAGCAGGTCACGGCGGGTCTTGCGCAGGTCGTCGAGCTGGGTGGCGAGGAACTGGTGCCGCTCCTGCAGCGCCGCGTACTCCTCAAGCGCGAGCGGGTTGACCTTGCCCAGCCGGGCGAGCTGGCGCTCGGCCTCGGCCGCCCGCGCCTCCTGCTCTTCCCGCTGGTAGGGAATGCCGACGGTCTCGGGCACGGCCTCCTCGGCCGCGCGGGCCGACTTCCTCGGCGAGCCCGGCCGGGTGCCGTCAGGGCCGGCCGCTGTGGCCCCGTTGACCTGGGAAGACTCAGCCTCGGCGCGGACCGCGCGCAGCGCGTCGGCCAGCGAAAGGGGCTCGGCTTCGTCCTGGGCGGCAACGCTGGACTCGGCCGCCGCTCCGGCTGGGGCCTGGGCTCTGGCCTGCTCGGCGGGGCTGGTGGGGTCGGCGGGGCCAGTGAGGCCGGTGAGCTCGGTGGGGCCGGTGAGCTCGGTGGGGCGGCTGGTGGGCTCGGCGGGGCTGGCGGGGCCGGTGGCGGACCGTGGCTCGGCCACGGTCGGCAGGGCGACGGCCGGCACGGCTGGGGAGGGCGGCGCAGCCGGGGCCTCCGCTTCCTCGTCAGCGTCCAGCGTGAGCTGGACGGACGCTGTCGCCTGGCCCGGGGCGCCGGCCGGGGTGAGTCCCGGCGGGTTCAGCACGGCGGTGCCGCGCTTGCGGGCGGCAACGGCGAGCGGTGCGTCGCCGGGCAGCAGCACCAGGATGCCCGGGCCGTACTCGGCAACCAGGGCGTCCGGCTCGATGCCGTACTCGTCGGCCACGTGCGAGGCCAGCTGCTCCAGGCGCAGCCGGTGCTCGTTGCGGGAGATCTCGGTCCCGTGGGCGGTGTTGACCACCTTGTCGAGCTGGCCCGACAGGGCGGTCACCTGCGCGCGGGCCGCCTTGAGGGCCTCGTTGCCGCTCGCGCTGGCCGCCTCCGCCTCCGCCCGCTGGCCCGCCGCCAGCTCAACCGACATCTCGGCGGCGGTCACCGCGTGGCCGGCGCCGGACGCGACCGCACGGGCAGCCGAAGCCTGGGCGGCACGCTGCTTGCGGCGGACCGCGGCCCGTTCCCTGGCCGACCGCTCAGCCACCGCCGAGGCGGCCAGGGCGTCGGCCCGCCCGCTGATCGCGCGCAGCCGTTCCTCGACGGTGCGCACCTCAAGGCGCGCTTCCATCTCGGTGTTCCGCGCCGCCGCCGCCCGCTGGGTCAGCACCTCACGCTCGTCGTCGGCCTGGTGTTCCTCGAACTCCGGGTCGGCCGCCCGTTCCTCGTCGGCCTCCGCCTCGGTCAGCTCGCCCTTCAGCTGTGCGTGCTTAGCCTGGTCCTTCTCGGCGCTGCGGAGCGCGGCCCCGACGGCCCCGTCCAGCCGCTTAGCCTCGTCAGCGGCGGCCCGGGCGGCGCCGGCCAGGCGGCCGAGCCGGCCAGAGATCTCGGCTGCGGCCGCGTCCACCGCCCGCAGCTGGCCGCGGGTCTCCTCCAGCCGCTGCCGGGCGGCCTCGGCCTCCTCGGTCGCCACGGCGAGGGCGTCGGCCGCCGCCTGGCCGACCAGCTCGGCCGCGGCCAGCCTGGTCGCGGCCTCGTCGGCGGCTGCCCGCACGTCAAGCAGTGACTGGCCGCCGGCCGACCCGCCACGCGCCCAGTGGGCGCCGATCAGGTCGCCGTCGCCGGTGACCGCACGGAAATGCGGGTGCGCAAGAACGAAGGCGGCGGCCTCGCCCAGCGCAGGCGCGACCACGACGTCGCCGAGCAGCTCCGCCACCGCCCCGGACAGCCGGGCCGGGGCGGTTACCAGGTCGGTCGCCCAGCGCAGGCCAACGGGGAGCGTCGGCCGGGAGGCCGGGAGAGGCCCGGGGTCCCGGGCCGGCTGGTGGCCCGTCGCCGTGGCCGTGATGACCAGGCCGACCGTGCCCGCGTTGGCGGCGCGGATGCCGGCCAGCACTTCCACCGCGGCGTCGAGCCCGTCCACCGTCAGCGCCTCGGCGGCGGCGCCGAGGGCGGCCGCGACCGCCTGCTGGTAGCCGTCGGCCACGGTGAGCTGGGCGGCGAAGGAACCCAGGACGCCGCGGAACCGCTCCCGGTCCGCCAGCACCGCCGCCGTCGCGTCAACACCCTTGCGCAGGGTCTCGCCGAGGGCGTCGACGCGGGCCCGCAGGGCGGCCGCCTCGCTGTTGGCGGCTCGTTCGGCCTTGCGCGCAGCACTCACCCGTTCGGACTGCCGGGTGTGCTCTCGCTGTGCGTTGTCCAGCTCGGCGGCAAGGCCGCTGCGGTCGGAGGCGCCGCCGTCGGCGACGTCCTGCACCTCGCTGTATTCCTGGCGGGCGCGCTCGGCCCGGGCGCGGGCCTGCTCGGCCGCCGTCGTCAGCCGGTCGATCTCCTCGCTGGTGGCCGCGGCGCGGCTGGCGGCCGCGTCCACCATGCCGCGCAGCCGGGCCAGCCGCTCGGCCCGGCCGGCCGCCGAACGGGCGGCATCGGCCAGCCGACGCTCGGCCGCGGCCAGCGCGCTCTCCGCCATCGTTCGCTCGGCGACCGACTCGGCCAGCACCTCACGGCCCTCGGCCAGCCGCTCGGTCAGCCCGGCCTCTTCCGCCCGCAGCTCGGCCGCCTGCCGCTCAAGCTCGTCGGGATCGCGCCCGGGCCGCTCCGGCTCCGGGTCGGCCGCCAGCAGCCGCACCCGCTCGGCGGCCAGGCCGCGGACGCCGCGCAGCTTCTCGGTCAGCGAGGAAAGCGCGAACCAGGTTTCCTGGGCGCGGGAAAGCTCGGCCGCCTGCGCCTGGACCGCCACGTCGAACGCCGCCTCCCGCTCGCGGGCGGCGGCCAGGGCGGCGTCGAGCTCGGCCCGGCGGGCGAGGATCGCCGCCTCGTCCGCCTCCTCGCGCTCAAGGGAGTCCCGCAGCCGCAGGTAATCGTCGGCGAGCAGGCGGAGCCGGGCGTCGCGCAGGTCCGCCTGGATGAAGGCGGCCTTGCGCGCGACCTCGGCCTGCCGGCCGAGCGGCTTGAGCCGGCGGCCAAGCTCCCCGGTCAGGTCGACCAGCCGGGTCAGGTTGGCCTGCATGGCGTCAAGCTTGCGGAGCGCCTTCTCCTTGCGCTTGCGGTGCTTGAGTACGCCCGCTGCTTCCTCGATGATCGCCCGCCGCGCCTCCGGGCCGGCGTGCAGGATCTGGTCGAGCTGCCCCTGGCCGACGATAACGTGCATCTCGCGGCCGAGCCCGCTGTCGGATAGCAGGTCCTGCACGTCGAGCAGCCGACAGCTGTCACCGTTGATGGCGTACTCGCTGCGGCCGTCGCGGAACATCAGGCGGCTGATCGTCACCTCGGCGTAGTCGATCGGCAGGGCGCCGTCGCTGTTGTCGATGGTGAGCGCGACCTCGGCCCGGCCGAGCGGCGCCCGGCTGGTGGTGCCGGCGAAGATGACGTCTTCCATCTTGCCGCCGCGCAGGCTCTTCGCCCCCTGCTCGCCCATCACCCAGGACAGCGCGTCGACGACGTTGGACTTGCCGGAACCGTTCGGGCCGACGACGCAGGTGATGCCGGGCTCGAGGCGCATTGTGGTCGCGGAGGCGAAAGACTTGAAGCCGCGCAGGGTGAGGGACTTCAGGTACACGCGCCCTCACCTCCCCCCGGAAACGTCACGCGGTGCGCCCGCGATGCGCTGCCTGTTGCGCGCCGGCGCGCACCGCCTGTCGAACACTACCGCCCCGGGACGGCCGGACGCCGGAAACGGCACCGGAACGAGGAATCGGGTCCGGGTACCGCGAACGCGCCGGCGGCGGGCGGTCTGGCCCGCGCCGGGCGCTGGTCCCCCTGCCTGGGGGGTGACAACGAGAAGGGACGCCGGGAGGGCGTCCCTTGTTCGTTTTCTGCGGTTTTTGCCTTGCCGGGCCCGCTGATAGCGGGCTGAGCCGCGCCTTTCCTGAGGTCGTCAGGTAAGCGCGGGCTCGCGTTCGAGAACGAGCACGTCCTCGTCATGCGTCAGCCCAGCAGCAAGGGCATCGTTCTCGTCCTGAAGCCGGACAAGCTCGGCTTCCAGGTCGCGAACACGCTGCTGGAGACGGCGCATTTCCGAGACCATGCGCGGATCGGGACCGCCGACGTGGCCGAATAGAGCCTTCGACATGATGAAAGGTCCTCCACACTGAGTGACCAGAGTGGGCACAATGTGAACCGCACGCCGATGCGCGTACGGGCAACAGTTACAGGGTCCCACCATGATCTTACAAGGTCAAGTTGAGAGCAGCCTGTCAGCCGTTATAGCCCTTATCTTACCAAAGATACGAGCGCCAAACAAATGATCATGCACACAGAACCCCTACATCTAGGGGCTTTTCGCTTGTGCGATCCTACCAGTAGCCGCCGCCGGGTGGCCGGCATCACGCGCCGGCGCGCCGGCCAGCAGCCGGAACTACTGGTGCGACGGCCGGGTTTGTGCTCGGCCCGGTTGGCACTCGGCCGGGTTGGCACTCGGCCGGGTTGGCACTCGGCCGGGTTGACCGGCGGCGCCCGCGGATCAGGCGGCGCTCGCCGCCGGCTTCCGCTGGCAGCGGGGGCAGCTGTAGGACGAGCGGTTCATGAACGCGTCACGGCGGATCGGGGTGCCGCAGCGGGCGCACGGCTCGCCCTCCCGGCCGTAAGCGTTAAGCGAGCGGTCAAAGTAGCCGCTCTCCCCGTTCACGTTCACGTAGAGCGCGTCGAACGAGGTGCCGCCCGCCCGCAGGGCCTCGCCGAGCACCTCGCGGACGGCGTCAAGCAGACGGGAGACCTCCACCCGGCTGAGGGCGTCGGTTGGCCGGGCCCAGTGCAGCCGCGCCCGCCACAGCGCCTCGTCGGCGTAGATGTTGCCGATCCCGCTGATCAGCGACTGGTCGAGCAGCGCCCGCTTGACCTGGGTCCGCCGCCGGGCCAGCCGGCCCGTGAAGTCACGCTGGTCGAAGGCGTCCTCAAGCGGATCGGGGGCGATGTGCGCGATCGGCGCGGGCACCACGCGGGACTTATCGGCCGGGGCGACCAGCGGCACCAGCATGAGGTGGCCGAACGTGCGCTGGTCGGTGAACCGCAGGTCAGGGCCACCGTCGGCGAAGGTGAAGCGGGCGCGGACGTGCGGCGAGAGCGGCCGTCCGGGGTCGCCGACCAGCAGCTGGCCGCTCATCCCGAGGTGCGCGAGCAGCGCCTCGGTGGCGGCGGACCCGGTGCTGCCCGGCTCAGTGCTGGCGGGCTCAGTGCTGGCGGGCTCAGTGCTGGCGGGCTCGGCGCCGTGCGGCTCTCCCCCGTCGAGCGCGAACCACAGGTACTTGCCGCGCCGTTCGGCCCGCCGGAAAGTTCGCCCGGCCATCGCGGCGGCGAACCCCTCCGGCCCGGTGAGGTCACGGCGCACGGCCCGCGGGTTGAGTACCGCCGCGCTGGCTACGGTACGGCCGACCACGTGCCGCTCAAGGCCCGCGCGGACGGTTTCCACCTCGGGCAGCTCAGGCATGGGGCACCTCCAACTTCGCGGTTCCAGCTTCGCTGCGGTGCCACTTCCCATCAGTTCGGCCGCTTGACGCGACTTCCCATCAGTTTGGAATGGTTTCCCGGGCGATTTGCCGGAATTATCCCTGCCGAAGTGATGGGAAGTGGATAGGGGCTGCCGAACTGATGGGTAGTGGGCCGGGCACAGGCGGGAATGGGCTCTATTCAGGGTCTATGCATGGAAAACAGCGGCGAGCGGGCCGGCCGGGGGGCGACGGGCAGGCGCGGAAGTGAACGGCGTGCTCGTGCGGGCAGTGGAGCCGGAGGTGAGAACCGGTATCCCCGGCCGGCCTAGACGTCGGCCGGGCCGGGGGCGGGCTGGGGGGCGCCAGTCTGCGGGGGAACCACGTCGCGGAGCACGGGCGGCTGGTGGGGGCCGGGCGCGGTGCCGGCCGCCGTCCCGGCTGCTCCCTGGCCGGCGGTGATCTCGCAGTAGGCCGCCTCGGCGGCCAGTTGCTCGGCTGCCTTCTTGGAGCGGCCCTCGCCTGCCCCGAGTTCCCGGCTGCCGACCTTGACCACCGCGCGGAACATCTTCTGGTGATCGGGACCGCTGTCCTTAACCTGGTACTCGGGCACGCCGAGGCCGCGGTCGGCGGTCAGCTCCTGCAGCGACGTCTTCCAGTCGAGGCCCGCGCCGAGTAGCGAGGACCGGGCGATCACCGGGTCGAACAGCCGGTGCACGAGGCCGCTGGCCGCGTCGAGACCGCAGTCGATGTAGGTGGCGCCGATCACCGCCTCCAGGGTGTCGGCCAGGATCGACGGCTTGTTTCGGCCGCCGGTCCCCTCCTCGCCCCGGCCGAGCCGGACAAACGAGCCCAGTTGCAGTTCCCGCGCCACCTCGGCCAGCGCGTTCATCTGCACCACCGCCGCCCGCAGCTTGGCCAGCTGGCCCTCGGGCAGGTCGGGGTGGCCGGTGAACAGGGTGTCAGTCACTACCAGGCTCAGCACCGAGTCGCCGAGGAACTCAAGCCGCTCGTTGGTGGGCAGGCCGCCGTTCTCGTACGCGAAGGACCGGTGGGTCAGCGCCCGCTCGAGGGTTTCCCCGGTCAGGGGCACGCCGAGAGCGGCGCGGAGTACGGCCGGGTCTCCCGCCTCGGTCCCGTCCCCGTCGTTCCGTCGTCCGCTCACGGCGCTCCCTGTCACAGGCGGCTTAGGCCGGGTTCAGGACCTGCCGGCGACGGTAGGTCCCGCACGTCGGGCAGGCGGCGTGCGGCAGCTTCTGGCTGTGGCACTGCGGGCACTCCACCAGCGTCACCGGGGCAGCCTTCCACTGCGCCCGGCGCGAGCGGGTGTTGCTGCGCGACATCTTCCGCTTGGGAACAGCCACTTCGGCTCTCCTGTCAGTCTGCTACTCAGTTGTGTCGTTAAGGTCTAGCTTTGCCAGCAGGCCCCAGCGGGGGTCCACCTTGTCGCCGTGGCCGTGCTCCGGCCCGGCATCCGCGAGCTTCGCGCCGCACTCGGCGCACAGCCCGGGACAGTCTTCCCGGCAGAGCGGCGACAACGGCAGTGCGAGCACCACCGCATCACGGAAAGCCGGCTCCAGGTCAAGCAGTTCGCCGTCGAGGAAGCGCTCCTCGACGTCGTCGTCACCCTCACCCGGGTCCGGCTGGTAGCGGTACAGCTCCTGGAAGCCGACCTCGATCGTGCTGTCCAGCGGATCCAGGCAGCGCGCGCACTCGCCGGCCAGCGGAGCGACCGCCGAGCCGGTGACGAGCACGCCCTCGGAGACCGCCGAGAACCGCAGGTCCAGCGCGACGTCCGCGCCGACCCGAACCAAGACTAGCCCAGAACCGAGACCAGCCGGTGCCGCTGCCGTTCGCTTCTCGTCCCGGTACTCGCCTGGCCGGTGGCCGAGCGCGCGCATGTCGAACACGAAGTGACCGCGGCCACGGGCATGCGAACTCGTCGGCCTGCCGCCGTTCAACACCTGACCTGCCTGACCCGCACCCTCGCCGTGTGCACCGGGCACCCGCGCGCGACTGAGCTACCGTTTCCCTTGGACATCACAGTTTATCGTCTCGGTGAATGTTTGACCGACGGATCAGCGTATCGGTGACCCGCACTATTCCCAACCCGAAGGCTACCCCCGGCGCACGCCTGCTTAGGGCTTGTCTAAGAAGTCCCTTCCTGCCTGGTCAGGACGTTCCAGAGATACGCCTCTACCAGCTTGCCAGCTGCGCTAACCCGGTACTTTTTAGGCAGGCCCTACTCCGCGGCCGCCTCCAGGCGGGCCTGGAGGCGGCCGAGGACCGGCTCGGGGACCAGGCCGCTGACGTCGCCGCCGTACTTGGCGATCTCCTTGACCAGGCTGGAGCTAAGGAACGAGTACAGCGGGTTGGTGGTCATGAACAGCGTCTCGACCTGCGCCAGCCGGTAGTTCATCTGCGCCATCTGCATCTCGTACTCGAAGTCGCTGACCGCGCGCAGGCCCTTGACGATCGCGTTGACCCCGTTGGCGGCGCAGAAGTCGACCAGCAGGCCGTGGAACCGCTCGACCCGCACGTTGCCGTAGCCCTTGGTGACCTCGCCCAGCAACTCGACCCGCTCGTCCACGGTGAACAGGGACTTCTTGGTGATGTTGATGAGGACGGCAACGATCACCTCGTCATGCAGGCCCGCAGCCCGGCCGATGATATCCAGGTGACCGTTCGTTACCGGGTCGAAGGAACCAGGACAGACAACTCGCGCCACGCCACATCACTCCTCATGCGCCCGGCTGCCGTACCAGCCGTACCAAAAGGTCGCCTCACCGTACCTGCGAGACTTTCCCGGGGCATAGCCGGGGGGCCAGTCAACCGGCCCCGACCTGGTCGCCCGCTCCACCACGACCAGCGCGCCGTCGGCCAGCCAGCCGTCGCCGAGCTGGCCGAGCACCGCGGTCACGGCCGCCCCGGTAACCGCGTACGGCGGGTCGGCGAACACCAGGTCGTAGCGGTCACCGTCCGGCGGGCGGGCGAGCAGCCGCTCCACCCGCATCACCGCCACGGCGGCACCTGGCAGCGCCACCACGGCGGCGTTTGCCTTGGCCACCGCGGCGGCACGGGCATCGGATTCCACCAGCAGGACGCCGGCCGCGCCCCGCGACAGCGCCTCAAGCCCGACGGCGCCCGAGCCGGCGTACAGGTCGAGCACGCGCAGCCCGCTCAGGCCGCCGAGGGCGGACAGCAGCGACGCGAACAGCCCCTCGCGGGCTCGGTCGCTGGTCGGCCGGGTGCCGTTGCCGGGCGGAACCCGTAGCCTGCGCCCGCCCGCCACCCCGGCGATCACTCGTGTCACGCTGCCAAGTCTGCCAGGGCCGGGCGACTACGCCTTATCGAGGAACTCGGCCCGGCGGTCACCGAGGAAGTCGTCGATCGCTTCCTTGACGGCCGGCTGGCCGGACAGCTCCGGGTCGGCGGCGACCAGCGCGCTGGCCTCTTCCCTGGCCGCCGCGATGAGGTCCTCGTCCTCAAGCAGCCGCAGCAGCTTGAGGCTGCTGCGGCGGCCGGCCTGAGCCGCACCGAGCACGTCGCCCTCGCGGCGCTGTTGCAGGTCGAGGCGGGACAACTGGAAGCCGTCGCCGGTCTCCGCCACCGCGTCGAGCCGCTCCCTGGCCGGGGTGTCCGGCGGCGCCTCGGTCACCAGCAGGCACAGGCCGGGATTGCGGCCGCGGCCCACCCGGCCGCGTAGCTGGTGCAGCTGCGACACGCCGAACCGCTCGGCGTCCATGATCACCATCACGGTCGCGTTAGGCACGTCCACGCCCACCTCGATCACCGTGGTGGAGACGAGCACGTCGAGCAGGCCGGCCGCGAAGGCGGTCATCACCCGGTCCTTCTCATCGGGGACAAGCCGCCCGTGCATGATGCCCACCCGCAGCCCGGACAGCGGGCCGTGCTCCAGCTCGGGGGCCACGTCGAGGACCGCCAGCGGCGGGCGGCGGGCGTCGGAGCCGTCAGCGAGCACGGGCACCTGCTCCCCCGGCCCGGGGGCATCGGCCCCGTCCGCGTCCGTCCCGTCCGTGTCGGGCCCTCCCTCGGCATCGCCGATCCGCGGGCAGACCACGTAGGCCTGGCGGCCCGCGGCGACCTCCTCGCGGACCCGCTGCCAGGCGCGGTCCAGGTAGTGCGGCCGCTCCACGGCGGGCACCACGTGCGTCGCGATGGGCGCCCGGCCGGCCGGCAGCTCAGCCAGGGTGGACACCTCAAGGTCGCCGAACACGGTCATCGCCACCGTGCGCGGGATCGGGGTGGCCGTCATCACCAGCACGTGCGGCCGCGACCCGGCCGCCTTGTCGCGCAGCGCGTCGCGCTGCTCGACCCCGAACCGGTGCTGCTCGTCGATCACCACCAGGCCGAGGTCGGCGAACTGCACCTGGTCCTCGAGCAGCGCGTGGGTGCCGACGAGGATGCCGGCGTCGCCGGTGAACACGTCGCTGAGCGCGCTGCGGCGGGCCCGCACGCCGGTCGAGCCGGTGAGCAGCGCCACCCGGGTCGCCTGCTCCGCCCGGTCGAGGTCCCCCGCGGCGAGCTGGCCCGCGCTGGCGAGCGGGCCCAGCAGCGCGGTGATCGACCGGTAGTGCTGTTGCGCAAGCACCTCGGTCGGCGCCAGCAGCGCCGCCTGCCCGCCCGCGTCGACCACCTGCAGCATGGCCCGCACCGCGACCACCGTTTTGCCCGAGCCGACCTCGCCCTGCAGCAGCCGGTTCATCGGGTAGGCGCAGGCCAGGTCGTGGGCGATCACCTCGCCGACCGACCGCTGGCCCTCGGTCAGGGTAAACGGCAGCCGCTGGTCGAAGGCGGCCGCGATGCCGTCCTCGGCCGCCGGGCGCGGCACCGCGGGCATCGCCGCGGCCGCGTGCCGCCGCTGCGCCAGCGCCGCCTGCATGGTGAACGCCTCGTCCCACTTCAGCCGCTTGCGGGCGTGGCGCAGGTCCTCCCGGTCGGTCGGCCGGTGGATCGCCCGGACGGCCAGCTCCCGCGGCCACAGGTGATGCCGGGCGCGCAGGTCGGCGGGCAGCGGGTCGGCACCGAACTCCAGGCCGTCAAACAGGACGCCAACATGCCGGGAAATCGCCCACGAGGTCAGCTTGGCGCTGGCCGGGTACACCGGGATCAGCTCCGAGGCGAACTCCTCGGCCAGCTCGGTCGTCAGCCGCTCGTCGGCGACGGCGGCCGGCAGCAGCTCGTACTCGGGGTGCACCAGCTGGCGACGCCCGCGGAAGCTCGACACGGTGCCCGCGAACAGCGCCAGCGCGCCCGGCTGGAGCTGCTTAGCGTGGAACCCGACCCCGGCGAAGAACGTGAGCTGCAGCTTGCCGGTGCCATCGGTGACGATGACCTCAAGACGGCTGGCCGGCCCGCGGGCGCCCCGCGCCCGGGCGCGGGCCTGGACAGCCCGCGCCCGGTCAGGCGGCAGGCCCGGTGCCCCGGCGACGCTGGACATCGCGACCCGGGCGAGCACGGTCACGTGGTCGCCCTCGCTGAGCGAGTCAAGCGGCGTCAGTTCCCCCCTGGTGTAGTACCGGCGCGGGTAGTGGCGCAGCAGGTCACCGACCGTCCGCAGGCCGAGCACCTTCTCATAGGCGTCGCCTGCCTTCTTGCCAAGCGGCCCAGCCAGGGGATCGCGCAGCGTGGTCACGTGGCCAGCATAAGAGCAGCGGCCGACATTCGGGTCACCCCGGGGACACGGACCGCCAGCGAGGGGAACACGGGCCGACAGCGACTGGCCGGCCGGCTGAGGCGGGCGGACCGCAGCGGTTTGCCGTCCGTTCGCACGGGGGCCGCGCTGTCAGGTATGCTGCACAAGCTGCCTCTGGACCGCGCTGGCGTTTAAGCTCGCCGCCCCGGGCCGAGGCGCTGACGACTCTACCAATCCAACTTTATGGAGGCAGCCGTGGCTTCCGTCTGCGACGTTTGCGGCAAGGGGCCGGGCTTCGGCAACAACGTGTCGCACTCGCACGTACGCACCCGCCGTCGCTGGAACCCGAACATCCAGACCGTGCGCGCGCTCGTGTCCGGTACCCCCAAGCGACTGAACGTGTGCACCTCCTGCATCAAGGCCGGCAAGGTCACCCGCTCGGCCTGAGCAGCAGACTCATCGAGCCGGCCCGTCCACTGGACGGGCCGGCTCGTTTTGCTGCCCGGCCCCGGTTACCCGGCCCGTTGCCGCCGCTCAGCGGAAATGCTCCCAGCCGGCGCGGCCCGGCCACGGCCCGCCGTCAACGGTGACGCCACTGCCCGCATGGACCGACCCGATCACCGGCCAGCGGTCGGGCAGCCGGCAGCCAGGCGGGAACGCGGCCACCAGCGCGTGGTCCTCGCCGCCGGTGAGCACCCAGTCGAGGGCAATCGCGGCCGGGGAGTCAGCCGCACCCGTTCCGGCTGATCCCGGGCGAGCCATCAGCGATGCCGCGGCTTCCAGCAGCGCGGGACCGACGGCAAGCGCCTCGCGGGCGATATCGACCTGGACGCCGCTGGCGGCGGCGACGTGGCCCAGGTCGGCCAGCAGGCCGTCGCTGACGTCGATCATCGCGGTCGCGCCGAGCCGGGCCGCCTCCGGGCCGGCGTCGTAGGGCGGCTGGGGACGGCGCTGCGCGGCCAGCAGGCCGGCCAGCGCCGGGTCCAGCGGGGCGGTCCACGCCCCGCTCCGGCCGGCCCCCGCCGTGAGCAGGGCCAGGCCGGCCGCGGCGCGGCCCAGCGTCCCGGCCAGCGCGATCACGTCGCCCGGGCGGGCGACGTGATCGCGC
>Ga0265338_10004626_pt1 | contig 18497 bp, 9 predicted proteins | sample 42126metaG_FD_193579 | JGI IMG/M metagenome (GOLD analysis project Ga0265338, IMG submission 193579) | Rhizosphere microbial communities from Carex aquatilis grown in University of Washington, Seatle, WA, United States - 4-21-26 metaG | ecosystem: Host-associated > Plants > Roots > Rhizosphere >... | reverse complement strand
TGTAAAATGTCTACAGCTCAATGTAGAAATCTACATGTCAATGTAAAATGTCTACAGCTCGATGTAGAAATCTACATGTCAATGTAAAATGTCTACAGCTCAATGTAGAAATCTACATGTCAATGTAAAATGTCTACAGCTCGATGTAGAAATCTACATGTCAATGTAAAATGTCTACAGTTCGATGTAGAATCTACGTGTCAATGTAAAATGTCTACAGCTCAATGTAGAAATCTACATGTCAATGTAAAATGTCTACAGCTCGATGTAGAAATCTACATGTCAATGTAAAATGTCTACAACTCGATGTAGAAATCTACATGTCAATGTAAAATGTCTACAGCTCGATGTAGAAATCTACATGTCAATGTAAAATGTCTACAACTCGATGTAGAAATCTATATGTCGATGTAAAAGTCTAAAAATTGATCAAAAAATTACCTGTTGAGGTGAAATTTTCACTCTCGCCCTCAATAAACCAAACAGCTCAAAAATAATATTTCTTGAACCTCATTATTTTTTAAAAAAAAGCAAAATGAATCAAATTTATACCCTAATAAGTGAAATTTTAAACCTTTTCGGAAATATTATGGACTATCTTTGATTAAAGGGTTTCTCAATTGTAAGGTTGAGCAATATTGTTTTAATGAAAGTTTAAATTGTTGTTTTATTCATTCTATTGTACTATGAGTTATATACTTAATGATATTGAAACTATAGCTTTTGTAGTATTTATTCTATTAATTGCAGCTCTTAGCATTCAACTTTTTTTTGATTTGGAGCAAAACGGTCATTTTGTCGATTTTAAGAATGATGTTGCTGAATATTTTGAGCTTGATACTACTATAAAGGGTCGAAAAGTACTAAAATCATTACTGTTTTGGGTTACTGATCATAATCATTTTACAACGATAGATAATTGCTTACAAAATAATAGAACTGCGAAACAATTAAAACAAATGGGTTTTACGCATGTCGAACAAAAGGAAAATTCAACATTATTCGATTTAAATATTTATATAAAAAACAAACGTTCTGAATATCTCGAAATTAATAGCTTCAAAATCCTTCTAAGTATTAATCTGTTTTGTAAAAAAATAGTTGTATGAAAAGATTTCTAACAGATACTTTGATAGTTCTCATATATATATATAATGCAACCGGTATCGTTGCACAAACCTGTGATGGAACAAAAGGAAAGCCTATATTTTATCAGACTTTTGGATCGGGAGTTCCTCTATTTAGTACGGCTTCTCCTGTATCTTTTGGTTTTAAAACAACCTATAATCAAGTGTTTAGTGTAGTAGGTGGACATCCTAACGATGGTGAGTTTGCCTTTGTTAATTCCATACCTAATCCATTTAATAAATGGCAATTGGGATGGAAAGATCATACCGGAAATCAAAATGGATATATGATGTTGGTAAATGCTGATTATAATCCGGACGAGTTTTTTAGGGATACCATTCATAGTTTATGTGCCGGATCGAGTTACGATTTTTCTGTATGGATAGCTAATGTATACAGTGCAAGTAATGGAATATTGCCAAATGTTAAATTTGAAATCAGATCGTTAACCAATGCTTTAATTGCAACATATTCAACAGGAAATATTGCGTTTAATGCAATATCGGAATGGTCTCATTTCGGGTTTACATTCACTTCGCCCCAAAACGATATTATACTTCTCTTGATAAATAATAACCCGGGAGGTCAAGGTAACGATTTGGCACTCGACGATATTATGCTTGTTCCCTGTACACCAACAATTAATGTTCCTAAAATAAATAAGTATTGTGTGGGCAGCAATATTGTAATCCAATCAAATCCGGGCTCAACATTCCAATATGTTAATCCCCAGTATCAATGGCAGAAATTTGATGGTTCGAATTGGAATGATATAACAAGTGCAATAACTTCGGCTTTTTTGATACCAAATGCCGGTTTATCAGATTCAGGCTTATATAGAATATTAGTAGCTGAACCTGGCAATATTACCAGTGAATATTGCAGGTCGGTCGATTCGCTTCAAATTTTTATCAATCCATTGCCAACCATCACTGCCAATTCGAAAACGGTATGCGTTGGTCTAGCTGCAACATTAAGCGGAATCGGTGCTGTTTCGTATAGCTGGGATGCAGGTATCAGCGATAATACTATCTTTACCCCTTCGGCAACCAAGACCTATACTGTTACTGGTATCGATAGCCATGGATGTCAAAATACTGCTTCAACAACCGTAATGGTCAATGCATTACCAACTATTGGAGCTAATTTGCCAACAGTATGTTTAGGTCAAACAACCAAACTTGTGGCGACGGGAGCAAATTCATATGAATGGGATGGAGGAATCTTTAATAATTCCATTTTTACTCCTACAGCAACCAATACATTTACTGTAACGGGAACGGATGGCAATGGCTGTCAAAACACTATGTCGACTACCGTTACCGTTTATTCTTTACCTAACATAGGGTCAAATTCGCCAACGATATGTTTTGGACAATCAACCAAACTTTCGGCAACCGGAGCACGTTCATATAGCTGGAATGGAGGAATAGACGATAACAGTGTCTTTACGCCATCTCAAACCAAGACATACATGGTAACCGGCACCGATGGCAATGGCTGTCAAAATACGGGTACGGCAAAGGTAATGGTACTCGATTTACCTATAATAACAGCAACTATCCCAACATTGTGTTTGAATCAAACAACATCATTATCGGGAAAAGGAGCTGTATCGTATAGTTGGGATGGAGGTATCAGCGATAATACCATCTTTACCCCTTCGGCAACCAAGACCTATACTGTTACCGGTACTGATAGCCATGGTTGTCGAAATACAGCAACAACTACCGTAACGGTAAATGCATTACCAACTATTGGAGCTAATCTACCAACGTTGTGTTTAGGTCAAACTGCCAAATTGGTTGGCACGGGAGCAAATTCATATATATGGGATGGAGGAATCTTTAATAATTCCGTTTTTACTCCTACAGCAACCAATACATTTACCGTAACCGGCACTGATGGCAACGGCTGTAAGAACACCGCATCGACAACCGTTACCGTTAATGCATTGCCAACAATAGGGTCAAATTCGCCAACAATATGTTATGGTCAATCAACCAAACTTTCGGCAACCGGAGCACGTTCATATAGCTGGAATGGAGGAATAGACGATAACGGTGTCTTTACGCCATCACAAACTAAGACGTACACGGTAACCGGCACCGATGGCAATGGCTGTCAAAATACGGGTACGGCAAAGGTAATGGTACTCGATTTACCTATAATAACAGCAACTATCCCAACATTGTGTTTGCATCAAACAACATCATTATCAGGAAAAGGAGCTGTTTCGTATAGTTGGGATGGAGGTATCAGCGATAATACCATCTTTACCCCTTCGGCAACCAAGACCTATACTGTTACCGGTACTGATAGCCATGGTTGTCGAAATACAGCAACAACTACCGTAACGGTTAATGCATTACCAACTATTGGAGCAAATCTACCAACAGTATGTTTAGGTCAAACAACCAAGCTTGTTGGGACGGGAGCAAATTCATATGTATGGGATGGAGGAATCATTAATAATACCTTGTTTACCCCAACAGCAACCAAAATATATTATGTAACCGGAACTGATGGCAACGGCTGTAAGAACACCGCATCGACAACTGTTATCGTTAATACACTTCCAACAATAAGAGCAAATTCGCCAACGATATGTTTTGGACAATCAACCAAGCTTTCGGCAACCGGAGCACGTTCATATAGCTGGAATGGAGGAATAGACGATAATAGCGTCTTTACTCCATCTAAAACCACATCATACACGGTAACCGGCATCGACGATAATGGCTGTCAAAATACCAGTTCGGCAAAGGTAACGGTACTCGATTTACCTATAATAACAGCAAATATCCCAACATTGTGTTTGCATCAAACAACATCATTATCGGGAAAAGGAGCTGTATCGTATAGTTGGGATGGAGGTATCAGCGATAATACCATCTTTACCCCTTCGGTCACCAAGACTTATTCAGTAACTGGAACCGATAGCCATGGCTGTCAAAATACAGCAACAACAACCGTAACGGTAAATGCATTACCAACTATAGGAGCTAATCTTCCAACGTTGTGTTTAGGTCAAACTACCAAACTGGTTGGCACGGGAGCAAATTCATATGTATGGAATGGAGGAATCTTTAATAATACCGTTTTTACTCCTACAGCAACCAATACATTTACCGTAACCGGCACTGATGGCAACGGCTGTAAGAACACCGCATCGACAACCGTTACCGTAAATGCATTGCCAACAATAGGGTCAAATTCGCCAACAATATGTTATGGTCAATCAACCAAGCTTTCGGCAACCGGAGCACGTTCATATAGCTGGAATGGAGGAATAGACAATAACAGCGTCTTTACACCATCTCAAACTACTTCGTACACGGTAACCGGCACCGATGACAATGGTTGTCAAAACAGAGGTTCAGCTACCGTTACTGTTAATCACCTACCTACAATTACTGCTCTTTCATCAACTATATGTTATAACGATCAGGTCAAACTGACAGCTATGGGGGCGAACTCGTATAATTGGGATAATGGTGTTTATAATGCTGTTTATTTTACACCTACCGTAACCAACAGCTATACGGTGACCGGCACTGATGGCAATGGCTGTCAAAATACAGCCTCAGCAACCGTTACTGTCAATCAGTTACCGGTGCTGACATATAAACCGATTTCACCGGTATGTGAATATTCAGAATCAGTATCGATCAATAAAGCTATACCTGTTGGAGGTACCTATTCGGGATTAGGTGTTTCAGATACAATATTCGATGTGGCAAAAGCTGGAGTAGGAGTTCATACAATAACATATGTTTATATTGATGAAAATTATTGTAAAAACTCGACGACTCAAACAATTACGGTAAATCCAAAGCCTGTAATAACCTTTAATCTCGATAGCGTGCGATGCTATGATGCCGGATTGTTACAATTGACGGCATCGCCTGTAGGAGGAATGTTCACCGGAATAGGGGTGAGCGGTAAAAATTTCGATCCTACCATTCCCGTTTCAGAAACAGTAGTTCCAATCAGTTACGGATACACCATACCAAGCACCGGTTGCACCGATACGGTAACTAAAGCTATAACCGTTCATTATACACCTCCGCCGGTTGTTTATAATGTACAAACATCGTTAATCGATTTACAAACCTCAATTCATGCTATCGGATCGGGTACAATTCGATGGTACGACGATGGAGGTTTGAATCTAAAGCTGTTAGAAGGAAATCCTTATTATCATGGTTATACCACTGAAATAGTTCGATATTATTATATTACCCAAGTTATTAATGGTTGCGAAAGTAAAGCCGATACTATGAAACTGAAAATAGTGAGTTGCGGTACACCTGCTCCAATAGTAAATAGTCCTACATTAAAATGTATGTACGATTTGCTCGAACCGGTTACCGTATCGAATGTAATGGTAGGAACAAAAACGGCGAAAGTAATTTGGCGTGATAAGTATGATGCTATTGTATCAAATTCAAATCCATATACTCCTATCTTTACGCATGAAGGCACGATAACCTATCAGGTGTCGCTCGATACCTCAGGCTGCGAAGGAGCCGGGGTGCCGGTAACGTGGTTACGATACAAAACACCACAACCTATTGTAGCTCCGGTAGCTCCACATTGCGAGGGATTGGAAAATTTTCAATTTAATGCTACCAATAGCTATGGAACGGTGAAATGGTATTATGATCTTTCGCTCGATTCGTTACTTGCTACGGGCAAATCTTTTGTTCCGTCAATTGGTAAAGCTGGGTCACATGCTTTTTGGGTGACGAATAACGATATATGTATAAGCGATCCGGTTGAAATACACCTGCTCATTTATCCAAAACCTACAGCACCCTATGGCGATACGCTTTATCAATCATGTCAAGGTGCAGCAATTGAAACAATGTCTGTAAAACCAGTTATTGGTACATCGTGGTATAATGCTAAAAATAGTCTGATAGGTACCGATTTATCAGCTTATACACCACCGCTTGCAACATTGCAACTTAATCAAAGAGTAAGTTACAGTACCATCAATTTTGATGGACATTGCTACAGCGATCCTTTCGTTTTTAATTATTTGTTGAAACAAAAACCTCCAAAACCCAAACTTCATGCCGATACAATTTGTATGGGAAGCCGAACTACATTGAAAGTTGATTCCGGTTTTAACCTTACCTGGCATTTTCCGTCATTAAACAAAGACTATACGGGTTTGCGTGTTCAACCCGATATTACAGAAAGCGGTATCTATACTTACAGTGTTTTTGACGAATTGCATGGATGTAAAAGCGATGTGGCTACCGACTCGGTAATTGTAGGACCAACTCCCTATAATGGTATTTTAGGTCCTGATAAGATTTGCGTCAATGCAACGAAAATGCCTTTTGGGGTAACAAGCCATCATCCAAAAAGTTCGTATGTGTGGAAGGTAACAGGTAACAGGGTTATTTACAAATCGACAGAATCGGTGCAATATTATTGTTCGATCGACTTTATCAAAGAAGGTATAGATACAATATATGTAACGGAAACCAATGAGTATGGTTGTTCTGCAACCGATAGTTCGGTCATCCGAATAGCTCCTTATCCTTCGGCTAATTTTATATATGATGTTCCAAATGAGAATTCAAGATACGAATTCACCAACACATCCGATTCGCTCTATATAACCGATGGAAGCTATAAAGAATTGTTGCCTCTTGCGTTTAAATGGAATTTTGGACACGAGTCCGATACTTTGATTCCCCAGTCATGGGCACAGTTCAAACAAGAAACAGTATATAAAGAATTTTATCCTTATGGCTATTATACTATAATGTTAATGGTTAATCCGGTAGGTTTTAATTGTCCCGATTTAATATCAAAACGAATATATGTTGACTTAAAAGAAGCATTGTATATTCCCAATGCCTTTTGTCCTGATCATTCAAGTCCGAATCTTGGAGTATTTACCGCAAAAGGATTTAATCTTAAAACATTTAAGATGTGGATTTACGATTATTGGGGAAATCTGCTTTGGTATACCGATAAACTGTATAACGGTCAGCCCTTGGAAGGATGGGATGGTCGTATTAATGGCGTAATTCAAAAAGTCGATTCGTATGTTTGGAAGGTCGAAGCTGAATTTAATGATGGCGTAATATGGGAAGGTCAAACCCAAACCGGAGCGTCGGGCAATAAAAAGAGTACTTTTGGAAATGTTATGTTAATGCGGTAAAACCAAATAATTACGAATTACGAATTAATAATTACGAATGGCGAAGCCTGTTACTAGCTAGGTAGAATGTATAGGAATTGTTCATCGCTCGGACTCGTATGGTTTATTTGGAAGGTTATGTTAATGTGGTAATCTTCAGAAACTATTATTATAGAATATAATAAACGTCAATACAAAAATAATTATATTTGATGTTATTTTGCAACATAGTAAATCAATGATGTTACATGCTTGTAAAAATAAAATGATTCTAAATGAAAAGATTGAATAGGTTATAATGAGAATTTTACTTTTGTTATTGTTTTTCCCTTTGATTGCATTAACTCAAAACAATCAAATTCGTTTTCGCCAGTTTCCTGAAATCGAGCATTTCCCAAGTAAATTTGTTGAATCAATAACCCAAGATTCCTTAGGCTTTTTGTGGATGGGAACTTACGATGGTTTGGTTCGTTTTGACGGTTATGAATATCGAAGCTACCAACCTAAAATAGGCGATAAAAATAGCCTTGAAACAAAGCAGATTTTTGATTTGAAAATAGGAAAGCATAATACTGTTTGGATCGGAACAAGTAAAGGTATCTCACAATATAATCAAGAGAAAGATGAATTTATAAATTTTAATTACCAATATAAAACATTGGCATTTAATAATTCAACCGTTAGATCGATGCTTGTGGATGGTACTGATTTATGGGTTGGAAGCGAATTTGGGTTATTCCTTTACAATACCGAAAGACATACTGCAATCTCCCTTAAAAAGGGTTTAAATATTAGTAGTATAGTAAAGCAAAAGAATCTTGTATTTATTGCCACAGAGAAAAATGGCATTTTGATATTCGATAACATTCAAAAACGTTTTGTAGGCGAAATCACACCTGCCGGTTTCCCTCAATTCAAGAATGAGCATTATTCGGTTCAAGAAATGAAAATAGATAAAAACGGAAATCTATGGTTTGTGACATCCAATACCGGCTTTTATTGTTATTCAATTGCAAAAAACGAATTAAAACAAATTGAGTTATCGTTTCCAACATTACCAAAGAATACCTTTTTTCTCTCGTTAGAAATAGAAGACGATCATAATTACTGGATAGGAACATTGAACTCAGGACTAATCAGTTGTATTGACGGTGAGTTGCAACATATTGAGTCGAACGATAATGCTTCGGTATCAATACCGGCAAATACCATTGACGATATCTTTAGAGATAGAACGGGAAATATATGGTTCTCGTGTCAATTGGGAACGTTTTTTATGTTTAATAAAACCGATCTGGCCATTAAATACTTTAACCATCGCAATAAAGATAAATCGTCGCTTGCACATTCAATCGTGCAATCTTTTTCAGAAGATAAAAATGGCAACATTTGGGTAGGTACTGATGGCGGTGGAGTTTCTGTTTTCAATACTAAATGGAATATCATAAAAACACTGTCGTATCCACAATCACTTTCGTCGAATGCAGTAACAGGTATTTCGTACGATAATGACCGCTATATGTACGTGGCACAGTGGGGTGGAGGAGTTGACGAATGTGATGTTGAAACCTTGAACTGTAAAAATATATTTACAAAGTCCGACACTGCTATTTCACGTTATGATACCTATAATGATTTAAAAAGTACCTTTCTTGATTCGAAACATAGGCTTTGGATTATTCCTCATCTTTCGACGTTATGGGTAAAAGATATGCCTTCCGGAAAACTCTTTAATTCAGCAAATACCGGTAATTTGCCTAAACCGCTTTTTAAACTATTGAAACTTATAGGTGTTATTGAAGACACAGAACATACCCTTTGGTTTTTTGGATATAACGGTTTATTCCATTTGAAATCGGACAATAGCTTTGAACTATTCCAATTTTCAAAAGACAAGTTGAATACTATTTCGTCAGATCGTATTTTAAATGTTTTCTGTGATTCCAAAGGACGTGTTTGGGTATGCACCGATAATGGTTTGGATTTGTTTGATAAAGCGTCGCATTCATTTAAACGACTTGATGAACATAACTTTCCATCGCTTTTCTTTTCATTACAAGAAGACAAAAACGGCATTTTGTGGTTCAGTTCCAATAAGGGAATCGGACAATTATACCCCAGTACAATGACATTAATCTTTTCGCATAAAAATATTCCCATCAACAACGAAAGTTATAATGAAAAGGCTGGCTATACGACAAAAAATGGTAGGATACTCTTTGGAAGTACCAATGGATTTATATCTATTGATCCGTCGATATTCAAAAAAAACACAATCAAACCACCAATAGTTATAACCTCTGTTTACGTTTTAAATAAACAAGTATCGTTAAAAGATTCGAACTCATTGCTTCCTATTCAAATCGAATATTGCCGATCGTTGACATTTCAAGCCGACCAAAATGTTATCAGTTTTAAATTTTCGGCATTAAATTACAATTCACCTGAGAAAAACGAATATATATTCAAATTGGAAGGATTTGATAAAGATTGGCAAAAAAATGGATCGGTAAGGAAAATAACCTACACAAATCTTTCACCGGGAAACTATATATTAAAAATTAAAGCATCGAACGATGAATTGGTATGGAATGATAAAGGTATTAGTATAAATATTACAATTTTACCGGCTTGGTGGCAAACCTTGTGGTTTAAAGTTACACTCTTACTCGTTTTGGCTTTGGCTGTGATTATTTATGTTAAATATAAATCGAGGCTTTTGCGAATTCAAAATGAATTGCTTTCACAACAAGTTACAGAAAGAACTCAGGAAATAAGTGATAAAAACAAAAGACTGGAAGATCAAAGTACAGAATTGGAAATTGCCAATATTACAAAAGAGAAAATGATTTCTTTAATTGCTCATGATATCCGTTCAGCGTTTTCGATTGTCGTGATGTTTTCAGATTTATTACGTGATGCTAAAAACAAAAACGACTTAAAGTCAAAAGAAGAATTGATAGGTTATATTCATGCTTCTTCGCATAATGCCTTTCATGTATTGAATAACTTGTTGTACTGGGTTAAATCGCAGAAAAAAAGAATAACTATAACAACACAATGGGTAGACGTGAACTCATTAACAGACGAAATAATAACATTATACTCTTTTAATGCTAAAGAAAAAAATATTATGTTAAAATCGGATGCCGCAATACATTTCAAGGCAATGATTGACAGTAATATCTTTCAAACAATTTTAAGGAATCTCTTAAATAATGCAATAAAATTTACACCTAGAAATGGATCAATAGAAGTATCGTTGCGGAGTAATGATGCCGGTTTTGCCGTTACGGTACTTGATAATGGCATAGGTATGGACGAAAGCCTGCTTACTAAGATCAGGACTAAAGGTAATGACATATCAATCACAGGTACCGATGGCGAATTAGGTTCCGGTTTGGGTTTAGCACTTTGCTTGGATTTAATAGAACATCATAAAGCCAGTTATGAGGTTTTTTCGCAAGAAGGTAAGGGTACCCGATTTACCATTCAATTTAATTGCGAATGCATTGAACTACAAAGAACAGTCAACAATGAAGACTTGTCATTCGAAAATGGGTCAAATGATATGGCTAAGATTGATATCAATAACTTAATCAATACTAACGATTTAGAATATTTAAAAGGAAAGAAAGTATTGATTGTTGACGATAATGATTTCTTTAGAACTCTTTTGATAGAATTGTTAAGCCCTTATTATATAATATTAGAAGCAAGAAATGGCGAAGAAGCATTAATAATCGTAAAGAATAACATGCCCGATCTTATTATTTCCGATATCATGATGCCTGTAATGGATGGACTGACGTTTAGTTCAAAAATTAAAGAAGACCTAAGAACTGCTCATATCCCTATCGTTTTGGTAACATCGATGAGTGAGGATATAGATATGATTCAAGATTTAGGTACGGTAGATGATTATTTAATCAAACCTCCGAATTTCGAAATCCTGCTATTAAAAGTATCTAACTTAATTATTGAGAAACAGAAGAAACAGTAATATAATAACGAACGGCAAAGCCTATATGATATCAATTATCCACTGATTTACACAGATGAATACCACTGATATACACAGATAGATTGATTTAGACCCCGATTGAAAATTGTATATAATGTTTTTGCCACTAAGTCTCAAAGACAGAAAGAAAATCGAAGAATAATGATTTATTAATTGCAAAACCATTCACCATTCACCATTCACCATTTATAATTCACCATTCACCATTTATAATTCACCATTCATAATTCATCATTTTCCCATAGCTCTTCATGCAACAATTTTAATCTTTTATGCAATAAAATTCACCCTTTTTTATTGAATCGTACTATATCTTTGATTAAACAGATATCATTTTGGAAGATAATGTTTAATTAAAATAGTATAGCAATGAAAAAATGTCTTTCTCTTTTTAAAAGCAGTGATTTTGATGTATTTAATTGCTTCAAATATATCAACAAGAGCACAATCGAAAGTGGTTGGAATTGCAGATTCTCCTTCGCATCCGCTTGCTGTATGGCCTAACATTCTTTCTTAAGAAAATAAAAAGAAACTAATAACTAATGATTATGAAAGGTAACAAACAATTAAAAGTTGTTTTAAGGCAAATAGTTGAAAAAAACTTTAGAGATCCTTCTTTTAATGTATCTAAACTAGGTTTATTTATTCGCATTAGTCGAGCGTCCATAAATAGAAAATTTAAGAAGCTTTATCACTGCGATCCAAGAGAATATATTGAGGATATTCGATTAGAATATGCTAAAAAGAAACTGGAAGAAGACGATGACTCAATAATAAAAGAAATTGCTTTTGAAGCAGGTTTTGCCGATGCGAAATATTTTAGTGTAAAGTTCAAACAAAAGTATATGATTACACCATCTGAATTTAAAAAACAAAATCAAGAAAAAATGATAGTTGAGATTAGTTAAATGATGAATTTGAATAAAAATGAGTAAAATAAAGTTTAGGTATATCATTGTATCAATAGAATCAACGATACAATATAAAACGAAATAGCATTATGTATTGATTAATCGACCGATTGAGTTTTTCTGTTTTTACCTACAATGATCAATGGACATTTGTAAATACATTTTATATTGGGAAAATGCAAATTCATTTAAAGAATGCAACAGTAAGTAAATTAAAAGTAAGAAAGATTTGTTTAGATAATTTATAAACATACCGAATGCCTTGTAATCAAAACAATAGGTCATTATTCGATTAAAAGCTCTGTGAAACACTCATAAATTGTTGAAAACTTAAGCCCTTCGATCATCTTAATTATCGTCCGATTAAAAACTATTTTCCTATATTCGCAAGTAATGTGAAAGAAGTATTTAAACAATACATTCTGTTTTAATACAGTTACTTACAAATAAATCCTTTAGGTTTTAAAGGTGATGGTCATAAAAATAAAATGATAATGAGCGAAAAAGACGAAAGAATTTTGCACGAAGATGATTATGGTGCTGATAGTATTCAGGTACTCGAAGGTTTAGAAGCAGTTAGAAAACGTCCGGCTATGTACATTGGTGACATTAGCGAACGTGGGTTGCACCATTTGGTTTATGAAGTAGTTGACAATTCTATTGATGAGGCACTTGCCGGTCATTGTAATGACATTCAGGTATTCATTAACGAAGATAATTCTATCACTGTAATCGATAATGGACGTGGAATTCCTGTCGATTGGCATGAAAAAGAACAAAAATCGGCTCTTGAGGTTGTTTTAACCGTATTGCATGCAGGAGGTAAATTCAACAAAGATAGTTATAAGGTATCGGGTGGACTTCATGGAGTAGGGCTATCGTGTGTAAATGCATTATCAGTAGATTTAAAGGTACGAGTATATCGTCAAGGTAAAATCTTTGAACAAGAATATTCTTGCGGATTTCCAAAAGGTCCGGTAAAAGAAATTGGAGAAACCGATAAAACAGGAACAGAAATTACCTTCCTTCCCGACAACAGTATTTTTACTGTATCGGAATATAAATTTCATATCCTTGAAGCCCGTATCAGGGATTTAAGTTTCCTAAATAAAAAAATACGATTACATCTTACCGATAAACGTGAGATAGACGAAAAAGGAGAAGTACTTTACAAAGAATTCTACTCAGAAGAAGGATTAAAAGAATTTGTTGAATATCTTGACGAAAGTCGTGAGAAATTGATTGATGAAATCATTTATCTCGATACCGATAGAATGGGAACACCGGTTGAATTTGCAATGCAATACAATACGTCGTTTACCGAAAATGTACACTCGTATGTAAATAATATCAATACCATCGATGGAGGTACCCATTTGTTGGGATTCCGTAGAGGATTGACACGTACGTTGAAAAAATATGCCGAAGATTCGGGTTTATTAAAGAACGTTAAATTCGATATTAATGGCGACGACTTTCGTGAAGGATTGACAGCCGTAATTTCGGTTAAAGTTCAAGAACCGCAATTTGAGGGTCAAACAAAAACAAAACTTGGAAACTCTGAAGTAAGCGGTTATGTTGATGCTGCAATAAGCGAAGCATTAGGCAACTATTTGGAAGAGCATCCCCGTGAAGCAAGAATTATAGTTCAAAAAGTACTACTTGCAGCTCAGGCTCGTCATGCAGCAAAGAAAGCACGCGAACTGGTACAACGCAAAACCGTAATGGGTGGAGCCGGTTTACCGGGTAAGTTAGCCGATTGTTCTGAACGTGATCCTGAAACATGCGAATTATATCTTGTCGAAGGAGATTCGGCTGGTGGTACAGCAAAACAAGGTCGCAATCGTAGCTTTCAAGCTATACTTCCATTAAGAGGAAAGATTCTTAACGTTGAAAAAGCCATGCAACATAAAATTCTTGAAAACGAAGAAATCAGGAATATATATACAGCTCTTGGTGTTACAATAGGTACAGAAGACGACAGCTTGGCTGTAAACTTAACAAAGTTACGCTATCATAAAGTAATCATCATGTGTGATGCCGATATTGACGGATCACATATCGAAACACTTATTATGACGTTCTTCTTCCGTTATATGAAAGAACTTATCCAAAAAGGATGTATTTTTATTGCAACGCCTCCACTTTACCTTGTGAAAAAAGGAAAAGAAGAACGTTATTGTTGGACCGAAGACGATCGACTCGCAGCAGTAAGAGAAATAGGAAAAGGAAAAGAAGAGTCGGTACATATTCAACGTTATAAAGGTCTTGGAGAAATGAATGCCGAGCAACTTTGGAGTACAACAATGGATCCTGAACGTAGAACATTACGAAAAATAACCATCGAAAATACTGCAGAAGCCGATCATATTTTCTCAATGCTTATGGGCGATGAAGTTGCACCTCGTAGAGAGTTTATAGAGAAAAATGCAAAATATGCAAAAATTGACGCTTAAATCATAAGATTCAAATAGATAGATTAAAACCCGCAAACCATGGAATTTATAGTATCAAGCTCAGAATTATTGCAACATTTAAGTGTTGTAAAAGGAGTAATAAACTCAAAGAATACTTTACCAATTTTAGATAATTATCTCTTTAATTTAGATGGTAATGATTTAAAAATAACAGCTTCCGATTTGGAAACTACATTGAATACTGAAATAAACCTCAGTAATGCAAGTGGAAAAGGTATTGTTGCTATCGAAGCAAAACGATTGACAGACATTTTGAAAGAATTCTCCGAACAACCTTTGACGTTCAAAATTAACGAAGATAATTTCCAGGTTGATATCATTACACAAAATGGTAAATTCAGTATTCCTTGTCAAAGTGGAATTGAATATCCAAAAGTACCGGTTCTTGATGAAGCTAATGCTACTTCGGTTCTTATTCCTTCAGAAGTATTACTTCGTGGAATAAACTGCACCATTTTTGCAACATCCGACGATGAACTTCGCCCTGTAATGACCGGTATATTTGTTGAATTGAAAGAAGATCATTTCAGAATGGTTTCAACCGATTCGCACAAATTGGTTCGTTTTACAAGAACAGATGTAAAATCGTCGAAAGAAGATTCGTTTATACTACCTAAGAAATCGGCAACGGTTCTTAAAAACATATTAGGAAAGAGTAAATCGGAGGTGAAATTAGAATTCGATAAAAAGAATATTTATGTTACGCTTCCAAACTTCAACTTGGTGTGTCGTTTGATCGAAGGACGTTATCCTGCTTACAATGCGGTAATTCCTGTTGACAATCCAAACAAACTGATTGTTGATCGTTTAGAATTACTTAACACCATTAAACGTGTTTCAATATTTGCAAGTCAGGCAAGCAATCTTACAAAATTAAGTTTGAAACCAAACCAAGCAACAATATCGGCACAAGATGTTGATTTCCAAACATCGGCTTATGAGGTATTAACCTGTCAATATAGTGGCGACGATATGGAAATAGGTTTCAAATCGGGATTCCTTTTAGATATATTATCGAATGCAGGTTCTTCAGATATCAACTTCGAAATGTCGGATCCAACAAGAGCCGGACTTATATCACCGGTCGAAAAAGATGATGAAAACGAAGATATTTTAATGCTTGCCATGCCAATGATGGTTTAAGCTCTGAAATTTCATATATTTGTAGGGAGAAGCTTATGTTTCTCCCTTTATTTTTAATAATGGTTTCAAAATTATTAGATATTTAGTCTCTATGACCGTAAAAGAAATTAGAAATGGAAAATAAATTTGAATACTATAAAGAGAATTATTATAGAGAACTCAATATAAAATCAGAAATTAATAATTCGTTATCACTACCAATTGGAATCATTTCGGGAATTATTGCAGGAATGTTTTATTTATTTTCAAATTTTGATTTTAGATATGCAGGTCTATTGAACGCTATATTTATTCTATTTCTATCGTTAGATTTTATTTTCTTAATTATTTCTATCTATTATTTAATTAAAGCATATTCTGACTTTCCCAAAGGCTATGAATATGCACTCCTTCCTGATACTAATGAAATCGATTTATATGAAACACAATTAAAAACATATTATTCTGATAATAAGATTTTAGATAAATCGAAAGATGATGTTAAAGAGTATATATTATCGCAAATGATAATGAATACCGGTCAAAATTAAGTTAATAATAAGAGAAAAAGCAAGTTCAGATATAATTGTGAATACTATTTGATATATGCATTTATAATTATCGGTTTTTGTTTATTGGTTTTTATGGTAAATTATACATTGAAACCAGAAAGGAAAATTGATACAGAACTTAAAATAAAAAATAATGATTCATTAAAAATAAATTTTAATACAAAAGAAAATCGTACTTTTATATTAGATATGCTAAATAGTTCAAAATTAGATACCATGGAATATAGAAAAGAAACTCCTAAACCGACTCCTCCTCCTAGTCAGTTAATTAAAGAAGGTCAAGATCCAAAACCAAGACCATCAAAATAGTATAGTGTATGCAAATAAGAAATTAAAGATTGCATATTTTACTATCTATAAGTACAATTTTGAAGTTCGTTATTAATGTCGAATAGTATTATAAACGGCAAAATAACGATCAACTGTTTGTAAGAAATTGTATTTTTGTGGGTTCATAAATATTTTTAATATTAGAATTATAATGAATAAGTTCATTTTATTGTACCTCTGTTCCATGTCAATGGTCAGCTTTGCCCAACAAACTGAAATTACAACACCAACTCCAACCAAGCCTAAGTCAACGACTATCAAAGCTACCAACAACTCAATGTCGCAGATGAAACAACTGGCAAAAGAAGATAATATATCGGCCGATAATTCATTTAAGAACAATGATTTTCAAATGGCTTTAGCGTTATATCTAGATGAGCTTTCGAAAAAGCCCGAAGATGTTGATTTACGGGTACGAATAGGGCAGTGTTATTTAGAAACAGATATAAAGAAATCGAATGCCATTGAATATTTCGAGTATGCCTTGGCTCATAATTATAAAAATAACGATATAGCTCTTTTCCTTGGCAAAGCTTATATGTATGCCGAACGATTTGACGAAGCAATCACAAAATTCGATCAGTATAAAAGTTTGGAATACAAACATGCCGATAACGTAGCCAAAGCTGATAAATATTTGGCTTATTGTAATACCGGTAAACAGCTTAAAGCGAATGCCCTTCATGTTACAATGCAAAATATGGGAGATATTATCAATTCAACTAAATCGGATAATATTCCTATTATCGATGCAGACGAAAATGTTCTTATATTCAACTCAAACAGAACGTATTTTCAAGATTACGGCGAGTATCTTTGGGATATATATTCAACAGAGAACAAAAATAATAAATGGAAAAAAGCTCATTCAATAGGAAGTCAGATTAATACAATGGATAATGATTTTCTAGTAGGAACATCACCTGATGTCGATAATCTGATTATACGTCAAGAAAGTTATACAACTTCGGGCGATATAAGTAGTTCTCAGCTTGTAAATAAAAAATTTGAAATCCCGTCAAAATACCCAGCACCTATTAATAATGAAAAAGATATAGAAACAACAGGATGTCTATCAACAAATGGTGATACATTGTTTTTTGCAAGTAACAGAGCAGGCGGTTTTGGAGGGTTGGATTTATATTACTCGGTTAGAATGGGTAACTCTTGGGGCATACCCCAAAATCTGGGACCTACCATTAATACACCCGAAAATGAAGATTATCCCAATCTGATGAAAGATGGTAAAACCTTATATTTTGCATCGGAAGGTCATGATGGAATGGGCGGTTTCGATCTTTATAAGACCACGTTAAATACCGGTACTAACGAATGGGGTAAGCCACAAAATATTGGTTATCCTTTAAATACAACCTATAACGATTATACCATTTCGTTTACAGCAAATCCTCGTTATGCTTACGTTGCACAGGTTAAAGATGATGGAATGGGAGAATACGATATATATCGGGTGATTTTTAACGATGTTGAAGCTCCAATTACAACATATACCGGGTTAATTGCATTGGGTGATACAGCCACAGCAAAACCTCTATTCGAAATCAGTCCCAAATGTTCTATAAAAGTATTTGATAAAAAAGCAGGAACATTATATGGCGAATATCAAATTACCAATGAAAGTCATTATGTTATAGCATTGTCACCGGGGAGTTATACTTTAGAGATAGAGGGCGACGGATTCGAAAAATATAAAAAGAATATCACCATCGCCGATAAGCAACCGGAAAATCCTATTGTAACAAGCGA
>Ga0265338_10004625_pt1 | contig 18498 bp, 16 predicted proteins | sample 42126metaG_FD_193579 | JGI IMG/M metagenome (GOLD analysis project Ga0265338, IMG submission 193579) | Rhizosphere microbial communities from Carex aquatilis grown in University of Washington, Seatle, WA, United States - 4-21-26 metaG | ecosystem: Host-associated > Plants > Roots > Rhizosphere... | reverse complement strand
CAAAAGAAGAACGAAACCATAGAAATAAGAAAACAGTTCGCGCCGAACGTATCTTCGCGCGGCCAAGGCGCAAGATGGGTGAGGGGCAGCGGAAGCGTCCATGGGTGGAACACCGCATTGAAGGCGACATAGATCCAGCCGAGCAATCCAAAAAGGAATAATGTAAAGAACAATGCACTGAGTACTTTGGTTTTCATGTCAACGTATTATACTTTCCGCAGTTTTTTATTTATCTTTTCCAGCGATCGGAGAAGGTCAAGTTCCGCGCCGACCGACGTCCCGAATTGCATCAGCGCTTTCACATCCTTCGGAAGGCACACGCCGCCATAGCCGCGCCGGCCCTCCTTAAAGACGTCCGCAAAGATATCAAAGTGGCTCGGGCCGACACGGGGATCGAGCGAAGCACCTTCTTTAACGGTATTGTAATCAATTCCGGCCGCCCAGCAGATATTGTAAATCTGATTGCCAAAGATGACGCGGGTTGCCAAGAACGCATTGCCGAAATATTTCACCATTTCCGCCTCGGTAGAGCGCATGATCTTTTCATACGGCGCCTTTGGCAATATGGCGAGCATTTTTTTGGCGGCGAGCTTTCCTTTTGGCGTCGCATAGCCGACGATCTGGCGCTCCGGCTTCAGGAAATCCTGCGCCGCGGTCTTCGCGCGCAAGAATTCCGGATTGAAGAGGATCGTCTTTTTTGGATAGCGCTTTTGGAACTTTTCCGTGGAGCGCGGCATCACCGTGGACTTGATGACGATGATCTTGCCATCTTTTATATTGGCGATGGATTCTAGCACGGCAGAATCGTCATAACCCCTTCCGTCAACGAAGGGGGTTGGCACGGCGACGAAAATGATGTCCGCACGATTCACGTCCTCGATCGAGCCGATGTTCTTGAACTTATCATAAAGAAAAAATTCATAATGCTTTTTGTTCTTCTCGAACCAGTTGCGGACAGCACCGCCTACATAGCCGAGACCGATGACGCCGACTTTAATGCGGGGTTTCATTGATGTTAAATATTAGCATTCGGTTATAAGATAATCAATGCGCACACAACATATTATTCTTGCAAAATAGAGATAAATAGTTTATAATAGTGATTCAAATGATTATCGAAACTCCTCGTCGCTTATGGCGGCATTTTTTAAGCGACAACCTTTTCCGCAATTCGGTATATTTGATGTTGAGCACTGTCGTTTCCGGTGGCCTGGGTTTCTTTTTTTGGATGATCTGCACCCATATCTATTCTCCCGGGCAGATCGGAGTGGGGACGGCCCTCATTTCCGCCATGTCGCTTATCTCAACCATAGGACTGCTCGGCTTCAACAGTACGTTTGTTCGGGTCTTACCAAATTCAAAAAACAGGAATAACGAGATAAATACCGGATCAATTCTTGTCATAGGCGTTTCGGCAATTCTGGCGGCCATATACGTATTGCTGATTCCTTTTATGGCTCCCAGCTTGAGCGTCGTCAATCAAAACTTTTGGTATGCAGCAGGCTTTGTGATCATCGTAGCGTTGGCATCGATAAATTCATTGAGCGATAGCGTCTTCATCGCATATCGATCGGCTCAATATGCCCTTATTACCGATGCTTTTATCACAAGCGGAGCAAAGTTACTTTTGCCGCTGGTATTCGTTGCCCTCGGTGCGTACGGAGTATTTTTTTCTGCCGGTTTGGCCACGTCGCTCGGAATGATCGGCAGTATTTTATATATGATGTTCATTTTCGGCTATAAGCCCGAGTTAAAAATCGATATGCCGACGCTAAGAGACGTCTTTCGGTATTCGTTTACCAACTATATCGCCAATCTTTTGAACATGATTCCGGCGCTCGTCTTGCCGATTATAGTGCTGGATCACCTCGGGGCTCCCGCGGCCGCTTATTATTATCTTGCATTCATGATAATTAACCTCATTTATACCGTGGCCAATTCAGTGGCGCAGTCCCTCTTTGCTGAAGGATCATACAACGATCAGGTTTTGAGAAATCTTTTTAAGCGCGCGGCGGTGATATTGGTTACCATAATGATACCAGCCTGCGTTATCTTGGCGTCGCTAGGCCCACTTGTTCTGGACTTCTTTGGGAAAACATATAGCGCAGGTGGCTCGAGTGTTATTATTCTCTTGGCTGTTTTCGCCCCGATTGTCGCAGCCTATTATATGGGTGGCGTACTCCTTAAAATAACGAAGCAGATATATTCGTTGATGTTTGTGAACCTTGCATATGCGTTTGTCGTCGTTGGTCTTACATGGTTATGGGTAGGGAAAGGGCTTGTATGGGTTGCGATTGCTTGGACTATTGGAAATCTTGTCGCCGCGCTATTGGCATTTATACTCGTGGTCTACCATCACCGTCAGCACCTATCCATAGAAAAACTCTCAAACCGACCAGAGCTAAGGACTGGGTAAAGAGTTTCTGGCGGAATCTGCTGACTTATAAACCGGCTGCGATAATATTTTGCAATGTTGTGTAAGTAGGTTTTGTGCTTCCGTCCGCGCGAACAAGTCCAAAGAAATTCTCGTTGGTATTCGTGGAAGAGCCGCCATCCTCAAGGGTGTACCAAAAGAGGGGACCAGCCCATGAATAGGTCTTATAGATTTGGAAGGTCTGCGTCATCATTTGTGACTCTTGATCTTCACTCATATACCATTGGGGATCGGGTCCGTTGGTTGGAGTCCCAAACTCCGTTATCCAAATTTTCTTATTAGCATCCCCGTTCGAAATCATGATACTTCTCAAACTCGGAGAAGTTACGGACATTTGATTCCATGCGCCTGTGCCGTCGTTAGCAGGGGAAGCTGGAAAGGTATAAGGATGATCGCCAACTGCGTCAAAATAATTTTTACCACCCGCATTATAAACGCAGCTCAAAAAATCCGTCGGAGAAGTATTATTGCCATCCGTTGATGCAGGAGAGAGTCCGCCGGTTATAACTATCGCGTTGGGATCGGCTTGCTTGATGGCCGGATAGGAAACCTGTAACAATTCGGTGTAAGCGACACAATCCGTCTTGGGCGCCCAGAAGCTGTAGTTATTGGGTTCGTTCCAGATTTCCCAATAATGCATGCCGTCACTCTTGTAACGCGCTGCGACTTCCGCGGCGAAGGTTGCGAACGTTGAAGGGTCCGCGGGCGGACACTCTATCCCGTTATCGCATCCAGGAGCTCGTGCCCACTGTGGCGTATAACTGATCACTCCAAGGCCATGTAAATGATGTGCCACAAGAGCATTTATAAGGGTGTCATAGCTACCCCAGGTGGAACTGGTCGGTGAACTGTATTGCACGTCGCCCCATTCAATATCAAATCGTACCCACATGACGCCGAGGGCAACCATTTGATTAAGCTCCTGATTGAGTGTGCTGCTGCTTAGTTTTGAAAGACTGCCCCCGGCTGCTATGCCGACGGCATGTCTGATACCCTGAGCTGATATTGGCGTAAGGATTGATGTGGTTGCCGTCGAAATTTGTTTTGGATTAGTAGATGTGGGGGATCCAGGAGTCACGATGAGGGGGGCTGTGGTTGATGCAGCGCTCGTGGTATTCGTACTCGTCACTATGGATGTATATCTCGGCTGAGCCGGCGAACTTTGAAATAGGTTGTATATATCAGCCCGTTTGATAAAAATTAAAACCACTATTATTGTCAGGCAAATAGTTAGAATCCAAAACTTCTTTTTACTGTTTTTGGTCATTATTATATTCCTCCCCATATATTTCAAAACGTCTTAAGAGCATACATTAATACTAAGGCCTTCGCAAACATAGATTTTGATAAAGTTCCATATTTTCTTTACCGATAAAATTAGCTTCATACTTTTTTTGTTTTTTGATAATTGCTGGCCTCATCATTTCGCTTCGTTCAGGATCTTCGATAAAATATTTCATTGCATTTGCCAATTGTTTTATATTCCCAACATCTATAAGCAAACCTGTTATCCCATCGTCAACATTATCCGGTATGCCGCCACTGCGGGTTGCAATAATTGGTTTACCAACGGAAATTGCTTCGAGGATGAACCTCCCGAAAGCTTCAGGACTTCGCGAAGGTCCGATAATTGCAATAGATTTTTCATAAAGGTCTAAAATTTCAGCCGGCTTTATATGTCCAAGGAGGGTAATATATGTGAGTTTATTTTCTTGAATATATTTTTTTAGATTATTAAATTCACTTCCCGTGCCGGCTATCTTTACCTCAAATGGTTTCTTTAATTGTTTTTTCAATATTTCGGCAGCAGCTACTATATCCCAGATACCCTTATCAGTTTCGACGCGTCCACCAAATACAAAAGTCGGAATTTTTAAATTTTCAACATAATGTCTTCCTGTAATGGATTCAGAAATGTCAGGAATATTAGTGGTTCTTTTGGCATCGAAACCATTTAAAATTAGTTGATCTTGAATAAATTTACTCACCCCAACCAATTTTATACCATTCAAATGATTCACTAAAAAACGAATTGAGAATTTATATACGTTGAATACCGTTGATTCATAGAGCGCGAATGGACGGATGGATAAAAATGATGAATCATTTGTTGATTTATATCCTATGCAGCGATATCCATGATGAGTTTGAACGGTTTCATCAAAATCTTTTATACCATCTAAGTGAGTAGCACTAAGCTGGGCTGGACACACCAAGCTACAATCTACGCAATTTACAACAGTAGGGCGCTGTCCAAAAATTCGGACGCCTATTATTATTGGGATAAAACGATAAGATGTTGGTACTATAGTTACGATCTCCGGTTTAAGTTTATTTATTAATCTCAGTACTTGCACCATTGAGTTTATCTGTAAAGCGATAATATAGAATGCTTGCCATATAGCTGAAGGAAGATTTTTTGATTCAAAAGACGGCTTAGCAATAACGGGGTATACAACCACTCCATTTTCAACCCAGGGTTTGTCGGTAAATTTTGAGCAGGCTACCGATATGGTATTACCGTGTTTTGAGAGCCAGTTGACGAGTAGCGAAGTACTTACGGCGGTGCCACCTTTAATATACGGTGGATAATCGTCTAGGACAAAAAGGACTTTCATGAGTTTATCGATAGATATCTAGATTACCAAGGCAGTAATTACAATTCAAACATAATCACCCTTAAAAAGCAGAATAATAAATCCAATCCACATTCCCACGGTATAGCTCAAGTTATAGAGGACGGTTTTAAACGGCTTGTCACCGATGTTCTTTGCGAGTGCGAGGAGAATGAAAAGCGGATACCACCAGAAATAAAGCGTGAGTGGCAGGCCAAGGATATATATGGTGTATATCGTCACATATAGGTTATCGCCTAGCAATGCGGTGAGCCGCTTGGGATGCTTTGCAAAAAGCTTTGCCCTTGCTTTGCCATAATCAAAAGATCGTCTAATATCCCTTTTTGCATTTCCCCAGTCATGGGTTATGACGGCGTTATGAACAAAATAGATCTTATTGCCGGCATCCGACCAGCGCCAGGTAAAATCCGCATCAGATCCATATAAAAACGATTCATCAAATCCGTCCAATTTTTTCCATAGATCTTTCTTGAAAGCGAGATTTATCGTGGGCGCCCAGTAGATGTAACCATCCTTCCCGACGGTCGGATTGCGAGCAATCTGTTTTTTGGCATCAGAAGGAAGAACTGGGCCCGCCGTCATGGTCTCTCTTCCTTCAAGTATGAGATGAGTAAGCTCAATAAGCCAATTTTCCAGCGGGACACAATTTGCATCAATGAAGACAATTATTTCTCCTTGTGCATGTCGAATGCCAAAATTTCGCTGTTCGGGAATGGATGTTTTATTGGCTATGGCCGATTCGAACTGGTACCAATGGACATTGGGATATTTATTTTTGATATCTGCGAGCAGTGTAGGATCCGACGCATCTATTACGATCGTTTCTGTAGGCGCAGGCACTTTTTGGATCGCCAAACCGGCAACGGTGTTCGCGATCCCGCGGTCATTTTTTACTATGACGATGATGGATATTTTTGGTTGCATACAGTCCTTTTCAGTGAAAATATTTTTTACGAACGATTCCCAAAACAGATGATAGTTCAAGCGATAATTGAATATACCCATAGAGGAGATATTCAATCTTGTGTTCCCGAAAAGCCCTCATCGGCCACCAACTATAAAGTATCAATGGGCCGATGACAATGAATACTACACCAAGAAGCGGTTGAAGGATTATGAGACAGATCACAACCAAAAGATAAAGAATCGGGAATGGAAATATCGGCAGTGTTTTTTTCTCTTTGGCGTAATAATACACAGTATTTTCGGCACGGCGATACGTCTGGCGTATAAGTTTAAGAACACTTTCCCGATGGCGGTGACGGATCGTCGCATCCGGAACGAAAATGATATGCGCTCCATGGCTGCGTAGTCGGGTAGAAAGTTCGCTATCCTCATCGGCGAATAACTTTTCATCAAAACCTCCGAGTGTTTTTAAAATGGAAGCACGATAGGCGCAGTTCAATCCAAAGACCGCTTGGACCTCGGTGGGTTTTGTTGCGACAGCTACCGAGATAAACATGCTTTTAAAATATACCCAGAAACGCCAGAGGGGATTTTTGCTTTCGCCAAATGCGAGCGGAGCAGGATTGCCATATGCGCTCGCTGCCAAATAGCGTTCGGCGAGATATTCGGTTTTATAGGCAAACGTTCGACCGCCACTCGCAGCGATTTCTGGATTCTCAAATGGCTGTACGAGTTTTGTGAGCCATTGCGAGTCGGCAATCGCATCATCATCAATGAACACCACAATTTCACCCTTAGCGGCAGCGATGCCGGTATTCCGTGCGGCGGAGATGCCTTTATTGGTTTTGTGACGAATAAATTCAACCCCATTAATTTTTGCTATTTCTTTCGTTGCGTCAGTGGAAGCATCGTCAATAACTATGATCTCATAATGATCCTTCGGATAGGTTTGGTGACGTAAGCTTTCTACGCACGCATTGATGCACTCGCTTCGATTAAAAGTGCATATTACAACGCTTACAAATGGTAATTTCTTATTCTCCATTTTTTTCTTTATTGGTATATTTCTGAACCACCATTATTATAAATGAGGTCTTTATTATTATTCAGGAAACTTAGGGGAAAATGATAATAAACAAGGTTACCGTCCAGATCTTGGATGACCGTCTGAGTCTTCGCATTGTTATAGTTAAGGTAAACATAGGAATTTCTTTGGATGGTTGCCGGGAATAATCCAGTAAGTGGGGCGAGGTTCGAATACGTAATGATTTTTATATTCGAAAAATAGGCATCTGATTGGATCGGATCATTGAGGTTTGCATTTCCGCCAAGCCAGTTGATAGAGCTTATTTCTTGTGCATGGGCATAGTATGCGTCGTAGTAAAAGCCGTAATTATTAAGAGGCAGAAGGGGTCTTGCTCCACCCGTCAATTCCGGGATCAATCCGGAAAGTATTACGAAGAAAAAGAGCAGTATGCCGCTCGAAAGCAGCAATTGCTTTTTTGGCGTGGAAAATATCAGCGAGCCAAGCGAGAGAAGGACAAGGATCACCGGCAACGCAAGGAACATGAGATCTTGTTGAACCAATCGCAGCAATCCATAGTCCACCGCGGCCGATGGTAGCAAAGTTTGTCCCGCAAGCACTATCACACCGGAAATCGAAAGCGCAATATATTCCCTGGGCACATGGTAGAGAAGGTGTTTTCTGAAAGCATAGCCAATAAAGAGTCCAAGTATGCCAAGCAATATCAATAATTGGATAATGTTCGCGTATATTTGTTTTATTTGGACGTAAAAAGTGTTTAGGGAAATAATTATGATAGATTGTGTAGCCTGACCAAGAGGTGTAATCGGGATGATCGGTTCCGGAAGTATTGGCGTGGGATAGTTCTTGGTCAAACTTAGCGGGAAAAGATTGGAGGAAGGGGTGGACTCGGTTGTCTGCTGAACGGCATTTTGTACGAATTGGTCGAATTGTTGTTGGAGGGTTGGCTGGGCCGATTGTACTAAGCTGTATTGCGCCGCTCCCGAGTGCGCATCGTTTGCGAGTGGATGTTCTATTCCCGTAATAATTTGGCCAACAGTATTCGAAATGTTTGTCGATGTTCCCGTTATTAATCCCGACCAAAGAGTGGCAACGATAAGTGAAATAACAATGAATGATAAAGTAAGCAGAATGGGCTTCTGATGGATCTCCTTATTACGAAACCGGTCGGTCAAACTGGAAAACCAATATGGCCATTTCGCCTGCATAAAAAAACGAAGTATGAGGTTGATGATATAGGCGCCAACAAAGATCGCAATGGCAACGTACGATGTTGAATAATGGGATATAATCATGCCCGTTACCAATAGGAAGAGAAGAAAGATCCTGCTCTTTCCGGTCGCATATTTTTCATTGAGCAATATAAGGATCAATAATCCAAAGAAGACCAGTGCTATTTCTTGGCGGTTCAAGAAGGCCATATCGGTCATGAACGTTGGGAAAGAAAGGTATATAAAACCGGCAAGAAAAGCTATCGATGCAGAGACGTATTCTTTGCTGAGATAATAGATAGTAACTACGCCTAGCGCTCCTAAGAATTGCAAGAAAAATTTGAATATATATACGCCGCTTACATGCAGGAGATTCTGGAGATAGACCGGAAGAATGGTGATGCTGAGGCATGCCATGTAGGGGTCGCGGTAAAGGGCCATACTCCACGCATGAGCATTATTTACTAAAGTAAAAACGTGATATTCAAGCATGATGTCATGGCCGGTGACGAACCACCCGCGCATGGAATTCATCAATAAGAACGACAATGCCATCATGTACAGTGTGAAAGCGGGAGTGGATGGGTCGACGTCATTTCGTTTGAATATCATTGCGGGGATGATGAATATGGTCAGACCGTAAGCGATCATAGTTAAAATATTAGACCCGCCATTATTAAGCATGATGGCCCCGAGACAGGCAAGAATGGGATATAAGAACGAGACACCAATGAAATACCAATCAATGCGCTTCAGTTCGGGAATTTCCAACGGAGATTCTTTTTTAAAAATAAAATCAATGGATAGCAATATATATATCAATAGATCAAAAGCAACAAGAAGAGGGATGGTGGTGAGCGGTTGGTTCATCCCGAAGAACGGAAGGATAGTGTTGATTCCAAGACCCATTGCCATGAGTATTAAAATACTAATGCCGATGCTGAATGTGATGCCAAGCATCCATGGCATATGCTTTTTTACAAGGAATGGGAGGAGGAGTAATCCCGGAACGATGACGATATAAAAAAACGATAAAAATGATCCGATATATAAAAAGTCGATATGAAATATCGCGATGAGGTTGACCAAAACAAGACCCACGAGAAAGGAAAGTGGAAATGGCTTTACGAGTTGGGATGTATGAGGGTTATGCTCGTCCATAAATCCATTGGTTAAGACTGTTCGCGAGGGTATCCCAACTGTATTTTTCTAAGGAAAATAAGGGAGCTTTCGCGGCTTTTTTAGGGCGATCTTTATCGTTTAAGGCGTCGAGCAATACAGATTCCAGCGCTTCAAGGTCATTTGCTTTTGCTATGTAGCCGACCCTGCCAAAATCCACCATAGCGGGAAGGTCGCCGACGTCGCTCACGAGTGGAACCACGCCACGGGACATATATTGCGAAATCTTCATATTGTTTGCGGCTATGACCGTAGTTTCGTTCGGCATATAACCATAGCCAATGTCACCTTCATGAAGATGTGCCCGGGCATCGGATAATTTCAGCCATCCAGTGAACGTGATATTTTTATCGATCTTCAGGTACTCGCTTTTTTGTTTAAAATAGGCCAGATATTTTCCATCACCAATGATCAGTGCCTGTGCTTCGGGGATGTGTTCTATGATCTTCGGCATTACATCAAGGAGCGGTTCAAGGATGCTTTTTCTATTCAAAGCCCCGAGAAAGATAATTTTCTTTGCTGCTTGGGAAGCGATGGTTTTTTCGAACCATTCGGGGTCAACACCATTGGACATGATATGTATTGGTTTTTTAGGAAATTCCCGATGATACATGTCAAAAAGATAGGTGGATGCCGCGACGAGCCGGTCGGCATATCCCACCGCCAATCGTTCGGACCATGCAACGAGCTTCCGCTGGTGATATGGATGTCCTTCGATCTTCATAACCTCGCTGCCCAGGTCATCGATATCCACGATCACCGGTATTCTCCAAAAAAATTTTCCAAGCAATCCTACAATGGATATAGGCGTAGGTTTATATATGTATATAAGATCGGATTTTTCTTTCCGTAGAGCATTAAAAGCCCCAAACAGATAGGGGAATAGATTGATCTCCAATCGTCGCGTAGTGAACTGGAATGGCTGGAGGATCTTTACGCCGTTAATATCCGCAATGTTTTCGGGAATAAAATCATTATATTTATCCGCTTTCGGAGCAATGATAGTTGTCTCGTTTCCGAGCTTATGCAATGCGGTAGCGAGAGCAACTACGCGGTAACTGAAGTTGCTCCGAACATTCCCGGAGACAAAGAAAGTGATTTTCATAGAAGTGATTTGAAGAGCTCGGAATATTTTTTTGCCTGGATATCCCAAGAGAAACTCTGCGCATTCATTACTCCATTGTTGGCAAGACGGGTTGCAAGCGGTATATCAAAAAGGACCTGTTCGATAGCATTAGCCAAGGCTTGTGGATCTCCTGGCGGCACGAGTAAACCGTTCTTTTCATCAGTAATGACGTTGGGAAGGCCGCCGATATTACTGGCAATGACGGGTCTTCCCGATGCCATGCCTTCAATAAGGACCGTGCCGAATGCTTCAGAATCCGATGTGGATGGCAACACGATAACGCTCGCTCGCTCGTAAGCATCTATCAATTGCTGGCCAAGCAGGGGTCCCGGAAAGATGACTCCCGATTCGATGCCTAATATGCGGGCACGCTCGCGATAATGCTCAATCGCATCGCCACCGCCGATGAGTTCCAAAGTTACCGATGGATGGTTCTTTATTACTATTACACCAGCTTGCAAAAGATATTCAATGCCTTTCCAGCTTGAACTATGTTCTATTCGGCCAATGAACATAATTGTTTTATGATCGCGAGGCAGTGGACTAGGCCTGAATCTTGTGAGTTCCACTCCGGGAGGTATAACATGAATTTTTTGCTTAAAATTTGTCATTTCGCGTTGGGCAAACACCTGTGAAACCGCGATGATCGCGTTCGAACGAGAAAACAGCGACCGAAGGAATACCTTCTCATATAATTTGATAAAGATATCAATAAACCATTTTCCTTTTAACATACTGCCCGAGTGATAGGTGAGCACCACGGGCCGGTTGCCGGCGGCTCTGGCCGCGACGTCCGCCATGAACGGCACAGGGGAATGGACGTGGACGATATCCGGTTGTTCAATTTCGAAGATCTTCTTGATGGACCAATACCACATTGGATTGATCGGTGTGTTTGAGATCTTGAACCAGATCGGCAAGCGATGGACCGTCATGCCGTCGATCGTCTCTTTCTTATATCCCGTGCCGTCGTAGTTGCTGGTGATGATGCTCACTTGATACTTGCCGCTCGTGTGGAGATTCTTTGCAAGCAGGTATGCGTAATTTTCCAAACCCCCGATTTTGGGATAAAAATAGGATGCCACTACGGCTATCTTGATTGTGCGTGATTGGGTATCCATGTTATGACGCATACACATTTTGTATCTCTGAAACGATGCGATTCCAATCGTATTTTTCCGCATAGGTGCGATAGAAAGCCCGGTCTTTTGCCGTGTTCAAAAGTTTTTCGATTGCCTGGGCCATTTCTTCCTGATCGAGGCCGATTAGGATGCCGTTTTCTCCGTTGACCACCAGTTCCTTCGTGGCATTTTGCTCGTGATCGATCGTGATGAAGGGCATTCCGCATGCGTTTGCCTCAAGCGCGGCTATGCCGAATCCCTCGCGCGTGGAGGGGAGTACAAAAATGCGGGATGCCTGCATGATGCTGTACATGTCATTCTGATCGTCCAAGAAACCCAGGAACGAAACGTTCTTTTCGATGCCCAATTCCTTAACGAGCGATTGCAGAGAGGTTTTTTCCGGTCCTTCTCCGATGATCCACAGTGATATATTTTGATGCGTTTTTGCCAGTGTGGCGATGGAATGAATGAGCACATCCACGTGCTTGTGCGACAACAGTCTGCCGGCAAAAACAACGTCGGCGCCCCGATCGGCGGGTTTGTTACTTAAGATCCTTTTCATATCGATCCCGTTGCCGATGGTAACGATCGGCTTTTTTACTCCAAGGCTGGCGCGAAGGCTTTTTGTGGTCTGCTCCGAGACTGAAATGATCGTATCGGGCAATTGTGCGCTTATCTTTTCTATATAGTAGGCAACCGATGCGCGCATTCCGCGTCCGATATATTGCTGCCAATATTCCTTGCCCCATACCTCGTGCCAGGTGACGATCATTTTCTTCCCCTTGAGCAGACAGACTATTTTAAGCGGAAAGAGGACGAGATGCGGCATATGATCCACCTCGATCACATCGAATTTTTTGTTGATAAGGGTAATGCAATGCAGTGAAAATAATATCGCTTCTTTAAAAGAGCGGCGATTTCCGTGATAGAGGGGATAAAGCGGGCTTATCGCACGAAGCGTGACGCCGTTTTCTTTTATGGTATTTTTGCCCTTCCACCAATGCATGGAATAGACCGTGACGATTTCCCCGCGCGTCGCAAGGCGCGTGCTGACCTCGTTGATCCGTTTTTCCTTGCCTCCTTTGAAATAGGGATATATCGAATCCGAAATAATGGCGATGTTCATCTCGTCGTTAATTGAAAGATAATTCTAACATAGATATGCGAAATAGTCCAATTATTCCCATGGATAAGGACGTCGGGTTCATGGCGCGGATTTCGCCGAATTCGCTATACCTTCTTGATTTCTTTTCTTTCCTGCAAGTGTGTTGCAAACGGCTGCCAATAAAGATTTTTTATGAACATCCAAAGAATGCGGGTTCCGTCCGCGATCGGATTAAGATTGGTCTCGCCTATGCGCGGATGGTAGGTCACGGGCACGGAATAGATTTCTTCGCCCAGACGCGCCATTTTGGTGACCATCTCCATTTCGATCGCAAAGCCATCGGATTTCAGGTGGGGAAGCAGGCGTTCCACCGCTTCGCGGTTCCATGCAAAATAGCCGGTGAGGACATCCGTCACGTTGACGCCATAGAACCAGCGAACAAGATATGAGTACATCCAGTTGCCAAACCTGTTGAATAGGCTCATCGAGCCCTCGAGGATGCGTCCGGTGAGCCGCGAGCCGATGACCACATTGCAGAACCCGGAATCGATCGGCTCGATGAGGCGCAATAGTTCTTCCGGTCGATAGGTGTTATCCCCATCGAGCATCACCACGTAATGCGCATCTTTCGGGACACTCGCAAAACCAAGGCGAATGGCATTGCCCTTCCCTTTTGCTGGTTCGTGGATGACGGTTGCGCCGAGCGATCGCGCGATGTTCGCGGTATTGTCGGTCGATCGGTTGTCGATCACGATGATTTGAATATCGAACCCGTGCTTTTTTGCCTTCTCGTGGGGAAAGTTATTGATGACCGAAGCAATCCCGCCCGCCTCATTGTGGCAGGGGATGAGAACAGCTATTTTTTTGGTGAATTTTTTCTGCATTGTTTTCAATTGGCGCCGTGTAAGAGAAAGTCGATCGATTGATTGTTGAGCGATGGAAGAACGACGACAATCTCGCCGGTGACCGGCGCCGCGGTGAGTGCATATGAAACCGGTATTATTGCGGCGGCACCTTCGGAAAGGGAAACGGTACCACTCGCAAGAATTGTTTTTTGCGCGGATGGATTTATGAAATAGGACACATAAGAATATGTTGTCGTTACCCCCTCGTGATTTACCACCGTGAATGAAAAAGAAACGGGCTTACCGGATATCGTCGATGTTGGAATGGCTGCGGGATTCGTAAAATAAAGTTCGGTGAACCGTTCCGGAACGGGGATGACCTTAAGGGAATACAGTGCATTGTAAACGATTCCCCGAGACAGATAGATAATGCCTGCCACGCAAAAAATCGCCAATACGATGAAAATAGCGCGCGAGGCAGGACGCTCGTTTTTTGATTTCGGTTCCATATATATAGTTACGCGGATAAACCTCGTGGCGTTACGGTTTCGACGGCCTGCGCTGATTTTTTCATGGCCATTACGTCGAACGCATTGGCCATGTTGCTGAGGAAGCGATCATAATCTTTTTCTCCCATATGGATTCCGCTATGTGGTCCGGAAGGAGTATTATTGACATCAACAATATATATCTTTCCGTCGATATTATCCCGCAAGACATCCAATTCACCATAATCAAGTCCAAACACTCTGCAGAATCGGATGATCGACGCCTTCTCTTCCGTGGTGAACGCCGCGTCGGTTGCCACGTGGCGTGCGATGACGGTATCGTCGTTGAACCGATCGTCAATGCTGCGCTTTCGATAAAGCGTGAACGGAATATCATTTCCAAAGATAAAAGTTCGGATATCCGTCACCGAATGTTCATCCGTCTTATTGTCAATAAGTTTTTGATATACAAATCCCTTTTCGGGCGTCGATGGTGCGGCATGTATCTCTCCAAAATGCATGGCATTCTGGTTCGTCTTTTTTATATAGGTACCACGATACGTCCCGGGATCGATCGTCAATCCATATCCGAACGATTCAAGGAAAACCTTGTCGACGTATTCCTTGCTGATATCTCCGCAGCGAGCGTTCAACACCGGATACCGGTTTGATAGATCCGATAATTGTTCATCGTTCTTTCGTACGGTAGCGTCCTCGAAGGCGATTGCCAGATCGAATGTGACATTGGGATCGGTGGTCATCCGATATCCGAGCTTGTGACAGATCGGATAGAGAATGTGGTACGCAAGAGGCATCGTGGGATAGAACAATATCGTTCCTTTCGACTTGAATCCCCGTCGCAATAATGCTCGTGCATACATTATTTTGCACTTGAGCACGGTGCGCCGGTAATACGTGAGCTCCTTGAGCCTTGAATACAAATAATTCATTGTTTGTAATAATAACCAATATTATAAATATTGTCCAGTCCCTCTACGGCGCGGACATTGACGCATGAGGTCTTATATGCTATACAAGTTGCATCATGCAAGCAACGAAAAGCGCTGCTACAACTTTGTACTCGGTCGAGGACCACGCAACATGGGTCCGTTTTTATGCTCGTCAAAAAAAAATGGTCGCACGCTATGGCTGTAGGGAGTTTTTGGTCGGATCGAAAAAACTGGCGCTTGATACGAGGCATGTTCCCGATATAACGATCGTGAGTAAGCGGCTCAAAAAAATGAGCGGCTGGACACTTTCAAATTGTGGAAATAAAAGCGTGCCGATGAAAAATTGGTTCGTTGCAATGCAAAAGCGTTCATTTCCGGTCACCGACTATATTCGTCCGCCGGAACATTTTAATTATACGGCGAAGCCGGACCTGCTCCATGAGTACTTTGGCCATTTGCCGTTCTTTACGGATAAAAAGTTTGCCGATATGGCGCAGAAGTTTGGTGCGATGTGTAAAAAGGCCAATCGCCGGCAATTGCTCCAGATTTCGCGCATCTGGTCGCTCGGGGTGGAATTTGGCCTCATAAACGAAAACGGCAAGATCAAGCTTTTCGGAGCAGGACTCCTTTCGTCCTATGGAGAGTGCTTGCATGCAGTGAAGATGATAAAAAAGGGGAACGTGGTTCCGTTCGAGCTCGACAAGGTGATCGCCACGCCGGGAAGGACGTTTGAATGGCATAAAAAATATTTTGTGATGAATAGCGTGAACGATATCTCCAATATGCTGGTTGATTACGGAAAAAAGGAGGGATTGTTATAAGCAACTTCTCAATATGTCCTATTGGGTGTTTTTTTGCGTTTTTAAAGGGCTATCCGGAGATATGTAACGATGCCGTGACTTGATCGGCTTCATGAGTAACAAAACAATGGTCAAAATAGCAAACACCAACAGGAAGAAGATCACCGTTCTTATCCCGTGTTATAACGAGGAAATCGGAATTGGCTCCGTCATTAAAAATTTTCCTATCAATCAGGTAAGAGCACGCGGATACGATCTCGAGATCGTCATTATCGATAATAATTCCAGCGACGCTACCGCACGGATAGCGCGTGAACACAATGTGACCGTATTGCACGAACCCAATAAAGGGAAGGGGAATGCCATGGGGTGCGGGTTTCGAAGCATCGGGCAAGATACGGACTACGTGGTGATGCTTGATGGTGATGCCACCTATAGGCCTGACGAACTATTGCGTCTGATAGAACCGTTGGATTCCGGTTTTTGCACCGTCGTCATCGGCTCGCGGCTTGGCGGGCGGATCATGGATGGCTCCATGTCGCAATTTAATCGTTTGGGTAATTGGATATATTCGCATCTCGTCCGTTATTTCTATCATGTCAACGTGACGGATGTCCTCACCGGTTATTTTGCGTGGAACCGTGAAGCGCTGGAACGCCTGCGTCCGCACATCACATCTACCGGGTTTGCCATTGAGATGGAAATGGTCATCAAGATGGCGCGGCTTGGAGAGGAGATTGCGTGTGTCCCGATCACATACCATCCCCGTGCGGGAGAAACAAAACTGAGTCCGGTATATGACGGTGCCCGCATTCTGTGGATGTTTGCAAAAAATTTACGATGGCAGCCGTCGCCCCAGTTGGCTCCGGTAAGGGTAAGGGTGGAAGCGGTGAGTGCTTTCCTGGAATAGCGTATCTTGATTTATTCAGATTTTATGATATAGTAATGCGAAGTGAATAGAATAAAAGACTCTGCTATCTTTTTTGTCGGACTTGCCGCGGTCGCCATACTGGTTGCTGGTGGCATTTTTTACTTTGGTACATGGAATCACGGCGTCGATGCTACTTCAGGAATCGCTTCCACCTCCCCAATGACGCCACAGAATGCTCTGCAGACGATCCCCACCAGTACGATCATCATCCCTGCCGCTTCCACCTCCAGTGCTCCGGCGCCGCTTTCATTGCCATATACTTTAAAACCCTCGACGGCCAACACCACCTATTGGCCGAAAGCATGGGGAAGCATTTCATTTGTTAATAGCAGTATCGTATTCGTCCCGGATCCGTCAACACACGGCGCGAATAGTTTTCTCAATGGCGCGTCTTCGTGGAAAAATTATGCGGTGAACGTGGACGCTTCATGGCTGATGGGGGGATGGTTCGATATTGTTTCGCGGGTTTCGAATGACCAGCGTAATTTTGTATATTGCGAATTTGGGCCGAATGGGACGGAGGTTATTGAGCGCGTGAACAATGCGGACATTCAGATCGCCTCTGCCGCGGCCTCAACGACCAGCAACGAGAATGCTCAAGAGAATTTTGGCATGGAGGTTTACGGGAACGATGTTGGGTGCATGATGAACGGACAGGAAGTGCTTGGTGCCCGAATTTCCCAAAACGAAGTATCGAATGGCGGCATCGGGTTCGTTATATTTGGCCAATCTGCGGCACAGAAGAGAGTGACGCTGAGTGGAATATCCGTAACTCCGCTCGCGAGAGAGACCATTACCATTCCATTTCCCGCGGCGGTCGCGCCGGTTGCATCCGTCGCTCCATCTCCGGCGCTCACACCAGCGCCCGCGCCGATTCCCGTAGCTACGACCACCATCTCGTTGCCATATTCCGTATCGACATTCAATGCGGCTGATTGGACGAACGGGTGGGGTACGTTTTCCACTACGGGTGGAGTGTTGAATTTGGGATCGGATGATACGGATACCAGCGCCGGAATATTTCTCAATGGTTCCGCCTCATGGACCGATTATCGATTCACCGCGTATGTAAAATGGATAAGCGGGCAGATTTTCGAGCTCGCTACCCGCCGGACCGACGGAGCAAATCTGTTGGAATGTATCTTTTCCGAAATAGACTCTTCGGATACGAAAGTAAGCATCGATATGGTCTATGACGGCCAAACGACCGTGATCAACTCGGGTCAAACGTTCAACACCAACGCGGCCCATATGCTCGCGATCGATTTCCCAGTTTCCATGGATGTGAAGGGGTCGAATATCCAATGTGAAGTGGACAATCAAACCGTCTCCGCGACCATAAATGGGAACGCGATGCCTCGGGGTGGTATCGGTTTTATAACGTGGGATCCTCAGCAAGGAAACAGCCAGATCCAAGTGATAAAAGTTTCGGTAACCCCGCTGTAGGGTAATAAGATCGTCATTGAACTGGTATAATACCCATATGAACATCAAAAAACTTGGGCATTGTTGCCTCGTGTTGGAGAGCGAAGGAATAAAGATACTCACCGATCCCGGTTCGTTCACGACGGAACCGGTCAAGTCGGTGACGGGGATCAATATCATTCTGATCACCCATGAGCACACGGATCACTATCACGTTGAATCCATCCAGGCGGTGCTTGCGAACAATCCGGGCGCGACGGTGGTGAGCAATAGCGCCGTGGCAAAATTGCTCGCGT
>Ga0265338_10004624_pt1 | contig 18504 bp, 18 predicted proteins | sample 42126metaG_FD_193579 | JGI IMG/M metagenome (GOLD analysis project Ga0265338, IMG submission 193579) | Rhizosphere microbial communities from Carex aquatilis grown in University of Washington, Seatle, WA, United States - 4-21-26 metaG | ecosystem: Host-associated > Plants > Roots > Rhizosphere... | reverse complement strand
GGCGATCGTGGCGACGGCGCCGCCCACTCCGCCCAAGATCCCGGCAACCGCCAGCGTCGGTACCGCTTGGGCGAGCGAGATCACCCCTGAGAGCTTCAGCAGCACAGGCCCCACCTGCGCCACGCCAATCAGCGCCAGACCCAGCACGGCCACGGTGCGCTTCTCCATCCGCCGCGCCAGGAGACCCGCACCGAAGATGCCGCCGAAGACACCGAGCGGCGCCAACAGCGTGAGGAACAGAATCTCACCGGCGCTCAGCTTCCAGAAGAAGGTGTTGGCATGCAGGTTCAGCGTGCCCGCGACGCCCAGCGCCGTGAACAGAATGAGGCACGGCATAAAGAGACTGACGAACGAGCGGTTGCGGAACACCTCAAGCAGCTCACCCATGAACTGGGGGAAGCTAAAGCTACCCTGTCGTGGCGCTGCGTGGAGCCGTCCTCTGGCTCCGAGGGTGCCGAAAGTGCTGACCACCGCCCCAATCAAGACGAGCGCAGACAGGCTCCAGGCAAGCGGCGAATAGGCCGTGGCGAGGAAGCGGCCCTTCACGCCGGTCAGGAAGACCGCCCAGGTGAGTACTCCCGCGGCCAGCGCGCCGATCACGGTGAAGAAGACACGGCCGGAAACGACAATTGAGCGCTCAGCGTAGTCGTCTGTGAGCTCGGCCCCCAACGCCATGTAGGGCACGTAGAAGAGCGAGATCGCGACTCGCAGCGAGAGCAGCACCGCGAGCGCATAGCCGAACAGCGCCCAGCTCTTCAGGCCATGCGGCACTGAGAACAGCATTCCGAACAGCACCACTATCGGAATGATGCTGGCGATCATGAAGGGATGGCGCCGCCCGTGGCGCGAGCGACTGTTATCGGAGATGGAGCCAACGACCGGGTCTATGAAGGAATCCACCACAAGCGTGGCGCCGAGCGCGGCGCCTGCGAGCGAGCCTGACAGGCCGCAGACCTGGTTGAGATAAAACAGCAGCAAGCCGCCAATCGCGAAGCTCGTGATGTTCTCCACCAGGGCCCCGGAGCCGTAGACGCTGAGCGCGCCGAGCCCGAGCTTCACCGAGCGCGCGCCGTGGTTGTCCTCCGCCGGCGCCATGGTGGCCTGGAGGACCGGCCGCCCCTCCCCCTCGGGAGCAGACTCGTTCGCCGGGGCGATCACTGACATGGCGTTCCTGGTCTTCCCCTGTCCACGCCGGTTCCCCCCGGCACGCGTTCACCGCTATAGGTGACAGGCTCGCTTGGCCCCGTCGAGTGACCGATCGGTCATGCCGCCAGGGATTTGTGTCGCATAGGCCCTAGCGGCTGGCCGGCGCGAAGCGTTCGCCGGTGCGCTGGTTGACCGTCACCTTCCACGGATAGTGGTCGCCTTCGCCGCCGGCGCCGATCTTCTGCATGTGGTTGGTCACCGCCTTGCGCCAGTCTTGCGAGGTGTTGGCGTTGGTCATGTGCGGCGTCTTGGAATGGTGGAAGGTGACGTCGCCACGGCGGATCGGGCAGATCACGCGCCGGCTCTCGTCGACATCGCAGGTGAGCAGGTCGCTCTTCATCCCCTCGACCAGGCGGTGCGGCAGCACGCCGTCCAGGTGGCCGCGATCGATGAACTGCATGCAGCCATTCACCGCGTCCACGTCCTGCAGCGGGATCCAGCCGGTGACGCCCTTGTCGTCGAGATTGCGGCCCCAGTAGCCCTCGTCCTGGTGCCAGTAGGTGGGCACACTCTTGCCGGGCGGCTTGGCGAGGAACTGGTCGTACCAGTAGCTGAGTTCCATCCCCATCAGCGCATTGCCGAAGTGGATCAGCCACAGCCGGTAGGCCTGCTCCTTGATGTCCTTCCAGACGAAGGACGGCGAGGACTGGATGATCCGGAAGGAGCGATCCTTCAGGTCTTCCTTGTCAGACCAGGCCCAGTCATTGGCCAGCTTGTCCTTCTCAAGGATCAGCACCTCGCAGTGCGCCTCCAGCTCGTCGAGATCGGCCTGCGGGATGGCGTCTTTGACCACCAGCCAGCCATGCTCGCGGAAGCTAGCGATCTGTTCGTCGCTGGCGTCGGGATAGAAGCTCATCGATCCTTCTCCGGGGTATCGTGGCGCGCCAGCTCCGGCTCGATGGCCCGCGCCACCTGGGCGAGGTGCACGCGCATGGCCGCCGACGCGAGCTCGGCGTCGCGCGAGGCGATGGCGTCGACCAGCCGGCGATGTTCTGCGAAGGTGGCTTCAGGTCGGCCGGGGCCGGGCAGCGACAGCCGGCGCACCCGGTCCAGCGGCGCGCGAGCCGCGTCCAGCAGCCGCGCGGCGCGCGGCGACTCGACGGCTCCGAACAGCAACGCGTGCAGGCCCTCGTCGAGGTCGTAGAAACGCGACAGGTCGGCCTCATCCAGCGCCGCGCGCTGACCCGCCAGATTGGCTTCCAGCTCGGCGACCAGGGCATCGTCGGCCAGCGGCGCCAGCCGGCGCATCGCTTCGGTTTCCAGCGCCGCGCGGATGAACAGGCTCTCGCGCACGTCCGCCGCCCGGATCGGGGCGACGAAACTGCCGTGCTGGGGAAACACCTCCACCAGCCCTTCCTCGGCCAACCGGGCGATCGCCTCGCTCACCGGCGCCCGGGATACGCCCAGGGCCAAGGCGATCTCCTCCTTGCGCAGCGGCGCGCCGGGCGGGAGGGCCAATTCGCGGATGCGCCGGCGCAGGTTCACGTAGACTCTGTCGGCCTTCGAGGCCTCTCTGATATCCTCGGCGAGATTCATCACTGACATGCTAGCAGACCCTCCTGGGCGGCGCCCACCGACTATTTCACCCTAAACATGCGTCCCGCCCAATCACGGTCAGCGTCGGTAGCATTCTAGCAATCAGATGACCTCCAGATAGTCCTTGTCCGGCAGCGCCGGGAACGGCGCGGTCGGCAGGGTCTGGTACCAGAAGGCCACCGAGGCGATATCGTCCTGCAGCGGCAGGTAGCGGCGGTCGCGGTCGGTCCGCCAGCCCAGCGCCTGGATGGTCACCTTCAGATCGCTCTGGAAGCGGATCGGGTCGGTGATGTGCCAGCGATACATGCCGAAGCGTTGCTGCGACTGGTAGACGCCATCCGGCCGGATCACCTGCGGCAGGCCCGCGTAGGGCGTGGTGTACTCCTGGTAGGCGCTGGTCCGCGTCCGATCGACCGAGCCTGGGTCGAAATTGTAGGCGCCGCAGAAGTAGTCCTCAGTACCAGTGCCGCAGATGGTGGGGAACTCGCCGTCGCCATCCATGAAGAACTTGATCTCGCCCTCGCCCCACCAGCCTGTGTTGTTCACCCCCCAGGCCATGTAGGCGCCGACGAACTGGCCGCGGCCGGAGACGCCGTCGAGGATGGTGTAGACCTCCTTGTAGGGCAGCGGATTGGTGCGCCGGAACTGGGCGTGGAAGTAAGCTGCGTCCTCCGGCACGTCGGTCAGGGTGTAGTTGATCTGGTAGTAGACGTAGATCGCCTCCTCTGAGAGGTTGGTCAGCGTCCAGCGTGCGCGCTTGCGGAACGGCATTTCCCAGTAGCAGTTGAAGGCGCGGCCCGGGTTCACGCACACCGCCAGCGACGTCACCTGGGCGTACTTCTCCCAGCCGCAGGCGAAGAAATCTCCCGCCGGACACTCCACCGATGGCTGCTCCTGGTCGTCCCAGTAGGCGCGCAGAATGGTGTGACGCCACTTGCCGCGCGCCAGCGTCATCCAGATCTGCTGGATGGCGCCGGACCCCTCGATGTCGGCAAGGGTGAAGGTCAGGCCGGGCTCGACGATGATGAAGGGCGAGACCTTCCAGCCCTGGCCTAGGCCCCGGGCCATGTTGGCGGAAGGCCCGTCGGTGGACATGCCGCCCTTGCCCTTCTCGCCCGTGAAGTTCTCCGGCGAGATCGACCGCGTCTGGGCGTTTGAGAGCCGCGACAGGTTGCCAAGATTGAGCCCGAGGCCCGAGAACTCCGCCATGCTTCCGTGCTCCGTCAGTGTCTAGAGAAGGCCGCGGCGGGCCAGTGATCGCATCAGCGCGCGGGCGCCGAACGTCCAGGGCGGCGCGCGATCCGAGGTCGTCACCTCGTTGACCAGCGCGCCCAGCTTGTCTGAGCTGATGCGTACGATGTCGCCCTCTTCGTGGGTGAACCCCTGCCCTGGCCCGCGCCGGTCATCGGTCGGCACGTACATGGTGCCGAGGAAAAGCATGAAACCATCTGGGTACTGATGCTCGGCCGAGAGCGTGGCCGCGGCGAGGTCGGCGGGATCGCGGCTGATGCGATCCATCGCGTTCTCGCCCTCGGCCCGGAACTGGTCGCGACCGGTCACGGTGAGGCGCACGCGCGCCTTGCGAACGTCATCCAGGCTGAAGCTCGCATCGAACAGCCGGATGAAGGGGCCGATGGCGCAGGAGGCGTTGTTGTCCTTGGCCTTGGAGAGCAGCAGCGCGCTGCGGCCCTCGAAGTCGCGCAGGTTGACGTCGTTTCCGAGCGCGGCGCCGACGATGCGGCCGTCGGAGGCGCACGCCAGCACCACCTCCGGTTCCGGGTTGTTCCACTGCGACTTCGGATGCAGCCCGATCTGGGCGCCGCAGCCCACCGCCGACATCGGCTGCGCCTTGGTGAAGATCTCCGCGTCCGGCCCGATGCCGACCTCGAGGTACTGCGACCAGAGCCCCCGCTCGATCAGCGCAGCCTTCAACGCCATCGCCGCCGGCGAACCCGGCTTCAGCCCCGCCAGGTCTCCGCCCAGTGTGGTCGCCAGCTCCTTGCGCAGGCGCTCGGCCGCGCTGGCGTCGCCCTTGGCCCGCTCTTCGATGACGCGCTCGACCAGGCTGTCGGCGAAGGTGACGCCCGCCGCCTTGATCGCCGCCAGGTCACAGGGCGCCAGCAACCGGCCCTCCGCCAGCGCCTCCTCGAGGCCGAAGAGGCGCGTACCCGTATGGCCGCGGACGCTCGCCGCCGGATCGGCGAGATCAAGCAAGTCGCTCATGGTCGGCGCCAGCCGCGACAGGTCGAAAAGCCCGTCCTTCCGCACGGCCACCACGCACGGACCCTCATCCGTCCAAAGTCGGCCGACCAGCGCGCCCGCATACCCGTCGGCGGGCAGGATCTCGTCCGGCGCCAGCTTCATGCCTCGATCCCGTAGAAGCGCTGCGCCGTGCCGCCGAAGATCAGATCGCGATCGTCCAGCGAGCAGCCTTCGATCAGCGCCTCGGCCGCGCCCCGCCAGACGGCGTAGCCACCGGCCTCGTTCACCACCGGCCAATCGCTGCCCCACATCAGCCGCGCCGGCCCGAACGCCTCCAGCAGCACCTCGACGTAGGGCCGCAAGTGCTCCTCACGCCACCCCGGCGCGGCCTCGGCGACCAGCCCGGAGAGTTTGCAGACGGCGCCGGTGTCCTTGGCGATCGCGCGGATCGCGGACTCCCAGGCTGCCAACCCCCCGCCAGCGATGTCCGGCTTGGCGCCGTGGTCGATGACCGTCAGCAGATCGGGACGCAAGGTGAGCATCCGCGCCAGGTGCGGCAGATGTCTCGGCTTCACCAGGGCGTCGAACCGCAATCCAGCCGCCTGAGCGGCATCCAGCCCGAACTGGACGACAGGGCGAAGGATCCAGGCGTCGTCTTCCAGGTCCTGCAGCATGGGACGCAACCCGATCAGCTTGGGCCTCGCCGCTGCCGCCTCGATCCGGGCTGCGGCGTCGGGCGCCTCGAAGTCGGCCCAACCCACCACGCCGCCGACGAACGGGGTCTCGGCGGCAAGTCCCAGCAGGTACTCCGTCTCAGCCACCGTCGGCGCCGCCTGGACGAGGATCGTCCGCTCGATCCCCGCGTCCGCCAGCAGCGGCGCCAGGTCCTGCGGCAGGAACTTGCGGGCGATGGCGGGATGGGCTTCCGCGGTCAGCCACCCGTAGTCGCCGCGGCTCGGCCGCCAAAAGTGCTGGTGGGCGTCGATCCGCATCAGCCGGCGGCTGGTTCGGGCGGGATCGCGCCCTTCTTCAGGATCAGATTGCCCCAGTAGCGCAGCTCACCCGTGGAGACGATGGCGTAGGCGGCGCGCGTGCGCTCGTAGAAGGCGAAGCGCTCCAGCGCACCGATCGGACCCTCGTAGCCCACCGCCTTCAGCAGTCCCTCAAACTCGCGGATGACCGGTGGCAGTTCGTCCGGCGCGCCATCCACGGCCATACGGAATGCCGCCACCGGCTCGAACTGCTCCAGCGGCAGCACGCTGAGGATCGCCTTGATGATCCGCGTGGCGGTGGCCCCTTCCGCCCGGATCAGCCGCCGCGCATTGGCTGCCGCCGGAAAGTTGGCGTCGACCACCGCGATCTCGTCGGCGTGGCCCATGGCCCGTAACGTGGCCAGCAGCTCCGGGCCCAGCAGCGGATCGACCCCCTTCAGCATTCGGCGAACACCTCGGTGCGCGGCGTGGGCGCCGCAGGGTCCAACAAGCCTTCATTCTTCAACGCCGCCCAGAGGCCACCTGGGATCGGCTCGCCCAGCAACGCGGCGTTTCCCCTCACTTCCTCTGAGGTTTGACCCCCTGGGATGACGCTGACCACAGCCGGATGGGCCAGAGGAAACCGCAACGCAGCGGCCTTGAGCGACACCCCGAAACGCTCGCAAACGCCGGCTAGATGTTCGACCCTCGACAGAACCTCACCCGGTGGCGCGGCATAGTTGTACGACCCGGCGCGGCGCGCCAGGACGCCGGAGTTGTACGGTCCGCCAATGATCACGCCCACGCCGCGGTCCGCGCAGTCGGCCATCAGGCCACGCAGCGGCGTCTGCTCCAACAGGGTGTAGCGGCCGGCGAGCAGGAACAGGTCGGGGTCGAGTTCCGCCAGCGTCCGCTCGCACGGCGCGACCTCGTTCACACCCAACCCGATCGCGGCGACGACGCCGGCGGCGCGCAGCTCGTCGAGCGCGCGCCATCCACCGCCGCCGGTGAGCTCTGACCACCGCGCCTCATAAGCCTCTTGCGACCCGTGCGTGCGCGGCTCGGCGTCATGAACCAGCAGGATGTCGACGTGGTCTAAGCCCAGCCGCCGGAGGCTCGCATCGAACGACCTGAGCACGCCACCTCGGGAGTAGTCGAACTTCACCCGGCAGGCGGGCGTCGCCAGGAAGATGCCGGAGTCCTCGTCACCCGGCGCGCAAGGCTCAAGCAGTCGCCCCACCTTGGTCGAGACGACGACGGCATCGCGCGACTTGTCGCGCAGCGCGCGGCCGACCCTCGTTTCGGAGAGTCCGTGGCCATAGAGCGGCGCGGTGTCGATGTAGCGGGCGCCGGAAGCCCAGGCCGTTTCGACCACCTGGTCGGCTTCGGCTTCGGAAAGCACGCGGCCCATGTTACCCAGGGGCGCAGTGCCAAATCCCAACACGCTGAACGACAGCGAGCGGCCCAGCGGCGTCGTGAAACTCCTCCGGACGTCGCTCGCCTGGGCCATTTCCTGCTGACATGTTAGCGGGACAAGATCGCGGCCTTCATCCTAGAAAACCCTCCCGCGCACGTCTATGCTGATATTCCAATGAGCGACCCCGCCGATCGTCCCAATGTCCTGCGGCTGAACCCCGCCGACAATGTCGTGGTCGCCATGCGCCGCATCGAAGCGGGCGAGAGTCTCGCGGACGAGGGCGTGACCGCCGGCGAACTGATCCCCAGCGGCCATAAGATTGCGGCGCGCGCCATCAAGTCGGGCGAGGCGGTGCGCAAATACGGTCAGGTGATCGGGGTCGCGACCGCGGACATTCCGCCCGGCGCCCACGTGCACAACCACAATCTGGCCATGTCCGAGCTGCGCGAGGACGCGGTCCAGCGCGCTGCTATCGCGCGCCAGGAGCCGCCGCGCACCTTCGAGGGCTACCGCCGCGCCAACCGCAAGGTCGGCGTGCGCAACTACATCGGCGTGCTCACCTCGGTGAATTGCTCAGCCACGGTGGCGCGCCACATCGCCGAGGCGGCCGAGCGTAGCGGGCTGCTGGCCGAATATCCCAGCGTCGATGGGGTCGTCCCCATCACCCACGCCAGCGGCTGCGGCATGGCGAGCTCCGGCGAAGGCTTCGAGGTCCTGCGCCGCACACTGTGGGGCACGGCGGCCAACCCCAACTTCGCCGCGGTGATCCTGGTAGGCCTCGGCTGCGAGGTGATGCAAATTGGCCGGCTGAAGAGCGACTATGGACTCACGGAAGGCGCCGGTTTCCACGCCTTTACCATCCAGGACAGCGGCGGCACCCGGCGCGCCATCGAGGAAGGTCTGGAGCATTTGAAGGCCATGCTGCCGATCGCGAACGCCGCGACGCGCAGCATCGTGCCCGCCAGCGAGCTGGTGCTTGGCCTGCAGTGCGGGGGGTCGGACGCCTGGTCGGGCGTCACCTCAAACCCGGCCCTCGGCGTCGCCTCCGACCGCTTGGTCGGGCTCGGCGGCACCGTGATCCTGTCGGAGACGCCTGAGATCTACGGCGCGGAACACCTGCTCATCGCTCGCGCCAGCGACACGGTCTCCGACAAGCTTCGGGCACGGCTCGCCTGGTGGGAGACCTACACGGCGCGCAACGGCGCCCAGATGGACAACAACCCGTCGCCGGGAAACAAGGCCGGCGGTCTCACCACCATCCTGGAGAAGTCGCTGGGCGCGGTGGCCAAGGCCGGCGCCTCGCCGCTGGTCGATGTCGTGGAGTACGCCGAGCCGATCCGCGAGCACGGCCTGGTGTTCATGGACAGCCCCGGCTTCGACCCCTGCTCGGCCACCGGCCAAGTGGCGTCCGGGGCAACGATGATCGCTTTCACCACCGGCCGCGGCTCGGCGTTCGGCTGCAAGCCATCGCCGTCCATCAAGCTCTCCTCCAACACCGAGATTTATCAGCGGATGAGCGAGGACATCGACATCGACTGCGGTCCGATCGCCGTCGGCGAGGCTTCGATCGAGGAGAAAGGTGCGGAGATCCTCGACTACCTGCTCGAAGTCGCCTCAGGCCGGCGCAGCAAGAGCGAGAGCCTCGGCTATGGTGGCGTCGAGTTCGTGCCTTGGCAGATCGGCGCGGTGATGTGAGGCGGCGCGACCCGCTCGGCCTCGTTGACAATTTCGCTCAGTTTCCATCACAGCTCTTCATCTTCGCTGAGCCGATCCGCGCTCGCTGACCCGCATCTCGAGGCCGCACGATGACGCAGAAGCTGCGCGCGCCGTTCGTCTGGACGCCGCAACAGCCCATCGATCCCAACGGGGCTCGCCTGCACTATCTGGGCGCCGCCGCCCGGCCGAACGAGAAGAACCGCTGGTTCCTGTTCCGCAAGACGGTCGTGTTGGGGGGCCCAGCGACGGCAGCGGAGCTCTCGATCACCGTCGACGGCCGCTACGTTCTCTACGTCAATGGCGCGCGGATCGGCCGGGGCCCGGTGCGCTGCAGCCCGGTCTTCCAGCGCTACGACGAGTACGACCTCGTCGAGGTTCTGAAACCCGGCGCGAACGCGCTTGCCGTGCTGGTCCACACCTACGGCCGCGACACGGCCTTCTACGAAACCACCAAGGGCCTGTGGCAGCCCACCTTCGGCGACGGCGGCGTCTGGACCGAGGGCGTGGCGAGGTTCGCGGGCGGAGAGGCGTCGCTGTCGACTGAGGCCGGCTGGCGCTGCGTCCAATCCAACGCCTGGACCCAGGACACGCCCCAATCGAACCACTCGTTGGGCTTCATCGAGGACTTCGACGCGGAAGCTCTGCCGGCGGATTGGACGCAACTCGACTTCGACGACAGCAGCTGGGATGAGGCGCGGCCGTTGATCGCCGGCGGCGGGGGCCCGGAAGCGCCCTACGGCGGCATGGAGACCCGGCCCTTCCCAACGTTGCTGCCGCGGGGAATCCCGATGTTGGAAGACCGGCCAGCGAGCGCGCTGCGCGTGGTCTGGGTGCGTGGCCTGGTCCCGCAACCCGAGCTGCCGATGCATCGGTGCAGCTATGAAGAGGCGCTGGTCGAGGCGCCGCCCGGCGCGGTCACCCGCGAGGAAGATCTACTGCGCCTCGAAGGCGGCCGCGCTGTTGTCCGCACCAGCCCCGGTCGCGATGTGACCTTCCTGCTCGACTTCGGGAAGATCATGACCGGCCGGCCCTCGATCGAGATCGACGCCCGGGGCGGCGAGATCATCGAGATCGGCTGCGCGGAGGGCTTGCCCGGCGAGTGGCGGCCGGACGGTCCCGCCAAAGACGCTCGCCCCACGCCCAAGCCATGGCTGGGCGCCGACGCCCATCTCTGCCGCTACCGCGCTAGGCCCGGCGTGCAGCGTTTCGAGCGCTTCGAATGGTGCGCGATCCGCTGGATGCAGGTGACGGTGCGCGATGCTCCGGAAGGTCTGGTGATCCGGGGGCTGGGCGCGAACCTGTGGAACTATCCTGTAGAGGAACGCGGGCGCTTCGCCTCTTCCGACACGCTGCTCAACAAGCTTTGGGCGACCGGCGCCTACACGCTGCGTCAATGCATGCACGACGCCTGGGAGGATTGCCCGAGCCGGGAGCAGCGCCAGTGGCTGGGCGACGTGACGGTGGAGAATCTGGCCGGCTGGGCGGCGTTCGGTCCCTGTGTTGCGCCACTGACCGCCAAGTATCTGCAGCAAGCGGCAGAGAGTCAGCGACCCGATGGTCTGACCCAGATGTTCGCGCCGGGCGACCACCGGACCGATGGCTTGCTGATTCCGGACTGGACCCTGCAGTGGATCCTAGCCGCCGGTGACCATTGGCGATTCACCGGCGATCGCGAGTTGATGCGCGGTCTGCTGCCGTCGATCCTGAAGGCGCTGGCCTGGTTCGAGCGGCTGATCGGCCCATCCGGCCTCGTCGCTGATATGCCCTACTGGCACTTCATGGATTGGTCGGGCGTGGGGCGTCACGGCGAAGCTGGCGCGCTGAACGCGCAGCTGGCCGGCGCCTGCCGCGTCGCCGCGGACCTGGCCGAGGCCCTTGGCTGGGTGAGCGAAGCTGAGCGCCTGCGGCTGCGCGCGCACGCCATCGCTCACGCCCTGGAACGACGGCATTGGGACGCCCGCCGCGGCGTCTACGTCGATGTCGTCGACCCAGTGTCGGGCGCGCAGGAGGCGCGGGTCTCGCAGCACGCCAACGCGGCGATCGCGCTCTGGGGCGCGGCTTCGAAGGAACGCCTCGCCTCGGCGCTCGGACGTATGTCCGACAGCAATCGCCTGACCTTCACAGCGGGCCCGCCTATCGCGCCCCGCGGGGAAACGCTGGACGAGGAAGAGGGCGTGGTGTTGGCCAACACCTTCTACAGCCACTTCGTCTATGACGCGCTGGGACACAACGATCGCCTGACAGACGCGCTGCGTTTGATGCGCGAGCGCTTTGGGCCCATGCTGGATCGCGGCGCCACCACGCTCTGGGAGAGCTTCGCGCCCACCGCAAGCCTGTGCCACGGCTTTTCGGCCTCCCCGACCTACCAACTATCACGCCGCGTGCTCGGTATCGCGCCGGCCGAGCCGGGTTTCACCGCCATCGACGCATCGCCTGACTTGGCCGGGCTGGACTACGCGGAGGGAGTCGTCCCAACGCCAGCCGGTGACGTCGGGGTGCGCTTGCAGCGCGATGGCGACGAGACTGTCGCGCAGTGGCGCTTGCCAACGGCCATGCCTTTTCGCCTGACACTGCCGGCAGGGTCGAAGCTGCGCGGCCAAATCACTCGCGACGGTGACCAACTTGAGGCGAGATACGGCCCCGCCTAGTGGCATGTCAGCCGAACTCGCCAGTCGAGTTCAGCTCTGATCATATTAGATCAATTTCCCTCATCGATTCATTGACCAGTGAGCGCTTCCATGCGATTCCGCAGGCATCGCTGAAGAAGTCGCGCCGATTGAAGCGCGAGTCAGCCTGGAAACGACGCCTAGGGGGAAAACATGCAAGCACGTGCGCTGTGCCTATCCACATCGATCGTCGCCATCGCAACTGGCATGTCAGTCGTCGGCGCGGCGCGAGCCGCTGACGCCGACCAGCCTGTGACGACGGCCCAGGCCGCTGCAACGGTCGCACCACTGACCATCACCGCAGAGCGGCGAACGGTGAACCTGCAGAGCGCGCCTATCGCCGCCAGCGTTATCACCGGCTCGCAGCTGCAAGCGCAGGGTATCCAGACCCTCGACGACCTGCAGTTCCACACCCCATCGCTGACCGTCACGGATTTTGGTCAGGGCAACCTGTTCAACATCCGCGGCATTGGCAAGGACCTGACCAACATCCAAACGCCGTCAGGCGTCGTCACTTACTGGGATGGGGTCGCCGGGTTCCCCGGGTTCTTCCAGGATGCGCCCTACTACGACATCTCCAACGTCGAAATCCTACGTGGGCCGCAAGGCGCCTTCGCCGGTCAGAACGCCACCGGCGGGGCCGTGTTCATCACCACCAACGATCCCCACCTAGGTTCAACCGACGGAAACCTCGAGTTCCAATATGGCGCCTACGATGACACGCTTCTGCAGGGGGCGGTCAATATCCCGCTGGGCGACACGGTAGCCATCCGGCTGGCGCTGAACGCCGAGGATCGCAACAGCTTCTACCGCGTCAGCGGCCCGTGGACGACACCGGACAATCGCACGCCGGGCAGCTTCGACGAGTTCAGCGGCCGCTTCGGTCTACTGTGGGAGCCGAGCAGTTCGCTGAACGTCTTGTTCAAGGCCGATTTCAACTACGTGGACCACGACGGCTATCCGGCTGATCCCTCGACCACGATCGGTGGCGCCGGTCTCGTGCCCGCCCCGCTTTCGACGCTATTCAACATATCCAGCAGCGCGCCGAACTTCGGCACCGACAAGTTCTATCGGCTATCGTTGAACGCTGGCTACACGCTGGGTGACGGCATCCTCCTGCGCTCGATCACCGGCTACCAGTCCGGCATTACAACCCAGGGCGTGGATCTAGAGGCCGGAGGCGAGACTTTCACCGACTACGGTCGCGAGCGCGTGATTTCCGAGGAGCTCAACGCCGTCTCGCCCGACAAGGGGCCGTTGCGCTGGGTGGCGGGCCTCTACCTTCAGAGCGACACCGTCGATATCCCGGAAGGTGGATTCGACATCAAGGTGCCGGGTATCATCGATATCAACCTGATCTACCACACGCCGAAAACGACCGAGGCGATCTTTGGCCAGGCCACATACGACCTGACGCCTCAGCTGCAGCTTCAGGTGGGCGCTCGCTACACCTACTCGACGTTCAAGCTCGACGACCTGAACTACATCGACAACGACACCGCGCTGGGCGCGTCACAGAGCGTGAGCACCCACGACGGCGCGCCTACGGGAAAGATCGCCGTCACCTATAAGATCGATGACAACAACACGCTCTATGGCTTCGTCGCCGAGGGACACAAACAGAACGGAATCAACACCAATCCCATGGGCGCCCAGACGGTCTCAGCGCCGTTTGGTCCGGAAGAGGTCACTGACTTTGAAGCCGGCTGGAAGCCAACCTTCTTCGATGGCCACATGCGGGCTCAGCTTGGCGTGTTCTATTCGCTCTACCGGCATTTCCAGCTGCAATTCCAAGCGCCGGGCGAGGCGCCCGGGTTCAGCCCGATCCGCAACGCTTCGGGCACGACGACCCTCTATGGCGTTGAAGCGGAAGCCCAGGCAGTATTCGGAGCGCTCAGCTTCGATCTCGGCGGCTCGTACAATCACTCGTCGCTTGGTGCGGTCTCGGCGATCGATCCTGTCCTCGGCGTGCCGGTCGAACTGGGCGGCCGGCCGCTACCCCTGTCACCGACGTTCACCTTCAACGGCGGCGTTCAGTACGCATTCGCATTGCCGGATGACGCCACTCTGACGCCGCGCATTGACTACTCTTACACCGACAGCCAATGGTCGACTCCCTATGAGGACGTGGGCGACGAGCTTTTCGCCCGCAATCTCCTCAACGCCGAGATTGCCTACGCCAAGGACAGCTGGCGGATCGCGGTCTACGGCACCAACGCATTGAATCTACACTATGTTCTAGCGACGAATGTCGGCCTTCGATACGCCGGCCCGCCAGCGCAGTACGGCGTGCGGGTCGAGAAGCGCTTTTAGGGCAGCCGCGAGCCGGCGCCGCTCGGCGATCGGGGCACAAAAACACGGACTTCTCGTGCTCTAGGTGGGCGAACTTGACCTTGGCGCCGGAAGGAAAGCGCCACTCCAGAGTGTTGACGAACGGCTCGGCGCCGGCGGGGACGTAGATCTTGAAGCTCTCGTCCCAGAGGCCGCCGGGATTGCGGATCTGCACCGTGGTGCGGCGGAAGAAGACGGCGGCGTAGTCCGGAATCTCCCGGTTGCGCATGGGCTCCAGGAGGAGAGCCCACGTTTTGCCGCCGCCGGCGGCGCCGCCGTAGATGGTGATGTCGGCGCGGGAGGTGAGGAAGCGCTTCTGCGGTCCAGGCTGCGGGCCGATGCCGCCGTCTTCAGTCTTCTTCTTGCTCTTGCGACGGCGGGCGGCGGGCTTCGCGTCCGTTGCGAGGGATGCGGACTTCAACGTGGGGTCGGGCGGCGGGCGCTTTGGCTTCGCGACGCGGGCCATTGGCTTGGCTCCCGTAACGCTGGGCCATGGCCTTGGCCCAGACCGCGGGATGGAAGGTTCCGCCCTTCATCACCGCCTGGCGCGGAAGCGAGTCCCACCAGGCGCGGGCTTCGAGATCGGCATGGCTAAGGGCGGCGGCGAAAGCAGGATGGCGGGCGGCCCAGCGCTCCAGGGCGCTGGCGTCGACGCCGAGCTGGACGGCAATCTCGGCGCGGCTGCAGCCGGTGCGGCCGTGGCCGATGACCGCCTCGATGAACGCGGGGTCGTAGGCGGACGGGGTGGTCACGGCGCGGGGTCCTGGAAGCGAAACGGCCCGGCGGTCGGGTCGGGCCGCTGGAGGCGGATTGCTGTCAACACCGAAAGTAACACCACTTTCGTGGCGAATCGTCAAGCAATTTGTGAGAGACGCACTGAACTATCTGCAGGCGTCCGCGACTCCGCGGCCGTCTGGCGGTTGGTTGCCGCCTGAGTCAGGCCCTCCAGCAGCGCGCGGCGGATGGTTCTCGGGTCGGCTCGAAGGGCGAGGGCGGTGGCGCGGATGCTCTGATCGAGGCCGCAGACCTGGTCAAGGACCACGACCTCACGGCGGCCTAGACCCTCCCGGAATATGCGCAGGGTTTCGCCGGCGGCGAACACAGCTTCCTGGGGACCTGCGCTGGCCCGCAGCGGGGCCCTGGCGGTAACGGGAGCCATGTCTCGTTGCGGCGTGTTCAGCGAGACGCTGGTCTCATAGGCCCCGCGATAGGTCTTGCCGATCTCGAACAGCCGCTCACCCTTGGCAGGCCCGCCGTCGAGGTCGCCGCGATCGAAGGCGAGCTGGAGGCCGCCGCGGCTTAGGATGCGGACCCGGGACACCGTCTCCTGGCGATAGACGGGCAGGCCTTTGCGGACGATGCGAGCGCCATGTTCGTCCACCAGCGGCACCGCGATGCGGACGCTCTCGGACTTCACCTCCTCGCCCCGGCTGAGCGCGAGCGACGAAGTTTCGGCAAGGCGGGCGGCCAGGCTCTGGGATTCCAGGCGCTCATCGCGGCGGCGGCCGAGATCCTGGATCTCGCGGTGGCCGCCGACCGAGACGGCGCGATCGGCGCTGGCGACTTTGCGTTCGGCCTTCGCGAGGCGCCGGAGCTCATCGCGGGTCAGCGACTGGGAGTCGGTCAGAGCCGGCCCTGGGCGCGGCTTGGATGGGCTCTTCAAGGCAGCTCCTGCGGTTAGGGTCGGCCGAAGCGGGCGGCGCGCTCGGCGTGGCGGCGGGCGAGTTGGGCGTGAATCCGGCTGGCCTGGTCGTGGCTGGTGAGACGGGCCAGGGCCTGGCCGGCCTGGCGCATCAACGCGGCGCAGGTCGAGGGGCCGTGCTCGGCGCGGCTGAGCGCGTCGGCGACGGCCTGGACGGCGAGATCGTCCGGCGGGTCGCTCATGGGCTCCGGGCCGGGGTGGCAGACCGGCCGGCGAGAACTCGGTGCGCGGGGCAATAGACGCCGCCCGTCGTGGGGCCGGCGCAGAACAGCAGGGTATGCATGGCGCCCGGGCCGGGATCGTCGATCGGCCAGCGGCAGGTGTTGGCGGGGAGGCGAGCGAGCGTCGTGGGGTCGCCGGTGGCGGGCACTTCCCGCAGCGGCGGCAGGGGTTGCGGCGGACGCTGTGGCGGCAGCCGACGTTCGATGCGGGCCGAGGCCGGCGTTCGAGGCTGGCTGGCGCGGCCGCGCAGCACATCCAGCCCAGCGGTCCGGAAGGTCTCGCGCTTGCGGAAGCCGAGGCGGCGCATCTTGCCGATCACGGCGGCCCGTGTGAGGCCGCCGCCGAGAGCCAACGCCACTTCCGAGGCCGAGAAGCCCTCCAGGATGAAGAGGCGTACGGCGCGCGCCTCGGTCTGCGGAGTCCAAATCTTGCCTGGATCGGTCGGGGCTCCCGGCCCGGACTGGCTTGGTTGGGGCGCAGCGATCGCAGCGAGATTAGACATGAGCCATCAGTTACCAATGGTGACCCACATTGTCAATAGTGACGTTACACATGGTGCCGTGAAATGCGGTAAAGTTACTTGCATTCCTGGCGGGAGACGGCGAGCGGGACGATGGCAGACAACAGCTGGCGAAATCTGGAACTGTGGGAGCGGGTGAAGTGGGCGAGGTCGCAGCGCTTCGAAAGCGCGACGGCCGCCGCCGATGCGCTGGGCATGCTGCAAGGCACCTACCGCTGCTATGAGCGGGGCCCGGACTCCGCCAAGTCTATCCCGCTCGAGTACAAGCACGCCAAACTCTTCGCCAAGGAGTTCAAGGTGCGTTGGGAGTGGCTGCTGGATGGACTCGGCGAACCCTGGCTTACCAAGCCCAAGGATGACGAACCTGCTGGGGAAGCGCCGAACAATCTCCGCGCCTGGCGGGAGTACCGCGGCCTGACTGCTGGGGAACTGGCGAAGAAGGCCGGCACGACAGCGCAGATCATCACCGACTTGGAGACCGGCGCCGTAGAGCTGTCACAAAAGTGGTTGCGGACCCTCGCGCCGGCGCTCGACACATCGTCTGGATTCCTGCTCGATCTCGATCCTAACGAAAGCGACCCAGCCTTTTTCGAGGTCGCCCGTTCGATCCCTAAGGAACGGCGGGCTCAGGCTCTGGAAATCCTCAAGACATTCCGACCCTACCAGCGGCTACGCTGACCAGAGCGTTGGTCTGAGTCGCCAACCACACCAATAGTAACGTCACCCTTGACGAGATGACGCACCGATAGTAACGTCGTGACTTTCCGATTGGAGAGTCGATGGCGACGAGCGGTGTCGTGGACGTCCCCCATAGCCGGGATGATCCGCCCTGGGGCGAATGCGGGGATATTCGCGGCAAGGACTTCGGCCAGGTGTTCGTTTGGGCCGCGGCCGGTACTGCGCGGGCACTGACCTATGACCGGCGGAGTCGGCGCCACGCCCTGACGATTCTGGACGGACGGCCGCTGGCCGCGGAGATTGTGATCCAGGGCCGGCGTTTCACCGTGACCGAGGCGCGGGCTGACGAGGCGCGGCTCTGATGTCGCCCGAGCGTGTGGCCGGCCCAGCCTATCGGGCGATCGGCGGCGAGGTAGTGAGCCGCGCGGGCCGCGCCCTACCCTGGCCGGCGCTGGCGCTGTTGGCGTTCTATGGCCGCGAGGCCCTGGCGCGGCACGCCGCCAAGGACGCCGCCGGCGCGCGGCACTGCGCCTGGATGGCGGTGGACTTGGCGCGAGCCCTGACGGCTGTCGATGACTGGCGGCGCGCGGCTGGAGTGGCGGGACAGCCGCTCGCGCCAGCGGGGAAAAGCTCGCGCGCGACATGAACCGCCGGACGTATGGTTAAGGAATCCTTAAATCTTCTGGACAGCCGGCGGCGAAGCTGGTTCTCATGAAGCATGTCCGTTCTCGGCATCAAGCTCAGCCCGCGCTTCAAGCGGCTCGCGCCGTTCTTCCTGGCCGGGCCGATCTCCGGGCCTTTGCTGGCCGGCGTGGTGCTGAACTTCAAGGAGGGCCGACCGGTGCTCGGCAGCCTCTACGCCATCGCGCTGGCTGAGATTTCGATCTTCCTGCCGCTACTCACCGCCAAGCTGGGCTTGGCGCTGCTCTAGGCCGCCTCAGCGTATCGACAGGTAGGGCAGCAGGCGGGCGAAGAGCTGGCCGCGGGTCTTCACGCCGATCTTGCCATAGGCGCGCTTGACGTGGGTACGCACCGTGAGCACCGACTTGCCCGAGGCGTCGGCGATTTCGCGGCTCGAATGGCCCTTGAGCAACTGGACCACCACCACATGCTCGCCCGGCGTCACGCCGAACATAGGCTCCAAGTCCGCGCACTCGATCTCGATCGGCGCGGCAAGGTCGCGCAGCACCAGCCCCACCGGTCCCTTGGCCGACGCGTCGAGGGCTACGGCGCCTACCAGCACCGAAGCGCCCTCCGGCGCACCCAGCGCCCGATAGCTGGCTTCGCGGCTGGCGTTGGCGACCATGCCGCAGAGATCGGCGATCATTTTGCGATCC
>Ga0265338_10004623_pt1 | contig 18504 bp, 8 predicted proteins | sample 42126metaG_FD_193579 | JGI IMG/M metagenome (GOLD analysis project Ga0265338, IMG submission 193579) | Rhizosphere microbial communities from Carex aquatilis grown in University of Washington, Seatle, WA, United States - 4-21-26 metaG | ecosystem: Host-associated > Plants > Roots > Rhizosphere >... | reverse complement strand
TTCGATGGACACGCAGTACGTCATTTCCTTCATGTCGGCCAATTTTGTGGCGCGCGAACTGGGGTACCGCCTCCCTCACGGCTGGGCCCAGGGAGACGGCGCCACGCAGGATCACTTCCGGCCGCCTGCCACGTTCGCCGAGCGCTTCGATGAGATGCTGGGCGACGTGCAGGCGCTCGGTTTTGACGCGATCGACCTGTGGGGTGCCCACCTGCACTACAGCTGGGCCACCTCGGAGCAGATGAAGGTCGCGCGGCGGTTGCTCGACCGTCGCGGATTGCGCGTCGTGAGCTACGCCGCCTGGGTGCCCGGGGGCGAAGCCGAACTGCGCGCGGCCTGCCGCGTGTGCCGCGAGATCGGCGCGCCGCTCATCGGCGGCTATGTCGAGATGGTGAGCCGCGATCGGGAGGCCGCGGTCCGGATTCTGCGCGAAAATGCCGTCGCCTACGGGCACGAGAACCACAAGGAGAAGACGGCGGCGGAGATGATGGCCCGGATCGGCGAGGGTGACAGGGACGTGATCGGCGTGACGATTGACACCGGCTGGCTGGCCACGATGGGTTGCGACCTGTTCGCGATGGTGTGCAGCATCGCTCCGCGCATGATCCACCTGCATCTGAAGGACGTGAAGGCGCGCCGGCCGAAGAAGACGGGGCTGGAGTTGGTGGACTTGGGCCACGAAACCTGCCGGCCCGGAACGGGCATCGTGCCGGTCGAGGCGCTCGTGAAGCTGCTGCCGGCGCTGGGCTACCGCGGGGCCATTTCGATCGAGCACGAGCCCGAGGAATTCGATCCACGCGCCGACTGCCAGGCGGCGCTGAGGGATGTCCGGGCGTGGCTGGCGGATGCGGCCGGCGAAGCCTAGGCGCCTCGCCAGCAGCTCTGAGCGACAAGCCGTAAGCTGACCGGCAGTCCCATGACGGGCGACATTTTGCCGCGAGGAGGCGCAAGCTGCGCAAGGGTCGCTCGGGCGACCGCGCGTTGGTAGGGCGCGACCTTGATCGGCGCCCCTGGTGGTGGTGAAAAGGCGCGGACCTGAAGTCCGCCCCGCATTGTTCGTAAACCACGAATGGACGCGGATGGGCACGAATCCGACCCTGCCGCCCGGCCAATCTCGGTGGGGCGGGCTTTATGCCCGCCGATCCCCCCAGCGCAGGCTGAAGCGCTGCGCTACCCGGCCAAACCCGGCGAACGGACCGCGCATTCCGTTGCCCTGAATTCACAGGCGCTCCGTTGCCACGGATGGGATTCGGGCTATAAGGACAGCAGACCGCGGCGTCGCGGCCCGGCCAAGGTCCCCATCCTCCGCATCCCCATGAGCCACTCCGCCCACGCCGGCAATCCCCCGTCGGTTCCGCTGTCGGAACCGTTGTTCTCCGAGCCCATTTTCAGCGAGGGCAAGGTCATACCCGATCCGACGTATTTCCTGACGCCGCATCCGTCGGATTCCCCGCTCTACAAGGAACTGGACAAGCTGCACGCCATTCAGGCGCGCCCGTTCCTCCGATCGCGTCTGGCGGACGGCGACCTCTTTCCGCTGGCCGGGGCGCTGGGATCACTCGGCGCGCAGAAGGTGGCGGGTATCGCGGCGGCGGGCCGGATCGTGTTCCACGCGGCCGGCGACACCGGGTCGGTCAAGGGGCCGCTGCTCCAGGACCTGGCGCCGGACGCGATGGCGGCGGAAACGCGCGCGGCGGTCGTGGCGGACCGGCCGGCCTTCTTCTTCCACCTCGGCGACCTCGTCTACAGCTTCGCCGAGGCGAAGTATTACTACGACCAGTTCTACGAGAGCTACCGCAACTACGCCGGCCCCATCTTTGCCGTTCCCGGCAACCACGACGGCATGCTGCCTCCGCCTCCGGTCAGCGTCGACACGCTCGACAGCTTTTATCGCAACTTCTGCGCCGGGTCGTTTGGCATCAGCCCGGACGCGCTCACGCTCCATCGCACCTCGATGACGCAGCCGGGCGTGTACTTCGCGCTGGACGCGCCGTTCGTGCGCATCATCGGCCTCTACAGCAACGCCCTGGAGGATCCCGGGCTGATCTCGAGCCAGGGCGGCCATTACCCCAACGTGCCGGACTACCAGCTGTCGTTCCTGCGCGCCCAGCTCCAGCAGGTCCGTGACGAGAAATACGCGGGCGCCGTGATCATCGCCGTGCATCATCCGCCGTTCACCTGGAGCGCGCCCAACCCGGGGCACGGGGCCACTCACGGCGGCAGTCCGGCGATGCTGAAGGAGATCGACACCGTCTGCGCCGCGGCCGGGGTGTATCCCCACGCGATCCTCTCGGGTCACGCGCACAACTACCAGCGGTACACGCGCACGGTTCCGTTCGCCGGGAAGGCGCCGACCGTGCCGTTCGTCGTGTGCGGCTGCGGCGGGCACGGCCTGAGCTCGGTTGTGGCCAGGGGCAAGGCGGCGCCGGTCTTCGGTTCCGATGCGAGCTACCTGGACGCGGCGGGCCACGCCCTGCGCATCGATCATTTCGACGACCAGCACTACGGCTATCTGCGCGTGACGGTCGACGCGGCGAAACTGCGCCTTGCCTTTGTCGCCGTGCCCGGCGGCGGCGCGCCGCCGGCGGAGGCTGATGCGGTCACGGTCGACCTCGCGACCCACGCGGCGGTGGACGGCTGACACGGACGGATCCGGCCGTCGAGGGGCACGCGCCGCTCCGAATTTGCGCCGGCGGGCCGTCGGCAAGTTGGTGGGGCGGGCGGCATGCCCGCCAAAGGCCTGGCGACGGAGGAGCCCGCACCGATGGCACTTTTGCCGCAATGAGGCACAAGCAGCGCCGGGACCTGTTTTCACGGGAGGCAACGGAGAAACCGTTTTGGCCGGTTTCCGCCACCAACCCAAAACCCAAAACTCGGGACCCAAAACCGAAAGCCGGAGGCCTTGGCTGCCTGTGCCCGGTAGTACAACACCCCATTTTTGCGGCCCTTTTCGGCGGATAACGTTAACCGCCAGCTATGGACGCCCCAATCTACACTGCCGTCTCTGCCCGTCCACGCATCCGGCCGCTGTTCGCGACGCCCGCACTGCTGGGCGCAAAGGCGCCGACAAATTCGGCCATGGGGCACGAATGCGGGGAAAATCGCGCATGTGTCCGGACCGAAAGCTGACCCGACTCGCCGTCCACACTGCCACGCTGTGGTGGGGCCTTGCTGCCCGCCGCTCCCAATGCGCAGAGGCTGCGGCCCAGGGGATGCAGCCGTTGGACGGGAATGGACCGCATGCGGGCATTCCGGGGGCGCCTCTCGCGGACGGTGACTGTGCCGGCAAGCCAGCTGGTCAACCGCACCTTTATCCCCGTCTGAGGATGCTGGGCCCGTTGGTGAACTGGGGTCCGCTCGTGCCCGGTGCGTTGCGCGCTGTCCACGCTGCGATCACGCCGCGCTTCAGATCTCCAGGATCCGCAATCGACCAGAATTGACGTCTTTTCGCCGATGCCCGCCACCGTCACCCCTCCCCGAGAAGCCGAAGCTCTCGCTGCCGGCCTGGTGGAGGTTAGCACCGAAGTCCGGCGCGAAGAGGCGGTGCTCAAGACAGGCGCTTTACAGAACGCGATTCTCAACAGCGCCAACTTCTCGAGCATCGCCACCGATGAGAAGGGCGTCATCCAGATCTTCAATGTCGGCGCCGAGCGCATGCTTGGCTACACGGCTGCCGATGTGGTGAACAAGATCACCCCGGCCGCCATCTCCGATCCCCAGGAACTGATCGCGCGCGCCAAGTCGCTGAGCGTCGAGCTCGGGACCCCGATTACGCCGGGCTTCGAGGCCTTGGTGTTCAAGGCCTCACGCGGCATCGAGGACATCTACGAACTGACCTATATCCGCAAGGATGGCAGCCGCTTCCCGGCCGTCGTGTCCGTCACGGCGCTGCGCGACGCGCAAGGCGCCATCATCGGGTACCTGTTGATCGGCACCGACAATACGGCGCGCAAGCAGATCGAGGCGGAGCAGAAGCAGCTCGGTCAGCGCCTGCGCGACCACCAGTTCTACACTCGCTCCCTGTTCGAATCCAACATCGACGCGCTGATGACCACCGATCCGTCCGGCATCATCACCGACGTCAACAAACAGATGGAGGCGCTCACCGGTTGCACGCGCGACGAATTAATTGGCGCTCCGTTCAAGAGCTACTTCACCGATCCGGATCGGGCGGAGACCAGTGTCAAACTGGTGCTGAGCGAAAAGAAGGTCACCAACTATGAGCTCACCGCCCGCGCCCGGGACGGCAAGGAAACGGTGGTGTCCTTCAATGCGACCACCTTCTTTGACCGGGACCGGAGGCTGCAGGGCGTGTTCGCCGCGGCGCGCGACGTCACGGAGCGCAAACGCCTGTATCAGGTGCTGCAGGAAAAGAACGTTGAGCTCGAGAGCGCCAAGTCCGCGGCGGAGAAGGCCAACCTCGCCAAATCGGATTTCCTCTCCAGCATGAGCCATGAGCTGCGCAGCCCGCTCAATGCGATCCTCGGCTTCGCGCAACTGATGGAGCTGGCCTCCCCGTCGCCGCCGCCCGCCCAGGCGGCACGCATCGCCCAGATTCTCCAGGCGGGGTGGCATTTGCTGAATCTGATCAACGCCATCCTCGATCTCGCGGTGATCGAGTCCGGGAAGGTGTCGCTGTCGCGGGAATCCGTGCCACTGGCCGAGGTCATGTCCGAATGCCAGGACATGATGGAGCCGCAGGCGCAACAGCGGGGCATCCGCATGACCTTCCCCCGCTTCGACCAACCCATCTATGTCTGGGCCGACCGGACTCGCTTGAAACAGATCGTCATCAACCTGCTTTCCAACGCGATCAAATACAACAAGGAACAGGGAACGGTGGTCGTGGAAGGCACCGCGATCGCCCCGGACCGCATTCGCATCCGCGTCACCGACACCGGCGCGGGATTGATTCCAGAAAAACTGGCGCAACTGTTCCAGCCGTTCAATCGCCTCGGACAGGAGGCCGGCGGGGTCACCGGCACCGGCATCGGCCTCGTCGTGACCAAGCAACTGGCGGAACTGATGGGGGGCGTCCTCGGCGTGGAAAGCACCGTCGGGGCGGGAAGCGTGTTCTGGATCGAACTGCCCTCGACCGCGAAGCCCGCACTCGGCCCGGGCGGGTCCGCCCCGGCCACCCCCGCTCAACCGCGCCGGCCAGCCGGCGCGCGATTGCGCACGCTGCTCTATATCGAGGACAACCCGGCGAACATGATGCTGGTCGAGCAACTCGTCGCGCGGCGCTCGGAGCTGAGGCTGTTGACGGCGGTGGATGGCGCTCGCGGCATCGAGCTGGCCCGTGCCACCCGGCCGGAAGTGATCCTGATGGACATCAACCTGCCCGGCATCAATGGCTTCGAAGCCTTGAGAATCCTGCGCGAAGATCCGGCCACGGCGCACATTCCCGTCGTGGCCCTCAGCGCCAATGCGATGCCACGCGACATCGAGCTGGGCCTCAAGGTCGGGTTTTTCAGCTATCTCACCAAGCCCATCAAGGTCAGGGAGTTCATGGAAACGCTGGATGTGGCGCTGGAATTTGCAGAAAACCCGGATCGTCAGAGCACCTAACGCGGGAGCTATCCCATGATCAGTCGATCGGACATTCTTAAGGCGAGCATCCTGATCGTTGATGACCAGGCAGCCAATGTCGCCCTGCTGGAGCAAATGCTGCGCGATGCGGGCTACGTCACCATCGCATCCACGATGGATCCGCGCGCGGTCTGCGAACTGCACCGCATGAACCGGTACGACTTGATCCTGCTCGATCTGCAGATGCCCGGCATGGACGGATTCCAGGTGATGGAAGGCCTGAAGAAAATCGAAACGGACGGCTGTCTTCCGGTCCTCGTGATCACCGCCCAACCGGCTCATAAGCTGCGCGCGCTGAAAGCCGGGGCCAAGGATTTCGTCAGCAAGCCGTTCGACCTCGCCGAGGTATTGATCCGAGTCTACAACATGCTCGAAGTCCGCCTGCTGCATCTGAACGAGACCGCGGACACCCTGGCGCGGCTCGACGATTCCCAGCGCATCGCCGGCCTCGGCGACTGGGACTACGACTATGCCAATCATCGCCTGGCGTGGTCCGACGAAGTCTACCGGATCCTCGGAATCTCGCGGGTGGATTCCCCGCCCAACTCCGAGACCTTTTTCCACCAGGTGCATCCGGACGATCTCGTGCTCATTAACCGGGAGAAGAAAGCGGCCGCCGAGGGTTCCCGCCGCGCGAACCTCGAGTATCGCATCATCCGCCCGGGCGGGGAAGTGCGGCACATTCATCAAATCTCCGAGATGATCTTCGATGACCAGGGCCGGCTGGCCCGGGAGGCGGGCACCATGCAGGACATCACGGATCGCAAGCTCGCCGACGACGCGCTCCGCCTGAGCGAGGAGCGTTTCAAGCTCGTGGCCCGCGCCGTGAGCAATGTGGTGTGGGACTGGGACCTCGCGGCCAACACGCTCTGGTGGAGCGACGGTTTCCTCACCACCTTCGGGTACGTCGCGCGCGACATCGAACCGGGCATCGAGTCCTGGACCAGCCGCATTCATCCCGACGAACGCAGCCGCGTGGTCGAAAGCATCCATCACGCCATCAACACCGGTGCGAAATCCTGGAGCGCGGATTATCGCTTCCGGCGCAAGGACGGCAGCCATGCCCTCGTGCAGGATCTCGGCTACATTCTCCGCGACGCGACCGGCAAGGGCGTCCGCATGGTGGGCGGCATGCGCGACCTCACCGAGCAGAAGGAAATGGAAGCGCAGTCCTTGCGCGCCCAGCGGATGGAGAGCATCGGCACGCTCGCCGGCGGGATCGCCCACGACCTGAACAACGTGCTCGCTCCCATCATGATGTCGATTGAGCTGCTCAAGCTTGAGCCGGGCAATGACCCGCGGCGCAGCCGGATCCTCGACACGATCTACCTCAGCTGCCGTCGCGGGGCCGACTTGGTGCATCAGGTCCTCTCCTTCGCCCGGGGTCTTGACGGCCAAAGGGTCGACGTCCAGCTGCGCCACATGGTCGGCGATCTCGAGAAAATCATCGGCGAAACGTTCCCCCGCAACATCCAGATCGTGACCGATGTGCCGAACAACCTCTGGCCCGTCATGGGTGATCCGACCCAGCTTCATCAGGTGCTGCTCAATCTCGCCGTCAACGCCCGTGATGCCATGCCCCACGGCGGCACGCTCACCCTGACCGCGGCCAATATCGACATCGACGCTCAATACGCCGGCACCAGCCAGGCGGCCAAGCCCGGCCCGCATGTGCTGCTGCAGGTCACCGATACCGGCCAAGGCATTCCGCCGGCCCTCCGGGCGCACATCTTCGAGCCGTTTTTCACAACGAAGAAGCCCGGCCAGGGAACCGGCATCGGCCTCGCGACGGTCCATACCGTCGTCAAGAGCCACGGCGGTTTTCTGAATTTCGAGAGCGAGGTCGGCCGCGGCACGACGTTCAAGGTCTACCTGCCGGCCGACCCGGCCCTCCAGGCCGCCGACTCCGTGCGTCCCTTCCCGGTCGATCTGCCGCGCGGCCGGGACGAACTCGTGCTGGTGGTCGACGACGAGTTTTCCATCCGCCACATCACCCAGCAAACGCTCGAGGCTTTCGGCTACCGCGTGATCACCGCCAACGATGGCGTCGACGCGATCGTGCTCTACGCCAGCCAGGCGCCGCAGATTGCCGTCGTGCTCACCGACATGATGATGCCCATCATGGACGGCGCGGCGACCATTCGGGCGCTCATGCGCATCAATCCCTCCGTCCGGATCATCGCGGCCAGCGGCGTGGACTCCGGGGGTACGGTCGCCAAGGCGAGCGAAGCGGGCGTGAAACATTTCCTGGTCAAGCCCTACACCGCGGAAACCCTCCTCAAGCTCGTCCGCGACGTGCTCGACCGCCCGGCCACTCGACCGCCGCTGAGCCCGGACCACTCGGCGCCCCTGCCGGCAGGCGTTTCGAGGCAGTTGGTCGCCTGAACCCATGGAACCCGCGCGGACGATCGACGAGGTGATCGCGCAGCTCACCCGCATCGTGGACCTGAGCTGCGCGCGCGGGACGGCGGACGGCTATTTCGCCGGATTCTACCGGCGGGTGGCGGCGGAGGTCCGCGCGCGCATCGCCCGCGGCTGGTTTGACGACGGACCGCGCCTGGAGCGGTTGGACGTCAGGTTCGCCAACCGTTACCTGCAGGCCTGGGCCCGGCACGAGACGGGCGAACGGGCGGGAGCGGCCTGGGACCTCGCCCTGGGAGCCCGGCACGCGTTCTGGCCCGTGGTGCTGCAGCACCTGCTGCTCGGGATCAACGCCCACATCAATCTCGACCTCGGCTTGGCGGCCGCGGCCACGGCTCCGGGAACGGCGATCGAGGGACTGAAGGCGGATTTCGACCGCATCAACCGCTTGCTCGGCGACCTGGTGAACGACGTGGAAAAACGCCTGGTGCGCGTCTGGCCGCCGTTGCGGCGGCTCGAGGGAATCGGCGGCGGGGCGGACGTGCCCGTGGCTAACTTCAGCCTGCGCCGCGCCCGCGACCATTCGTGGAGCGTGGCCCTGGCGGCGGCGGCGGAGACAGACCCGGACCTCCGGGCGGCCCGCGCCGAGGCGGCCGACCTTCGGGCCGCCGCCATCGGGCAAAGGATTCTCCATCCCGGCTTCCATGCCGGCCTGATCCTCAAGGTTGAGCGGCTGAGTGAGCGCGGTTCGATCGCGGGCAAACTGGCCGTCATCAGCGCCTACACCAGCCGGTGAGATCGGAAAATGTGCGGCGATCAAGGGAACGCCCCGCCCATCGCTCGGTGAGCCGGCCGGCGCCGTTCCGAATTTGCCCCGGCGGGGCGTCGGTCAGGTGGTGGGGCGGGCTTTAGGCCCGCCAAAGGCCCGGCGACGGAGGGACGCCTGGCGATTCCCGAATTGTAGCGCGGGCCCGTGCCCGCAACCGGCGGCCCGGCCGTTGCGGGGGCGCTTGACTTGACTGCGGGCGGCTATTTTTGTCCAACCCTCCGAGCCGCCAGGATAGCTCAGTGGTAGAGCAGAGGACTCATAAGCCTTTGGTCGCGGGTTCGACTCCCGCTCCTGGCACCAATCTGTGATGGCATGGGTCTACATCCTGCGGGGGTCGAACGGCCGCTACTATTTGGGGTCTGCCGTCGACTTGGATCGAAGACTTCGAGAACACCGAAGCGGCAAGACGTATTCGACGCGACGCCTCGGCGGACGGATCGAGTTGGCTGCCAGCCGGGAGTGCACGTCGTTGGAGGAGGCGCGTGTGCTGGAAAGTCGGCTCAAGTCGTGGAAGAACCACCGAAAGGTGCTGGCCTATTTCGGTCCGCCACCGACTGGGTAGAGCAGCCCCGCCGCGGCGGCGGGGTTGGTCGCGGGTTCGACTCCCGCTCCTGGCACCAGCCTTCGCCCCAAGGGCTACGGCTCGGCAAGCCAGTTCGGGTCTACACCAAAGATTGGGGGTCTACACCAAAGATTGGGGAGGGGGTCGGTTGAGGTTCAAGGTGAAGTGAATCCTGTAGGGCCGGCGTCTTGCCGAAGGCCCTGAGCTTGCCGAACCCGTCGAGGGGCGCCGGCCGCACCGAAATCCAGATCGGCAGGCCCAGCGGCCCGGCCGAACCAGCTCCGCGGCCAATCCCGGGGGCCTTGACGCCTTTGGCGGCCTGCTGACCCGCCTCCGCGATGAGCGAAGTCCCGAACCCACAACCGGGCTCCCCCAGATCGATAGTGCAAAGCGAAGCATCGCGACCGCATGCCGGCGTCTCGGCTTTCCGCATTTCACTCACCACAGCCTCCGGCATCTCTTCGCCACGGCCTGCATCGAATCCGGCGTGGACATTCCCACCGTCAGCCGATGACTCGGCCACAAGGACGGCGGCTCATTGGCTATGCGCGTTTACGGACACCTCCGCGAGGACCATAGCGCCGCAGCCATCGCGAGAGTCCATTTCTAGACCATACGCAAAAAGGCTCGCCTAAAAGCACATGTTTGGCAAACCTGCGAACGGCGACCTCGCAGTCAAAATCTTCCGGAAGGAGCTATCCAATGCGTATCGCAAGAGCTGAAGTCGTTAATCTCTTCGGAGTATTCAATCACGTAGTTGAATTCAAGCTCGGTGACAGAATAACCATTATCCACGGCCCGAATGGCTTTGGTAAAACCGCTATTCTCGTTATGCTTCAGTGCATATTGGGAAAACAGCTACCCAAGCTTCGCCGCATGGCCTTCGACAAGATTACGTTAACCTTCGACGACTCGAGCAAGCTGTCCGTCGAAAGGCGGACCGTCTCTCAACGAGAGGGAGAGAGGGAACAACCTGTTATCAACCTGCATATCGAATTCTCCCCGGCGAGCGGAGATCACCAGGAATTTACATACGAGAGCACCGTCGACCGCCGAATGCGCGGTTTCCCCCTCGAATTGATCGAGCAGCACATTCCAGAGCTGCAGCGGATCAATCCGGCGCAATGGCTTCACCTACCTACAGGGCGACGATTTGACCTCGAGGACGTCTACGAACAGTTCGGTCCAATGCTTCCGTTCTCACCGCAGTCCCGCAAGCCTTTCCCCGCTTGGCTAACATCGATTTGGGAAGGCTTCACTGTTCGCCTGATTGAAGCACAGCGCCTTTTTAGCGTATCCGATCCTCGCCGTGCAAGGCGCGAGCCCTCATTTGGATTAGAACCGGCTGTCTCGTCATACTCAAAGGAGCTGGCAGCAAGCATTCAAGAAATCCAGGCCAAATACGGCACTTCTTCCCAAGAACTCGATAGCACATTTCCCGCTCGTGTAATCCAAACGCGACCCAAAGAAGCCGCGGATGTCGAAAAGCTAAAGGCAAAGCTAAAAGAGCTTGATCAGAAACGCCAGCGGATCATCGCAGCCGGCCTACTAGAGCCGCAATCGACGCTCTATTTCGATCCCCAGACGCAAATTGACGAGACGACAAAAGGCATTCTTGCTCTTTACTCAGAGGACGTAGAGAAGAAATTGTCAGTATTCAATTCGATAGCCGACAGAGTAGAGCTGTTTAAAGAGTTACTGAATAAACGTTACTCCTATAAACAGATGGAAATCGAGGTAAAGACGGGATTCCATCTCGTCACGGGAACAGGAGGTACTCTTTTGCCTAATGATTTGTCTTCCGGCGAGCAACACGAATTGGTCCTATTCTACGAACTTTTGTTCAAGACCAAGGCGAATTCATTAATCCTGATCGATGAACCCGAGCTTTCGCTTCATGTGGCATGGCAGGTCGAGTTCCTCCAGGACCTCGCTCGCGTTATTCGATTGTCCTCGTTCGATGCGGTCTTGGCGACGCATTCACCACAAATAATAAATGATCGCTGGGACCTGGCTGTTGAGCTGAAAGGCCCGGGCTGTTGAATAGATACCTAAATCCGAACACTATTGCTAATGACGTGCGGATGCGTCGCGCGGCGTTTGATGGTGCTTTTCTTTTTGTTGAAGGAGAGTCGGACGATCGACTTTATGGGAGCTTTACCGATTACACCACATGCCAGATCGTTATTGCCTTTACGCGATCGTCGGTGATCGAGGTTTGTCGTATCCTGGCGCGCGACGGAGTGCTTGGTTTTGTCGGAGTTATTGACGCCGACTTTGATAACATTGGCGGCGTTGCTCCCGCGATACCAAACGTCTTTCGGACTGACCTACATGACGCGGAGTGCCAGCTTCTGCTCTCGCCGGCGTTTGAACGACTCATTGAGCAATTCGCCTCTAGGGAAAAATATGATCGTTGGGTCGCTGTGAACGGCCCGGATCTCCGGGAACACTTGTTGACTGAGGCGGCGAAGATCGGTTGCCTTCTTGCGCACTCGATAAAAACCGGACTTTCCCTCAATTTTGACGACTTAGATGCTGGAGCGTTCGTGAGGGCGGATAGCTTGCGTGTCGATGAGATGAATCTGGTTCGACACGTCAAGAATAGGTCAATGAGGCAGGATATTTCAGATGGTGCGCTTCTTCCCGCGATCTTTCAGGGAATGTCATCTGGTACCGACCTTTGGCAGCTAGTTCGCGGGCATGATATTGTGACGATACTTACGTTTGCTTTTCGTGACACTCTTGCTTCTGAGAGGGCGTTGGAGGTCGCTCGGCCCCGTCTGGAGCTGTGCTTACGGATGGCGTATGCTGTCGAGGATTTTAGGTTGACGCATCTGTTTTCTGAGATACGGCGATGGGAGCAATGCAATCCACCCTATCGGATTTGGCGTGTGTGACTTTGCATTGGGCTCTGCGGTTTCTGCGGGACAGTTATTGGCCATAGGTAACAAGGAAAAGGGGCGGCGGGTGTGTGCGCGCGCATCCGGCAGCCCGGCCGCACCTGTCTCCCTTAAGAATACGGTTCCATCACTCCGCTAGTGGCCCGATTGAGAATGAAGGAGTCTTAGGCTTCTCGTTTCAATGAGTGTTAGGAAACTCAATCAGACGTCATGAACGTCCGGATCGTTATTCTGATTTGGCGGTCTCCGGGTTGGACGTCATTCGTGAGAATGGGAAGATGCAGCGTTGAATAATATCGACCGAGAAGGCGAGGACAACAATCAAGGTCGCTAGAATAGCCCATGGCTTGTCGTCGTCGGCAGCATACTGGCTCAGCAACGCGATGGACGGCGCCATCGCAATTCCAGTGAAGACCAGTTTCCCGATGCGGTCTTGGTTGATGGCGCCGAAAAGTGTTCCGGACTTTGGGAACGAAGCAGAAAGGGCAGCGTGGCGAGCAAAGAGCCAAAAGTAAATGATGACCACGCATAGCGACACACCTGTAAGAACTGTGGCTTCCCAAACGCCTACCTTTTCTGGGATCCACGGCACAGCAATCTGGTATGAACTCGATTCCTTGTCGAAGAACGAGGGATCGACGGGTTCCGAATTCGCTAATAGTTCCAAGTCACGAAGGGTGAGCATCCGCGCCGGGTCGGAAAGTGGATACGCGTACGACTTTCGTCGGATCTGTTGTCCCGACTCGGTGGTCTCGTACGACCGGCATCGGTCGAGAATGGTCTGCCACCGAATAATAGAAACGCGAATTGCGTTCGAATAGTCGGCGGCTTTGGAGCCAAGCCTACCGTCGTCGAGGGTCTTCACCGCCTTGATTGCATCTCCGAACCATCCTGAAAGACCGGGAACAACGAAAATCGCCGTGACAACGTTTGAAGGCGGAGAGTTCTTAGGCGCATCCAATTCGACCGGCGGCGCGAAAGGCAGTTTAATCGTGGGCGGCAAATCAGGGGGCTGCATCGCATTGTAGATCTTGTCGCATTCCGCAGCGACTTTCTCGATCCGCCAGTATTTCGGGTTACCACCGTTGTCTGCCTTCTCAAGCGCTGCCCAGATCGGCGTTGAGAAGAAATCATCCACCGCAACCTTCAACTGCATTCGGTGTGTGGCATATTCTGCAAGTGCATCGAGCCTATTGAGCCCTCTCAATGGCGCGACGAGAGCGAACGCGACCGCAGCCAGGACAAGGGCGGCAATCCCGGCCCGCGTACATGCATCCGAGCACCGCTTTTCGAAGTTCATGTGGCCGAGGGTACTCATCGGGCGATGTTGTGGCGGGATGGGTGCGATTGTCGAGGCAGAGCAGATGCATGGGGCCGAGCTGAAACGAAATGGGCCCGCTGGTGCCGAGGGCTCCTCCGGGACGGTGCCGGGCATTGGGGTATGGGGCTGATTTCCGGCTCTGCGACAAGCGGGGTTCGAAGCGGCAGCCTTCGCCCGGGTTTCCCGGTCGACAGCTGATTGCGGCCTGACACGACCGTCTTGGCCGCGCCGAGCCATAGCTCCAGAAGCCAGCAGACTGCGCCCCATAGCAGGGGTCAGGTTTTAAGTCTTTAAGTCGGTGGCGGCGGTGGCGCGGGAAGATCCTCCGACTCGACGGCGGAGGTTCACGAACGGGGCGGCGGGTGGCCGGCGCGCGCTGACGCGCGCCTCGCCTAAACCTAAACCTGAGACCTCAACCGCTGCTCAGGCCTCGTGGCCGCCGTCGGCCCAGGGCCTGCGCGTCTCCGGGCGTCGGGCGGCGCCCGCCCCGGAGGCATTTTTTGCTTTATGCGTCATTCCGGTTTCATTCATCGCCGCTAATCGGCGTAGTGAAAAGGCGGGCTCTGCAGGGCGTCGCCCGGTCAGGCCGCGCGAGATGGAGGAATGCCATTCTCCGCGGGGCAGGGCCGGGAGGGTGGGCACGCGAAACGTCAGGGCGCCTGGGCGCTGCCGCCGGTCCTGCGTGCAACCCCCGTCGGTGATATGACCATGCTGCCCTCCGGGCACCCCGCTGTGAACCGAAGCGAACCTGCTCCCGCCCCGACCCCGGCGGAGCCGGCTGGGGCTTCCAGTCGGTCGGCGGCGCCGACCATCAGCCTCCCCAAGGGCGGCGGGGCGATCCGCGGCATCGGGGAGAAATTCGCGGCCAACCCCGTGACCGGAACGGGGTCGATGACGGTGCCGATCGCCACGTCGCCGGGACGTGGCGGCTTCGGGCCGCAACTCTCGATCGCCTATGACTCCGGTTCGGGGAACGGCGCGTTCGGTTTCGGCTGGTCGCTGAATCTGCCCCGCATCACCCGCAAGACCGACCTGGGCCTGCCTCGGTACGACGACGCCGAGGAATCCGATGTCTTCATTCTCTCGGGCGCGGAGGACCTGGTCCCGGTGTTCCAGAAGAACGCCGCCGGCGGCTGGGTGCGCGACGTGCGGGGGAATCTCGTCGTTGACGATGCCCCCGTCGTGGTCGGTGGCACCGCCTACCGCGTGCGCCGCTACCGTCCGCGCATTGAGGGACTCTTTGCGCGCATCGAGCGCTGGACGCTCGGGTCCGACCCGCATGAAGTGCACTGGCGCTCCCTGTCGAAGGACAACGTCCTGACGGTGTACGGGGGCGACGCCGGCTCCCGGATCACCGATTCGCAGGATGCCAGCCGGATCTTCAGCTGGCTGGTCTGCGAGACGCGTGACGACAAGGGCAATGCCGTGCTCTACCGCTACAAGGCGGAAGACGGGGTCGGCGTCGATCTCAGCGAGGCGCACGAGCGCAACCGGGGCGAGCGGGACGACCTCCGCCGCGCGACGAGCCGTTATCTCAAGCATGTCTACTACGGCAACCGCACCCCGTTGCTGGACGCGGCGGGGCAGCGTCCGCCCTTCCTTGACCCGAAGCTGCTGGCCGATCCGAAGGCGAACGGGGACTGGATGTTCGAGGCGGTCTGCGACTACGGCGACCACGACTCGCTCGCGCCGAAGCCGGATGAACCCGGCGCCTGGACCGTGCGACCGGACCCGTTCTCGACCTACCGGCCCGGATTCGAGGTGCGCACGGCCCGCCTGTGCCGGCGCGTCCTGATGTTTCACCATTTTCCGGACGAAGCGGACGTGGGCGGCGATTGCCTCGTGCGCTCCACCGACTTCACCTATTCCGCCGACCGGGATCCCGCGAGCGCCCGCAATCCGATCTACACGTTCCTGCAGGCCGTCACCCAGACCGGCTACCGCCGCACCAGCGGCGGCTACGACCGGCGGAGCCTGCCGCCGGTTGAGTTCGAGTACAGCCAGCCAGTGGTCCAGCCGGCGGTGCACGACGTCGACGCCGGGAGCCTGGAGAACCTTCCGGCCGGCCTGGATGGCACCTTCTACCAATGGACCGATCTGCACGGCGAGGGCATCCCCGGCATCCTGACCGAACAGGCCGGCGCGTGGTTCTACAAGCGCAACCTGAGTCCCATCGGCCGGCAGCCGGTCGAATTCGCGCCGGTCGAACGCGTGCCCGCCAAGCCCAACCTCACTCTGGCGGGAGGCGGGGCGCAGTTCATGGACCTGGCGGGCGACGGCCTGCCCGACCTGGTGGTCCTGGGCGGGCCCATGCCCGGCCTGTTCGAGCACGACGAGGCGGAGGGCTGGCAGAATTTCCGACCCCTGACCTCGCGCCTGACCCGCGACTTGCGCGACCCGAACCTGAAGCTGGTCGACCTGGATGGCGACGGCCATGCCGACGTGCTCATCACCGAGGACGACGCCTTCGTCTGGCACGCCTCCGAGGCCGAGGCCGGCTTCGGCCCGGCCCGGCGTGTTCCGCAGGTTCCGGACGAGGAAGCCGGCCCCCGGCTGGTCCTGGCCGACGGCACCGAGTCCATCTACCTGGCCGATGTGAGCGGCGACGGACTCACGGATCTCGTGCGCATCCGCAATGGCGAGGTCTGCTATTGGCCCAACCTGGGCTACGGCCGATTCGGCGCCAAGGTCACGATGGATCACGCGCCCGCCTTCGACCAGCCGGACCAGTTCGACCAACGGCGGATTCGCCTGGCGGACATCGATGGCAGCGGCGCCACCGACATCATCTATCTGCATCGCGACGGCGTCCGGCTCTACTTCAACCAGTCCGGCAACGCCTGGAGCGCGCCGCAGGTGCTGGACGTGTTTCCCCGCGTCGACGACGTGGTCCGCATCGTGGCGACGGACCTGTTCGGCAACGGCACGGCGTGCCTGGTCTGGTCATCGGCGCTGCCCGGCGACGCGCGGCAGCAGATGCGCTATGTGGACCTGATGGGCGGCGAGAAGCCGAATCTCCTGATCGGGATCGCCAACAATCTCGGCGTCGAAACCCGCCTGCACTACGCGCACTCCACCAAGTTCTATCTGCAGGACAAGCGCGACGGCCGGCCGTGGATCACCAAGCTGCCCTTCCCGGTGCACGTGGTGGAGACGGTCGAAACCTACGATCACGTCAGCCGCAACCGCTTTGTCACCCGCTACGCCTACCACCACGGCCACTTCGACGGCGTGGAGCGCGAGTTCCGCGGCTTCGGCCTGGTCGAGCAGTGGGACACCGAGCAGCTCGCGGCGCTGGTCGACAGCGCGGCCTTTCCGGCGGGCGACAATGTGGCGGCCGAGTCGCACGTGCCGCCGGTGCTGACCAGGACCTGGTTCCACACCGGCGTCTACCTTGGCCGGGAGCGCATCTCCAATTTCTACGCCGGGCTGGGGGATGGCGCGGGCCCCGGGGAGTATTTCCGCGAGCCCGGCCTCACGGAGGCGGAAGCGCGTGCGCTGCTGCTGCCGGACACGGTGCTCCCGCCGAATCTGGCCCTGGCCGAGGAGCGCGAGGCCTGCCGCGCGCTCAAGGGGGCGATGCTGAGGCAGGAGGTTTACGCGCTCGATGGTTCCCCCCGGGAGCCGTTTCCCTACGCCGTCACGGAGCAGAACTTCACCATCCGGGCCGTGCAGCCGCAGGCGGGCAATCGTCACAGCGTCTTTTTCACCCACGCGCGCGAAACCCTCAGCTACCACTACGAGCGCAATCCCGCCGACCCGCGCATCCAGCACGCGTTGACGCTGGAAGTGGACGACTATGGCAATGTCCTGAAGGAAGCCGCTGTCGGCTACGGCCGCCGCCCGACGATCCGGGTGGTTGACGCCCGCGGACAGGTGCAGCTGACGCCCAACCCGGGCCTGAGCGCTCTCGCGCCGGCCGACCAGGACAAGCAGACCGCCTGGCTGGCCACCTACACCGAGAGCCGGGTGACTATTTCCATTGAAACCGCCGACGCGCGCCGCAATCCGCTGCCCTGCGAGGCGCGCACGTTCGAACTGACCGGCTATGCGCCCACCGGTCCGGCGGGGCGCTTCCAGCCGACCGACCTGGTCGAGCCGGATCCGAATGTGCCCGGCCGCCTGCGCCACATCTTCCTCAAGGAAATCGCCTACGAGGAGACGGCCACGGGCAGCCAGCGGCGCCGGCCGATCGAATGGGTGCGCACGCTCTACCGGCAGGACGATCTGACGGGCCTCTTTCCGCTTGGCCAGGTCGGGCCCCTCGGCCTGGCCGGCGAAACCTACAAGCTCGCGTTCACACCGGGTTTGCTCACCCAGGTCTTCCAGCGTCCGGTGACAGGCCAGCCACCGGAGATGCTTCTGCCCGATCCGGCGGCCGTGCTGGGCGGCCAGGCCGGTGATCGCGGCGGCTACCTGCAAAGTCAGGTGCTCAAGGCCGACGGGCGGTTCCCGGCCGGCGATACCGACGATCACTGGTGGATTCCGTCCGGTCAGACCTTCTTCAGCACCGATCCGGCCGCCACCGCCGCCGCGGAACTTGCGCTGGCGCAAAAGCATTTTTTCCTCCCGCGCCGCTATCGCAATCCGTTCGGACAGGATACGGTGGTGACATTTGACGGTCCGGCTGACGCGACCAAGGCCCGATACGATCTTCTCATGACCAGCGTCGCCGACGCGCTCGGCAACGCGGTGACGGCGAGCAACGACTATCGCGTCCTGCAGGCGCGCCTGGTCAGCGATCCGAATCGCAATCAGACGGAAGCCGCCTTCGACCTCCTCGGCTTGGTGGCGGGCACCGCGGTCATGGGTAAACCGCTGCCGGCTCCGGTGGAGGGCGATTCGCTCAGCGGTTTCCTGGCCGATCTGACGCCGGCCCAGATCGACGGCTTGCACGCCGCAGTTGACCCGCGCGCCGCCGCGCCCGCCCGGCTCCAAA
>Ga0265338_10004622_pt1 | contig 18506 bp, 20 predicted proteins | sample 42126metaG_FD_193579 | JGI IMG/M metagenome (GOLD analysis project Ga0265338, IMG submission 193579) | Rhizosphere microbial communities from Carex aquatilis grown in University of Washington, Seatle, WA, United States - 4-21-26 metaG | ecosystem: Host-associated > Plants > Roots > Rhizosphere... | reverse complement strand
CGCCATGGAGCGGCTCCGACACCCGGTGAAGGTGGTGGAAGGGCGTAGCGACAACATCAAGATCACCCGTCCCGACGACATCGCGCTGGCCGAGGCCATCCTCGCGCACCGCGCCGGAGAGCGACCATGAGGATCGGCCACGGTTACGACGTGCATGCCTTCATCGCCGGCGACCACGTGGTGCTGGGCGGCGTACGCATCGCCCATTCGAGGGGTGTGAAAGCCCACTCGGACGGCGACGTGGTGTTGCATGCCCTCTGCGATGCGCTCCTGGGCGCCGCGGCCCTGGGGGACATCGGCCGGCATTTCCCGGATACGGATGCCAAGTGGAAGGGTGCCGACAGCCGTCTGCTGCTCAGGGAGACGGTGAAGCTGGTGGCGGGCAGCAAGCTCAAGCCATCCCAAGTGGACGTCACGGTCATCGCCGAGGCGCCCAAGCTGGCGCCGCATGTGATGGCCATGCGCATGGTCATCGCTGCGGACCTTGGGATCCCATTGGAGCGGGTGAACGTGAAAGCCACCACCCACGAGGGCCTCGGCGCCATCGGCAGGGGTGAAGGTCTCGCTGCCCATGCTGTCGCGCTCCTAGACGATATCTGAATGGATAGGCTTCCTGACTGGGCGCGGGCCAATGGCCCCGTGACGGCTTCTGCCCGCATCCGTTCCGTGCCGGAGGATTTCCGGGTGCAAGAGGTACTGGGCTTCGCCGCCGACGGCGAAGGTCCGCACCTGATGCTCACGGTGGAGAAGCGCGGTGCCAACACCCACTGGGTGGCGGGGCAGCTGGCGCGCCACGCTGGCATCGCAGCACGGGAAGTGGGTTACGCCGGCCTCAAGGATCGGCACGCAGTGACGGTGCAATGCTTCACGCTCAACATCGACCGTAAACCCGAGCCGGACTGGAGCGCACTGCCCACGGACGAGTTCAAGGTGCTCAAGTCCGAGCGGCACCGGCGCAAGCTCAAGACTGGCGCTCTGGAGGGCAACCGCTTCCGATTGGTGCTGCGGGACTTGAGCAGCCCAATCAGTACGCTGTTGCCGCGTCTCGAATCCATCAAGACGCGCGGAGTGCCTAACTACTTTGGCGTGCAGCGCTTCGGGCGCGGCGCCGCGAACATCGAGAAAGCCGAAGCGGCCCTCTCCGGCAGATTGCGTATCCACGACCGGCGTCTGTTCAGTCTGCTGTTGTCGACAGCCCGCAGTCTCATCTTCAACGATGTGCTGGCGACGCGGGTACAGGCAGGCAATTGGGACCGGCTGCTGGATGGCGAAGTCATGATGCTGGACGGCAGCCACAGCGTGTTCCGTGCCGACGCGGCCGATGTGGAGTTGCAGCGGCGCCTCGCAGCCGGCGATGTACATCCCACCGGTCCCCTGTGGGGACGTGGCGAGCCCATGACCGCGGGCGAAGTGCGAGCACTGGAAGCGGAAGCGGCGGCGCGCCATCCGGAACTCACGACGGGCCTGGTCAAGGTGGGCGTGGAGATGGCCCGGCGCAGCCTGCGCTTGGCCGTGAAAGACTTCGCCTGGCAAGTAGCCTCTGAAGGCTTGATACTGGAGTTCTTCCTGCCGGCAGGTGCCTATGCCACTGCCGTGCTGCGTGAGTTGATTGATATGGACGAAGCGTCTTTGGATACTGATGAACAATAGGATTATGGAATGCGGTGCATGGATGCACCGCACGCAAATCAAGCGCGGTTGCGCTTGATTTGGCGGAGGTGGCCCGGACATGTGCCGGGCCACCGAGCTGAAAAATCCTGGGATGGATTTTTCAGCTTCGGACTGGAGCCGAAGGCGTGGATTTCACAGGAGAAGCCGATGCTGAAGAAGATTGAACACGGCGAGATCCTGGAGATACGCCTGGAGCGCCCACCGGTGAATGCGCTGCATCATCCGCTGGTGCAGGAACTCAGATCCGCGATCGAATCGGCGCCAAAGCAGGGCGCCAAGGCTATCGTGCTCTCCGGCACCGCCGGCATGTATTCAGCGGGTCTGGATGTGCCGTTCCTCCTGGGCCTGGATCAGGCCGGCATGGAGAAGTTCTGGGAGGATTTCTTCGCCATGCTGCGCAGCATGGCTACTTCACCCATCCCCGTGGCAGCCGCCATCACCGGCCACAGCCCGGCAGGCGGCGCGGTGATCGCCATCTTCTGCGACGTGCGCATCGCGGCCGAGGGCAAGTTCAAGATCGGGCTCAACGAAGTGCAGGTGGGCCTGCCGGTGCCGCGGGTGATCCTGGCGGGTCTCGCGCGCCTGGTGGGTCAACGTCACGCGGAGCGGCTCGCAGTGCACGGTCTGCTGGTCTCTCCGGACGAGGCCCTGGCGACGGGGCTGGTGGATCAAGTGGTGCCGCCGGAAGAGGTGGTGCCCAAGGCCATCGAATGGTGCCGCGAGACCCTGAAACTGCCCCAGACCGCCATGCACACTACCCGCAAGACCTTGCGGGAGGATTACGCCAAATTATTCGATAGCCTGAGTGCCACCACCCGCGCGGAGATGACAGGCGTGTGGTTCAGCCAGGAGACCCAGGAAAGTCTGAAGGCATTGGTGGCTAGCCTCAAGAAGAAGGCTTAGCTCTTGCCCAGCAGGACGTAGAGCGCGCCTGTGCCGCCGTCCACGGGACGTGCGGAGCAAAACGCCAGGACGTTCTTGCGCTGGCGCAGCCACCCACCCAGTTTCTGCTTGATGACGGGACCCTTGGGGCCGGACCCTAAGCCCTTGCCGTGGATGATGCGCACGCAGCGCCAGCCGCGGTCCGCTGCTTCCAGCAGGAACGCCGCCACTTCCACCCGCGCGTCTTCGCTGCGCAGGCCGTGCAGGTCCAGCTCGGCACGGGCACTGAACTGGCCGCGGCGCAGCTTGCGCATCAGGGCCAGCTGCACGCCGGGTTTGGCGTACCAGAGGTCCTCGCCGCTGAAGGCTTCGCCATCCTGCAGGTCTAGGCGCAGGCTGTCCTCCAGCACCGCGCGACGCTCCTGGTCAGCGAAGCGCGCCCGGGGCAGGGGCTTGGCGCGGCGCGCTGACGCCTTCTTCTTGGCGCGCAGGGGCTTGGCGCCCTTCACGGATTCACGGAAGAGCTTGCGTTCCTCGTCGCTGGGTTCGTGCTTGGAGCGCATGGGGTCAAGCCCGGTCTTTACGGTATCCTAGGCATGATAATGCATATGATTCGGGGAGTCGGGTGAGGATCCTGCTGAGCAACGACGACGGATGCCGTGCCGAAGGCTTGCGCACGCTGGCCGGGGCCCTCAAGGCCTTCGCTTCCGTCACCGTCGTGGCTCCGGACCGTAACCGCAGCGGTGCCAGCAACTCCCTGACCCTGGATTCCCCCTTGAGGCTGCACCACGATGCACCCGGGGTCATCTGCGTGGATGGCACCCCTACCGACTGCGTGCACCTGGCCATCACCGGCCTCCTGGACGAGTCCCCGGACATGGTGGTCTCCGGCATCAACGCCGGCGCCAACCTGGGGGACGACGTGCTCTATTCCGGCACCGTGGCTGCCGCCATGGAAGGCCGTTTCCTGGGCTTCCCGGCGGTGGCTGTGTCCCTGGTGCTGGATTCACAGGAAGGGCCGCGGCACTATGCCACGGCGGCACGCTTCACCTGTGACCTGGTGCAGCGCCTGGAGACCCATCCCTTGCCCGCGGACACTATCCTCAACGTGAACGTGCCGAACCTGCCCTGGGATTCCATCGTGGGCGTGGAAGCCACGCGGCTCGGCCACCGCCATCGTTCCGAGCCAGTGCTGAAGGACTCTGACCCTCGCGGGCGCCCGATATATTGGGTAGGGCCGCCGGGTGCCGAGCAGGACGCAGGTCCGGGCACGGATTTCAATGCCATCCGCCGCCGCTGCATCTCCGTGACGCCCATCCAGATCGACCTCACGCGCCATGCCGCGTTGGATAACCTGTCCCAGTGGCTGCAGGGCATGGGCCGCACGTGAACGGCGAGACGCGCGGCATCGGCATGACGTCGGCGCGCACCCGCGACCGTCTGGTGGCGCGTCTGAAGGAGCAGGGCATCAAGGATGCCCGCGTGTTGAGCCTGATCCGCTCCACGCCGCGCCACCTGTTCGTGGATGAGGCCCTGGCGAGCCGCGCCTATGAAGACACGGCTCTGCCCATCGGTCTCGGCCAGACCATCTCCCAGCCCTACATCGTGGCGCGCATGACAGAGGCGCTCATCGCCGCCAATACCCCGGAACAGGTGTTGGAGGTGGGCACCGGTTGCGGCTACCAGACCTCCATCCTCGCTGCATTGGTGAAGCGCGTGTACACGGTTGAACGCCTATCGGCGCTCTCGCAGCGCGCGCGCCAGACCTTGTCATCCATCAACATCCGCAACGTGTTCTTCCGTCACGCCGATGGGGGCTGGGGTTGGCCCCAGCACGCACCTTACGACGGCATCATCTGCACTGCTGCCCCGGATGAGGTGCCGCCGTCCCTGATGGAGCAGTTGGCGGTGGGTGGCCGCCTGGTGATCCCGGTGGGGCCCGCAGGCGACCAGCAGTTGCTGTTGGTCACGCGCCGCGGCGAGGAGCGCTACGATCGTGAAGTGCTCGAGAAGGTGAGCTTCGTGCCATTGCTGGGGGGATTGGAATGAAGCGCGCCGTCGCGTATCTGGGCTTGCTGCTGCCGTTATCGATGGGGGGTTGCGCGGGGGCGCTGCAATGGAACACGACCCAGGACGCAGCGCCGGTGGAAGCCGCGCCCGCCACCTACACGGTGAAGCCGGGGGACGACGTCTATGCCATCGCCTGGCGCTACGGTCTGGACTATCACGACGTGGCCTCCTGGAACCATCTGAGTCCCGATTACCGCATCCATCCGGGTGACAAGCTGGTGTTGCGGGCACCCGCCGGTTCCCTGCACAAGCCTGTGCCGGGCACCGCCACAGCACGCTCCGCCGTAGTGGTGGCGCCCCCGTCGGGCCCGGTGCAGTGGGCCTGGCCGGTGGAGGGTCAGGTGGTGCGGATGTTCCATGCCGGTGACAGCCTGGCCAAGGGCATAGACATCACGGCCCAGCAGGGCGCCGAGATCCACGCCGCCAGCAGCGGCAAGGTGGTGTATGCCGGCACCGGCATCGTGGGTTACGGCAAGCTCATCATCATCAAGAGCAGCGAAGCCTTCCTGTCCGCCTACGCGGACAACGACCAGATACTGGTGAAGGAGGGCGACAGTGTGCGCACGGGCGATCGCATCGCCACCATGGGCCTGGGACGCGACAGCCGTCCGGTGCTGCACTTCGAGATACGCTACAACGGCGAACCCGTGGACCCCTTGAGCTATCTGCCCAAACGTTAGACTTGCACTAAGGCGGCACTTCGTTGGAAGATTAAGCGTATGCTCGCTCTCATGAATTCCGGCGAACTTGCGTGAACCGCCAGGGCCAGGACCCGCGGGACGAAGATGTCCTGGTGGAGCTGGAGGCGGAGGAATCGCCACCGGCAGATGGGCTTGCCTCCGAAGATGAAGAAGCCGAGCCCGCACTGGAGGCCGACGAGGCCGAAGACTCCGTAGAAGAAGACTCGAATCCCAAGGCCGCGACCGCGCCAGCCGCCACCGAAGCCCAGCTCGACGCCACTCGCCTCTACCTCTCCGAGATCGGCTATTCGCCGTTGCTCACCGCCGAGGAAGAAGTCTATTTCGGCCGCCTCGCGCTGCGCGGCGACGAATCGGCGCGCCGACGCATGATCGAGAGCAACCTGCGCCTGGTGGTGAAGATCGCACGCAAGTACCTCAACCGTGGCCTACCCCTGCTGGACCTCATCGAAGAGGGCAACCTGGGGCTGATACACGCGGTGGAGAAGTTCGATCCGGAGCGTGGCTTCCGGTTCTCCACTTACGCGACTTGGTGGATCCGCCAGACCATCGAGCGGGCCATCATGAACCAGACCCGCACCATCCGCCTGCCGATCCATGTCATCAAGGAGCTGAACCTCTATCTGCGTGCGGCCCGCAAGCTGGCCCATGCCCTGGACCGGGATGCCACCGCAGAGGAGATCGCCGCGGAGATGCAGACCACGCCGGAAGAAGTGAAACGCCTGCTGGGTCTCAACGAACGTGTCACCTCCGTGGATACGCCCATCAGCCGCGACGGTGAGCGCATGCTGGTGGACGCCATCCCCGACGAGAACAACACCGATCCCTCGCGCCTGCTGCAGGACGCGGACATGCAGACCATCATCGAGAAATGGCTGCTGCGGCTCAATGACAAGCAGCGGCAGGTGGTGGAGCAGCGTTTCGGCCTGAACGGCCAGGAGAAGGGCACCTTGGAGGATGTGGGCAATGCCATCGGCGTGACCCGGGAACGGGTTCGCCAGATCCAGATGGATGCCTTGAAGCGCCTCCGCCAGATCCTCGAAGCCGAAGGTCTTTCTGAGGATTCCCTCTTCGAATAAGTTCAGATGAGAATCGCTGCTACGACCTTTCGTCCTTCACTGAGGAGGACGTTATAGGTACGGCAGGCGGCGGCCGTATCCATCACTTCCACGCCCATGGTCCCCCGGCTCAAGGCCACCATCATCTCGCCGGTGAGGAAGCGCTGCTTCTCGCCGGTGCCGATGAGCAATATCTCCGGGTCCAGGGCCAGGGCCGCCTTCAGGTGTTCCGCGGTGATGTCCTCGAAGCGCTGGGGCGGCCAATCCGGCACCAGTTTGTCGCCTGCCACGATGAAGCTGCGGGTGAGGGTGACGTCGTTGACGGTGACCTGGCCCGCTGCATGACTGCGGATCACCTGGGCATCCCGTCCTGTGTTCTCTTTAGTAAATTTCATACCTATAGGATATTGCAGTCGGCATAATGTGCGCCATGCCGGCCACCATCATCGTCACGGGATTCCTCCGCGCCCATCAAGCGGCGGGGCGCCCGCGCTTGCCGGCTTTGGAGAGGATGTTGGGCCGCGCCACGGCCCTGCAGGCACGACATACCCATGCCTATCTGGCATCGCTGTTCGGCCTGGAGGGATTGGCCGTCGCGCCCTTCATGCGGCTCGCGGATGGCGGCGCGGCGGATACGAATTATTGGTTGCGGGCCGACCCAGTGCATCTGGCGCCGGACCGGGACCAGCTGGTGCTCATGCCTCCGGCGGTTTTGGAGGTAACCCGGGAAGAGACCCGGGCGCTCGCCAAGGCTTTCGATGTCACCTATGCCGGCGAGGGCTGGAGCCTGGAGTTCCCCCATCCGGAGCATGGATATCTCAAGGCGCCCAAGCCCCTGGATGTCGTTACTCATGATCCGGGGCCTTTCGTAGGTGGGCCCGTGTTAGCGGCCATGCCCACAGGCCCGGATGGGCAGAGCCTGAAGCAGCTCATGAACGAGACCCAGATGCTGTTCCACACCCATCCCGTGAACAGTGCCCGGGAAGATGCGGGCCGACCGGCCATCAACAGCCTGTGGCTCTGGGGCGGCGGAAGCTTGCCGGCTGCGACTGGTAAAGCGCCTCTTCGCATGGTGGGAGATATACCTCTGCTGCGTGGTCTCGCATCCTGGGCTGGCAAGCCGGTCACTGACCTTAAGGATGCGGCGCAGGTGCAGGATGGCGACGTGATCGGTCTCGAGGTGGGCGACCTGGATTCCCTTGAGCAGGATTGGTTCGAGCCGCTCTTCGCGAAAGTGAAGAGTGGCGGCATCCGTCATCTCGACATCCACCTGGAAGGTTTGGGCGACTTCGCTCTGAGCAGCGGTGGTGCGCGCCGTTTCTGGCGCTTCGGCCGCAGCCTCGGTGTGCCGCAGTGAAGGCGCGCCGCATCGAACGCCGTCCTGTGCCGCAGGTGAGCTTCGGCGACGGCTTGCATCCCTTGTTGCAGCGCCTCTATGCGGCACGCGGCGTCACCGACCAGGCAGCGCTGGATCTGGCTCTCACCTCGCTGGAGGACTATCGCAAGCTGGGAGGCATGGACACGGCGGTGAAGCTCCTCGCTGGTGCTCTGCAAGCACAGCAGCGCATCCTGGTGGTGGGTGACTTCGACGCCGATGGCGCCACCAGCTCGGCCTTGATGGTACGGGCGTTGCGCAGGCTCGGCGCCGCCAACGTGGATTACCTGGTGCCAAACCGCTTCGAGTATGGCTACGGCCTCACGCCGGAGATCGTGGTGCTGGCGGCAGGACGCAAGCCTGACCTCATCATCACCGTGGACAACGGCATCTCCAGCCACGCGGGGGTGAGCGAGGCACGCCGCCGCGGCATCCAGGTATTGGTGACGGATCATCACCTTCCCGGCAATACGCTGCCGGAAGCCAGCGCTATCTTGAATCCCAACTTGGTGGGTGATGCCTTCCCCAGCAAGTCTCTGGCGGGCGTAGGTGTGGTGTTCTACCTGCTGGTAGCCTTGCGCGCGCACCTGCGGGACACCGGCTGGTTCACAGAGCGCGGCATCGCCGAACCCAATCTCGCGGAATACCTGGACATCGTGGCCCTGGGCACCGTGGCGGACATGGTGCAGTTGGACCGCAACAACCGCGTGCTGGTGGCCGAGGGCTTAAGGCGCATCCGCGCCGGGCGCTGCATCCCCGGCATCAAGGCCCTCATGCAGGCGGGTAAGCGCGACCTCAGGCGAGCCGCCCCGTCGGATCTGGGATTCGCCGTGGCGCCGCGGCTCAACGCCGCCGGGCGTCTCACGGACATGTCTTTGGGCATCGAATGCCTGCTCACGGACGACGATGCCCGCGCTAAGGAATTGGCAGCGCGTCTGGACGAACTCAATCACGAGCGGCGCGACATCGAGGCCAAGATGCAGCAGGAAGCCCTGGCGGTGCTCGCGCATCTGGACTTCAGCGCCGAGGACCCCTCGCTGCCCATGGCCTTGAGCCTCTTCAATGAGGATTGGCATCAGGGTGTGGTGGGCCTCGTGGCTTCCAAGGTGAAGGACAAGGTGCACCGGCCGGTGATCGCCTTCGCCCGGGCCGAGGATGGCAGCTACAAGGGCTCGGCCCGCTCGGTGAAGGGCATGCATATCCGGGACGCCCTGGAGGCCATCTCCACCCGGCACCCCGGGCTCATCGCCAAGTTCGGCGGCCACGCCATGGCCGCGGGGCTAAGCCTGGAAGCAGGGCGCTTCGAGGCCTTCCGGACTGCCTTCGAGGAGGAAGCCCGGCGCTGGCTCACGCCTGCGGACCTGGAAGGCGTGTTGTTCTCGGATGGGGAGCTGGAAGCTGAGTGGTTGAGCCTGGAGGTGGCGGAACTGCTGCGCAACGCCGGTCCTTGGGGGCAGGGCTTTCCAGAGCCTGCTTTTGACGGTGAGTACCGGCTCTTGGACCGGCGCGTGGTGGGTAGCGGACACCTCAAGCTGGTGCTGGAGCATCCGGCGGGCCAGCGCTGCGATGCCATCGCCTTCGGCCAGACCGGTGCGGACATCCCGCCCGGCTGCACCCGGGTGCGCATCGCCTTCAAGCCGGATGTGAACGAATACATGGGTGAACGGCGGCTCCAGCTCCTCGTGGAGCATATCGAGCCGCTGTGACGTCTGTTAAAATGGCGGTATGGAAGTTAACCCGATCAGAAACAAGATCACCGACCTCCAGGGGCGCGCCAACGCCCTGAGGGGGTATCTTTGAATACGATTCGAAGCGCGAACGTCTCCAAGAAGTAGACCGCGAGCTGGAGAACCCCAAGGTGTGGGACAAGCCGGAACGCGCCCAGGAACTGGGCCGCGAACGGGTGCGCCTGCATGAGGTGGTGACCCTGCTGGACAAGCTCTCCCAGGGCCTCACCGATTCCGGCGAGCTCCTGGAGATGCTGGTGGAAGAGGGCGACGAGTCCGGCGTGAGCGACGTGACCGCCGACGTGGAACGCATGGAACAGCAGGTGGCGGACATGGAGTTCCGCCGCATGTTCTCCGGCGAGATGGATTCCCACAACGCCTTCCTGGACATCCAGGCCGGTTCCGGCGGTACCGAGGCCCAGGACTGGGCCGAGATGCTGCTGCGCATGTACCTGCGCTGGGGTGAGCGCCGCGGCTTCAAGACCGAGCTGGTGGAAGCGTCCGCCGGCGAAGTGGCCGGCATCAAGAGCGCCACCATCCGCTACGAAGGGCCTTATGCCTATGGCTGGCTGCGCACCGAGACCGGCGTGCACCGCCTGGTGCGCAAGTCGCCCTTCGATTCCAATGCCCGCCGTCACACCTCGTTCACCGCGGTGTTCGTCTCGCCGGAAGTGGACGACGAGATCGAGATCGACATCAATCCCGCGGACTTGCGGGTGGACACCTACCGCTCCCAGGGCGCCGGCGGCCAGCACGTCAACAAGACTGACTCCGCCATCCGTATCACCCACATCCCCACCGGGATCGTGGTGGCCTGCCAGAGCGAGCGCTCCCAGCACAAGAACCGCGCCACTGCCATGAAGATGCTGAAGGCCAAGATGTACGAGATGGAGATGCAGAAGCGGCGCGAGGAACAGCAGAAGCTGGAGGACAGCAAGGCCGACATCGGCTGGGGCAGCCAGATCCGCTCCTACGTGCTGGACCAGTCCCGCATCAAGGATCTGCGCACCGGTTACGAGACCGGTGATCCGCAGAAGGTGCTGGATGGGCAGCTGGATCCCTTCATCGAAGCTTCACTGAAACAAGGTTTATAAGGTTTTGTTCTTAGAATTAAAGAAACGAGAGATTTTGGCCTCTGGCTAGGCGCAGACGCCCGAGGAACCGGAGCATACTTCCGATAGGTATGTGAGGATTCCGAGGGTGGATGCAACGACGCCAGAGGACAAAAGATCCGTTTCGGGGAAAAAGATGAGCGACAAGCCGGAAGAACAGCAGCAACAAGATGTGAATAGCATCATCCAGCTTCGGAAAGAGAAACTGGCGAAGCTGCGCGAGAAAGGTCAGGCCTTCCCCAACGGCATCCAGCGCGACGCCCTGGCAGCGGAGCTGCACGCCCTCTATGGCCAGCACAGCACCGAGTCTCTCGAGCAGGAGAAGGTGCGGGTGCGCGTGGCGGGCCGCATGATGGCCAAGCGCATCATGGGCAAGGCCAGCTTCACCCAGATCCAGGACGGCTCAGGCCGCATCCAGTTGTTCCTGCAGAAGGATGCCCTGGGCGATACATACGAAGAGTTCAAGGGCTGGGACGTGGGCGACATCGTCGCCGCTGAAGGCGAGATGTTCAAGACCAAGACCGGCGAGCTCTCGGTGCGTGCCGACAAGTTCCGGCTGATCTCCAAGTCGCTGTTGCCGCTGCCGGAGAAGTTCCACGGCCTCTCGGACACCGAGACCCGCTACCGCCAGCGTTACCTCGATCTCATCATGAACCCGGAATCGGCGCAGGTGTTCCGCACCCGCACCCGTATCGTGCAGCACCTGCGCGACTTCATGAACTCACTGGGCTATCTCGAAGTCGAGACGCCCATGATGCACCCCATCCCGGGCGGTGCCACGGCGCGGCCCTTCACCACCCACCACAACACCCTGGACATGCAGCTCTACATGCGCATCGCCCCGGAGCTGTACCTGAAGCGGCTGGTGGTGGGCGGCTTCGAGCGGGTGTTCGAGATCAACCGCAACTTCCGTAACGAGGGCGTGTCCACGCGGCACAATCCCGAGTTCACCATGATGGAGTTCTATCAGGCCTACGCCACGTACAAGGATCTGATGGACCTCACCGAGAGCATGCTGCGCAGCCTGGCGACGGCCCTCACGGGCGGCACCACCATCAGCTACCAAGGCGAGAGCTACGACTTCGGCTCCGCGTTCCGCCGCCTGTCCATCGAGCAGGCCATCACCATGGCCTGCAAGCTCAATCCCAACAAGCTGCGCGAGGTGGATTACCTGCGCTCGGTGTTCGATAACCGTAAGCTCAGCTACATGCCCGCCTGGGGCGCCGGCAAGCTGCAGCTGGCCCTGTTCGAGCACACGGTGGAAGCGGATCTCAAGCAGCCTACCTTCGTCATCGACTACCCGGCGGAAGTCTCACCCTTGTCCCGCAAGAAGGACTCCGATCCCTTCCTGGTGGACCGTTTCGAGTTCTACGTGGGCGGGCGCGAGCTGGCCAATGGCTTCTCCGAGCTCAATGACCCGGAGGACCAGGCCGATCGCTTCCGCGCCCAAGTGGCGGAGAAGGATGCCGGCGACCAGGAAGCCATGTTCTTCGATGCGGACTATATCCGCGCCCTGGAATACGGCATGCCGCCGACGGCGGGCGAGGGCATCGGCATCGACCGGCTGGTGATGCTGTTCACCGATTCTCCCTCCATCCGCGACGTGATCCTGTTCCCGCTGATGCGGCCGGAATGATATCCGGGTGGTGATGATTCCAAAGCTCGGTGAGCCCGATATCCGGATAGGGCGCTTGCACATCTGGGTGCATGGGCGACAGTACCCGGCATCTCAGGATTACTATGACGGCAATTGGCTCAATGTCACCGCTGAGTACACCGGTCGCGACTCCCGCGTAATGGCCCATGGTGCTTTCATCCGGACTGATGAGCTGGATGGGTTCCTGGACAGTTTGGTGATCCTGGATAAAGACTTGAAGGGTGATGCAAAGTTGAAGTGCGTGGATCCGAACTTGCATGTCGAGATATATGCAAAGAGCTTGGGTCACCTGGAGATGAAGACCAAGCTGACTGCAGACCAGCTGACCGAATCACATGAATTCAAGGAACAGCTCGACCAGACATTCTTGCATCCCATGATCGCGGGCTTACGGGACGTGCTCACGCGATATCCTGTTTGCAATACCGATAAAACCGCGCATTAAACTGGATACCTGCCGTGTCTTCTCCAGATATTCGTCATAGCCATGCTCGTATAAACCAGGCCACCGAGATACTCGGGACTATCCTGGCCGAGACCCGTTCTGCTGCCGATCATCTGATCGACCAATACTTCCGTAACCATCGCCAGATGGGCTCCAAGGATCGTGCCTTCGCCGCGGAGACGGTCTACGGCTGCCTGCGTCGCAAAGGTGAGCTGGAAGCTCTGATGGCGCCGTGCCTGCCCTCCGGACTCGATGCTTACGAGCACGCTCGTTGGCTGGTGGCTACTTACCTATTGAAGTACTCCGGTTGGAGCGGACGCGCTTTGTCAGAAGCGGGTTTCGATGAAGTCGATGCGCTGGTGGTTCGCGTCCGCAGTACCAAGACTGAAGACCTGCCGTTCAGCGCTCGCATCAACATGCCGGACTGGCTGGCGGAGAAGTTGGTAGCTCAGTATGGCGAAGAGCAAGCCATCGCCCTGAGTGAAGCCCTCAACCGCGCCGCCCAAGTGGGCATACGGGTTAACACCCTGCGCACGGACCGGGACACCTTGGCCCAGCGTCTGGCGGAATCCGGCAACCCCTGCGAGCCCACGAAGTATTCGCCCATCGGGCTGCAGCGGGACAAGCGCGGGCCCCTGTTCAACACCGAAGAGTTCAAGGAAGGCCTGTTCGAAGTACAGGACGAAGGCAGTCAGCTCCTGGGGCTCATGACCGAGGCGGCGCCGAAACAGAAGGTGGTGGATTTCTGCGCCGGTGCCGGCGGCAAGACCCTGGAACTGGCTGCCATGATGCAGAACACAGGCGCCTTGTACGCCTGCGACATCTCCGCCAACCGTCTCGAACGCTTGAAGCCGCGCCTGGCCCGGGCCGGGGCCTATAACGCCCAAAGTCATTTGCTGCGGGACGAGCGCGATCCTTTCCTGAAGAAGTGGCGGGACAGCATGGATGCGGTGCTCATCGATGCGCCATGCTCCGGCACCGGCACCTTGCGCCGGAACCCGGATATCAAGTGGCGTTCCATCGACCTTGAGATGCTCAAGCAGACCCAGGCCGGCATCCTGGAGGCGGCTGCCTCACTGGTGAAGCCTGGCGGACGGCTGGTCTATGCCACCTGCAGCCTGTTGGACGAGGAGAATGCCGGCATCACCGCCGCCTTCCTGGCACGGCACCCGGAGTTCGAAGTGATCCCTGCATCCGAGATATTGGGGCGGCAGGGCGGGGCGCTGCCGGAAGACATGCCCGAGGATGGGGCGCTGCGACTATTGACCCATGTGCATGGCACGGACTGTTTCTACGCTCTGGCCATGAGGCGCAAGCCTGATTAGCTGACGAGCTTCACTGCCGAACCGCTGGCGGCGTGCACCAAGTCGGCCTCCTTGAAATCATCCTGTACAACTATCAGCATCTGCCAGACGCCGTAGGCATCCAGCCGTGCATCCGCTATCTCCGCCACGGACGCGTCCTGCCCCTTGGCATGGATATCCATGCCGGGCTTGAGCCGCGCGACGGTCCGGCACTCGGCACGCACCATGTGGCGCTTCACTGCGCCCCGGTAGTGGGCCCGGGCGATGACCTCCTGGCCTATGTAGCAGCCTTTCTTGAAGTCGATGCCCTCGAACTTATCGAGATCCAGCATCTGGGCCACGAAATGCTCGCTGGTCTCGGGGTGGACTGTGGGTTCTCCGATCAGGATCCTCTGCAAGGCCCAGTCATCTTCGGTGCCCGGCGTGGTGGCAGATACCCAACGGCCCTTCAGCGTGCTGAGCCTGTCTTCGGATCCATAGAGCACGTAGCGTGGCACGTCTTCCCCGTACAGCCTCAGGACCTGTAACGTCTCGAGGCTGGTCACATCGTTGATGCGCGCCGGCACCGGGATGTCCGCCTGGGCGAGCAGGGTGGCAGCACCCCCGCCGGTGAGCCCCAGGCAACCCAGTTCGCTGCCGGCATCCGCGAGTGTCACCTTGGAGCGCAACACGTACATGGCGAGGCGCTTCAGCGCCGTCGCCTTGAGTCCGGCCGGCATCGCCAGGTAGATGTCCTCGCCGCGACGGAACAGGCGCATCAGCGTGACCACCCGGCCCTTGGCGGTGTTCCATGAGGTGAGCTGACTCACGCTGGGCGTGAGCTTCTCGATGTCGGTGCTGAGCTGACCCTGCAAGAAGGCGACCGCGTCCGCTCCGCTCACGCGGATCAGTCCCTTATAGGAGAGGTCGGTCAGGATGGTCTGGGGGTGGGGCATGTTCGTTGTACGTATTGTAACCAGTGCGTCAAGCGGCCGGTGACAAGGGTTCGGGCGGAAGGGCCTTTGGGTGTAAAATAGTCCGTATAAGAGCAAGGCATCCCATGTCCGAGCATCGTACCGAGACTCCGGCCGCCGAGACCCACCGGGAACCCGTTCCCGCCCCGTCGGCGACCGAGAGCAAATCCCAGCGACCGAAGGAGATCGGCGGACCGAAAGGCCCGGAGCCGACCCGCTACGGCGACTGGGAGAAAAACGGGCGCTGCATAGACTTCTGACAAAGGTGAAGCATGGCTGATAACAGACCGCTGTCGCCCCATCTCGGCATCTATCGCTGGCAGATCACCATGACCATGTCCATCCTGCACCGCGCTACCGGCGTGGCACTGGCGGTGGGCAGCATCCTGCTGGTGTGGTGGCTGGTGGCGGCGGACATGGGCCCGGATGCTTTCGAGCGCGTGCACGGCATCCTCTCCAGCATCGTCGGCCAGATCCTGCTCATCGGCTGGACCTTCTCGCTCTTCTATCACCTCTGCAACGGCGTCCGGCACCTGTGCTGGGATGCGGGCTGGGGCTTCCAGATCAAGACCGTCTACATCACCGGCTACGCGGTATGGGTGGTGGCCTTGGCTCTGACCCTGGGGACCCTCTGGGTGGCTTACTCGGGAGGTGCAGCATGAGCTTCCGTACCCCCCTCGGTACCGCGCGCGGTCTTGGCTCCGCGAAGCACGGCTTCTCCCACTGGTGGGGTCAGCGGGTCTCGGCCCTGGCTCTCATCCCTTTGAGCCTCTGGTTCGCGGGCTCGGTGCTGCAGCTGAGTCACGCCGATTACATGAGTGTCATCCTCTGGCTGCACACGCCCTGGGTGGCGGTGCTCTTGAGCCTGTTCCTGGTCACGCTGCTGTATCACGCTTACTTGGGCGTGCAGGTGGTGATCGAGGACTACGTGCATCAGAAGGGCATCGAGGTCGCCTCGCTGCTGCTGGTGAAGTTCGCCTGCATCCTGCTCGGCGCCGCCGGTGTGTTCACCGCGCTGCGCATCGCCTTCGGAGCCTGAGATGACTCAAGCCTACAAGACCGTCGATCACATCTATGACGTGGTGGTGGTGGGTGCCGGCGGAGCCGGCCTGCGCGCCACCTTCGGCCTGGCGGAGGCGGGGCTCTCCACCGCCTGCATCACCAAGGTGTTCCCCACCCGCAGCCATACTGTGGCGGCCCAGGGCGGCATCAGCGCCGCACTCGGCAACATGGGCGAGGACGACTGGCGCTGGCACATGTACGACACCGTCAAGGGTTCCGATTGGCTCGGCGACCAGGACGCCATCGAGTACATGTGCAAGGAAGCGCCCCAGGCGGTCATCGAACTGGAGCACTACGGCGTGCCGTTCTCCCGCACCGAGGCGGGCAAGATCTACCAGCGCCCCTTCGGCGGCATGACCACCCAATACGGCGAAGGCGCGCCGGCCCAGCGCACCTGCGCCGCGGCGGACCGCACCGGCCACGCCATGTTGCACACGCTCTACCAGCAGAGCTTGAAGCACCAGGCAGAGTTCTTCATCGAGTACTTCGCCATCGACCTGCTCATGGACGGCGCCGAGTGCCGCGGCGTGGTGGCCTGGGATCTGGCTACCGGCACGCTGCACCGCTTCCTGGCGCAGCAGACCATCCTGGCCACCGGCGGCTATGGCCGCGCTTATTTCTCCTGCACCTCCGCCCATACCTGCACCGGCGATGGTAACGGCATGGTGCTGCGCGCCGGCCTGCCGTTGCAGGACATGGAGTTCGTGCAGTTCCACCCCACCGGCATCTACGGTGCCGGTTGCCTCATCACAGAGGGTGTACGCGGCGAGGGCGGCTACCTCACCAACAGCAAGGGCGAGCGCTTCATGGAGCGTTATGCGCCCCATGCCAAGGACCTGGCCTCCCGCGACGTGGTGTCCCGCGCCATGACCATGGAGATCCGCGAAGGGCGCGGCGTCGGCGCGGAGAAAGACCACATCGACCTGCACCTGGAGCACCTGGGGCCGGAAGTGATCCATGAGCGCCTGCCCGGCATAGCCGAGAGCGCGCGCATCTTCGCCGGCGTGGACGTGACCAAGCAGCCCATCCCCGTGTTGACCACCGTGCACTACAACATGGGCGGCATTCCCACCAACTATCACGGCGAGGCCCTGACCCTGAAGGGCAAGAACCCGGACAGTCCGGTGCCCGGCCTCATGGCCATCGGCGAGGCGGCCTGCGTCTCGGTGCACGGTGCCAACCGCCTAGGGTCGAACTCGCTGTTGGACCTGGTGGTGTTCGGCCGCTCCGCGGCGCATCGCTGCGCCGAGACCGTGAAACCCGGCAAGACGCCGCGCAGCTTCCCTCAGGAATCCACCGATCAGATCCTGACACGCTTCGACAAGCTGCGTCATTCCAGCGGCACCGAATCCACTGCCGCCATCCGCCTGCGCATGCAGAAGGTGATGCAGAGCGACGCCGCGGTGTTCCGCACCGAGAAGAGCCTGGAAGAGGGCAACCAGAAGATGAAGGAAGTCTTCCAGTCCTTCCAGCAGGTGAAGGTGAGCGACCAGTCCCTCATCTGGAACAGTGACCTCGTCGAGACCCTTGAGCTGGACAACCTCTTGGGTTGCGCCATGGTCACCATGGGCGGCGCCCTCAACCGCGAGGAGAGCCGCGGTGCCCATGCCCGCGAGGACTTCCCGGACCGGGACGACAAGAAATGGATGAAGCACACCCTGGCCTGGATGGACGCCAAGGGCAAGGTGGAATTGGATTACCGTCCCGTCCATATGGACACCATGACGGACGACGTCAAGCCCATTCCTCCCAAAAAACGCGTCTACTGAGGAATCACCATGGCTGAATTCCTGTTACCCAAGAACTCGACCTACAAGAAGGGAGGCAAGACCTTCAAGGCCGAGAAGGGCGCCAAGAACATCAAGAATTTCCGGGTCTACCGCTACGACCCAGACAGCGGCCAGAACCCGCGCATCGACACCTACGAAGTCGACATGGACAAGTGCGGGCCCATGGTCCTGGACGCGCTGCTCAAGATCAAGAACGAGATCGACCCGACCCTGACCCTGCGCCGCTCCTGCCGCGAGGGCATCTGCGGCTCCTGCGCCATGAACATCGACGGCACCAACACGCTCGCTTGCACCAAGGCCTGCTCCGAGATCAAGGGCGATGCCAAGATCTACCCTTTGCCGCACATGAAGGTGGTGAAGGACCTGGTGCCTGACCTCACCAACTTCTACGCCCAGTACGCCTCCATCAAGCCCTGGATCCGCACCCAGTCGGCCCCGCCGGACCGGGAGCGCCTGCAGTCCAAGGACGACCGCGAGAAGCTGGACGGCCTCTACGAGTGCATCCTCTGCGCCTGCTGCTCCACGAGCTGCCCCAGCTACTGGTGGAACAGCGAGCGTTATCTCGGGCCCGCCATCCTGCTGCAGGCCTACCGCTGGATCGTGGATAGCCGCGACGAGGATACCGGCGCGCGCTTGGATGAGCTGGAAGATCCCTTCAAGCTCTACCGCTGTCACACCATCATGAACTGTGCCCGCACCTGT
>Ga0265338_10004621_pt1 | contig 18508 bp, 13 predicted proteins | sample 42126metaG_FD_193579 | JGI IMG/M metagenome (GOLD analysis project Ga0265338, IMG submission 193579) | Rhizosphere microbial communities from Carex aquatilis grown in University of Washington, Seatle, WA, United States - 4-21-26 metaG | ecosystem: Host-associated > Plants > Roots > Rhizosphere... | reverse complement strand
GCTCCGCGCTGATGGGCATCGGCTCGTCGCGCGGCGACGACCGGGCGGTGGCGGCGGCCGAGATGGCGATCTCCTCGCCGCTGCTCGAGGCCTCGATCGACGGCGCGCACGGCGTCCTGCTGTCCATTCAGGGCGGTTCCGACCTCGGGCTGTTCGAGATCAACGAGGCGGCGCAGCTCGTCGCCAACTCGGCCGCGGTCGACGCCAACATCATCTTCGGCGCGGTGATCGACGACGCCCTCGGCGACGAGGTGCGGGTGACCGTCATCGCGGCCGGGTTCGACGAGCAGCGGCCCGGCCGTTCGGCCGGCGCTGCCACTCCGCTGACCGTCGCCCGGACAGCGGCCCCGGCGGCCGCGGACGCGTCCGCCCGCACCGGCAGCCGCACCGCGGCGAACGGCGCGGGCGGCAACGGCGCGGCTGGCAACGGCTCGGCTGGCAACGGCTCGGGCGGCCACGGCGCGGGCGGCCACGGTTCCACCGGCACCGGCCCCGCGGGCAGCGGGACCGCGCGCAGCGGCGCCGCCGGGATCGGCGCATCGTCGTCGTCGGCCTGGGCGAGCGCGAGCGGCGCGGACGCGCGGAGCGCGGCGGCCGACAGTGCAGGGCAGCCGGCCTCCGGCTCCGCGGTCGGCGTCCCGGCCCAGGCGACGTCGGGCACGTCCGGCTGGCAGTTCGACTCATCGGCCGCCTCCGCCCCGCCCGGCAGCTCAGCCGACGGCACTGGCGGCGGGGCGGTGTCCAGCGGGGCGGTCTCCAGCGGGGCCGGGTACGCGGCCGAGCCGAGCGCACCCGCCCCGGCGGGCCGCCCTGCCCCGGCGGGCACGGCCAGCCCGGCCGGCGCCACCGCCCCGGGGGCCGAACGGGCCGGCCAGCCGGCCGCCGAGGCGCCCTCCGGCTACACGCCGTCCCCGGTCTCCTTCGTCTCCGAGGACGATGAGGAATACGGGGCCAAGTCCGGCTACGGCGGCTACGACGGCGGCCGCGGTGGCGACGCCGCGGCCGGTGGCGGTACGCCGGGCTGGAAGGACTCCGGCCGCGCGGGCAAGCAGGACAAGGTCTTCGATGTGACCGCCGGCCGTCGCCGCCCGGTGGTGTTCGAAGAGGACGACGACCTGGACGTGCCCGACTTCCTCAAGTGATCACCGGGTCTTTCCGTGGGCGCTGAGCGGAGCCGCCAGGCCGAGCTGGCCGAGCGCCTCGCCGCTACCAGGTCTCGGATCGGCGCGGCCTGCGCGGCGGCGGGCCGTGACCCGGCCGAGGTCACGCTGATCGCGGTGACCAAGACCTACCCCGCCTCGGACGTGCTGGCGCTGGCCGGCCTCGGGCTGACCGACTTCGGCGAGAACCGCGACCAGGAGGCCGGCCCCAAGGCGGCCGCCGTGGCGGACGGCTTGGCCGGCACCGGGGGCCAGCCGGTCAGCTGGCACTTCATCGGGCAGCTGCAGAGCAACAAGGCGCATAGCGTCGCCCGGTATGCCCGCTTCGTGCACTCGGTCGACCGGATCCGGCTGGTCCGCCACCTCGGGGCCGCCGCGCTGGCGGTACCCGGACTCGGTGCCTTCGGCCCCGCCCTCACCTGCCTGGTCCAGGTGAGCCTGGACGGCGACCCGGACCGCGGCGGGGCGCCGGCCAGCCGGGTGCGCGATGTCGCGGAGGCGATCGAGGCCGAGCCCGGGCTGGCCCTGGGCGGGCTGATGGCGGTGGCGCCGGCTGGCGCGGACCCGGGGCACGCGTTCGCCGCCCTTCGCCCGCTGTCGGCCGAGATCAGGTCGGTCAACCCGGCCGCCGGCATCATCTCGGCGGGCATGAGCGGCGACCTGGAAGCCGCGATCGCGAGCGGCGCGACACACCTGAGAATTGGTACGGCGTTGCTCGGCAACAGAAGCGTTCCGGTCCGGTAATGTCCGTCGCGTAAGGCAGTGGAAAGCTGTTAAGTACGCGGTGACGCGACGGAAGTGGCACGGAGGACTGAGCGATGGCCAGCGCGATGCGCAAGATGGCAGTCTACCTTGGCCTCGTGGAGGACGATCGCCGGTATCAGGACGGCTACGACGCGTACGGTGAGTACGACGAGTACGACGAGCCGGCCGAGGTGATGGAGGCCGTGCCGGTGCGGGCTGACTACGGCGGGTACGTCGCCGAGCCCCCGGTTGAGGTCGTTCCGCCGCGCCAGGTTGAGCTCGCCCGGATCACGACACTGCACCCGCGCACCTACAATGAAGCCCGGACCATCGGTGAGCACTTCCGCGAAGGCACCCCGGTGATCATGAACCTGACCGAGATGGTCGACAGCGACGCACGGCGTCTTGTCGACTTCGCGGCGGGACTGATCTTCGGCCTGCGCGGGTCCATCGACAAGGTGACCAACAAGGTGTTCTTGCTCTCCCCGGCGAACGTTGAGGTGACCGCGGAGGACAAGGCGCGCATCGCTGAGCGGGGCTTCTTCAACCAGAGCTAGCGAGCGCGGTGAGGCAGCGATCGTTCTGGGACGGGTGATGTGATGGAGCTTCTCAAGGTCGTCCTAACCTACGTGCTTACGCTGTACCTCGTCGTCCTCATCGGGACCATGATCCTCAGCTGGATCATGGTTTTCGCGCGCCCCTGGTACCCGCCGCGGGTGGTTAAGTTGATCGCTGAGACTATATTCACGCTGACCGATCCTCCGCTGAAATTCCTACGGCGCTACATCCCGCCCCTTCGGCTAGGTACAGTGTCCTTGGACCTCAGCTTTATGGTTCTGTTCATCGTGGTACTCATTTTGCTGCAGGTGGCAGTACCGCGACTTTGAGACATGTACTGTGCTGATCAGGTACGGTGCTGAGAACAACGGTGCTTCAGAAAACACGGTGCTGAGGACACAGCCAAGCGCGCCGAGGAGACAAGATGCCGCTGACGCCCGCGGATGTGCGGAATAAGCAGTTCAGTACGACCAGGCTCCGGCCCGGCTACGACGAGGAAGAGGTTGACGCCTTCCTCGACGAGGTCGAGGCCGAACTTGACCGGTTGATTCAGGAGAACGAGGAGCTCCGGTCGAAGCTTGCTGAGGTCCTGCGGGGCGGAGGGAAGCCGGCCATGGCGCTGAGCTCGCCGCTGTCGGACTCGCGGCCGGACACCATGTCGCCCGATCAGACCATGGAGCAGCCGGTGATGCGGCGTCCTGAGCCGATGATGATGGAGCCGCAGCAGCACCAGCCGCGGTCCTACGGCGAGGACAACATGGACACGGCCGCCCGGGTGCTCTCGCTGGCCCAGCAGACAGCCGACCAGGCGATCGCCGACGCCCGCCGCGAGGCGGACGAGACGCTCGGCCGTGCGCGCCGCGAGGCCGACGAGGTGCTGACCAAGGCACGCCGCCAGGCCGAGCAGATCACCGGCGACGCCCGGGCACGGGCCGAGTCGCTTGAGCGCGATGCCCAGGAGCGGCACCGCCAGGCGATGGGCTCGCTGGTCACCCAGCGCGAGGAGCTTGAGCGCCGGGTCGACGACCTGCGCGCGTTCGAGCGTGAGTACCGCAGCAGGCTTAAGGCGTACCTGGAGGGGCAGCTCCGCGACCTTGAGGCTGGTGTCACCGACAGCGGTACCTTCCCGGCCATGCCCCCGGCCGCGGCTCCCGGCCCGCCGCAGCTTCCGGCTGGCCTCGGCCAGCCCGGGATGCGTGGCGGTGCGGCTGGCCCGGCGCCCACCACGGCCCAGTACGCGGTCCCGGAGCACGTCGGCGGCTTCCGCCCAGACGGGCGCTGACCACGCAGTAGGCAGCGGCCCGGTGCACCCGGACACGAGGAGATAACCAGGTGATCCGGTTCAGCGCCGCACTGGTCGCGGTCGCCATCGGGGTTCTTGTCGGTGGTATCGCGACCAGCAGGCTGTTGCTCGTCTACATCGCGATCGTGGTGAGCGCCGTCGCGCTCCTCGCCCTCGCCGTCGGCGTCGTGCTCAAGCGGGCGGAGCTGTTCGGGACGGCACCAGCCGTCGGGGAAGGGCAGGGGCTCGTGCCCGCGGGCACGAGCGCCGGGCAGGCGGTGCCGGCCTACGTCGGCGACAGCCGGGACGAGGCACGCCAGCCGGCGGTGCGGCCATCCGCCGCAGTGGCGGCCACGGTCCCCGCCCCAGCCGCGCCCGCGGTAACCGAGCAGCCCCCCGCCGTGGCCGCCGGCTACGGGGCGGGGGCCGCCGTTGCCCGCGCCGCCTTCTCGACGCCCCCGGCCACGATCGGCTCGGGGCACGGGCGTCCGGTTGAGCCGCCCCCGCCCTGGGAGACCCCGGCCGCCAGCAACCGCTGGCACACCCCGGCCCCTGAGGTGCGCCCGCCGTGGGCGCCGGTCCCCGACACCGCCCCGGCTGCCAGCACCGCGTTCACGGCCGACACCGCGTTCACGGCTTCCCGCGAGCCGGCCACCAGGCCGCACCCGGCCAGCGCGCCCGGCGGAACCGCGGGCGACGCGGCAACCGCGAGCGGCGCCAGCGCCCCCGTCGGCTGGGGCAAGCTGCCCCCCGCCGACCCCGCGGTCCCGCCCGTCCCGTCCAGCTGGTTCGACCGCCTGGGCACGCCCACCGCGGCCGAGCCAGCGATCCGTGAGCCAGAGCCCGCCACCGCCGCCACGCCCGCCAGCGCCGACGATGACGACGACTGGCCCGGCCGGTACTCGTGGCTCGACGACGCCGACGACTCCAGTGCCGCCGACCCCGCCGCGGACTCCGGCGCTGCTGCGCCCGCCACTGCCACTGCCACTGTCACCGCCGCCCCCGCTGAAGCCGCCGCCGAAGCCGTCCGGGCTGAGCTCAGCCCGGACGAGGACGCGGCGGCCCCGGACGCGCCGGCCGCCGCCGCGCCGGCCAAGGCCGAACCCGACTCGGAGCCCGCACCCGGCGCGGCCGCCGATGACGCGACGGCGGATGACACGGCCGCGGGCGCGCCGCCCGCGGCCGACGCGGACGGCCAGCCGGCCAAAACCGGCCTGGTCGCCGTGATCAGCGGCGTGCCCCGGTATCACGAGTCGCAGTGCGTCCTCATCCGCTTCATGCCCGAGGACGACATCCAGCACCTCTCCGTCGCCGAGGCCAGGGCGGCCGGCTGCACCCCCTGCGCCGCCTGCCAGCCGGCGGGCTAACACCACCGGGAACCGGCCGGCCCGCGTCGACACCGTCGAAGCCGTCGACACCGTCGGCTCCCGCCGCCGCGCGGCCGCCGCCTTTACTGGTAAACATTCACGCCGGTAACGTCGCGTGACCGTAATCGGCGCGGTACCGCCAGGCCGGGCACTCCTGCGGCGGCACGGCTCCGTAGGGCGCCTGCCATCCGGAACATGTACCGAGTTCGGGTGGGACAAAACGTATCAAACCGGGCGGAGTATAGCCGCAAACGCGGTATACCTTGCCGACCGGCCACGCCCGAGCGGCTGCCTGCGAGCCTGTCCGGTTACGGAACGTGCATTGGCTGAATGTTTACCCTATTGGGTAAGGTCCGCGCATTGCGTAGAGAAGGTGGCGTGATGGCCGCGTCGGTTTTTAAGTTGGCGGTCTCGGGCGTGTCGTTTTTATGGTGATGCCGCGGGCGGCGGCGTGGTCGCGCAGCTGTGCGTGGGTGGTTATGCGGGCTGCGGGGGTGCCGGGGGTGATGGTGGAGCCGTGTGCGCCGAGGAGGTCGCTGAGCAGCCGGTAGGGCATGCCCAGGCGGTGGTGGCAGGCGGCGGCGGTCACGATGGCCGCGTAGGGGAGCTTCCAGGGGGTGCCGCCGCCGTCGCGGGTGCGGGGGGCGCCGCGGGCCAGGTGCAGGCGCTGCTCGCGTCCTTCCAGGTCAGGGCCGGGTGCGGGCGTTTCGGGCGGGTCCATTCTGATAACAGCAAGAAAAGCCGGCCCTGGCGAGCGTGGCTGACCAGGAAGGGCAATGCCGGCCGGTCGGCCGCGTCAACGGGCGCGGGTGAGCCAGAAGCGCAGGCCGAGCGCATCGTCCGCGTACTCCAGCCACGCTTCACCCGCCCCGCCGCCCAGCCCGCCGTCAAGCTCCGCGTCGTCAAGCTCCGCGCCGTCAGGTACCCCGCCGTCAGGTACCCCGCCGCCCGGCGGCCCGTCGGCGGACGCGAAGGAGACGGCCAGCACCTCAGCCGCGATCGTCGCCTGGTGGGCCGCCAGGGCCGTCGCGAGTTCGGCCTCAGCGGCCCACCAGCGCACCTCGATCCGGTCGCTCACCGCGAGCCCGGCCGACTTGCGGGCGTCCTGGATGAGCCGGACCGCTTCCCGGGCGTAGCCCTCGGCCCGCAGTTCGGGGGTGACCGTGAGGTCGAGCGCGACCGTCTCGCCCGCAGCGGTGGCGACGCCCCACCCCTGCGCGGGCGCCTGGGTTACCACCAGGTCGGCCGCGGTGAGCGTGACCCGCCCGAGCTTCGGCACCCGGAGGGTCACCGACCCGTCGGCGGCGGCCACCGCGCGCGCCAGCTTGGCCGGGCTGGCGTCCCTGATCGCGGCCGCGACCGCCTGGGTGGACGGGCCGAACCGGCGGCCGAGGGCGCGGAAGTCCGGCTTGACCGTGTACCGCACTAGGTCGTCGTCGGCCGGGTCGAGCGCCTCAAGCGCGTGCACGTTGAGCTCGTCGGCGACCAGCTCGCGGAGCTCGGCCGGCAGCGCCGCGAACCCGGGTGCCCCCGCGAGCGCCCGCGACAGCGGCTGACGGGTCCGCACCGACACAGCCGACCGGGCCGAGCGGCCCAGCTCGACCAGCCGCCGGGCCAGCGCCATCTGCCCGATGAGGTCGTCGTCGATGAGCGCCTCATCGGGTACGGGCCAGGCCGCCAGGTGCACCGACTCCGGCCCGCCGGCTGGCCGCAGCACACCCCAGAGATAATCGGAAAGGAACGGCATCACCGGCGCGACCAGCGTGGTCAGGGTGACCAGGGCCTGGTGCAGCGTCGCGAACGCGGACGCGCCGTCCGCGGTCTGGTGCCCCGCCCAGAACCGCCGCCGTGACCGTCGCACGTACCAGTTGGACAGGTCGTCGATGAGCCCGGCCAGCCGCCTGCCCGCGGCGGCGGTGTCGAACGCCTCGAGCGACGCGGTGACGTCCCGGACGCAGGCGTGCACCTCCGACAGCAGCCAGCGGTCGAGCAGCGGCCGGTCGTCGGGCGCGGGCGCCAGCGCCGCCGCCGCCGGCGTCCACCGCCCGGCCCCCGCGCCGGCGTACAGGGACAGGAAGGACACCGTGTTCCAGTAGGTCAGCAGCACCTTCCTGACGATCTCGTCGAGTACGCCCGGCCCTATCCGCCGCTGCCCCCAGGGCGACCCGGAGGCGGCGAAGAACCAGCGCACCGCGTCCGCGCCGTGCGCGTCGAGCAGCCCCATCGGCTCTATCACGTTGCCCAGGTGCTTCGACATCTTCCGGCCGGTCTCATCGGTGACCAGCCCGAGGCAGACGACGTTCTGGTAGGCGGACTGCCCGAACACCAGGGTGCCCACCGCCATCAGCGAGTAGAACCAGCCGCGGGTCTGGTCGATCGCCTCGCAGATGAACTGGGCCGGGTAGGCCGACTCGAACTCGGCCGCGTTGCGCAGCGGCGCGCCCCACTGCGCGAACGGCATCGACCCGGAGTCGAACCAGACGTCGGCCACCTCTGGCACCCGGGTCGCTTCCTTGCCGCACTCCGGGCAGGGGAAGGTCACCATGTCGACGAACGGCCGGTGCGGGTCAAGCCCCGAGAGGTCGCGCCCGGCCCGGCCGGACAGCTCGGCCAGGGACCCGACGCTGGTCACGTGCTCGTCCGCGCACTGCCAGAGCGGCAGCGGGGTGCCCCAGTAGCGGGTGCGGGACAGCGCCCAGTCGACGTTGTTGCGCAGCCACTCGCCGTAACGGCCTCCCTTGATGGTGGGCGGCTGCCAGTTGGTCTGCTCGTTCTGCGCCAGCAGCTCGTCCTTCACCAGCGTGGTCCTGATGTACCAGGAAGGCAGCGCGTAGTACAGCAGGGCGGTGCCGCAGCGCCAGCAGTGCGGGTAGCTGTGCACGTGCGGCGCGGTCTTGAACAGCAGCCCGCGGTCGGCCAGGTCGGCGATGAGCGGCTGGTCGGCGTCCTTGAAGAACAGCCCGCCGACCAGCGGCAGCCCCTCGGTGAAGCGCCCGTCGGCCCGCACCGGGTTCACCACCGGCAGCCCGTTGGCGCGGCCGACGGCCAGGTCGTCGGCGCCGAAGGCCGGCGCCAGGTGCACCAGCCCGGTCCCGTCGGCGGTGGTCACGAAGCTGCCGCTGACCACCCGGTGCGCGCCCTCAACGGGCACGATCCCGAACGGGGGAGTGTAGTTCGCGCCGACTAGATCGCTGCCGCGGAGCGTGGTGAGCACGTGCCAGCCCTCGCCCAGCACCCGCGGCCACAGCGCGTCGGCCACCACCACCTTGTCGCCGTCACCCGACTTCCGCGCGATCACGTACTCGACGTCCGGGTGCACCGCGATCCCGGTGTTGGACACCAGCGTCCACGGGGTCGTCGTCCACACCAGCAGGTCGGCCCCGAGCAAGTGCCGGGAGATACGGCCGGGCGCGCCCGCGGGGGCCGAGGTGACCCGGAACCGCACGGTCACCGACGGGTCGGACACCTCGCGGTACACGTCCGGCTGGCCCATCTCGTGATCGGACAGCGGCGTACCGCACCGCGGGCAGTAGGGGCTGATCCGGAAGTCCCGCACCAGCAGGCCCTTGTCGTAAATGGCCTTCAGCGCCCACCAGACGGACTCCACGTAGGCCGGGTCCATGGTGCGGTAGGCGGTGGACAGGTCGATCCAGTAGCCCATCCGCGTGGTCAGCGCGGAGAACGCGTCGACGTGCCGCAGCACCGACTCCCGGCAGCGGGCGTTGAACTCGGCGACGCCGTAGGCCTCGATGTCCCTCTTGCCGGACAGGCCGAGCTCCTTCTCCACCGCCACCTCGACCGGCAGCCCGTGGCAGTCCCAGCCGGCCTTGCGCGGCACGTGGAAGCCCTGCATTGTCTTGAACCGGGGGAACACGTCCTTGAACACCCGGGCCTCGACGTGGTGCACGCCGGGCATGCCGTTGGCGGTGGGCGGGCCCTCGTAGAACGTCCAGCGCGGGCCGCCCTCGGTCTGCTTCAGCGACGCCTCGAAGGTCCTGTTCCGGCTCCACCGGGCCAGCAGCTCATGCTCGATCGCGGGCAGGTCGGGCCGGGCGGGCAGCGGCGGCAGCGCGTCCTGCGTCGATTCCGGCGGGGTCGAATCCGGCGGGGTCGAATCCGGCATGGGGGCTTCCTTCAGCGTCTGCGAATCAGCTCAGCCAGAGGGACGAGGCGCTGCCCCGCGGTACCACCCTCTTTGCCCGCGCGCGGCGGCCGGATTCGGCCGCACCCGTTCGGACCACTCTCGGTTGTGCCCTTGCCGGTTCTACTCAGCCCGTGACCGGCCGCGTGCGTGGCGCGGACCCGCGCGGGCGGGGCCTTTCCTCCGGCTGCTCCGGGGTGATCTGGTCCGCGGCGCTCGCCCCGGGCTCGCACCGTCCCCGGGTCGCTCACGCTGCGTTCCGCGGCAGCTGTCCCCATCACCGCGGGTTCAGCATAACTGATGCGGCCGCGCGGTCACGGGGAGGCGGCGGGCGGGCCGGCCGGGGCGGTTCCGGTGACGGCGCCGGGCGGGGGCGCCTGGCCGGCCGCCGCCGCGGTCAGGCTCGTCTCCAGTGCTTGCACCAGGTCAGCCAGGTCGGTGCTGCCGTTGAGCAACTGCGGCACCTGGTCGGTGACGGTCGCCGTGAACTCGGTGTAATAGGGGGTCCGCGGGCGCAGGAACGCGTGGCCGATGGCGGCCAGGATCACCGGGGCGATCTGCGGCGACGGCCCCGGCAGGGTGCCGCACAGCGGATGGCCGGTGACACCGCGGTAACCGGTCGGCAGGGCCGCGTCCTGGGCGTAGGCGGACTGCCGGCTGGCGGGGAACCCGCCAACGGCGAACAGGCACTGCTCGGCCTGCGGCGAGGTGAGGAAGTCGATGACGCGCAGCGCGGCCGACGGGTGCCTGCTGCCCGCCGACACCGCCAGGTCCTGGCCGCCGAGGGCGGACGGGAACGGCAGCGGCGCCACCGCGAAGTGCCCGGCGGAGAAGCTGGCGCCCTTGACGCTGGCCGAGGTGAGCAGCTCGTAGTAGATCGGCCAGTTCCGCATGAACACCGCCTGGCCCCCGGCGAAGGCGGTGAACGCCTGTGATTCGGTGTAGCCGAGCTCGGCCGGCGGGATGACACTGGTCAGGTACATCGCGTCGTACAGCTGCTGCAGCCCCTCGGTGACCGCTTTGTCGTCGCGGACCGTGCCGTCCGCCGCGAAGACGCCCGGGTCGTCGCTGTGCATGATCTCAAGCAGGTTGACTGTCAGGCCCTCGTAGTCGGCGAACTGGCCGGCGTAGCCGACGGCCGGGTGCCGGTCCTCGGCGGCCGTCTCGCTGGCCAGCTTGACCAGGTCGGTGAACGAGCGCAGCGACCGCACCTGGGCGGCGGACACCAGGTCGGTGCGGTAGTAGAGCAGGCCGACGTCGGTGGTGAACGGCACCGCGTAGAGCCGCCCGCCGTAGCTGCCTGACACAAGCGGCAGCGGCAGGAAGCCGGACGGGGACACCCGGCCCGACAGCGGCCAGACGAAGCCTGCCGCGGCGAACTCGGGCACCCACTCGTTGTCCAGGTTGTAGATGTCGTAGGCGGTGCTGCCCGCCTGCGCGTCGGCCAGCATCTCGCTGTGCTCGGCGGTGGCGCCGCCGGTCACCGTGTCGAGCACCACGTGGATGTGCGTGGTCGGCTCCTGGTAGTTGTTCCACCAGTCGACGAGCTGCTCGTACATGCCTGGCTCGTCCTTCCGCAGCGGCAGGTTCCCCGCGCTCACGCTGGTGTCGGACCCGGACAGGATGGTGACGGTGGTGGTGCCGACCGCGGTCGGCGCGGACCAGACGGCAGAGGGCGGCGCGGACCGCGGGCCGGCCCCGGTGCAGCCCGCCGCTAGCAGCACGCCCAGGCAGGCGGCGGCCGGGACGAGGCGGGCGGCGAGACGGTGCATGCTGCTACGGTGCACGCTGCTCACCCGCCCGCCGACAGCTGGCTGATGACCTGGCCGAGCAGCTGGGCCGGGTCCGCGCCGGCCGCGTTCCAGCAGGTGCCGCCGGTGTCGGCGGCCAGCGCCTCGAGGGACTGCGCGGCCTGGCCGGACGGTGACTCGGCGCAGCCCGGCGGCCCGAACGCGATCACGAACACCCGCAGCCGGCTGCCGCCCGGCTGCGCCAGCTGGTACAGCTCGCGTACGCCGCTGAAGGTGCCGTAGGAGCTGCCCGGGTCGGTTGGCCAGTAGCTGTCGCCGTCGGTCAGCAGGATCACCGAGCTGGCCGACCCGGCCGCGGCCTGGGCGGTCCCGCTGGCCGCGCCGACCAGGGACTGCGCCGCCTGCGCGAGCAGGTTGAACTGGGCCGAGTGGCCGTTCGCGACGAGGCCCGCCACGTCGCCTGCCACCCGCGCCCGCTGCGCCGCTGTGACCGGCCCGAAGGGGACAAGGACCCGGCTGGTCGTGGCGCCGCCGCCGGGGAACGCCCAGACGCCGATGCTGTCCTTGCCGCCGAGCCCGCCCTGTGACCGGGTGCCGACGGCCGCGCTGACCGCCGCGGTGACCTGGGTGAGGTAGGGCTGCATGGGGCCGGAGTCGTCGACCGCGACGAGGATGTGCGCCGCGGGCTGGCCCTGCGCGAAGCCGTTGGCCGCGGTCGCCACGGCCGCCGCTGACGGCAGGTTGGCCGGGGCGGGCGCGCGCAGCCCCTGGGCGGAGAGCACGGCGCGGCCGGCCGGGCCGGTGAGCCACGCGTAGAGCGCGTGCTCGTCGCCCGCCTTGGCGGTTGCCCCGGCCGGACTGCCCGGCCAGGTCACGGTGGTGAACGGGAAGTCGAGCCGGGTCCCGCCGGCTGGGTAGAACGCGGTCAGCTGGGCCGTGCTTGACGTCGCCGCGCACGCCGCCGCGTTCAGTCGCCCGGCGTTGCTGGCGGCCACGGCCGCCTCGGATACCAGGTAGGCGGACGGCCCGGCCGGCCGCGCCCGGCCGCCGGCCGAGCCGCTCCCGGCGGCCTGTTGCGCCTGCGCCTGGGCCTGCGCCTGGGCCGCCTGGGCCTGCGCCTGGGCCGCCTGGGCGGCGGCGCACAGCAGGCTGCCGCTGTCCGGCGGGAAGCTGCCCGACTGCTCGATCTGCCGCTGGGCGGGCCCCGGCAGGTCCTGGTACAGGTCGGCCAGGCCGAGCAGCCCGGTTTCCGACAGCCGCGGGCTCGGCACCTGCAACCCGAGGCCGGCCTCGGCCAGCGACTGGTAGAGGGAGGCGGCCGGGACGTCGCCGGTGCCGCCGGCCAGCACCGGCCCGGCCAGCGCGGTCGGCACCGCGACGACGATCGGCGAGCTGGCGACCGAGCCGAGCGGTTGCACCGTGGGGCCGCCCGCCGTCGTGCTCAGCGGGGAGAGCTCGGCTGAGGAGGCGGGAATCCAGATGTCCGGGTGCGGCCCGTCGGTGGCCAGGCTCCAGCCCTCGGTCAGGCCATTGCCCGCGGCGGCGTCGGACGGGGCGGCGTAGGCGGTCAGGTCGACCGCGTAGCACGGCTGCCGGAGGACGGACCGCTCCTGCCGCTCGAACACCGGGATCGCGGCTTGCACCGCGCTCAGGATTTCGGCCGAGGCGAGGACGCGCAGCTCGGCCGGCGGCGGGCAGCGGGCGGCGGCGGCGGCGGCCACGGCCGGCGCGAGGCCGTCCGCCCCGAGGGTGGCCCCGGCCGACAGCCCGAGTGCGGCCACCGCCGCGACCAGGGCGGCGAACCGGCGTGACCGCAGCCAAGAACTCAGCCAGGACCGCAGTCGGCTGCGGGCCCGCGCGGGCCGGTCCCGGCCGCGCCGCAGCCACGCCGTGAGCAGCACCGCGGCGGCCAGCAGGCCGAGCAGGCAGACGGTGCCCGGCAGCGTCCCGTGGGCGAAGCACTCGCCGATCACCCAGTAGCCGACGAGGAAGGCCGCCGCCGTCGCCGCCAGGACGGCGGCGACCAGCGGCAGCGGGCGGCTGGCGGCTGGCTGCCCCGGCTGCTGCCCGTGGGCTGGCCGCCGGGGCTGCGGTCGCGCCCGGGTGAGCCGGCCCAGGCCGGCCCGCAGCCGCTGGTCGATCTCGGCCGCGAAGTACTGCGCGCACAGCAGGCAGACGACAAGGCCGAGGGCGATGAACAGCAGCGGCGGGTCATGCTGGAAATAGGTGATGACGGCGGTGCCGACGGCGGTGACCACCGCCCCGAGCAGCGTGCTGGCGGTCGCCTTGGCGTGCCCGCGGGCCTCCGTCCACTTCGCCTCGTCCGGCGTCGGCTTACCCGGTGGGCCTGGCTGGTCCGGGCGCGCTGTCTGGTCCGGGGGTGCGGCTGGGCCCTGATCCGGAGCGGCGGAGCCCTCCGGGGCGGGCGGGGGCGTCTCGCGGTGCCCGCGCGCGGCGTTCGAGCCGTCTCCGCTGGCCTCCATGCCGCGTCGCTCCCTGCCTGCCAAAGGCCCGACGGCGTGCCCCGTCGGCGTTCAGCCCTGCCGCCACTGCCTGCTGCCAGTTCCTGCTGTGCACGGCCTGCTGCTGTGCACCGCGCACCGCGCGGGCGGCTCCGGGCACGGCACCGGGCCCGAACCGACCGGGGGTCTCGTTTGCGTCACCTCGTGGTATTCCGGGGGAATTGTAGCGCGGTCGTCGCGTTGCGCGGTCGATTCCGCTTGCCGCGTCCCGGCGGCAGGCCTAGCCTGGCCGCGCTGACCCGCCGTTGCGCCTCGATTGCGCCGTGAGCCGAATGAGTTTGCGACCGGCGCGCGGCGGCCGTATTCTCCGTTGTCTGTCCGAATCTCATATTCCAAGGAACCGAAGATGACCGCTGCGCCGCACAGCGCCGCCGACCTGCCGGTGCGGCCGGGCGAGGATCCCTGGTCCGACGCCGAGCTGACCGAGATCCGCGTCGAGCTAGAGAAGGAAGCGGAGGCGCTGCGCGCCGAGATTGGCGAATCGCAGGCGCAGATCGCGGCCCGGCTGGGCGACGCGGCCACGGAAGCCGGGGACGACGAGGCCGACGCGAGTTCTAAGCTGTTCGAGCGGGAGCATGAGCTCGCGCTGAGCAATAACACCCGCGAGCTGCTCGAGCAGACCGAGCACGCGCTGGTGCGGATTGAGGCCGGAACCTATGGAGTGTGCGAATCGTGCGGCAAGCCGATAGGGAAGGCGCGCCTGCAGGCGTTCCCGCGGGCGACCCTGTGCGTGGCGTGCAAGCAGCGCCAGGAACGCCGCTGACCCCGACCCCGGACAACGGGGTGGAACCGGCGGTGGCGGAGCCGGGGGCTGGGGACGGCCGGCGCAGCCGCCGGGTGGCGCTGCTGGTCGGCATCGCCGCCTTCGTGCTGGCCGCCGACCTCGTCTCCAAGGCCCTGGTGGTGGCGCACCTGCGACCCGACCAGCCGGTCCACCTGATCGGCAACCTGCTGATGCTGTGGCTGACCCGTAACCCGGGCGCGGCCTGGAGCGTCGGCACGGGCGAGACGGCGGTGTTCACCGTGATCGCGTTCGGCGTCGTCGTCTACATCGCGCGGACCGCCCGCAAGCTGTACTCGGCGGGCTGGGCGGTCGCGCTCGGCCTGCTGCTCGGCGGCGCGATGGGCAACCTGGGCGACCGGATCTTCCGCGCGCCCGGCCTGTTCCGCGGCGAGGTGGTCGACTGGATCGCGGTGACCAGGTACTACCCGATCTTCAACCTGGCCGACTCGGCCATCGTGTGCGGCGGCATCCTCACCGTCATCCTCGCCATGCGCGGCTATCACCTGGACGGCACCCGCGGCGAGGTACCCGCGCGGCCGGCCGGGCAAGCGGAGCGGTGACCACCGCCGCCCGGCTCGTCTACGTCCCCGAGGGCCTGGACGGCGAGCGGCTCGACGCGGCGCTGGCCCGGATGTTCGGCTTCTCCCGGAGCGGCGCGGCCGAGCTCATCGCCGCGGGCGACGTGCTGGTCGACGGCCAGCGGGCGGTCAAGTCCGACCGGGTGGCGGCAGGCGCCGAGCTGGCCGTCATCATGCCGCCGCCGCCCGGCGCCGCCCCGCCGCCCCCGGCCGAGCCGGTGCCCGGTATGGAGATCGTCTACGAGGACGACGACATCGTGGTGGTGAACAAGCCCCGGGGGGTGGCCGCCCACCCGACCCCCGGCTGGACCGGCCCGACGGTCACCGGCGGCCTGCTCGCGGCCGGGCACCAGGTCGCGACCAGCGGCGCGGCCGAGCGGCAGGGCATCGTGCACCGGCTCGACGCCAACACCACCGGGGTGATGGTGGTGGCCAAGAGCGAGCCCGCCTACAGCGCGCTGAAGCAGGCCTTCCGGATGCGCACCGTGTCGAAGACCTACCACGCGCTGATCCAGGGCCACCCCGACCCGCTGCGCGGCACGATCGACGCGCCGATCGCCCGGCACCCGTCCGGCGACGGCCGGTTCGCGGTGGTCGCCGGCGGCCGCCCGTCGGTCACCCACTACGACACCCTGGAGGCCTTCCGGGCCGCCTCGCTGCTCAGCGTGGGCCTGGAGACCGGCCGTACCCACCAGATCCGGGTGCACATGGCCGCGCTGCGCCACCCGTGCTGCGGCGACCTGCTGTACGGGGCCGACCCGGTGCTGGCCGCCCACCTCGGGCTAACCAGGCAGTGGCTGCACGCGGTGCGGCTGTCCTTCGAGCACCCGGCCACCGGCCAGCAGGTCACCTTCGAGTCCGGCTACCCGGCCGACCTCACCCACGCGCTCGACGTCCTCGCCGCGGAAAGCTGACCCCCGGCCGTCCGGCCTGAACTACCGGGGACATCTACCGCCCTTATGCGGTTATAACAACCCCCAATAATGCGAGCTGAGACGGGCGGGACGCGGGCGGCGTCGCGCAGGCAGGCGGGTAACTCAGGATAACAGCAAGGAGTTCCGGGAGTCCGGCTGCGCCGGGCGCCGCAGCCGGCGCGCGCCGTGTCAGCATGGCCTGCATGGAGATCGCGGCATACCTGGACGCCCTGGACGAAGACGGCGTAGCGCTGGCCGACGCGGCCGAGCGGGCCGGGCTGGCCGCGGCGGTGCCCCCGTGCCCCGGCTGGGCCGTCCGTGACCTGGTGCGGCACCAGGCCTATGTGCACGGCTGGGCAGCCCGGCACGTCCGCGACCAACTGCCGGAGCTCATCGACGAGGGGACCGAGGCCGAGCTGCTGGCCGGCGGGCCGCCGGACGGCGAGCTGATCAACGCCTACCGGCAAGGGCACGCCGCCCTGGTGGCGGTACTGCGCGGGGCCGATCCCGACGTGGCCTGCGCGACGTTCATGCCCGCGCCGTCGCCGCTGGCCTTCTGGGCGCGGCGGCAGGCGCACGAGACCGCCGTGCACCGGTTCGACGCCCAGGCGGCCGGGCCGGGCGGTCCGCCCGACCCGGTGACCGCCTTCACCGCCGCCTTCGCCGCCGACGGCATCGACGAGCTGGTCACCGGCTTCGCGGCCCGGCGGCGGTACCGGCTGCGCGGCGACGGCACCCGGTCGCTGGCCGTCCGCCCGGCCGACGCGCCCGGTCGCTGGCTGGTCCGGCTGGCCGACGGGGGGACCACGGTCAGCCGCGTCGAGCCGGGCGAGTCGGCCGCGGCCGACTGCGTGCTGGCCGGCCCGGCGGCCGGCCTCTACGCGTTCCTGTGGAACCGCTGCCCGGCCGACGGCGCGGGTGTCACCGTGTCCGGCGACACCGCGATGGCCGCACTGTGGTCGTCCAGCGTCAGCGTGGTCTGGTAAACCGCGGCGCGGGAACCCCGCCCGCGACCCCCGACCCGCTAAGGTGGTGGCTTACCGGTTCGAGGCACCCCGACCGCTCACCCGCCCCGGGCGCAGCTAGCCCGGCGGGAACGGCGGCGCGCAGCGTGCCTGGTGTGTTCAAACATCGGTGTTTTCGAACACTAGTGTTTTCGAACGCCGGTGTTTTCGAACACCGCGCCGGGACAACTGCAGGCGCAAGCAGGAGGCGATGAACGCATATGGCTGACACCCCCTACGCCCACCTGCACGTGCACACCGAGTACTCGATGCTCGACGGGGCCGCCCGCCTCAAGGAGATGTTCAAAGAGGTCAAGGCCAACGGCATGACCCACGTGGCGATGACCGACCACGGCAACATGTACGGCGCGGCCGAGTTCCACCGGCAGGCCAAGGAGGCCGGGATCACCCCGGTCATCGGCATCGAGGCGTACGTGGCGCCGGAGCACCGGGGCAACAAGAACCGGGTCCTGTGGGGCCAGCCGCACCAGAAGAGCGACGACGTCTCCGCCTCCGGCGCCTACCTGCACAAGACGATCTGGGCGCGGAACAACGAGGGCCTGCACAACCTGTTCAAGCTCACCAGCCGCTCCTACGCCGAGGGCTGGCTGGTTAAGTGGCCCCGGTTCGACAAGGAGCTGATCGCGCAGTACGCGGGCGGCCTGATGGCCTCCACCGGCTGCCCGTCGGGTGAGGTGCAGACCAGGCTCCGGCTCGGCCACACGGCCGAGGCGCTCCAGGCGGCGGCCGACTACCAGGACATCTTCGGCAAGGAGAACTACTTCCTTGAGCTGATGGACCACGGCCTGTCGATCGAGACCCGGGTCCGCGAGGGCCTCATCGAGATCGGCCAGAAGCTGGGCATCCCCCCGGTCGTCACCAACGACTCGCACTACAGCAAGGAGAGCGACTCCGTATCGCATGACCTGCTGCTGTGCATCCAGACCGGCAAGACCCTGGCCGACGCCGACCGGTTCAAGTTCGACGGCTCCGGCTACTACATCAAGTCGCCGCAGGAGATGTACGCGGTCCGCACCGACGACGTGTGGCAGGAGGGCTGCCGCAACTCACAGCTGCTGATCGCCGACCGGGTCGACACCGCCGGCATGTTCGAGTTCGCCAACCTGATGCCGCGCTTCCCGATCCCGCCGGAGTTCGACACCGAGGCCGCGCTGTTCGCGCACACCGTCTGGGAAGGGATGGCCAAGCGCTACCCGGACGGCATCGACGACACCCGGCGCAAGCAGGCCGAGTACGAGATCGGCATCATCGCCACGATGGGCTTCCCGGCCTACTTCCTGGTCGTCGCCGACTTCATCAACTGGGCGAAGAACAACAGGGTGGCGGTCGGCCCCGGCCGTGGCAGCGCGGCGGGCAGCATCGTCGCCTACGCGATGGGGATCACCGACCTCGACCCGCTCGACCACGGGCTGATCTTCGAGCGGTTCCTCAACCCGGAGCGGATCTCGATGCCGGACATCGACATCGACTTCGACGAACGCGGCCGGGCCGACGTCATCCGCTACGTCACCCAGAAGTGGGGCTCGGACAAGGTCGCGCAGATCATCACCTACGGCACGATCAAGGCCAAGGCCGCGATCAAGGACTCCACCCGGGTCCTCGGCTTCCCCTACGCGGTCGGCGACCGGATCACCAAGGCGTTCCCGCCCGCGGTGATGGGCAAGGACATCCCGCTGTCGGGC
>Ga0265338_10004620_pt1 | contig 18510 bp, 15 predicted proteins | sample 42126metaG_FD_193579 | JGI IMG/M metagenome (GOLD analysis project Ga0265338, IMG submission 193579) | Rhizosphere microbial communities from Carex aquatilis grown in University of Washington, Seatle, WA, United States - 4-21-26 metaG | ecosystem: Host-associated > Plants > Roots > Rhizosphere... | reverse complement strand
CGAGACCGGGGCCGTCGAGCCCGGTGCCATGGGCAGCTCGTTCACCAGCCGTTTCGCGGAGGGCCTGATCATGCCCTGCGTGAAGATCGGATCCGGCGACACGCTGCGCAAGGACCTCGACATCCTGGTCGACCGCGGCGTGCGGAGCTCGACCTCCTGGCTGGCCGACAACCGGGCCAAGCTCACCGGGAACATGATCGTCCGGGAAAAGCTCAAGGAGATCGTGGCCGACGTCGGGCTGGCTTTCTACCGGAAGATCAGCCGCGAGTACATCGAAGACACCATGCGCGCGACCAGGGAGAAGGTGCGGCGCTCGCTCTTTCCCGGCCGGTACCGCGAGGTGGCCTGGCGCGGGGTGACCCTGCCCGGCCAGGAAAGCCTGCTGCACAGTCCCTGCGAGCTGGTCATCACCAGGGACGGCCGCCTTGAACTGGACTACGACGGCCTGCCGTCCGCCCGGCGCCAGCCGTTCCAGGCGACGCTGCCGCTGTTCGAGGGGATGCTCTTCAACGGCCTGATCCAGAACGTCTTCTACGACCTGCGGTACAACGACGGCACGTTCCTCGCCGTCCGGCTGAACGTGCCGCTGGGCAGCGCGTGCAACCCGGACAACATCCAGCTCCCGACCACGCTGTGGGGCCCGGCGTACGGCGGGATGCAAGCCTGCGCCCAGGCGGTGTCGCGTGCCTACTACGCGCAGGGCTACCGCGAGGAAGTGCACGCATCAGGCCCGCTCACCAGCGGCAACCTGGCCGGGGGGGTTGACCAGTACGGGCGCCTCTTCGGCAGCCAGTGCTTCGAGTTCGCCTCGTCCGGCATGTACGCGACCAGCTTCATGGACGGCCTGGACACCGCATTCTCCGACTTCAACGCCGAAGGGGATATGGGCGACGCGGAGGTCTGGGAGCAGCAGATGCCGCAGATCTGGCTGGCCCGCGAGATCCGGCGGGACGGCGGCGGCTTCGGGAAGTTCCGCGGCGGCAACGGGATCCACTCCCTCTACCTGATCCCGGAGGGGACCGAGATGGAGATGGGCTCGTTCGGGTCACCGCCGATCTTCTCGACGGCCGGGCTGATGGGCGGGTACCCGGCGGCCTCGCTGCGGGTCTGGGTGGGCCGGAACACGAACCTGAGCCAGATGCTCCGCGAGGGACGTGACCTGCCGAACGGCGAAGGGCTGCATACCGCGCCGCCGGACTTCGTCAGCGAGGTCGAGGCCGACTGGGAGTACGTGCCCGGCCAGAATTACCCGGCGCGGGCGCTGCCCCCCGAGTCGCTGTTCTCAGTGGTCAGCGGGGACGGCGGCGGGTACGGTGACCCGCTGGAACGCCGGCCGGACGAGGTCCTGCGCGACGTGCTGGACGGCCTGTCCAGCGAGCGCACGGCGCTTGACGTCTACGCAGTCGTGTTCACCAGGGACGGTGCCGGGCTGATCGACGGCGTCGACGCCGCGGCGACCGCCGCGCTGCGCACGCGGCACCGCACCGACCGGCTGGCCCGCGCCGTCCCGGCCCGGGAGTACAAAGCCAGGGTCCGTGAGCGGCTGATCGCTGGAGACATCCCGCCGCCGGCCGCTGCGCTCTACCGTGACGTGCTGCGTTTCTCGGCCAAGTGGGCCGCGGAGTTCCGCACCTTCTGGGATCTTCCCGACGATTACGAGGTGCCCGGATGACCAGTTACCCGTCGCAGATGATCAGGGATCTGCTGGAGGGGACGCTGCCGCTGGACGAGGTCGCCCGGCTGCAGCGCGACAAGGACACCGATCGCTTCGCCATCGTGCTGGAGCTGGAGCAGGCCAGGGTGGCCTGGGACGACCGGATCCTCGTCCCGCTGCAGGAGAGCCTGTATGTGGTCGAGCGCAGCGACGGGGCCCGGGTGGTCAAGTGCCGGTGCGGTCAGGAGTTCGGCGATTACCGGCAGAACTGGAAAGAAGAGGCCGCCGTCTACGAGCGCCATCCCCAGGACGGCGTGGTCTACCTGAAGTACAAGGGCGCCGACCCGGCCTGGCAGCTGCTGCGCGAGTTCTACTGTCCGGGCTGCGGCGTGCAACTGGACGTCGAGCCGGTTCCCGTCGGTTACCCGTTCGTCTTCAACTTCCTGCCCGACCTCGACGAATGAGCGGTCAGCGGCGGCCTCGGATCGCCATCTCCTGCGGCCGGGCCGGGGTGCCGGTGGACGCGGGCGTGCTGCCGTCCTATTACCTCGGCGAGGGGTACCCGCGGGCAGTCGCGGCGGCCGGCGGCATCCCGCTGATCCTGCCGTGCGTGCCAGGCCAGGAAAGCGAGCTCGCGGCGGTATCCCTGGACGGCATGGACGGGCTGCTGCTGGCCGGCGGCACCGACATCCATCCGCAGAGCTACCGCCGCGGATACGACCCGGCGCTGACCCATGACCCTGATCTGGTCCGGGACCGGTTCGAGCTGGCCTTGATATCCGCGGCCCGGGAAAGGGCGCTGCCGGTACTCGGGGTATGCCGGGGCTTCCAGATCCTGAACGTCGCCTACGGCGGGTCGCTGTCCCAGCACCAGCCGCATACCAGCGCGCGCGCCGTCGGGTCACCGGACCTGCGGATCGAGGAGACCGACGTCACGCTGGATGAGTCCTCTCACCTGTCCGGCGTGCTGGGCGCGGCCAGCACCACCGTGTACTGCATTCATCATCAGGCCATCGACGAGGTGGGGGCGGGACTGCGCATCGTCGGGCAGGCCGCCGACGGCACGGTCGAGGCCATCGAGGACGCCTCGGGCGCCGAGGTCCTCGGCGTTCTGTGGCACCCGGAGCAGATGCTGGACAACGCCGACTCCCGCGCGCTCTACGGCGCGTTCGTCGCGCAGGCAGCGGCCCGGTGACGGCCGCGCCGCCCCCGCTGCAGGGGATCAAGGTCGTCGACTTCTCCCGGCTGTTCGCCGGGCCGTACGCGACGATGACCCTCGCTGATCTCGGCGCCGAGGTACTGAAGGTCGAGTCGCCCGCCGGTGATGACGCCCGCGGGTTCGGGCCGCCGTTCCTCGGCGGCGAGGGCATGAACTACATGGCGCTGAACCGCAACAAGCGTTCGATCGTCCTGGACCTGAAGAAGGACGGCGGGCTGGCGGTGGCTCGCCGGCTCACCGCCGATGCGGACGTCGTGGTGGAGAACTTCCGGCCGGGCGTCGCGGAGAAGCTGGGCATCGGCTACGACGACCTGGCGCCGGCCAATCCCGGCCTGGTCTACTGCTCCATCAGCGGATTCGGCCGGGCCGGCGAGTACTCCGGCCGGCCGGCCCTCGACATCATCCTGCAGGCCATGACGGGGGTGATGGACCGCCAGGGGAACGGCGGCGACCCCCAGATGCTGGTGGTGACGGTGGCCGACACCTACGCCGCCGCGCTCGCGGTCCAGTCGGTGCTCGCCGCGCTGATCGCGCGCTCGCGGGACGGCCGGGGGCAGCGGGTGGAGGTGACACTGCTGGAGGCGCTCATCGCGGCCCAGGGCTACCGGATCATCAGCCCGGCCGGCCGCACGATGCTCCCGGCGATCGACGACACCTGCCCGTACCAGGCGTTCGCCGGCTCCGATGGCGTGTGGTTCGTCATCGCCGTCGTCAGCACCAGCAACTGGACCGCGCTGTGCGCGGCAACCGGCCTGGCCGCGCTGGCCGGCCGCGAGGACCTGGCCAGCAACGCCGGGCGGGTCGCGGCCCGCGCCGAGGTGATCGGGCAACTGGACCAGGTGTTCCGGACCCGGCCTGCCGCTGAATGGCTGCGGATCCTGCAGGACACGGGGGTGCCCTGCAGCCCGGTGCGCAAAGTGGAAGACCTGATGGAGGACTCTCATGTGCTGGGACGAGGCACCGTGGTCGAGGTGGACCACCCCACCGCGGGACGGCTGAAGACGATGGGCAGCGCACTGCACCTCGACCACACCCCGGTCCGGACCGGCGGCCCGGCGCCGCGGCAGGGCGAGCACACCGAGCAGATCCTGCGCGAGCACGGTTACCGCAGCGAGGACATCACCCGGCTGCATGACGCCGGCGCCATCAGCGATCCGCCGAGCGCGAAGGAGGAACAGTGAACCGACTGGCGGGCAAGGTAGCCCTGATCTCCGGCGGTGCCCGCGGTCAGGGGGCCTCGCACGGACGGATCTTCGCGCAGGAAGGGGCCAGGGTCGTCCTGGGCGACGTGCGAGACGAGCTGGGTGAGTCGACGGCGGCCCAGCTGCGCGACGAAGGGCTGGACGTGCACTACGTGCACCTGGATGTGGCCAGCGCCGCGCAGTGGGCGGCGGCGGTGGACTACGCCCAGCAGACCTGCGGCCAGCTCGACGTGCTGGTCAACAACGCTGGCATCGTGGGCAGCATGGCCGGGGTGGTGGACGAGACCGAGCAGTCGTGGGCCGACACCATCGCGGTGAACCAGACCGGGGTGTGGCTGGGCATGAAATACGCGATCCCGGCCATGCGCGCGGCCGGCGGCGGCTCGATCGTGAACACCTGCTCGATCTGGGGCGTCGTGGGGGCCGAAACCTACATCGCGTACCAGGCATCCAAGGGGGCGGTCCAGCTGATGACCAAGAGCGCGGCGCTGACCTACGTGGCTGACAACATCCGGGTGAACAGCGTGTGCCCGGGGCTGGTGATGACCCCGCTGGCGGAAGAGGAGGGGGAGGAGTCGAACGCCGCGGTGATCGCCGCCACCCCGATGGGCCGCGGCGCGCAGTCGGCGGAGATCTCCTGGGGGGTGCTGTACCTCGTGTCCGACGAGGCGAGCTACGTGACCGGCACCGAGCTGGTCATTGACGGCGGGTTCCTGGCGCAGTAGGCGCTGGTCACCGTGTCGGGCCTCGGGCTGGGAAGCGAAGGGCGTGTCCTTGGCATGCCCGGCGGCAGCCAGCCGGGCGGGGCCGGGCTGACCGCGCCAGCGCTGCTGGTCGACTTCGGCAGCACGTTCACGAAGCTGATCGCGGTCGACTCCCGGTCGGGCGTGCTGGTCGGCTCGGCGCAGCACCGGACCACGGTCGAGTCCGATCTGATGGATGGCTTCTCCGCCGCCCTCGGGCAGTTGCAGGCGGCGGGGGTGGCGGCCGCGGGAGCCGGCCCGGTGCTCGGCTGCTCCAGCGCGGGCGGCGGACTGCGGGTGGCCATCGCCGGACTCGAACGTGACCTGACGGCCGAGGCCGCCAGGCAGGTCGCGCTAAACTCCGGCGGCCGGATCGTCGCGATCATCACCCGGGCGGGCAGCACGTCGCTGGCGGCTGAGGTGCGGCAGTCGGCCGCGGATCTCGTCCTGCTGGTGGGCGGCACTGACGGCGGTGACGAGAGGTTCGTGGTCGAGGCCGCGCGGTCGCTCGCCGCCGCCGGCGGCGTCGGCCGCCCCGTGGTGTTCGCCGGGAACACATCAGCCCGCGCGCAGGTCGCCGCGGCGCTGGACGGCGGCGGGGTTATCTGGCGCGCGGCCCCGAACGTGCTGCCCGAGATCGGGCGGGTCGAGGTGGACGGCGTCCAGTCCGTCATCCGCGAGGCTTTCATCGAGCACGTCATCAAGGGCAAGCGGCTCAGCGCGGCCGACCGGTTCCGCGAGATCGTGGCGCTGCCCACCCCGGACGCGGTTCTTGAGGCGGTCAAGCTGGTGGCGCGCGGCCAGGCCAGCCTGCGCGGCCGGGCTGGCGCTGAGAGCCGGGCTGGCGCCGAGGAAATCCTGGTCGTCGATGTCGGTGGCGCGACCACCGACGTGTACTCCTGCCTGTCCGCCCGCAACGCGGCCGCCAGCCGGTCCGGCTCGCTGGTCCCCGCGGCACCGGTGGCCCGGACCGTCGAAGCTGACCTGGGACTGCGCTGGAGCGCTGAGGGCCTGGTCGCTGCCGCGCGTGAGCGCCGGCTGGTCACCGGCGCGGAGGCGGACCGGCTGGGTGGCGCCGCTGCGCACCGGGCGGCCGACCCCGGGTTCTCCCCGGAGACGCCGCAGGAGGCCCGCGACGACCTGGCTCTGGCCAGGCTCGCGGTCGTGGTCGCGATCTCCCGGCACGCCGGGCGGGACACAGTCGTGCTGACCCCGGCCGGAGCGGATTTCCGCCGCACCGGCCGGGACATCCGGGGGATCCGGACGGTCGTGCTGACCGGCGGTGTGTTCCGGGCCAACGCCGGCCATGACCTGCGCGGCTTCCTGGACGGTGCCTTCGCCCAGTTCGACCGGCGGCGTGAGCTGGTGCCGGCACAGGTCCGGGTCATCGCCGACTCGCGCTACATCCTGGCGGCCGCGGGCCTGCTCAGCGTCCGGTCACCGGAGCTCGCGCTGCGCCTGGTGGCGACCACCTACGGCACGTTCTCCAGGAGGACCGATGACTGATCCCTTCGAGCCTGGCACGCTGCTTCCGGACGACCTGCCGAACGGGATGGACCTGGTCCGGGCTGGACGTGCGCGTGCCGAGCGGATACCTGAGGTCCAGCTGCGCTACGCGCGGGAGCGCGGCGTCGCGTCCGACCGCGCGTACAAGGAGCGCTGCCGCGACTCGGGCGCGCTGACCACCTACATCAACCTGGGCTACAAGACCTGGGCGCAGACGCGCGACGTGCTGCGCAGCGTGCAGGCCAGGGGACGCACCCTGGGCTACGCCCTGGACCGGGTCTCGCTGATCCCGGACCGGCGGATGGGCCTGCCTCCTGACCTGCGCGAGCAGGCACTGGGCGAGACGGGCCTGATGATGTACACCCCGCAGGACTGGGCCGGGGCCGGCCAGGACGTGGACATCGCGCCGATCTGGAATGACCACAACCTCGGCAGCCCGGCGGCTGTCGTCAACACCGAGGCCGCGCTGAGCGCGGGTTTCGGCTATATCGGCAACATGGCGCAGCACAACTACGGATACCCGCTCTGGGATGACGATGTCACGCAGATGGCCAGGACCGTCGAGGCCATGGGGATGATCGCGCAGCGCAAGGCCTCCGGGACCGTGCTGGAGTCCTACATCGAAGACGGCTACTGCGCTGGCTTCCACGACCTCGCCACCTCGCTGGGCTGGTGCATGTTCCACCGCTACATCGTCGAGGACCTGGTCGGCGCCGCGCACAGCCAGAGTTACGGCTCCACGTTCCAGGACCCGCTGCTCAAGCAGGCGTTCGGCCTCGCCCTGCAGGAGATCAACACCCACCGGGTCCCGCCGTCGTTCACCCACGGCGATACCAACTCGTTCTCCCCGGACGGCGACTTCGACCGCAACGCCGCGATCGTGTTCAACGACGTCTATTACACCGCGCTGCGTGAACTCAGGTTTCCTTCCGGCGGCGCGCTGCACGCGACCCCGGTGTCTGAGGCACTGCGGATCCCGACCGAGGACGAGCTGGTGCAGTCGCTGGTCATCGCGTCCGAAGCGGTGAACCGGGCCCGGTCCACCATGGCGCTGATGGACTGGCGGCCCGTCCTGGAACTCCGGGACACCATCCTGGCCGGAGGCAGGCGGTTCTTCGCCAAGCTCATGGCCGGGCTGCAGGCCCTGGGCGTCGACACCGCCGACCCGCTCCAGCTCATCCTGGCTACCCGCCGGATCGGCGGGTCACGGATGGAAGAGCTGTTCGGCGTCGGCGAGCCCGACTCCAGCTATCCGCGAGGCTTCACGCCGGTGGTCGCGACCGACACGGTACGGCGCCTGATGTCCAATGTCGACGTCGTGCTCCGCGATATCCGCGCGGATGGCGCTCCTGACTTGTCTGGCCTGCGCGTCGTGACGGCATCCGGCGATATCCACGAGTACGGGCTGTTCGTCGTCTCCAAGGTGCTGTCCGACCTCGGCGCGAAGGTCGTGGACCTCGGCACGAGCATGTCGTCGCCGGACATCGCCAAGGTGGCGGTCGAGACCGCGGCTGATGTGGTGGCCGTCAGCACCTACAACGGGATGGCGCTCAGCCTCGGCCGCCAGTTGCTCGACGAGCTGCACCGCCGTCACGTGGCGCCGGCCGTCTACCTCGGTGGCCGCCTGAACGAGGATCTCGAAGGCCAGAGCGCGGCCGACGTCAGCGGGCAGCTTGAGCAGCTCGGCATCACGGCCTGCCGCACGCTGCAGGCCATGGTGCAGGGGCTGCGCGAACGATTCGTGACCGGGCCCGTTTCCACTCGATGACCAGGAGGCATGGTGAGCGACAGCAAGAGCGCGGTAGTAACCGGAGGAGGGTCAGGGATTGGGGCGGCGGTGGCCGCGGCGTTGCACGCGGCCGGATATGGCGTCACCATCGCCGGCCGCCGCGCGGATGTGCTGGAGAAGACGGCTCAGCAGCTGCGCGACGCGGCTGGCGGCTCACCGGCACAGGTCCGCACCCAGGTGACGGACGTGGCGCAGACCGATCAGGTGACGGCGCTGTTCGATCAGCACGTGGCGCATTTCGGCCGGGTCGACGCCCTCGTCACAGCAGCGGCGGCCTATGAGCCGGTCCCCTTCCTCGACCTGACCCGCGAGTCCTGGGACGCCACCATGGACGTCGCGCTGACCGGATCGGTGCTCGCCGCAGTCGAGGCGGCCCGGCACATGAAGGCCGCGGGGGGCGGGCGCATCGTGCTCTTCTCGTCCATCAACGGCTTCCACTCCGAGCCCGAGTCGGTGCACTACAGCGCGGCCAAGGCCGCGATCATCAGTGTCGCCAAGACGCTCGCGGTCGACCTGGCCGGCACCGGGGTCATCGCCAATGCGATCGCGCCCGGCTGGGTATACACGCCGATGACCGCCGAGTTCGTCGACCAGACCACGACCGAGCAGCTCCGGCGGGTCAACACGCTGGGCCGCGCGGGGCGCCCGGAGGAGATCGCTGGTGTCGTCTGCTACCTGGTGACCGAGGCGCCAGAGTTCCTGGTCGGAACGACGATCTTCGTTGATGGCGGCCAGACCGCGCTTGCGCCGATGCCCTGATCTGGATGTGCTGAGACTGCTGGTGCGAGTGGGATCAGCCGCAAGACGGCGCTGGGGTTCTGTCTACGAAAGAGCGGCCGACCGGCGCGTGACGGTGGACGAGGACCGGCCCCGCCAATGGCAGAACGCGCGGCCGGGCGGCATTTTCTGGCCGGTCCGGCGGTGTGCCGGGGCCAGACGTCCGGGGTGGGCGCAAGCCTGCCGCCACTGCCCGGCCGCCGACCCGGCTGCCGGGCAGAATCCTGTCTACGTTTTCTGAGCCTGCCACCCTGCCGGGGCAGGTCACAGCAGGGCTGGCCCGCAGCGGGGGCGAAACTTCTGACGGCGAAACTGAGTCCTCGCTGAGTCCTATCCGAGACCGGCAGAGTGCTTGCGCATACGCGGTATTCACCGTATGTTCTGCACACAAGCAGTCCATCGGGGTCTGCGCTGGGGTGGGTGCATCCGCGGAGAAGAGGAGCGTTGACGATGGATCGGCGACGACAACTCATACGGGGGGCCAGCGCGCAGGACAGATCGAGGCCGACGGACTCCGGTCAGCCGGACGGCTTCGCCCGGCGGGACTTCCTGCGCTACGCCGCGGCGGGCGCCACTGTGCTCGGCGTCGGCTCCGCGCTGGCTGGCTGTGGCGGGTCGACCGCATCGTCCAGCCCGTCAAGCTCAGCGGCGGCCGGCCAGCCCAAGCGCGGCGGCACGCTCACGCTCGGCGCGCAAGGCGGCGCGAGTAACGACAACCTCGACGCGCACAACCCGCTCACCAACGCGGACTACCCGCGCATCTTCGCGTTGTACAGCGCGCTCGTGACGCTCGACAGCAACGCGAAGGTCGTCAACGTGCTGGCCGACGAGATCACGTCCAACAAGGACGCCACCGTATGGACGGTGAAAATCAAGAGCGGCGTCCAGACGCACCGGGGCAAGTCGTTCGGCGCCAAGGACGTGCTGTACAGCCTGCGCCGGATCAGCAATGCCAAGACGCCTTTCCCTGGCGCCGCGGTGCTGACCCCGCTAGACCTGCAGAACGCCAAGGTCCTCAACGCCACGACGCTCCAGCTGCCCTGCAAGACGCCGTTCTCCACCTTCGTCGACTCGCTCATCGACCCGTTCTGCCTGATGGTCCCGGAAGGCTACGACCCCAAGTCGCCCGATGGCACCGGGCCGTTCATGTACAAGAGCTTCACCCCGGGGGTGCGCAGTGAGTTCCCGCGGCACCCCAACTATTTCGAGAACGGCAAGCCATACGCCGACGACCTCATCATCACTGACATCCCCGACGAGCAGAGCCAGGTCAACGCGCTGCTGGGCGGCCAGGTCAACCTGATCAACTTCCTGTCCTCCGACTCCCTCGCCGCGCTGCAAAGCGGCTCGGTCAACGTCGTCATCTCCAAGACCGGCGGATGGAACCCGATCACGATGCGGGTCGATACCGCGCCGTTCAGCGACGTGCGGGTCCGGCAGGCGATGAAGCTGATCGTCGACCGGCCGCAGATGCTGGACCTCGTCTTCGGCGGCCACGGCCGGATCGGCAACGACGTCTTCGGCTACTACGACCCGCTGTATGACCACTCCCTGCCGCAGCGCCACCAGGACATCGCCCAGGCCAAGAGCCTGCTCAAGGCGGCCGGCCACGAGAACCTCACCGTCACGCTGAACACCTCGGCCGGCATCGGCCAGGGGATCGTCAAGACGGCGCAGGTGTTCGCGCAGCAGGCCAAGGCGGCCGGGGTCACCGTGAACGTGAACGCCGTGACCGCGTCGACCTGGTTCGGCCAGGACTACCTCAAGGTGCCGTTCGGCCAGGACTACTGGTTCTACCTGCCCTACCTGGTCAACGTCCCGCAGGTGACCATCCCCGGCGGCGCGTTCAACACGCCGCACTATGACAATCCGGCCTACACCAAGCTGTACCAGCAGGCCCTCGCGACCACCGACGAGTCGACCAAGGCTGACCTGGCCCACCAGATGCAGAAGATTGACTACAACGAGGGCGGGCTGATCATCCCCTATTTCCCGCCGGTCATCGACGCGACGGCCAAGAACGTGCACGGCGTCGTCCAGTCACCGAGCTTCCCGATCAGCAACTACGACTGGGCCTCGATCTGGGTGGACTAGCGAGGTGCGGGCACCCGGCCGCTGGGCGGGGCCCCCGGCGCACGCGGTGAGTCCGGCAGGAAGGAGGCAGCGTGGCTCAGCTGGCACTCGACGGTGCCGCGGTGTCCAGCCGCCGGTGGCGTGACGGTCATCCGATCCTGTGGCTTGCCCTCTCGCGCACCCTGTTCGGGGTGCTCACGCTGCTCGCCGTGTCGGTGATCGTGTTCGCGGCGACCACCGTGCTGCCGGGCAACGCGGCGAAAGCCATCCTGGGCCAGACCGCCACCCCGGCCCGGGTCCGCGCCCTCCAGCTCCAGCTCAACCTCGATCACAGCGTGTGGTACCGGTACTGGGCCTGGCTCACCGACACGGCGCGCGGGAACTTCGGCATCTCCTACGCGGCCCGCATCCCCGCCTGGCAGGTGGTCGGGCCACGGCTGGCCAACTCGGCTGTCCTGGTGCTCCTGGCGGGCGTGATCGGCACGGTGATCGGGGTGGGCCTCGGGGCGCTGGCCGCCGTGCGGCGCGGCGGCCGGGCGGATGACGTGCTCGCCATCGTGTCGCTGGGCGTCACCTCGCTGCCGGAGTTCGTGGTGGGCATCGGCCTGGTGATTGTCTTCGCCACCACCTTCTGGCATCTGCTTCCGGCCGTGTCACTGGTTGCGCCGGGCAGCACGGCGTGGCAGGACCCATCGGTGCTCGTGCTGCCCGGGGCGACCCTCGTGATCGTGATCGTCCCGTACATCCTGCGGATGACCCGGGCGGCCACGATCGAGGCACTCGAGTCCGATTACCTCGAGAACGCCCGGCTCAAGGGATTGAGCCCACGGCGGCTGCTCCTGGTGCACGCCCTGCCGAACGCAATACCGCCCGTCGTCCAGGTGATCGGCCTGAACCTGCTCTACCTCGCCGGAGGCATCGTGGTGGTGGAGACCCTGTTCGCGTTCCCGGGCATCGGCCAGGGCCTGGTCAACGCCGTCGATGACCGGGACGTCCCGGTCATCCAGCTCACCGTGCTGCTGCTGGCCGCGTTCTACGTCTTTGTCAACATCGTCTCCGATGTGGTGTCGCTGCTGGCCAGCCCGCGACGCCGGCTGCCTCGCTCATGAGCCTCACCGCGGACCAGGCCAGCACGCCCGGGGGCAGGACGCGGGTCGACCGCAGGCAGTGGACGCGGCTGCTGGCCGCCGCCAGCTCGGGAGCGCGAGGCCGGCTTGGCCTCGCGCTGACCGCGGTGGTCGTGCTGGCCGCCGCCCTCGGGCCGGTGCTCGCGCCGTACTCGGCCACGCAGTTCGTCACCACCCCGTTCGCCAAGCCGTCGGCGCAGCATCTGCTCGGCGGCGACGACATCGGCCGGGACGTGCTGTCGAGGCTGCTCGCCGGGGGGTGGGTGCTGCTGGTGATGGCGGTGGCGGCCACCGTCATCGGCCTGGTCCTTGGCACCCTGGCCGGGGTGAGCGCGGCGTACCTGCGCGGGCGGTGGGACGGCATCATCATGCGCACGGTTGACATCATTCTCGCGTTCCCCACCATCGTGTTCGCCCTGCTGCTGGTCAGCGTGGTCGGCCCCAAGCTCTGGCTCATCGTGCTGGCCGTGGGAGTCAGCCACGCGCCCCAGGTGGCCCGGGTGATGCGGGCGGCCACGCTGGAGATCTCCGAACGGGACTTCGTGAAGGCCGTCGAGCTGTGGGGGGTCCGTTCCTGGACGGTCATGCGCAGCGAGGTGCTGCCCAACCTGAGCAGCCCGCTGATGGTCGAGCTCGGGCTGCGGCTCACCTACTCCATCGTCATCATCTCCGGACTCTCCTTCCTGGGCTTCAGCCAGCCGCCGCCGGCGCCGAACTGGGGCCTGATGATCAACGAGAACCGGCTCGGCCTGGTCGCGAACCCGTGGAGCGTCGTCGTCCCGGCCCTGATGATCGCGTTGCTGACCATCGGCACCAACACGTTCACGGACGCCGTCGGCCGGCTGGCGATCGGGGTCGGCCGCGGCAGCGAGGAGACCGCGGTCGCCGGCGGCCTGGCCGGCGCGGTCATGATGGGCGAACTGCAGCAGTTCCCCCTCGATGAGGGTGTCATCGAAGACCCGGAAGCCACCGAGAGCCGGGAGCCGGCCGTTGACTGATGCCGCGGACCCACCAGTCCGCCTCAGCGTTGAGAACCTGCAGGTCAACCTCGCGGGCCAGGACGTCGACGTCGTCTCCGAGGTGTCCTTCTCGGTCGCCCAGGGCGAGGTGCTCGGCCTGGTCGGCGAGTCCGGGTCCGGCAAGACGACGGTCGCGCACGCCATCCTCGGGTACGCCCGCCGGGGCCTGGCCATCGTCGGTGGGACAGTCCGCTTGGACGGCCGCGACCTGCTCGCTCTGCCGCCCGCTGAGCTGCGCAAGGCCCGTGGTGCGTCAGTGGCCTACGTTCCGCAGGATCCGGGGTCCGCCCTGAACCCGGTGCTCAGGGTCGGGACCCAGGTCCGCGAGATCCTGGCCGCGCACCCGGGCACCGTCGCCAATGTGGACGCCCGGGTCCGTGAGGTGCTGGCCGAGGTCAGCCTGGAAGCCACGCCCGACATGCTGCGCCGCTACCCGCACCAGCTCTCCGGCGGCCAGCAGCAGCGCGTCGCGCTGGCCACCGCATTCGCCTTGCGGCCCAGCTTGCTCGTGCTCGACGAGCCGACCACCGGCCTGGACGTGACAACCCAGCGCCGCGTCCTGGAGACGGTCCGGGACCTGTGCGCCACCTACGGCGTCGCGGGCGTCTACGTCTCGCACGACCTGGCCGTCGTCCGGGAGCTGGCCCAGTCCGTGGGCGTCATGTACGCGGGGCGGATGGTCGAATTCGGGGCGACCGACATCATCTTCCGGGCACCCGCGCACCCCTACACGGCCCGGCTGCTGCGCGCCATTCCCTCAGTCGAGCGCTCGCACGTGCTGGAAGGAATTCCCGGCCAGCCGCCCCGGCCCGGCCAGCGGCCAGCCGGCTGCTCGTTCGCGGCGCGCTGCCCGCTGGTGATCGACCTGTGCCGCCAGGGTCCGCCGCCGGTCGTCCCGGTCGGCCAGGGCGGTCACCTGTCCCGTTGCGTCAAGGCCGCGGAAGCGATCCTGCCGCCGGCGGCGCAGGCCGTCGTCAGCGCCGGCCGCCCCGCTGCCGCCCCGGACGATGGCCGGGGCCTGGTCGTGCGTGACTTGCGGGCCAGTTACGGGGACACCGAAGTGCTGCACGGGCTCGACTTCCAGATGGCCGGCCAGTCGTGCCTGGCGATCGTCGGGGAGTCAGGTTCAGGTAAGACGACCCTCGCCCGCTGCCTGGTCGGCATGCACCCGAAATGGCGGGGGCAGATCACCTTCGGCGGCCAGCCCCTCCCTCCCGGGGTGCGGGCCCGCCCGCCCGAGGCCCGCCGGGCCGTGCAGTACGTCTTCCAGAACCCCTACACCTCGCTCAACCCACGCAAGACCGTCGAGCAGCTCGTCGAGCAGCCGCTGGGCTACTTCTTCGACCTGCCGCGCAACGAATCGCGCGAACGGGTGGTCAAGGTGCTCGATGACGTCGCGCTCTCGACGGCGTTCCTGCGCCGGTACCCGGACCAGCTCTCGGGCGGTGAGCGGCAGCGGGTGGCGATCGCCCGGGCGCTGGTGGTGGAACCGGATCTGCTGATCTGCGACGAGGTGACCTCAGCGCTGGACGTCAGCGTGCAGGCGGTCGTGATCGAACTGCTCCGCGACCTCCAGGTCAGGCGGAAGCTCATGCTCGTGTTCATCACGCACAACCTGTCGCTGGTGCGCGCGATCGGTGACCAGGTTGTCGTGATGTCGGAGGGCCGCGTCGTGGAGGCCGGGCCCACTGATGACGTGCTCGACCGGCCCAGGCACGAGTACACGGTCCGGCTGGTCGAGGACATTCCCAAGATCGGAGCGGCGTCCGGTGTCTAGCAGCCAGGCTGAGGCGACCTCGGTGAGCCGGCCCCCCGTCGGGGTCATGTTCGAACGGGATGTCCCGCCGGAACTGCTGAGGGACCGGGTGCGGCTCTTCGAGGACGTGGGCCTCGACGACGTCTGGGTGGTCGAGGACCTGTCCTTCGCCGGCGGGATCGCCACCGCGGCCACCGCCCTGGCCGCGACCCAGCGCCTCGGTGTCGGCATCGGCATCCTGCCGTCCATGGTCCGCAATCCATTGTTCGCGGCCATGGAGATCGCCGCGCTGTCCCGGCTGTACCCGGGCCGGGTGCTGCCGGGCATCGGCCACGGGATGCAGGACTGGATGGCCACCGTCGGCGCGCGTCCCGACTCGCCGCTGGCTGCCCTGGATGAGGTACTGACCTGCGTGGGGGCCCTGCTGCGGGGCGAGAGCGTCTCCATCGCGGGCCGCTACCTGCGCCTGGATGACGCGCAGCTCCAGTTCCCGCCCCGGGAGCGGATGCGGCTGCTGGCCGGCGTGCGGGGCCCGCGATCCATCCGGCTCGCCGGAGCCGTGTGCGACGGGGTCATCCTGGCCGAGCCGCTGTCGCCCGCCTATGTGCGCTGGGCGCGCGGAATTCTCGACGCGGCGGCCGCTCAGGCGGGGCGCGACCGGCCCACGGTCGTCGCCTATACCTGGCTTTCCGTTGCTCATGACGCGCGGGCGGCCTACGAACGGGTGCTGCCCATGCTGGCCAGCATCCCCGGCGGCCTCTCCGAGCCCAGTGTGCGCAGCTCGCTGACAGCGCTCGACTTCGGGCCGGAGCTGATCGCACTGATCGGCAGCGCGGCCAGCCAGCAAGAACTTGCGGCATCCCTGCGGCCGGAGTGGGTCGAGGCGCTCTCGGTGACCGGAACACCGCGGATGTGCGCGAACGCCATCCAGCGGCTGGCTCAAGCCGGCGCGGACCGGGTCGTGCTGGCGCCGCTGCCCGATGACGTTGACGAGCAGGTCACCCTGCTGGGCCGTGAGGTGCTGCCGTTGCTCGGCCCGGCCCGCCCGCCGGGCACGGGGTGACCCAGTTACGTCAGGGTGAGGGTCAGCGGGATGGGCGCGCCGAGCAGGTCGAAGGCACGGCGCTGGACCGGGGTGGGCTCGCTGAGCGTGTCGAACGTGGCCCCGCCGAACTCGATGGTGTTGCGGGTCAGCGTGCCGAGGTGGTCAAGGAGGCCGCGGAGGCGGCCCGGCGGGCTGCTGACCGGGGCCAGGGCGGTCCATAGATGCCGGGTGAGGTCGGCCGCGTGCCTGCTGACCAGGGCCTGGCCGCGATCCCCGGCCTGGGCCTGGGCCGCGGCGGGCTGCCCTCCGGGGCCCGTATCCAGACCGCCGGAAACAGCATCCTGGCGCTCCCGCAGCCAGCCCGCCGCCTCGTCGAGGTCATCGCCGGACGCACCCGCGATGCCTAGGTCCGGGCCCAGGGTGACGTTGTCCCACCACGCCACGGTCGCTAGTTTCGAGGCCGGCCGCACGGCCCACGACAGGATCAGGGCATAGCCCAGATCTCGCTCGCGGCACGGCGGGCCGAGCATGGCCGGCAGTCCCAGCCGCATCGCGGCGGTGTGCACCAGGGCGACATGGCCGTGCGGGAGGGTCCGGGTGATCTTCAGGGCCTCGCCGGCATCCACCAGCGTCTTGCCTTTGAGTACCGCGTCGATCGCATCCACCGCCGCGGGCGGCAGCATCGACAGGTTGGCCAGGGTCTCCTTGCCGACCTTCCCGTCGGACTTGCGGAAGGAGCGGCGCACCAGGTACGAGACGTACTCGTGGGTCTCCCCGGACTTCGACGTATGCCGGCTCCGCACCCTGTCCACGTGCATCCCGCCGGTCACCGGCCGTTTCATGACGGCAATCCTGCCACCCCGGCGGGCAGCTCTTCGTTGTGCGCGATGATGTGCAGCACGAGCACGACGCATTCGCTCAGCTGATGCGTCCTCGGAGAGTTACTGCGCGATATAGCAGCCTTCGTGGTGTCCTGACCCGACGAGGAGCACTCCCATGTGGCACGCAATGTTCGTGGTCCAGATCCCGATCATCGAGAAGGTCCTGCGGACCGTGCTGGTGTACGCCACGATCGTGATCTTGTTCCGGCTGGGCGGGAAACGGGACCTGTCCGGACTTAACATGTTCGATTTCGTGGTCATGTTCCTGCTGTCCAACGTTGTCCAGAACGCCATCATCGGCAACGACACCAGCCTGCTCGGCGGGGTCATCGGGGCGGCCACCCTGGTCGCCGTCAACGCGGCCATCAACCGGTGGATCACGGTCAGCGACCGGGCCGCCCGCGTGCTGGAGGGCAAGCCCACCACCATAATCGAGAACGGCCGGTTCATCCCCGGGGTACTCCGGCGCCTCTCGCTGCGGCCCGCCGACATCGAGCACGCCATCCGGATGCAGAACGGCGACGACGTCAGTGAGATTGCCACCGGCCGGGTGGAGCCGAGCGGCCAGCTGGTCCTGACGCTCAAGCGTGCGGAACAGAGCGCGACCAAGGGTGACATCGCTGATTTGCGCACGCGGCTCGACGCGATAGAGGCAGCTCTCACATCGCTCGCGGCCTCCGGCCCCGCGCGGTAACGGCGGGCCAGGCGGTTAGCGGGGGGGCCGGGTGGCTGGCAGGTTGGCTGGCGGGGTGGTCAGGCTCCGGCTCGTTCGGCCTGTTTGTGTGGGTTCCCGTGCTCGGCTCCCGGGATCTGCCGTGCTGACCGCAAGGCGGCCATCCGTGGCCAGCGCATCCTGGCGACCCGCTTTTGCGCCGGCGCGGGCGCCGGGTGGCAGCGTCCGGCGGCGTCCGCGGCCTCGGCCACGCTGGCATAGAGGGAGAAGCCATCGATCAGGTGGGTAATGGCAAAGACCCGCAGCACACGCGGCTGTGCTGCGGCGAGCAGCAGGTCACCCCCGGCTTCCCAGGCGTGCCTGCGGCCGCGCGCCAGCGCGGCCACGCCGCTGGAGTCGAGGAACTCCAGGTCGGCCAGGTTGACGACTATCCGAGGCTGGCGGGCCGCGACCGTCACGAGCGCGACCGCGATACGTGCGGCGTCTGCTACGTCGAGTTCCCCGCGCAATGCCACGACGACGTATCCGTCGCATTCAAGAGTGCTCAGATCCACGCTGAACATAGAGGCGCCTTCCTGCTACAGCAGCAAGGCGGGGTCTCGACCCAGCGGCTAGTTTCGCCAGTTCCACTTCGAACAGTACGCCGGGTGCGCACCTATGTCCCCGCCCAGGGGACGCCTATTTAACGGGGCGGCCGGCACTACCGCCCGCGTCCAAATGCTCGCACACCAAATGCCACGTTTCGTGCAGCGCCGGGCCGGCACCGGTCTCCGGGCGAGCGGAAACCGATACCGGCTGGCTAACTGGCCGTCAGGGCTGCGCCGGGCGGCGGCCTGGCATTCTCAGCGGCGCGCGAACCGGCGGGACCGTCCAGACGATCGCCCGGACTGATTGGTGACCAGGTGGTAGGCAAGCAGCAGGATGGCCGCCCCGACGATGGCGGTGATCCAGGTAGAGAGGTTGAAGAACCCCTGCAGGCTGTGGATGTGGAACAGCTTGGTGGCCAGCCAGCCGCCCAGGAGGGCCCCGACGATGCCGATCACGCA
>Ga0265338_10004619_pt1 | contig 18512 bp, 18 predicted proteins | sample 42126metaG_FD_193579 | JGI IMG/M metagenome (GOLD analysis project Ga0265338, IMG submission 193579) | Rhizosphere microbial communities from Carex aquatilis grown in University of Washington, Seatle, WA, United States - 4-21-26 metaG | ecosystem: Host-associated > Plants > Roots > Rhizosphere... | reverse complement strand
GTGCGGGAGCGCGAACTGCTCGTACGTCTCCTCGTTCATGAAGTGCACGTCGGAGCCGTCGTCGTAGAGGTACTGGACGCTCTTCGTCTCGGTGCGCACGCGCGCGAACTTCTCGCCGGCGCGGAAGGTGCGGTCGACGACGCTGCCGCTGTCGAACCCCTTCAGCTTCGTGCGGACGAAGGCGCCGCCCTTGCCCGGCTTGACGTGCTGGAACTCGACGATGCGCCAGACCTTGCCGTCCAGCTCGATGTGCATGCCGCTCTTGAAGCTGTTGGTGTCGACCGTTTCCGCCATGTCCAGGCGGCGGATGGTAGCGGCGCCCTTACGAGACGACGACCAGTTCCTTCGTGAAGCCGGTCAGGTTCTCGATCCCGCCGTCGGTGACGCAGACGTCGTCCTCGATCCGGACGCCGAAGCGGCCGGAGAGGTAGACGCCGGGCTCGACCGTGACGACGTTCCCCGGCTCCAGCGTGTCGCTCGACTCGGTCGAGAGCCGCGGCGCCTCGTGCACCTCGAGACCCAGCCCGTGTCCGAGCCCGTGGCCGAACGTCCCCGCGAACGGCGAAGCCTCGATCACGTCGCGCGCCGCCGCATCCGCCTGCACTCCCGTCACGCCGGCGCGAATCGCGTCCAGCCCTGCCTGCTGCGCGCGCTTCACGGTCTCGTATGCGTCGCGCATCTCGCCGCTCAGCTCGCCCGTCGCGAGGGTGCGCGTGCAGTCGGAGGAGTAGCCGTCGACCGTGCAGCCGGTGTCGATCACGACGAGCTCGCCTGCCTCGATCACCTTGTCGCCGGCGCGCGCGTGCGGGCCCGAGCCGGTCGCGCCGGAGCCGACGATCGCCTCGAAGGCGGGATGCTCGGCGCCCTCCTCGTGGTAGAGGCGGGTGATGTCCCAGGAGACGTCGCGCTCGCGGCGCCCGACGAACTGCACCTCGGTCGTGAGCCGTTCGAACATCCGGTCGGTGATCCGGCACGCCGCGCGGATCGCGGCGAGCTCCGCCTCGTCCTTGCGCGCGCGCAACCGCTCGACGAGCCCGGTCGTCCGCACGAGCTCGATCCCACCGGAGCCGAGCCGGTCGACGAACGTGACCGGGAGGATGTGCGCCTCGAAGGCGATCCGGCCGGAGAGGTTCGCGGCCAGCCAGCCCACCGTGTCGCGCGCGGTCTGCACGGCCTCGACGCCCTCCACCGCGCGGGCCGCGTCGATGTAGCGGAAGTCGGTGAAGAGGCGCGCGCGGCCGGGCTCGACGAACAGCGCGGCGTTCGAGCTCTCGAAGCCGGTCAGGTAGCGGACGTTCGTCTCGCTCGTGACGAGGAACGGATCCTCCAGCAGCTCGCGGAGGCGCGCGATGCGGTCGCTCACGTGTCGTTCTCCTTCAGGTATTCGAGGGCCATGCGGTAGCCGTCGGGGCCGTGCCCGACGAAGCGTGCGACGGTCAGTCCGTCGAGCACGGAGACGCGGCGCCACTTCTCGCGCGCGTCGACGTTCGAGAGGTGCACCTCGACGACCTTCACGTTGGAGGCCTCGAGCGCGTCGTGGAGCGCCCAGGCGTAGTGCGTCCACGCGCCGGGGTTCACGACCAGCCCCTCGACGTTGCCGTAGGCGGCGTGGCACCAGCCGATGAACTCGGACTCGCTGTTCGTCTGGCGGCACTGCACCATCAGCTCCAGCTCGCGCGCCCAGTCGTAGATCCGGCTCTCCAGCTCGGCGATCGAGAGACCGCCGTAGACGCTGGGATCGCGCCGGCCGAGGATGTCGAGATTGACGCCGTTGAGGACGTGGATTCTCACGCGACCAACCTATCCAGCTCGCGGCGTACGTCGTCGGCAGGAACGGGAACGTTCCAGCGCGGGCCGTCGTCGCCCAGCAGGACGAGCCGTAGCTCGCCGCCGACCGCCTTCTTGTCCCGCTGCAGCGCGTGCCAGGCGAACTCGCGGTCGGCGCGCACCGGCTGCGGGCCGAGCACCTCCTCGACCGCGGCGGTGTCCCGCCCGGAGAGCCGCAGCGCAGCGAGCAGTCCGAGCGCGACCGCCCGGCCGTGCGTGACGGCGCCGTAGTGCGCGCCTGCCTCGAGCGCGTGCGCGAACGTGTGCCCGAGGTTGAGGATGGCGCGCTCGCCACGGTCGTGCGGGTCGCGCAGACAGACCGCGGCCTTGAAGGCAGCGCAGCGTCGAACGAGCTCGTCGTCCGGGAGCTCCCACAGCGGCTCGCCGGCGAGCAGACCGGTCTTGACGACCTCCGCCATCCCCTCGAGCCGCTGCTCCGGCGGCAGCGTCTCCAGTAGCGCCGGGTCGACGACGACGCGCGCAGGCCAGTGGAACGCACCGACGAGGTTCTTGCCCTGCGGCAGGTCGATCGCCGTCTTGCCGCCGATCGCCGCGTCGACCTGTGCGACGAGGCTCGTCGCGACGGGAACCCACGGGACGCCGCGCAGGTAGACGGAGGCGGCGAAGCCGGCCGCGTCCGTGGTGCAGCCGCCGCCGAGCGCGACGACGGTCCCGCTGCGGTCGAGGCGTAGCTCCTGCCAGAGCCGGTCGAGGGCCGCGAGCGTCTTCGCCTCTTCACCGGGCGGAAGCTCGTGCGTCTCGGCGAGCCGCGCGCCGAGCGCGAGCTGCGCCTCCATGCCGTGGATGCCCGCCACCTGCGGGTCGGAGACGAGCGCCACCGGGCCTTCGCCGGGGACGAGCGAACCGAGCTGCTTCAGCGCTCCACGTGCGACGTGAACGCCGGCGGCTGCAAGCACTGCGTCGTCGACGTCGCGCGGCACGGCGTCTGCGACCTCGCGGTAGAGCGGCGTGCGCTGGTCGTGCAGCGCGAGGAAGGCGGCGCGCTCCCGCGCGAGCGGGCGGTCGCTGTCCCTCACGCGCTGCCACGCCGTCTCGGGATCGACGTCGAGCAGGAGCGTCAGCGCGCGTTCGCGCAGCTCCCGCCGCACCGGCTCCTGCGTGATCGCGCCGCCGCCGAGCGCGAGCACCGACGGACGCGGATCGCGCAGCGCCGAGACGGTCGCGGCCGCCTCGCGCACGCGGAACGCCTCCTCCCCCTCCGCCGCGAAGAAGCTCGCGATCGAGGTGTTGAGCGAGCGCTCGACCTCGCGGTCGACGTCGCGGAACGGACGGCCGATCCGCCGCGCGAGCTCCTCGCCGAGCGTCGTCTTGCCCGCGCCCATGAAGCCGACGAGCGCGATGTGCCCCCCTTCAAACGGAATCTTCAGCGGGCCGTCCACGCGATCCGCTCGCAGTAGGCGCGCCAGGCGCCGACGAAGTCGCCGACCGCGTCGCCGCCGAACTTCTCCCGCGCCGCGCGCGCCAGCTCCCATCCGACGGCGGCCTCTGCGACGACGGCACACGCCTCGAGCGCCGAGACGTCGCTGCGCTCCACGAGTGCCTGCGCCCGCTCGCCCGTCGCCAGGTCGACGGAGTCGAGCGGCCGCATCAGCGTCGGCAGCGGCTTCATCGCGGCGCGGACGACGATCTCCTCGCCGTTCGAGACGCCGGCCTCGATCCCGCCGGCATGGTTCGTGCGCCGGCGCCGGTCCGCGTCGATCTCGTCGTGCGCCTGGGAGCCGCGAAGCGAGGCGAGCGCGAAGCCGTCGCCGATCTCGACGCCCTTCACGGCCTGGATGCCCATCACCGCGGCGGCGAGCCGCGCGTCGAGGCGGTCCTCCTTGCGCGCGTAGGACCCGAGCCCGGGACAGACGCCGGTCGAGCGCACCTCGACGCGCCCGCCGAGCGTGTCGCGGTCCGCCCGCGCCGCGTCGATCGCCGCTTCGTCGAGGTCGAGCGCGGTGCCCGAGACCTCGATCCCGATCTCGCGCAGCAACGCCTTGGCGACGGCGCCGGCGGCGACGTGGACGGCGGTGTGCCGCGCCGAGGCGCGCTCGAGTGCGTCGCGGACGTCCTCGTGGCCGAACTTCTGCGCGCCGGCGAGGTCGGCGTGTCCCGGCCGCGGCAGCGTCACCGGCTTCGTCCCCTTCCCGTCCGGCTCGCCCTCGGGCGGCCACGGGCTCATCCCCCACGTCCAGTTCGCGTGGTCGCGGTTGCGGACGACGAGCGCGAGCGGGGTGCCGAGCGTGCGCCCGTGGCGGAGACCGGCGAGCACCTCGACGGTGTCGGTCTCGATCTGCTGGCGCGGCGAGCGGCCGTACCCCTGCTGGCGGCGGCGGAGGTCGGCGTCGATCGCCTCCCGGTCGAGGACGAGCCCGGCCGGCAGCCCGGAGACGATCGCCACGAGCGCAGGCCCGTGCGACTCGCCTGCGCTTGCCAGCTCGAGCGTCATGGGGCCAAGCCTACGGCGCTGCGCATCGCCGCAACGGGAGGCTCGAGCCCCGTCCAGAGCCGGAACGACGCCGCTCCCTGCGCGACGAGCACCTCGAGCCCGTCCAGCACGCGCGCACCGGCCGCCTCGGCGGCGAGCGCCGTCGCCGTGCGCGGGTACGGCAGATCGACCAGCGTCTGGCCCTCGCGCAGCCTGAACAGCACCTCGTCGCGGACCGAGGTCGCGTGGATGACGAGGTCCGCGTCACCGACCTCCGGCGGCCAGACGCCGCGCCGCGAAAAGACGCGAGCCTCTCGTAGCGCATGCCGGAACGCCGCCGCCGCTCCGCCGTCACCCACGATCGCCGGCAAGCAACAGTCTGTTACTTGCTCGAGGATCGCGGTGTCGGTCGAGAAGCCCTCGCCACGCACGAGCGTGTTCACCGACGGCAGCCCGCTCCCGACGAGCCGCGCGACGTCCTGCTTGTACGGCGCCGTGACGTTCGCGAACTCGATTCCGCGCACGACCCGCTCCAAGTCCTCCGGACGGACGTCGAGCGCCTCGTACTCCCAGTCGAGTCCGGCCGCGGCGAAGGCGGCGTTCTGCATCCGCGGCGAGAGCGAGTGGGCCACGGGGTGGCCGATCAGGATGACGCTAGTAGCCGTAGGCGAGCTCGTGGTTGACGAAGTCCTGGTAGGAGCTCGTGAAGTAGTGGTGCCTGTGATCGGGCATGCGCACGAAGTAGAGGTAGTCCACCTGCGCCGGATGGGCCGCCGCCTGGATCGCCGCCAGGCCCGGGTTGCCGATCGGCGTCGGCGGCAGGCCGAGGAACTTCCTCGTGTTGTAGGGCGAGTCGCTCGCGAGCTCCGACTGCGTCAGTGACTGCGTCGGCGGGACATGCAGGCCATACCGGATCGTCGCATCGATCCCGAGCGGCATCTGCGCGTGGAGGCGGTTGTAGATCACGGCGGCGATCTTCGCCCGCTCGGACGGCACCTGCGCCTCGCCCTCCACCATCAACGCGATGGTCAGCACGTCGTAGGGCGTGAGGTTCTTCGAGCGCGCGTAGGTGAGGTCGACCGTCGCCCATTCGCGCTGGAACGCCTGCAGCTGCGCGCGGACGAGCTGCGCGTTGGTCGTCTTCGGCAGGAAGTCGTAGAGCGCCGGGAAGAGGAACCCCTCGAGCGGCCGCGTCTGCGCGCCGAAGCCGGGGACGACGCGCGGGCCGGTGACGCGCAGGTAGCCGGCCTTCGAGATGTGCGGGCGGCCGCGGTGCTCGGCGCGCGCGATCTTCGCGACGACCGCGACCCGCTGCGCCATCTCGGCGCGCGTGAAGCCTTCGGGAAAGACGATCTTGAACGGCTTGGGCGGCGGCGGGACGGTCGTGACCGCGGCCGGCGAGGAGCCACAGCCCGCCGCGGCGAGCGCCAGCGCGAGGACCGGCAGGGCGCGCTTCACGCGACGCGTTCGAGATAGCCCGAGAGCAGGTGCGCCGCGGCGCGCGCGTCCTCCGCCGACGCGGACGGCGTCTGGCGCGCGAGATCCGTCGTGAACCGCTCGTCGTAGAGCACGACCGGAACCTCGACGACCCGGCGCAGCGCCTTCACGAACCGCTCCGTCGCCACCGCCTGCTCGCCGCGCGTGCCGCGCAGCGTCAGCGGCAGCCCGACGACGATCTGCTTCGCCTCCTGCTCCCGCACGAGCCGCGCCAGTTCCGCGAGCCCCGCCTCGCTCTCGGCGCGCTCGACGACGCAGAGCGGCCGCGCGAGCGTGCCGGTCGGGTCGGAGACGGCGACGCCGGTTCGGGCGGAGCCGAAGTCCAGCGCCATCACCTTCACGCGAGCGCCTTCTTCGCGGCCGCGAGGGCGGCAGGGATCGCGTCGGGAAGGTTCCCGCCCGCCTGCGCCATCGTCGGCTTGCCGCCGCCGCGCCCGCCGACGATCTCGCCGAGCTCGTTCGCGAGCTTCGACGCGTCGACGCCGACGCTCTCGGCGAGGTTGAGCACGATGTGGACGCGGTCGTCGGTGATCGAGGCGACGATCGCTCCGTCCGCCTTCTCCTGCTGGCGGATCCGGTCGGAGAGGTCGCGCAGCGGCCCGGGCTGGAGGTCGCGCGTCTCCGCGAGGACGACGCCGTCGACGCGGTCGCTGACCGTGTAGCCGGCGGCGGTCTCCTGCTTCGGCTTCGCCTTGCGCGCCCGCTCCAGCTCGCCGCGCAGCGCGCCGGCCTCGCGCGCCTGCTCGTGCAGGAGCGCGAACGCCTCGCCGGCGGTGACCGCCTCGATCCGGCGCGCGCCGGAGCCGACGGACGACTCGGAGAGGATCGCGAACGGCCCGATCTCCGCCGTCGTGCGGACGTGCGTCCCGCCGCAGAGCTCGACCGACCAGCCGTCCACGTCGACGACGCGCACGATCTCGCCGTACTTCTCGCCGAAGAGCATCATCGCGCCGAGATTCCGCGCCTCGGCGAGTGGCGTCTCGAAGATCCGCACCGGGTGGTTCGCGAACACGTGCTCGTTGACGCGGCGCTCCACCTCGGTGCGCTCGTCCGCGCTCAGCGCCTGCGGATGCGTGAAGTCAAAGCGGAGCTTGTCCGGGCGCACGGCGGAGCCCGCCTGGCGGACGTGGTCGCCGAGCACCTCCTGCAGCACCTTGTGCAGGAGATGCGTGCCGGTGTGATTCGCCATCGTCGGGTAGCGCACCGCCCACGGCACGACGGCCCGCACCCGGTCGCCGGCCTCGAAACCGGTGCCCTCGAACAGCAGCGCCTGGTCGCCCTCGAAGCGGTACGCCTCGCGCAGCTCGGCGCGCGCGCCGTCCTCCTCGCGCTCGATCCAGCCCGCGTCGGTGACCTGGCCGCCACCCGCGGCGTAGAACGGCGACTCGCGCAGCTTCGCGAGGAAGAGTCCGTCCTCGAGCTCCTCGAGCGCGCCGAGCTGCGTCAGGACGTCGGTCTTCTCGTAGCCGACGAACTCGCTCCGGAAGCCGGCCGCGGTGGTGAACTCGGCTGCGCGCTGCGCGTTCCCGCCCGCGACGCCTGCGCGCGAGACCTCGCGATGCTGCTCCATCAGGCGCGTGTACTCCTCGTCGTTGCTGCCGAGCCCGCGCTCGCGTGCCAACTCCTGGGTCAGCTCGATCGGGAAGCCGTAGGTCGCCTGGAGCGTGAAGGCGTCGTCGCCGGTGATCTCGCCCTTGGCGGCCGCCTCCTCGAAGATCGTCATCCCGCGCTCGAGCGTCTCGCCGAAGCGCTCCTCCTCGGCGGCGAGGACTCGGCGGATCTCGTCGCGGTGCTGCCGCAGCTCCGGGTAGGCGTCGCCCATCTGGTCGATGACGGTGGCGGCCAGGTCCGGCAGGAACGGCGCCTCCATCCCGATCCGCAGGCCGTGCTGGGCGGCGCGACGGACGATCCGGCGCAGGACGTAGCCGCGCCCCTCGTTCGACGGCGCCACGCCCTCGGCCACGATGAAGGTCATGCCTCGCCCGTGGTCGGCCAGCACGCGGTGCGCCTTCGTCGCGTCGGCCGAGTCCCCGTAGGCGACGCCGGACTCCGCGGCGATCCACGCCATGATCGTCTGGTAGTCGTCGGTGTCGTAGACGGATGGCACCTGCTGGACGATCCGCGACGTCCGTTCGAGCCCCAGCCCGGTGTCGATGTTCTTCGCCGGCAGATCGGTGAGCGTCCCGTCCGGGTGCAGCTCGTACGACATGAAGACGAGGTTCCAGAACTCGAGAAAGCGCTCGCAACGCGAACAGCCGGGGAGGCAGCCTTCCGCGCAGCCGACGTCGGCGCCCCAGTCGTAGTAGAGCTCGGAGTCGGGGCCGCAGGGACCGGGGCCGCCGACCGACCAGAAGTTCTCCGAGGACGGGAGCGGCACGATCCGCTCCGCCGGCAGTCCGATCTCCTGCCAGAGCCCGATCGCCTCCTCGTCCGGCCCGAGCTTCAGCTCCGGGTCGCCGGCGTGGACGCTCGCCCAGATCCGGTCCCAGTCCAGCTTCAGATGCTCCTGGACGAACTCGGTCGCGTATTCGATCGCGCCGGCCTTGAAGTACTGGCCGAACGAGAAGTTCCCGAGCATCTCGAAGAAGGTCAGGTGGTAGGTGTCGAGGCCGACTTCGTCGATGTCGGGCGTCCGGAAGACCTTCTGAGCGGTCGTCGTCAACGGCGCGGGCGGCCGCTCGCGGCCGAGGAAGAACGGCATCTGCGGCTGCATTCCGGCCGAGGTGTAGAGCGTCGAGCGGTCGTCGGCGCGCGGGATCAGCGGGTACGACGGGCAGCGCAGGTGGCCCTTCTCCTCGAAGAAGGAGAGGAATCCCTCGCGGATCTCGGCGGTCGTGCGCACCGGCCGATTGTAGGTGCGCCGCAACGCGGTCTATCCTCGACCCGTGGGTTTCGACGCGGCAGCGCCGGCCGTTCCGAGGGACCGGCGCCGGAAGCGGTATCGCCTGCGCCGGCTCGCGCCGCTCTGGCTCGCGGTCGTGGCCGCGTTCGCCGCGGGCGCGTGGGCCGGGATGCCGCGGCACGCGTCCGCCGCTGCGCCGCCCACGCGCACGCCGACATCGCTTCCCTCCTCCCCGGCGGTCGAGCCGACCGTGAGGCCGGCCGTCGCGGTCGCGCCCGTCACGCCGGTTCTCCACGGCCCGCCGCTGCTCGCCGGGGAGCTGCACGACAACCTCGCCGCCGCGGCCGCCGTGCTCGTCGACGCCGACACAGGCCGCGTGCTCTGGGCGAAGCACGCGCACGAGCGGCGTCCGGTCGCCTCGACGACGAAGATCATGACCGCGCTGCTCGCGCTGCAGGTGCTCCGCCCGGACGAGCTCGTCACCGTCTCGCCGGCGGCGACGCGCGTCCCGCTCGTCCGCGAGGGCCTGCGCGCCGGCGAGACCGTGCAGACCTGGAAGCTCTTCTACGCGCTGCTCCTCTATTCCGGGAACGACGACGCGCTCGAGCTCGCGATCGCCTCGGCGGGGACGAAGGACGCCTTCCTCCGGCGCATGAACGCGGAGGCGGCGAGCCTCGGCATGGAGGACACGCACTTCACGAGCCCGAGCGGCGTGATCGACGACGGCAACTACTCGAGCGCGTGGGATCTCGCGACGTTGACACGCGTGGCGCTCCGCAACCCGCGCTTCGCGAAGGTCGTCCGCACGAAGTCGATTCACGTCCCGTGGTCGGCGCCGACGAACGAGAAGGTCTACATCAACAACAACCTGATGCTGCGCCTCTATCCGGGCGCGAACGGCGTCAAGACCGGCTTCACCCACCTCGCCGGCTGGTGCCTCGTCACGTCGGCGACCCGCCACGGGACGACGCTGATCGCGGTGGTGCTCGACTCGCCGAACATGTACGTCGACTCGACGAAGCTCCTGAACCTCGGCTTCGCCTCGCTGCGCTAGGCCGTCCGGCCGATTCGCCACATCCGCACGGGCGCCCCGCCGCGCCCGTAGTCGACCCTCTATCGTCCGGCTGCCCGATCTACGCGACCAGAGGAGAGGCCATGACGACACTCGAGAACCGCCCGAACACTGCACTGCTCGTGATCGACGCGCAGAACGGCGTCGTGGGCGACGCCTACGAGCGGGACACCGTCGTCGCGAACGTCGGCACCGTCGTCGAGAAGGCTCGCGCGGCGGAGGTTCCGGTCGTCTGGGTGCAGCACTCGAGCGACAACCTCGCGCAGGGAAGCGAGCAATGGAAGATCGTCCCGGAGTTGAGCCCGGACGAGAGCGAGCCGCTCATCCAGAAGCGGTACCCGGACTCGTTCGAGGAGACGTCGCTCGAGTCCGTACTCGCCGACCTCGCCGTCGGGCGCCTCGTGGTCGTCGGCGCGCAGACGGACGAATGCGTGCGCTCGACGCTGCACGGCGCACTCGTTCGCGGCTATGACGCGACGCTCGTCAGCGATGCACACACGACCGAGGATCTCTCGCCCTGGGGCGCGCCGCCGCCGGCACTCGTCATCGCGCACACAAATCTCTACTGGGGCAATCATGAGGCTCCGGGACGGACGGCCGGCACGGTCGAAGCGAAGGACGTCGACTTCGCAGCGTCCTGACGACGCGAGATCCAGAGACCGGGGCGACGTCGAGGACGCCTGGGCGAACGTCGCCTCGCCCGACAATCAGCTACCGCGTGACCGTCTCGTCCTCGACGATCACCTCGCGGAGCTTCTCCAGCGCGCGGCGGATCAGCCGGGAGACGTGCATCTGCGAGATGCCGACCTGCTGCGCGATCTGCGACTGCGTCAGGCCCTCGAAGAACCTGAGCTGGAGGATCTTCCGCTCACGCTCGTCCAGGGTGCGGAAGCCCGGCGCGAGGACGGCGCGGTCCTCCGAGACCTCGTACTGGTGCTCGACGGTGCCGATCGACTCGAGCGGGTCGAGATCGTCCTCGTCGCCCGAGCCGCTCCCGGCTGACAGAGACACGGACGAGTACGCGCGCCCCGACTCGAGCGCCTCCAGCACCGCCTCCTCCTCCACTCCGGCTGCCTTCGCCAGCTCGGGGATCGTCGGCGAGCGCGCGAGCTGCACGGTGAGCTGCTCGATCAGGCGCGAGAGCTGGACGTTCAGCTCCTGCAGGCCGCGCGGCACACGCACCGCCCAGCCCTTATCGCGGAAGTGGCGCTTGATCTCGCCGATGATGTTCGGCGTCGCGTAGGTCGTCAGCTCGACGCCGCGCTCGATGTCGAAGCGGTCGATCGCCTTGATCAGGCCGATCGCGCCGATCTGGACGAGATCCTCGAGCTGTTCACCGCGGTACGAGTAGCGCCGCGCGAGCGCCCGCACCAACGACATGTACTGCTCGATCAGCTGCTCGCGCGCCTGGAGGTCGCCCTCCTCGTGGTAGCGCCGCAGCAGGATCCTGTCGTCGAGCCGCGGCATCAGCTCCTCGCCGCCTTCTTCTCCAGCTCGACCCAGGCGCCGTCGTCGCGCTCCTCCAGCTCGACCGTGTCGACGACCGCCTCGAGCACGCGTCGCACGCCGAGTTCGCCGCCCTCCTCCTCGAGCGCCGCCGCCGGCAGCGGCCCCACCGACGCACGGATCGAGCCGTCCAGCGCGCGGAGCGTCACCGTCACCTCGCCCGGGTCGTCGCGCAGCCCGAGCAGCGCGTCGAGCGCGACCTGCAGGTCCTCGAGCGCGTCGTAGGTCAGGTCGAGGCGCACCGCCAGCCCGCCAGCGACCAGATGCGCGATCGGGCGGAAGTCCGCCTCGGCCGGGATGACGAGGCGAATCTCTTCGTTCATGCCCCGCGGCCCGCGTCCCGCAGCTCCTCGGTCAGGTCCTGCTCCCGACGAGCCGAGGCCTCTTTGCCCGCCTGCACCGCATGCCGCCAGTCACGGCGCGTCTTGAAGTCGGCGGCGCCGTAGCTGACGCCCGCGGCGAAGCCGGAGACCTTCTGCACGGGACGAGTCACGGCCCGGGTAATTCCCCGCACCGCATGGTCGACTCCCTCGACCGCGTCGACGGCGCTGTCCGTCATGCGGTCGACCTTGTCGAGTTGCCCATTCACTCGATCCACGCTGCCTCCGACCTTCTCGATCACGGGAACGAGCGCCTGCTCGGTCCCCTTGATCAACGCAGAAAGGCGTCCGACGGTTCCGCCCAGGCGCACGAACAGCCAGGCCAGGGAGAGGCCGACGGCGACGAGGAAGATCGCGAGCGACAGTCGCCAGAGATCACCCCAGGTGAATGCGGCGACGAGCATCCGGGGATCATCCTAGTGCCGGGCGGAGGTCACCGTCCCGGATCCGACGACCGCGTCACCGTCGTAGAGCACGGCCGCCTGGCCCGGCGCCACGCCGTAGGCGGGCTCGTGCAGGTCGAGCCGAAAGCCGCGTGCGGTCCGCACGACCGTCGCCGGGACGGCAGGCGAGCGGTAGCGGAGCTTCGCCTCCACGTGCTCGACGTCCGCGTACAGGCGCCCGCGCGCGCCAATCGTGCGACGCGCGAGCGCGGCGCGTGGGCCGACGACGACCGCGTTCGCGGACGGCCGTGTCCCGACCACGTACAGCGGCTCCGGCGACGCGACGCCGAGTCCGCGCCGCTGGCCCGGGGTGAAGCGCCAGTAGCCCTCGTGGCTGCCGAGCTCCTCCCCGGCCTCGTTCACGACGGCTCCCGGCTCGGCGGCAAGGCCGTGGCGGCCGAGGAAGGCCCGGTAGTCGTCGCCGGCGAGGAAGCACGCCTCCTGGCTCTCGCCACGCCGCGCGGCCGCGAGGCCGGCGCGCTCCGCTTCGGCGCGGGTCGCTTCCTTGTCCTGCTCCCCGAGCGGGAACCAGAGCCGAGGCAGGTGCCGCGGATCGAGCGCGGCGAGCATGTACGACTGGTCCTTGTGCTCGTCGGCGCCACGCGCGAGCAGGAGCCGTCCCTCGCGTTCGACGATCCGCGCGTAGTGGCCGGTCGCGAGCCGCTCGCAGCCGGCGTCGCGTGCGAAGCGCAGGAGCTCGGCGAAGCGAAAGCCGCCGTTGCAGCGGATGCACGGGTTCGGCGTCTCGCCGCGCGAATAGCCGCGCACGAACGGCGCCACGACCGCGCGGCGGAACTCCTCGCGCAGGTCGAGCGTCACGTGCGGGACCCCGAGGCGGTGGCACGTCTCGCGCGCCGCGATCACGGCCTCCGGGGAGCAGCACGCGCGCTCTGCATCGGGCCCCGCGGGATCGAGCCAGAGCCGCAGCGTCACGCCGATCGCGTTCGGGAGCGCGCGCAGGAGCGCGACCGCGCTGTCCACGCCGCCGCTCATCGCGACGGCGACGCGTCCCGGCGCGGGAGCGGCGCGGAAGACGGGGCCGAGCGCGTTTGCGAGCGCGTCGACCGCGAGCGTCTCGCCGCCGACGGCGGCCGCCTCGAGCAGCGTCAGGCCGACGAGCTCGCGCTCGAGCCCCGGCGCGTCCGCCTCGACGATCCGCCCGCCGTCGACACGAAGCCGCACGGCGGCCCAACAGCCGTCGCGCGACGAGTCTCCGAAGGCCTCGAGCATGAGAAGGCTCGACCCTGCCGTTTCGAACCGAGCTATGTGATCCTGGTCTCCCAGGTGGGTGCCTGCCCTTCCTTGGCAAAGCCTCGGTCGGGACGCCAGCTCCCTCTCACGTAGCGTTGGATCTACATGTTGGCCCGGTCCGGCGCACAGGGTCGAGCCCAGGGAACTCTAGCGGGCGAACCGCCAGTGCACGGTCGCCCCGGTCGAGATCCTCCCGAGCAGGTCGGCGAGGGCCGGAGTCAGCTCGAACTCGTCGCGGCCGGTCGGTCCCTGATCGACCACGTCCGTGAGGACGGTCGTTCCGCCGTAGGTGAGGTAGACCCTGACGCCGCATGGCAGCTGCGCGTGCCGGACGCCTGCCGTGCGGGGGCCGATCCGGATCCCGCACGGGTCGACTCCTCCACTCGGCTGGAGGATCCCGACGCGTCCTGCGAAGACCGGGCCGGACGGCGTCGGGAGCTCCGAGCTGACCGCGTGGTGCTCACGGTGCCTCCAGACGACGGAGCCGCCGGCGGCGAGCAGGACGACGGCGCCGAGCACGCCGAGCCGGATGCGCCCCCCGGCGCCGGCGCTCAACTCTGGCCGACGAGGTCGCCGAAGCTGTCGCGGACGAGGCCGTCGAAGTCGACCGGCAACACACCGTTCGGGTCGGCGAACTCGCGCAGGTACAGGAGCAGGAAGCGGCGTTCCTAGTCGCGCGCCGGATCGGCGCCGGAACTCTCACGCGTCAGCCGGTCGAGGTCCCAGACGTTCCACTGGCGACGCTCCTCGTTGTGCGGTAGCGGGATCACGCTCGCGCCAGCCTGTTCGGCCGAGACGGGCGGCAGCACCGGCGCAGCTTCCGGCTCGACCGAAGCCGGGGGAACGGCCTGGAGGACCGGTGTAAACGGCGACGGCTCCGGGGCCGGTTCGGGCTCCGGTTCAGGCTGAGGCTCAGGAGCGGGCGGCGGCGCCGCTTCGGGCTCTACCACGGGCTCCGGCTCCGGCTCTGGCTGCCAGTGCTGCGGCGACCGCACCGGCTCGGCTTGCCACGCGGGGCGCTCGGGCTCCGGCTCCGGCTCGGCCTCCTCCGCCGGTGCAGGCGGCGCCAGCGCGGGCACGAGGCGCTCGGCGAGCGGTTGCTGCTGCAGCCGTCGCGACGCGGGACGCATCGGCTCCGGGGCCGTACGCCGCGGGAGCGTGAAACCGCGCGCGAGCCCGGTCTCGAGCAGGAGCACGAGCAGGTACGCGATGGCGCTCGCGGCGATGATCCCGATCGCGGACACGCCGGCGGAGAGCGCAGCGATCGGCACCGCGATCAGGAAGACGGCTTCGACACCGGTTCTGGCCCCGAAGAGGCGCCGCATGCGGGAGCGCTATCCCTCTGCGGGCGGCTCGCCCGACTCGTCTCCGACAGGCTCGCTCTCGATCACGTCGGCGGGCGCCGGCGAAACGGGGGGCTCGGAGAGGGGCGGCTCTGCCACCGGCTCGGCCTGAGCGGCCGGCTGTTCCTCCTGGAACGGCGGAACCCCCGCGAGCGCCACGGCCGGGGGCGGCGGCGCACCCTGCGCCTCGGCGGCGCTGATGATCGCGTTTGCGACCTGGGCGATCGCGTCCTGACCGAGCCCGGCGGCCGCGAGCAGCTGCTCGGCGCCGTGCTGGGCGCGGGAGAGAACTGCGCCGGCCTGGGTGCGCGCCCATTCGAGTGTCGCCTCCACCTCGGCGCGAGCGGCGTTCGTCAGCTCGGTGGCGTTGTGCCGGGACTGCTCGAGCAGGCGGGCGCCACGCGCTTCCGCCTCCTGAAGCTCGCGGGTCGCGTCGACGTTCGCCTTCGCGAGCAGCTCGCGCGCCTCCTTGCGGGCGCTGTTGAGAGCGTCCGCGCGCTGGCGCTCGGTCTCCTGCTTGTAGCGCTCGACCTCCGCCTCGCGCTCCTGCAGCTCGCGCTGGCGGCGGCTCACTTCCTCCTCGGTGCGGGCGAGCTGGGTGGCGGACGCGTTCTGGGCGTCGGTCTCGATCGAGTCGGCGAACTCGGCGGCGGCGCGGATCAGGTGCAGGGAGTCCATGCGGACGGCGTGCCCGGTCGCGTCGACGGCCGCCGTCGAACCGGGGCGAGTGCCTGCGAACTGGAGCACGCGCAGCTGCGCCTGCAGCTGGGCGGCGTGCCGGCGGAAGGTCTCGAACGCCTCGCGTGTGCGCTCCGGATCGAGTCCGTCGCCCACGCGCGGGATCTCCTCGAACCGCGGGAGCGCCGTCAGCGACGGAGCCGAAACGGGCTCGGGACCTTCGGTTGCCACTTGTTCGCCCTCCTTGTCGACACGGTCATACAGCACGGAATCGCCGCGCTGCGCAAAGTATGACTTCTATCTCGGCGGACGGAACCCTATTTGGGGGTTTCCGGCTCCAGAAGCCTGATCCCGAGCTCCCGGAGATGACGCGGATCGGCGTCGCTCGGCGCGCCGGTCATCGGGTCGACGCCCGCCTGGTTCTTGGGGAACGCGACCGTGTCGCGGAGGTTCTCCTCGCCGGTCAGCACCATCAGCATCCGGTCGATCCCGAAGGCGATCCCGCCGTGCGGCGGCGCGCCCATCGCGAGCGCGTCGAGCAGGAAGCCGAACTTCGCGCGCTGCTGCTCCTCGCTGATCCCGAGGAGGTCGAAGACGCGCGCCTGGATCTCCGGCTCGTGGATCCGGAAGGAGCCGCCGCCGAGCTCGTTGCCGTTGCCGATCAGGTCGTAGGCGTAGGCGCGTGCGTTCCCCGGATCGTCCTGGAAACGCTCCTCCCACTCGGCGGTCGGACGCGTGAACGGATGGTGGACGGCGCCCCAGCGGCCCTCCTCCTCGTCCCACTCGAACATCGGGAAGTCGGTCACCCAGACCCAGGCCCACGCGTCGGCCGGGATCAGGTCGAGCTCCCTGGCGAGGTGGACGCGGAGCGCGCCGAGCACGCGCGAGGTCATCGGCCAGGCGTCGGCCGCGAAGAGCAGCGTCTCCCCCGGCTTGCCGCCGAGCGCGGCGAGCGTCTCCGGGGAGAGGAACTTCGCGATCGGCGAGCGCACCTCGCCCGACTCGTCGTAGACGAGGTACGCGAGCCCCTTCGCGCCCCACTCCTTCGCGAACTCCTCCAGCTGCGCCAGCTCGCTGCGCGAGAACGCCTTCGGCGCACGCAGGAAACGGACCGCCTCGGCGCTCGCGAAGACCCCGAACTCGGAGCCGCGTGTCGCATCCGTCGCGTCCTCGATCTCGAGCCCGTAGCGGAGGTCGGGCTTGTCGCTCCCGAAGCGGCGATCGGCCTCCTCCCAGGTCAGCCGCTCGAAGGGCATCGCGAGCTCGACGCCGATGCACTCCCGCCAGACGGTCCGGATCATCAGCTCCATCAGCGTGAGCAGCTCCTCGCGGTCCGGGAAGGCGGTCTCGACGTCGAGCTGGGTGATCTCCTGGACGCGGTCGGCACGGAGATCCTCGTCCCGGAAACAGATCGCGATCTGGTAGTAGCGCTCGAAGCCGGCGATCACGAGCAGCTGCTTCGCGATCTGCGGCGACTGCGGCAGCGCGTAGAAGCGGCCGGGCTGGAGGCGCGCAGGGACGAGGAAGTCGCGCGCTCCCTCAGGGGTCGGCTTCCAGAGGACCGGTGTCTGGATGTCGACGAAGCCGGCCTGCTCCATCACGCGCCGGATCACACCGACCATCTGGCCGCGCAGCCGGATGTTCCGCTGCAGGCGCGGACGGCGCAGGTCGAGCCAGCGGTAGCGCATGCGGACGTTGTCGTCGATCGTCTCCTCGTCGAGCTGGAACGGGAGCGGCGTCGACGCCGAGACGATCCGCAGCTCCTCCACGCGCACCTCGACCTCGCCGGTCGCCATGTTCGGGTTGACGGTCTGCTCGGAGCGCGCGACGACTTCGCCCACGACCTGGAGGACGAACTCGTTCCGGATCCGGTGCAGGTCGGGGTGCTGCGAGGGATCGACGACGAGCTGGACGATTCCGCTCGCGTCGCGGAGGTCGACGAACGCCAGTCCACCGTGGTCGCGGCGCGTGTTCACCCAGCCGGCGAGCGTCACGCGGCGTTCGGCGTCCGCGGCGCGCAGGGCACCGCACATCGTGTCGCGCCAGCCGCTCATGACCGGAGCAGGTCCTTCAACTGGGCGAGGTCGACCGCAATGTCGAGCTCGCCGCGCCGGCGCAGCGTCATGCCGTCGTTGGTGACGAGCACGAGTGCGTTCGCGCGCTTCTCGCCGGTCGTGATCTGGCCCTTCATCGAGCGGCCAGCGTAATCGCAGTCCGCGGAGAACCCGGAGCGGCGCAGCTCGTCCAGAAGCGTTGACGGACTGAGGCCCTGCTCGGTCACGATGAAGACGTCGAGCCGCGGCTCCTCGGCCGTGATCCCCTCGAGCTCGAGGGAGAGCGCGAGCCGTTCGATGCCTGCGCCGAAGCCGACGCCGGGCGTCGGCGGGCCGCCGATCTCCTCGATCAGGTAGTCGTAGCGGCCGCCGCCGGAGATGGTGGACGCCTGAGCGCCCTCGTCCGGACCGACGAACTCCCAGGCGGTGCGTGAGTAGTAGTCGAGCCCGCGCACGAGCGTCGGGTCGAGCACGTAGGGAACGCCGAGCGCGTCGAGTTGCGCGCGCACGGCGGCGAAGTGCTCGGCGCAGGCGTCGCAGAGCGAGTCCCCGATCTTCGGCGCAGCCGCAAGTGCGGCGCGCACGCGTTCGTCCTTCACGTCGAAGACGCGCAGCGGGCTCGTCGTGCGCTTCTGTCGTGCCTCGTCGTCGAGCACGTCCGCGTGCGCGTCGAGCCACTCGTTCAGGCGCTCGAGGTAGGCGGGCCGGCAGGCGCGGTCGCCGATCGAGTTGAGGTGCAGCTCGTAGCGCGCGATCCCGAGGTTCCGGAGCAGTGTGTCGTAGAGGTGGATCACCTCGGCGTCGATCGCCGGATCCGCCGAGCCGAGTGCCTCGACCGAGAGCTGCCAGTGCTCGCGGAAGCGGCCGCGCTGGGGCGCGGCATAGCGGTAGAAGGTCGCGAGCGTGTAGAGCTTCACCGGCTGTGGCTCGCGGTGCATGCCGTGCTCGACGTAGGCGCGGCAGATCGGCGCAGTCGCCTCGGGGCGCAGCGTCAGCGAGCGGCCGCCGCGGTCCTCGAACGTGTACATCTCCTTCTGGACGATGTCCGACCCGGACCCCGACGTGCGCCGGAAGAGCTCGGTGTCCTCGAAGACCGGCGTCTGGATGCGGCGGTAGCCGTAGAGCGCGCAAAGGCGCTCCATCTCGTCGGTGATGCGCCGCCAGAGCGGCTGGTCGGATGGAAGGACG